>JADMIO010812897.1_pt1 | contig 28563 bp, 27 predicted proteins | sample 8958161 | NCBI WGS metagenome assembly JADMIO01 (sample SAMN16585339, study PRJNA669376) | soil metagenome | isolation source: Crop rotation soil | place: USA: Cullars Rotation, Alabama | collected 2011 | reverse complement strand
GCCGCGACTTCAAGTCACGTGAATTCCAAGCTTCGGATCCCACTGTGCTGGAAAGTCGACAAGTTTGGGTCGCGCGACAAGGTGGCGAACATCACCGGCGTGGCGATCTTCCGTGAGCTGGGGCCCCTGATCGCGTCGATCGTGATGACCGGCTTCGCCGGCGCGGCGATCGCCGCGGAGATCGGGACGATGGTGGTGGGGGAGGAGATCGAGGCGCTGGAGGCGCACGCGCTGAACCCGGTGCGGTTCCTGGTCGTGCCGCGCGTGATCGCCAGCGTGATCAGCATGACCTGCCTGGCGGTGTTCGCGAACCTGGTGGCGGTGACGAGCGGGTGGGCCGTGGGCGTGCTCGCCCTGAACATCCCGAGCGAGATGTACATCCAGAACACGCTGGACCAGGTAAAGATGGTGGACTTCTTCACGGGTGTCGGGAAGGCCACGGTGTTCGGGCTGCTCATCGGGCTGATCGCGTGCAACAACGGGCTGCGCGTGACGGGCGGCGCGGCCGGCGTGGGGCAGGCGACCACGAGCACGGTGGTGCAGTCGATCCTGGCGATCATCTTCGCGGACCTGATCTTTACGGCGATCTTCTATTCGGTGGGGTTGGTGTAAGGGGGAGTAGTGCCGAGTGCGGAGTGCCGGGTGCCGAGTGCGCTCTTCACCCGTGCCTGCTCGGCACTCGGCGCCTGGGCTTCTCAGCATTTACCGTCGATATCCCAGCGGCTGCTCGATGAGCGCGATGATCTCGCGGATGACGGTCATGCCCAGCAGGCCGACGATCGCGAGCGCTACGAGCACGATGCCGCCGGTGAAGTATCGCTCGCCGAAGAGCCATGCGGCGGCGTAGAGGGGCAGCCACAGGGCGCCGTAGCGTGCGATCTTTTCTGCGACGCGCGGGCCGCGCCCCAGCAGGTGGACACGGCGCCAGACGAGGAGCGCGAAGATCAGGGCGAGGGCGAGCGGCGCGAGGGCGGAGGTCCAGGACACCCACTCGGGCCAGACACCGCCGTGCCCGCGATTGCGCCACCAGCCGAATGCGAACATGACGCCGGTCCAGAAGATCCAGCCGGTGATGGCGAAGGCCATGGCACGGGCGGAGATGCCCGGGGCCTTGCGGGCCAGGACGTGCACGGCCGCGGCGACGAGCAGGGCGTGCGTCATCACCAGCCAGACGGGGAAGACAAAGCGCAGGTTCAGGTTGGGGACGACCATCTGTCCGGCGTAGATGAGGCCGAGCACAACCAGCCCGACGCCGGGAACAAACTTGCCGGCGGCGTTGAAGAAGAGCGTGGCGCCAGCGACGAGGAGGGTGAGCAGGACGGACGTGATGCCCAGCGGCGTGGCGCCCAGAACGGCCAGGCCGAACGTGCCCACCACCAGCGCGATGGCGCTGTCGAGCGAGACGCGCCCCGAGGGGATGGGGCGTTCGGGGTGGAGCGCCTGATCGCGACGCCAGTCGAGCAGGTCGTTGAGCGTGGTGGCGAGCATGAAGAGGCCGAGCGCGTTGGCGGCCGCGGCGGGGAGGGTGAACCAGGGGGAGAGCTCGCGGATGGCCGAGGTGCCGGGCTCGTCGGCGGGGTGCGAGCGGGTCCAGAGGATGACGAACCAGACGTTGGCGACCGCCGCGAAGGCGGTGGTGACGCGCGTGAGCTGGAGCGCGGGGAGGAGATGGAGGATGAGGCGGCGCATGAGGGAGGAGTGCCGAAAGCTGAGTTCCGAGTGCCGGGGCGGGGGAATGGTAACGTGGGCTGGCCCCGAGTTTGGCCGGGCCGCGGATTGAAGAGACACGCACAAGCGCAGGCACTACCATCGGCCCGCATGGCCCAGCGTCGCACCAACGCGCGTTCGTCGAGCACCACCGTGGGGGAGGGTGCGGGCGGCACGCGCCCGCCCGCGCTGGCGGTGGTGGTGAGCCGCTACAACGCGAGCATCACGGACCGGCTGCTCGCGGGGGCCCGGCAGGCTTTCGAGGAGGCGGGCGGCGAGGCGGCGCGGCTCACCGTGATCCCCGCGCCGGGGGCGTACGAGCTGCCGGGACTGTCCCTGGCCGCGGCTCGAACGGGGCGATTCGGGGGCGTGCTCGCGCTGGGCTGCCTGATCAAGGGGGAGACGAGCCACGACCGGTACATCGCCGAGGCGGTGGCGCACGGCCTGGTGCAGGTGACGATGGCCACGGGCGTGCCGTGCGCGTTCGGCGTGCTCACCTGCGATACTTCGGAGCAGGCCGAGGACCGCGCGGGCGGCGCGCACGGGAACAAGGGGGCGGAGTCGATGGACGCGCTCATCGACGCGGTGCGCGAGATATCGGCGCTCGCGCGGGGCGGCGCACGCAGGTCCGGTGCGCCAGGATTCGGCAAGGCATCGCGGACGATTCCCGACAAGGCAAAGCAATCGCGGGGGCGGAGGCGCTAGATGGCGACACCACGAGAGATCCGGCGGCTGGCGTTCCAGATTCTGTACCAGCTCGACGCCCGCGGCGGCGACGGGTCCTCCGCCGAGGACTCCCAGCAGGTGCTGGCGACGCTCTCCGAGGACGAGGAAGAGGCGGCCAAGTTCACCGATGGAGAGCGCAAGAAGGCGTTCGTGCTGGCGAGCGAGGCGTACGCGGGCCGAGCCGCGGCCGACGCGTTCATGACCGAGGCCGCGCCGGGGTGGCCGGCGCACCGGCAGGCGGCGGTAGACCGGGCGATCCTGCGCCTGGCCCACCACGAGATGGTGAGCGGCAAGACCCCGGCGAAGATCGCCGTGAACGAGGCGGTGGAGCTGGCGAAGGGGTTCAGCACGGACAAGTCGCCGGCGTTCATCAACGGCCTGCTGGACAAGCTGTTGAAAGAGGAGGCGGTGAAGCATCCGGAAGAGGCACCGAGTCACCCGGGTGCCGAGGCATCGAGCCAGAGCCAGGAGACGCCTCCTCCGCCTGCGACCGCGTGACTCGTGTCGATAGTGCCTTTGACCTGACGCCGCGATGCCTCGACCCCTCGACGCCTTCTCCCCATGAGCTCCTTCTTCTCCAAAGCGATCGGCAAGCTCAAGCAGGGGTTGGAGCGCACGCGCGAGGTGCTCGTCAGCGGGGCGGGGGGGCTCAAGTCGCTGCTGCTGGGGCGCAAGCTCGACGAGCAGCTCATCGCCGAGCTCGAGAAGGCGCTGCTCCAGGCGGACGTCGGCGTCGCGGGCACCCGAAAGCTCATCGAGGGGATCCGCGCGGACTACCACGCCGGCAGGATGACCCGCGGCGAGGACGTCATGGACTACATCAAGCGCGAGATGAAGGCCATGTGGCCCGCCGAGGATCGAGCCCTCCGCTTTGCTCCCAGCGGCCCGACGGTGATCCTGGTGACGGGGATCAACGGGGCGGGCAAGACCACGAGCATCGCGAAGCTGTGCGCCGTGCTACGGAAGCAGGACAAGAGCGTGCTGCTGGCCGCGTGCGATACGTTCCGGGCGGGCGCGGTACGCCAGCTCGAGATCTGGTCCGAGCGGCTGGGCGTGGACATGATCAAGGGGCAGCAGGGGGGCGATCCGGCGGCGGTGGCGTTCGACGCGTGCAAGGCGGCGCTGGCCCGCAGGGTGGATGTGCTCATCCTGGACACGGCCGGTCGCCTGCACACGCAGGACCCGCTCATGCGCCAGCTCGCCAAGATCCGCGGCGTGGTGGCCAAGCAGATCCCCGGCGCGCCGCACGAGACCATCCTCGTGCTGGATGCCACGAGCGGCCAGAACGCGCTCCGACAGGCGGAAGAGTTCTCCAAGACACTGGAGGGGATCTCGGGCATCTTCCTGGCGAAGCTCGACGGCACGGCCAAGGGCGGCATCGTCGTGGCCATCCGGGCGTCCACGGCCATCCCCGTGAAGTTCATTGGCGTCGGCGAGACCCCTGACGACGTCGAGCCGTTCGACCCGGAGGCGTTTGTGGAGGCGCTGTTCGCGGCGTGATGGGTCTACGATCTGATTCCGGAGATCCAATGACTTTTCGCGCGGTCTATCGAGATGGCGAGGTTGTGCTCCCCGCGGATGCCCGAATCCCGGATGGCGCTCGACTCGATGTACGGGTCGTTCCGGCAATCCCAGCAAAGAAGGTCGGTGGCCGGGCGGGCCGTGCTGGCCGCGGAAAGACCAAGGCCGCCAAGCCGGTCGCATCCCTGAGCAAGCGGTTGCGAACGGTCATCGGGAAGACGAAGGGATTGCCGTCCGACGCGTCGCGAAACCTTGACCACTACCTGTATGGGGCGCGGAAGCGATGAACAGCCGGTGTTTCGTGGACACATCGTTCTACGTTGCACTGCTGTCGCCCGCCGATGAGAACCACATCCGAGCCAGAGAGCTCGCCGGTGAGCTGGGCCGGGTCGTGACCAGCGAGTTCGTGCTCCTGGAGACTGCAAACTTCCTGGTGTCGCGCGGGCAGCGGCGCTCGTTTGTCGATCTGCACGAGCGAATCGCATCGGACGAACAGACGCAGGTGGTGCGGGCATCCCACACGCTGCTCGGGAACGGACTCGCGCTGTTGAAGCGGCGCACCGACAAGGAGTGGTCCCTCACGGACTGCACCTCGTTCGTGATCATGGATCGCCTGCGCCTCACGCGCGCCCTGACCGCCGACCGGCACTTCGTGCAGGCGGGGTTTGCAGCACTCCTGGCTTAGAGTTCGGCTGGATGACCGAGCCATCGGACGTCATTGTGCTGGGCCTCGGCGCCATGGGCTCCTCCGCCTGCATGCACCTGGCCCGGCGAGGCATGCGTGTGCTCGGTCTGGACCAGTTCCCGATCGCCCACAACCGCGGCTCCTCGCACGGCCTGAGCCGCATGATCCGGATGTGCTACTACGAGCACCCGGACTACGTGCCGCTGCTTCACCGGGCGTACGAGCTGTGGCGTGAGCTCGAGAGCGCATCGGGCGAGCGTCTGCTGCACACGCCGGGCGGGGTGTACATGGGGCGTGAGGATGCCGAGGTGATCGCCGGCTCCCGGCGCGCCGCCGCTGAGCACGGGCTGGCCCACGAGATGCTCGATCGTGCCGCGCTGGCCCGACGATTTCCCCAGTTCGAGGTCCCCGACGACTTCGTGGCGCTGTTCGAGCCCGTGGCCGGGTGGCTCGCGCCGGAGCGAGCGATCCGCGCGGCGGCCGGCCTGGCCCGGCGCCACGGCGCGGAGCTTCGATGCGACGAGCGAGTTGTGGAGTGGGAAGCGGATGGGCGGGGCGTGTCCGTGCGGACCGTTGTCGGGGGTGCGGGCGCGGGCGTGGTGCGCGAGCATCGGGCGAAACACCTCGTCATCGCGGCCGGGGCTTGGGCGACGGGAACGGCGCGGACGGAGCACGTGTCGGTCAGGCCGACGCGGCAAGTCCTCGGGTGGTTTCATCCGGCGGATCCCGGCGCGTGGGCCGGACCGCGTGGACCTGTGTGGGCCATGCAGACGCCGCAGGAGTGGGATGGGCGGGGCGACCTGTTTTATGGATTTCCCGTGTCGCAAGACCCTGCGATCGCGGGCGGTGCACCCACACTCAAGGTCGCTCGCCACGCCCCCGGGCCGCCGATCGATCCGGACCGCGATGACCGCCACCCGCGGCCGCACGACGAGGGCGACCTGCGCCCGTTCCTGGGGCGTTTCCTGCCCTTGGGCAACGGTCCCCTCGCGGAACTCCGCGTCTGCATGTACGAGAACTCCCTGGATGCCCACTTCATCATCGATCACCATCCTCGGCATGGCAACGTGCTTGTGGCCGCCGGGTTCAGCGGCCACGGATTCAAGTTTGCCAGTGTCGTGGGTGAGGTGCTCGCGGATCTGGTGGTCCACGGACGCACCCGGCACCCGATCGGGTTCCTCGGTCTATCCCGCCTCGTGAAGCTATCCGATCCGCGTCAGGCCGAGTAGCCAATGCGTCCGGCGACAACCGTGGCGGCGATCCAGCGTTCATCGAAGCCATAGAGCAGCAGAGATAGTGGATCGATGGCCCGCATCCAGTTCGGCTCGCTCGCCGGCCCCCGAGAGGGGTCGATGATCACCAGGTCGGCGGCCGCTCCCTCCGTAATTCGACCCTCATCCCCCCAGCCCAGCGCATCGGCATTCTTCCAGGTGATCTGGGCCCACGCCTCCGGCGGGGTGGGAATCGGCGTCACCCCGTCGGACATGCGCCGGGCCTTGGCCGTCTCAATCATCGCCCGGGCCACCCGGACCATGCACGGGTCCGGCCCCCCGGCGACGTCGCTTCCCAAGCCGATCCGAAGTCCCGCGGTGACGTGACCGGCCAAGTCCATCCGCCCGGCCTGCAAGAAGAGGTTCGCGGTCGGGCAGTGGGCGATCACGCTCCCCGCCTCGCGGATGCACGCCCGCTCCTGGTCCGACAGCCAGATGCCGTGCCCGAGGATGGTCCGTGGCGTGAGCAGACCGGCGCGCCGGTACACCTCCGTGTACGCCACGCCGCCGTGGAGCCCGGAGACCATCTCGCACTCGGGGAGAGTCTCGCTCAGATGGGTCTGCACCGGCCAGCCTGTCCGGCGAGCCAGCTCGCCGCAGCCGTGCAGCAGCTCATCCGAGCAGGAGACCGCAAACCTCGGCGTGACAGCGACTTCCGTCCGGCCCAGGGGCTGAAGCTGCGAGGCTTCCGCGAGCAGTTGCTTCGCGGGGCGGAGCAGTTCGACCGGGGCGTTCTGGTCCATGAGCACCTGGCCGACGATGGCGCGCAGGCCGCTCTCGTGCAGGGCGTCGACCGCCGCGCGGGCGCCCGCGTGGTGGACGGTGGCGTACGCCGCGATGCCCGTGGTCCCCGCGGCCAGCAGGCGCCGGGACACCCGCGCCGTGACCTGCCCGGCGTGGTCCGGGTCGGCCCAGGTGGCCTCCGCGGGAAAGACGGCCTTGTCGAGCCATTCGAGCAGGGTCAGCCCGTCCACGCCGATGCAGTCGAACTGCGGTAGGTGCAGGTGGGTGTCGGTGAACCCGGGGGTGATGAGCGTCTGCTCGCCGCCGAGGTCGGGCGTTCCGAGCGTGCGCCCCTCGCCCAGGGCCACCCGGGTGATCCGGGCGCCGTCGATGAGGAGCTGTCCCGGCGCGGTCCTGGCGCCGCAGACCGGGTCCGGGAGCAGGAGTTGACCCTCAAGAATCACGCCAAAAGCTCCACAAAAGGACGGGGTTCGGAGGGATCGGGGTGGCCGGCGCATCCGACAGGTCGGGAAAAAGCCGGAATTCTCAAGTGAAAAACACCCATCGACCGACCAGAATAGCACTTTTCCACAGGGAAATTCGCGATTGGCAAGTTGAACCTATCGCGGATTTCTGCTACAACGGTATCTGAACCCGTGTGCGATGGATCGCACCAGTCCTTTTTTCGGAGAGAACGAATGGCGAAGAAAAGCATGCCCATGAAGAAGGCCCCCAAGATCACCGCTTCGGCGAAGCCGCGCAAGAAGAGCGAGCTCTTCCAGATCCTGGCCGAGCACAACGACCTCAGCCGCAAGCAGGTCGCGGGCGTGTTCGAGGCCCTGGGCAAGGTGATGGCCGTCGACCTGGCCAAGCCCGGCGCCGACCGTCCCAAGGAGTTCGTCGTCCCCGGCATGATGAAGGTCAAGTCGATCTTCAAGCCCGCCACCAAGGCGACCACCAAGGCCAACCCCTTCAAGCCGGGTGAGATGATGACCGTCAAGGCCAAGCCCGCCAAGACCGTCATCAAGATCCGCCCCCTCAAGGCCCTCAAGGACGCCGTCTGATCCCGCGGCGCTGGGGCGCGGCCATCGGCCTGCGTCCCGCCCGTGATCGATGTGTCCGATCGCACGCCCCGTCGAGTCCGCCGCGATGCGGCGCTCTCGCCGGGGCGTGCTCATTTGTGCGTCCGCCACCGGCCGGGTCCTGCTCAGCCGTTCGCCTGCATGATCACCGAGCCCAGCGGCGGGACGAACACGCGCCCGTCGATGTCGAGCACGGCGATGCCGTGCTCGTTGAGGCCCTTGAGCACGCCGCTGACGCGCGTGCCGTCGGGGAGCGTCACCGTGGTGTCGCGGTCCAGGCCGTGCAGGGCGGCGATTGCCTCGACCAGCAGCTCGCGGGAGACGCCGCGGGCCACGAGCGCCCCGTGCAGCTCGGCGAGCAGGTCGGTCTCCAGCGCGATCGCGTCGATGCGGTGGCCCAGCTCGGCCTGGAGCGTGGTCGAGTGGTCCCGCAGGGCCTCGGGGAGATCGCGCGTGTCGAAGTTCGCGTTCACGCCGACGCCCACGATGATCCAGGCCGTCCTCGCGCCCGCCGGCGCGTGAACGACCTCCGTCAGCACCCCGAGCACCTTCTTCCCCGCGATGACCACGTCGTTGGGCCACTTCAGTCGGACGGGGGGCACGCGCTCGGACGCGCCGATGATGCGGCGCACGGCCCGCAGGCACGCCACCCCGACGCGCAGGCCCAGGCCGTCAAGCCGCTCTTGAAGCTCGCTCTCCAGGCAGGGCCACGCCAGGCTCATCCACAGGCCGCCGTCGGGGCTGGCCCACGGTCGCTTGAAGCGGCCCAGGCCGCCGGTCTGGCGGGTGGCCACGACCACGGTGGGAGCGGTCAACCGGCCGGCCGCGATCTCTGCCCGCGCGAACCCGCTCGTGGACTCGATCTCCGAGAAGCGGACGATCGGGATCGAGGCATCGATGGCGACGCCGGGGCGCTGCTGGTTCTGCGTCATCCTCACACTGCGAGTGTACCTCAAATCCACGCGAGTGCTCGGAAGCCCGCGCTGCCCAACGGGTACTCGAACCAGGGGTGCCCGGACACCTGAGGAAACACCGGGCCTCATCTCAGGTCTGGAGCACGCCCGTGCGGAAGGGCTTTGAGTAATCCCACCCGCTGGTCATGGCCAGCGCCTGCACAAGCTCCTCGCGCGTCCGGTGCGGCTCGATGAGCCGATCCACCCAGCCGCGGGCGGCCGCGTGGCGGATGTCGGCCTGTTCCGTATAGCTCGCGTGCACGCCGGCGAGGATGGCCTTGCGGGTCTCCTCATCGATCTTCTCGCCCTTGCGCTCGCGGCTCTTCTCTTCGATCATGGCAAGCGTGCCGGTCGCCTGGTTGGCCCCCATGACGGCGCACTTGGCGCACGGCCAGGCGTACGAGAGGAACGGGTCGAAGGCCCGGCCGCACATCGCGTAGTTGCCGGCGCCGTACGAGCCGCCGAGGATGACGACGATCTTGGGCACGATGGAGTTGCTCATCGCGTTGACCATCTTGGCGCCCGCGCGGATGATGCCCTGGTGCTCGCTCTCCTTGCCGACCATGAAGCCGGTCGTGTCGTGCAGGAAGACGATCGGAATCTTGCGCTGGTTGCAGTCCATGATGAACCGCGCGGCCTTGTCGGCCGAGTCGTGGTAGATCACGCCGGGGAGCTCGACCTGCGCGTGGCCGCCGGCGGTGGACTTGGTCACCTTCTTCTGGTTGGCGACGACGCCGCAGGCCATGCCGCCGATCTTGGCGTAGCCGCAGACGATGGAGGGGCCGTACTCGGCCTTGTATTCGTCGAAGTCCGGGGTGGCCCGGCTCTCCGAACCGGGCGTTCTGGCATCCACGATGCACGCAAGAATGTCGCGGATGTCGTACTGCGAGCCGGCCTTTTCGACGAATACCGAGTACACGTCTTCAACCGGACGCGCCGCGGTCAAGGCAGCTTCGCTTTGTCGGTCCGCGAGGCCGAGCGATTCAAAGAGATCGCGAAGCTTCTCGGGCGACATCGAAGTGGCCAGCTCCTCCTGCTGTCCGACCATGCGTTCAGCCATGTCGAGTTTGAGCTTGTCCTTCAACTCGTCGACAAACTTGTTGCGTTCTTCCGGCGTTTTGGCCGTCTTCAGTCGATCCGCGATGAACTCGCGCCGCTCCGAATAATCCCGCGGCATGGACATGCGCACGACATGATGGATCGCCCGTTGTAACTGGGCAAGCGGCCTCTGAAAGCGCGGGGGCGGATACTTCGAAACCAGCGACTTCAGCCGCTCGATGCAAGCCTCATCATCCTTCTCCCGGAAATCAATGGTCCCGCTCACCGCCGCGTGCATCTTTGCCCCGCCCAGATCCTCATCCGTCACGACCTGCCCGACGGCCGCCTTCACGAGCGCCGGCCCCGCGAGATACAGCCCCGAGCCCTCGGTCATCAGCAGCGTGTCGCAGAGCACCGGGAGATATCCGCCGCCGGCGACGCAGTAGCCCATGATCGCCGCGATCTGCGGGATGCCCTCGGCCGAGATCACCGCGTTGTTGCGGAAGATGCGCCCGAAGTCGTCGGTGTCCGGGAAGACGTCCTCCTGTAGCGGCAGGAAGACGCCCGCCGAGTCCACCAGATAGATCAGCGGCAGGCGGGCCATGTGCGCGATCGTCTGGGCCCGTATGATCTTCTTGCACGTCATCGGGAAGAACGCGCCGGCCTTCACCGTCGCGTCGTTGGCGATGATCATGCACTGCCGGCCCTGCACCGGCCCCACACCTGTGACGACGCCGGCCGCTGGAGCGCCGCCATACTCGGCGTACATGCCGTAGGCGGACCAGAGCCCGAGCTCCACGAAGGCGTGCTCATCGTCCACCAGCTTCGCGATGCGCTCCCGCGCGGTGAGGCGGCCCTTCTCGTGCTGCCGGTCGGCCGCGCTCTTGCCGCCGCCCTTGCGGATGATCGCCTCGTCGATGCGGAAGAGGTCGTTGCGCTGGCGGAGGGTGAGGTCGGCCAGGTCGCTCGAGGTGGGGGGTGTCACCGACATGGATGGAAGGCCCTTTGCGAGTGTGCGGCCGGGAGGGTAGACTGCGACCATCCGGGGTCGCGCGGGGCATCGGGAGTCGCGGCATGGGATGGCGCAGCCTGCTCGGAATGAAGTCCGCCACGGAGCCCCAGGTCCGGGCCGTCGAGCTGAACCGGGCCGAACAGGAGTTCCTCGCCGGGCACCGGGCGCGTTTCCGGCAGATGGTCTCCGCGTGCGGCGCTCGGGGCGACATCGTCCACGATGCGCCCCGCCTCGCGGGCGAGGTGCTGGAATGGTGGCGTGCTTCCCCATCCGAGCGGGGCGACGCCAACGACGTCGTGTTTGCGCTCGGGGCAGGGCTCGGCGATCATCTGGCGCCGCGCCTGGGCATGCGATGGATGGTCGTCACCGACGCGTTCGGCACCTCGCTCTCGCTCTACACCCCCGCCAAGGGACACTACCAGGAGCTGGTGCTCTCTCCGATCGACTCCGTCGCCAAGCGATTCGAGGCCGGCACGGCGAGCGACCTGACCGACTACGTCGAGGCGGTGGTGCAGCAGATCGGCGCCATGAAGGGCGCCTGAGCGGCCTGCTATCGCGGCGCCACGCGCGGCGGGGCCGTGTCGATGGGGATGCGGTTGCGGGTGCTCTCGAACTCGGCCGCGACGATCCACTGGCCCTTGTCGTCCGGCGTCAGGCGCTGGAGCAGGATGTCGTCGGGATTGGCGAGGTTGAGGACGAAGCGGAACGGGACGTTCACGCCGCCGACGAGCGTCACGCCGTCGAAGACAATCGACTTGCTCGCCGCGTCGTAGCTCCCCGTGGCGTGCCAGGCGTACGTGCCGAGCGTGTCGTATCGGTCCATCGTGAACAGTCGCGTGCGCGTGTCGAAGCCGTACATCGCCATCGATTCGGCCTTGAGCTCGGCCCGCCCGCCGACGTCCGCCTCGCTGCGGACGTACCGGTTCCCAAGCACCCACAGGTTCTTCATCGTGCCCCGCGACACGATGGGGTCCCCCTTGCCGGCGGGATCCACAAGTGCGCGGGCCTCCACATTCCACTCGCCCACCAGCGGGGTGAGCAGGTCGTGCTCGGGCGCGCGGGCCGCGCCCTGCTCGAGGGCACGTTCCACCGCGCGCACGTCCGCGGGCTTGGACGGGGTTGAGGGTGGAATGGACGGTCCGCCCGGTGGCTGGGCCCACGCCACGACCACGCCCGTCACGCCCAATCCCACGCTCGCGTAGATCATCGCTCGGAGCATCTCGGCCTCCATTTCCTGCCCGCATGATTGTCCTCAACGCACACCATCTCGTGTGCTTCGCCGCGATCAATGAGTTCGTTCTTGCGAATTCCGCGGGGGCGGGAGTTTTCCACAGCGCAAGTCCTTGTCAGCCATGCGTTTGGTGAAATTCGTCCCAGCAAAGCCCAAACACTTGACGCCTGTTTGGGCTTTGGTACACTTGTTTTCGATCCGGCTCGCGACCAGCGCCGCCCCGGATCCGAGGTTCTGCGAGTCCATTTGGCCTCGCCCTCGCCCAGCGCTCGGCGTCCGTCGGGCCCAGCCGCTCCGGGTGACTTCCAAGTCACAACGAGCCAAGCCGGCCACCCGCGGCAAGTCAGAAAGGAGGGCCATTCCATGGCCCGCAATTCGCGCACATCGTCCGCAGAGTCCGCCTCCAGCAATGGCACCGTCGCAGAGATGGAAGCCAAGCCGGCGGCCGCAGCACGCCCGCAACCCGTCGCCCTCAAGCCGTCGAAGGAAAAGATGGCGGCGCTCGGCCAGGCCCTGGGCCAGATCGAGAAGGCGTTCGGCAAGGGCTCGATCATGAAGCTCGACGAGCACGCCTACCTGGCGATCCCGGGCATCTCGACGGGTTCTATTTCTCTCGATCTCGCGCTCGGCGGCAAGGGCATCCCCCGCGGGCGCATCGTCGAGATCTTCGGCCCGGAATCTTCCGGTAAGACGACCCTCGCCCTCACCGTCGCGGGCCAGGCCCAGAAGGCCGGCGGCGTGGCGGCCGTGATCGACGCCGAGCATGCCCTGGACCCCTCCTGGGCCCGCAAGATCGGCGTGAACATCGACGATCTGCTGGTCAGCCAGCCGGACTCCGGCGAGCAGGCCCTGGAGATCTGCGAGCTGCTCGTCCGCTCCAACGCCGTGGACGTGATCATCGTCGACTCGGTGGCGGCCCTCATCCCGCGGGCCGAGATCGAGGGCGAGATGGGCGACGCGGTGGTGGGCGTGCAGGCCCGGCTCATGAGCCAGGCGATGCGCAAGCTCACCGGCCTCATCGCCCGCTCCAACTGCACCGTCATCTTCATCAACCAGATCCGCGAGAAGATCGGCGTGATGTTCGGCTCCCCCGAGACCACGCCTGGCGGGCGGGCCCTCAAGTTCTACGCCTCGGTCCGCCTGGACATCCGGCGCACCGGCTCCCTCAAGGAGGGCGACATCGCGGTGGGCAACCGCGTCCGCACGCGTGTGGTCAAGAACAAGGTGGCCCCGCCGTTCCGCGACGCCGAGTTCGACATCATGTTCGACGAGGGCATCTCCGCCTCCGGCGACCTGATCGACCTGGCCGTGGACGCGAACGTGGTGGACAAGAGCGGCTCCTGGTTCTCCTACGGCGAGATGCGGATCGCCCAGGGGCGCGAGGCCGCCAAGAAGTTCCTCAAGGAAAATCCCGACGTGTTCGATGAGATCCGGCGGAACGTCCTGGCCGTCAAGGCCGCGGGCGTGGCGAAGCCGGGCAACCCGGCCTCGGCCGAGGAAGCGGCGGACGCGACCGAGGGCGAGTGATCGCGCTCGGATGCGGATGAAAAAACACCGGCGGCACGAGCGCTCGCGGCTCGTGCCGTCTTTCGTTTTGAATCTCCATTCTGGGTGCCGTGGCCTGGAGGCTTTGCGCAAGGCCACGCGAGCGCGCAGTTGATTCAGTCACCCGGGCGAGGTCGGTCGTACGGACGGAAGATGGGGGTAATCGAGCACGCCCTGCGCCAACGCGGCCTTGCACAAAGCCTCCAGGCCACGGCACCCATCGGCTTTCCCGAAACGTTGTCGCCGCCCCTCTACCGACCTATCCTTCCTCCCACACCTTGCGGCCGTGGCGGAATTGGCAGACGCGCTAGATTCAGGTTCTAGTGGGTTCACCCCCGTGGAGGTTCGACTCCTCTCGGCCGCACTTGGATGACTCGCCGGGCAACCGACAACGGTTGCCCGGCTGTCGTTTACAGTGGCATGGGCCTACCGGCCCATGTCGCGGCGCTTCGCCGCGGGCCTTGGTTGCCTCCTCATGGACCAAAGGCTAAGGCAAGCGACACCCTCCGACACGGATGTCGGAAATCTCGGGCCAACACCCCGGGCGAAGCGCCCGGACATGGGCCAGTAGGCCCATGCCACGATCGTGCAGGAAGTACCATCGGGCCATGCCGCTCATCTACGCGGGGATCGACGAAGCCGGGTACGGCCCACTGCTGGGCCCGCTGTGCGTTGGGGCGAGCGTGTTCCGCATCGAGGACTGGAGCGAGGGCGAGCAGGCGCCCAACCTGTGGAAGCTGCTGAGCACGAGCGTGTGCCGCTCGCCGACGGACAAGCGCCGGCGCATCGCCGTGGACGACTCGAAGGCGCTCAAGCTCCCCAACGACAGCCCGAAGCATCACCCGCTCACGCACCTGGAGCGCGGCGTGCTGACGTTCCTGAACGTGCTCGCACGCGAGGACGGCGCGGCGGTGGGACACCCGGCGCACGACCTGGACCTGTTCTCCCGCCTTGGAGCGGGCGTGCCGGAGGAGCCGTGGTACGCGGGCGAGCCGCTGGGGTGCCCGGTCTCGACGACGGCGGACGCGATCGGCGTCTCCTGCAACATGCTGCGCCAGGGGCTTGAGCGCGCGGGCGTCAGCGTGCTGCACATGCGCTGCCGCGCCATGGGCGAGGGAACGTTCAACGAGATCGTCAAGACCGGCGGGAGCAAGGCGGCGGCGACGGAGGCCGCGCTGGTCGAGCACCTGTGGACGATCTGGGAGCGGTGGGGGACGGTCGGCGCCGAGCAGAGTGAGCCGGCCGCGATGCAGGCGGTCGCTCCGGCCGTGAATGAGGCGGCGAGCGAGAGCGGCCCTGATGGAAATGGGGGAGTTGCGACGATCGCTCCGCCCGCGGGAACGGCGGCCCCGGCAACCGGCAGTTCCGGCGGCGTCCGCGTCGTGTGCGATCGCCAGGGCGGGCGTGCGTACTACTCCGACATGCTCCGGCGCGCGTTCCCCGAGGCGATGGTCACCGAGACGCACGCCGGCGAGACGCAGAGCCGCTACGAGATCGCGGGCGTGGGCGAGGACGGCCGGCACCGGCACATGCACGTGCTCTTCCTGGTCGAGGGCGAGCGGCACCACCTCCCCGTCGCGCTCGCGTCCATGCTCGCCAAGCTCACGCGCGAATCCATGATGGCCCGATTCAACCGCTACTGGTGCGGGCGGCTGCCTGAGCTGAAGCCAACCGCGGGCTATCGCAACGACGCGTGGCGCTGGCTGGACGACGCCAAGGGGTGCTTCCGGGAAGGCGAGCGGGCGAAGCTGGTACGCTGTGCCTGACATGGCGCGCCGCCAACAGCGCATCTCCGGCAACACGCTCCACCGAATCGTGATTCTTGGTGTGCTTGGCTCGATACCCATGTGGGCATTCGGTGCAGCCCTCTTTCCACAAGCGACATCCTCGGAGTGGCACGGGTTCCCATCCGCCGCGTCCGCGGTTTGATTGATCATCTGGCTCGCCGGCGTGTGGCGAGTGCGCAACTCGGTTGAATCGAAGATCGCCGGAGCGTTTGCCATCCTGTTCTTTGTGGCAACGATCATCTTCACACCGTTCTAGAGTGGCGCTCCATGCCGAACTCTGAAGCCAAGTCCATGCTCGACCTCGCCGCGCGGCTCGCCTCGCGCGCCGCGGGGTATGTCGAGCCCAGCCCTCTGGTCGGCTGCGTGCTGGTCAAGGACGGGCGCATCATCGGCATGGGTCACCACCGCGTGTACGGCGGGCCGCACGCGGAGGTGGAGGCCCTGGCGGACTGCGACCTGAGGCGTCAGCGGGCAGGCGTCGGACAGGAGTTCGATCCGCGTGGCTGCACGGCGTATGTGACGCTCGAGCCGTGCAACCACTTCGGCAAGCAGCCGCCGTGCGTGGATGCGCTCATCAGCGCGGGCGTGGCCCGCGTGGTGTGCGCCCAGGCAGACCTGAACCCAATCGCTGCGGGCGGCGGCGAGCGGCTGAAGGCGGCCGGGATCGCGTACGAGCTCACAGATGTCAGCCCCGCTGCTGTACGCGCAGGCGCCCCGTTCACCAAGCGGATCACCACCGGCCTGCCGTGGACGATCGTGAAGTGGGCCCAGACCATCGACGGGCGCGTGGCGACGCGCACGGGCGAGAGCAAGTGGATCAGCAGCGACGCCTCGCGTCGGCGCGTGCACCGGCTGCGGGCCCGCGTGGACGCGATCGTCACGGCCGTGGGCACGCTGCTCGCCGACGATCCGGTGCTCACCGCCCGCGCCGGTTGGCGCAGGCGGCGCGTGGCGAGAAGGGTGGTGATCGATCCCGGGCTCGAGATCCCCGACTCGTCGATGCTCCTGCAGACCATCGACGAAGCCCCGGTGATGATCGTGTGCGCCGACGAGGCGCTGCACCAGCAGCAGCGCAAGGTCGCGATGCTCACCGCCATGGGCGTTGAGATCGTCTCCATGGGCTCCGAGGGGGAGGTCGGCGTTGATGGCGTGCTCCGGCGGCTCGTGGACCAGTATCAGGCCGCGAACGTGCTCATCGAGGCGGGCCCGGGCCTGCTGGGGCGGCTCTTCGACGCGGACCTGGTGGACGAGGCCCACGTGTACATCGCGCCGATGCTCCTGGGCGATGAGCAGGCCAAGCCCGCGGTGCGCGGGCGCGTGGCCGAGCGACTGAGCGACGGCAAGCGGTTCACGCTCGACCGGGTCAAGCGGATCGGCGAGGATGTGCTCTGCGAGTACCGGAGGCGGGTAGCGCCGTAGCGCTCACTTGCCGCCGCGGAGCACGCGCTCCACGTACAGCCCGTGCGGCTTGCCGTCGATCAGGCACGCCCAGTCCACCACCTGCCCGTGCGGCACGGTGATGTCCTGGCCCTTGCGCAGGCCCGCGATGTGCGCGGGCTCGTTCACCAGCTCGCCCGTCACCCCGTCGTCCCCGATCGATCGGACCTTGACCCACATGTACTCATCGCTCGATCCGCTGGAGAACCTCCCCTTGACCATCGCCTCGCTCGAAGCGCCGAGCCGGTCCCACGCGGAGAGGAGCGTCGGGTAGTTCGTCTGCGCCTGGGCGATGGCGCGGTCCACCGGCGCCTGGTTGGATCCGGTGTGCACGATGGGCGTGTTGAGCTCGTCGTCGGTGTTGAAGACCTCGAGATAGCGCCCCTCCCTCAGCGCTCGCTCGGCCTCCTCGCCGGGCAGCGCGACACGGTCGAGCCAGGTCGCGAACAGCAGCGTCGAGTCGTGGTCCATGAGTTCCGCGGCAACCTTGCCCATGAACGTGAGGACCTCGTCCTTGACGCTCTCGGGCGGCATGCCGCCGACCGCGTCGATGGAGAGCCAGGCGGTGTGCTCCGCGAAGGCCGTGCGGGCCCGAGTGTCCTCGAATCGCGTCGCCACGTCGGCCGGGTTGTCGCAGTAGGGGCGTGCGGCGCTCACGAAATAGAACATGGGCACGCCGTCGTGCAGCACCGCGAAGCCGGACATCCCCGGCGTGACGGGAGGGAGCGGCATGAGATCGGACTCGGGCGAGCCCGCGCGCCGGAGCATGCCACGAACGTCCGCCTCGGTCAGCGCGCGGGGGCTCCGGCGCATCGCGACGAACGACACCAGGTCCGGCGTCGCACGCCGGCGCCGGCGCACGAGCAGGACGATCGCTGCCACTCCGGCCGCCAACAACGCGAGCGCAATCAGGACCCATTTCATGGTGCGTGCTCCATGGAAGGACCCCAGATTACCACATTCTGAGCCCCGCGTGCTAGCGCCTGGCGATGAACCGGAGAGACTCCCGGGTGGTCGCCCGGAGCACGTGGTTTCCGGCCTGCACCGAGAGCTGCTCGCCATCCTTCGCGTGCGCCCATTTCACCATCGCGAAGGCGACGTGCGCCTGCGAGAGCATCGGGCTGACACAAGAGCTCGTGACGGCCCCGATGGGCGCGGCCCCGGGCTCAGCGGAAGCCAGCACCGGCGCCCCGGTCACCGCCTGGAGGGGCTCGGGCGCGCGGACATCGGCATCGATCCGGAGCCCCACGAGCCTCTGCTTGGGATGCCCGAGCGCGTTCATCCGCGCCACCACCTCCTGCCCCAGGTAGCACCCTTTCTTGAAGCTCACGCGATCGTTGAGCGTTTCGTTGCCGGTCTCGTGCGGCAGGGAGTCCGGACCGAAGTCCACCAGATACAGCGGGGTGCCCGCCTCGATGCGGGCGATGTTCAGCGCGTGCCAGCCGACGCGCCGGGCAAGGCGCGCCGTCGCGGCCTGGCTGTCCGGGCTGGAAGCGGACCGGGGGCCGGACAGCGCCTCGTACACGCCGAGGGCATCCTGGGCAGGTACGAGCAACTCCAGCCCGATCTCGCCGGTGGTGTCCTGGCGATCGACAATCACTTCCACGCCGGCGATCCGCACGATCGACACCTGGCCGGGCTGGATGTCGCCCACCGGCACGCCCGAGAGGCCGCCGCCGGGCTCGGCCATCCCGGCAAGCAGCGCCGCCGCACCGGGGCCGTGCAGAGACAGACGGTGCCACTGCTCAGTCTCGTCCGTGAGCGAGCAGTCCTCGGAGATGATGAAGCTCTCCAGCCCGGCCCGGGCCCGCTCGGCGGCGTGCACGTCCACGTCGATGAGCAGGCGGTCGGGAAGGTTGATGAGGCGCAGATCGGCGTCGATCCGCCCCTTGCGGTTGAGCCAGAAGCTGCGGCGCATGGTGAACGGCGCGAACCCCTTGAGCTCCTGCGTGAGCATGCGGTTCAGGAAGTCCAGGCGTTCCGGGCCGCGCACGACCAGCGTGGCGCGGTGCGGCTGGTCGAAGACGGCGCAGGCCGAGCGGATCGAGGCGTACTCGATCTGCACGCGATCGAAGGCCTCGACGAGCAGGACGGTGGAACGCTCGTCCGGGGCGCTTCCGTACGGCGACAGAAGGCCTTCGGCCTGCCTGTGCAGATCCAGCAGTGGGGAGCGGCGGGACACGCGCAATGGTACGAAGGGGACCGGGACGGGCGGAGGGCCTGCACAATGCCCGTCCACCCGGTATCATCCCGGCCCATCAGGAGTCAGCCCTTGCCCACGCGAAACGTCAACGTCGATCTGCTCCGCCGCCTGTGCGAGACCCCGGGCGTTCCCGGGCGCGAGGAGCGCGTGCGGGCCCTGATCGAGAAGGAGATCCGCGCGACGCGCGGCCTGTTCGACGAGATCCGCACGGACAGCATGGGGAACCTGATCTGCGCGCGGCACGCCAAGGGCGGGCGCGGGCGGAGCGGGAGCGAGCGGCCCACTCGAGTGCTGCTGCTGTGCCACATGGACGAGATCGGCTTCTATGTGAAGGGCGTGGACGACCAGGGCTTCATCAGGCTCAACAACGCGGGCGGGTTCGACACGCGCAACCTGTTCTCGCGCCGCGTGCTGGTGTGCACCGACGACGGCGACCTCCCCGGGGTGATGAACCCCGGCGGGCGCCCCGTGCACATCGCCAGCGAAGAGGACAAGAAGAAGATCCCCGAGGTGAAGGAGTTCTTCGTTGACATCGGGATGCGTCCGGAGAAGGTGAAGCGGGCGGTGAAGGTGGGCGACTACGTCGTCATGAACGAGCCGGCGATCCAGGTGGGGGACAAGTTCGTCTCCAAGGCGTGCGACAACCGCGTGGCGTGCTGGCTGGGGATCGAGGCCGCGCGAGCGATCGCCGGGAGCGGCAAGGGCCTGGCGTGCGATCTGTTCGTGGTGTTCACGGTGCAGGAGGAGGTCGGTCTCCGCGGCGCGCACACGGCCAGCTTCGGCGTGGAGCCGGACATCGCCATCGGCATCGACGTCACGCTCTCGTGCGACACGCCCGGCGTGCCGACGGACGAGGCTGTGACCAAGCAGGGGGCCGGGTGCGGGCTGCACATCATGGACTCGAGCTTCATCAGCGATTACCGGCTGATCAACGAGCTCGAGGCCGTGGCCAAGAAGAACCGCATCCCACACCAGCGGACCATTCTGGCCCGCGGCGGGCAGGACGGTGCGGCCGGCCAGCAGACGCGCTCGGGCGCCCGCGCGGCGGGCATCGTCGTCGGCACGCGGTACATCCACACTGTGACCGAGATGATCGATCTGGGCGACCTGGCCGCGGCCCGGGACCTGCTGGCGGCGTGGATGCCGACGGTGGCCTGACCAGAGCCGGGCGGCGCCAGCCGCCGGAGCTCGTCCCGCGCTCGATCAATGCGTCGCCTCGGCGATGCATTTGGCGAGCGCCGACCCGTCCGCCTTGTCGAGCGATCCTGTTTTCCAATCAATCCCCAGCCCGCGCCCGTCCGGGAGCTTCGGGATGATGTGGAAGTGCACGTGCATCACAACCTGGTGCGCATCGGCGCCATTGTTCTGGAGAATGTTGTACGCGCTCGCGCCCGTCGCCTTCATCACGCCCCGGCACAGGCGGGGCAGCACGCGTCCGATCGCAGCGGCCGACTCGTCGGAGAGCTCGGCCAGCGTCGCCCTGGCCTCCTTCGGGATGACGAGCGTGTGCCCAGGGCTGAGCGGGTTGATGTCCAGGAATGCCAGGACGTGCTCGTCCTCGTACACCTTGTGGCACGGGATCTCGCCGCGGATGATCTTGGAGAAGATGGTGTCGGCCATGCAGAAGAGTAGTGTCGGTCGCTTGGGTGTCGTGGCCCGCCGCTCTGGGCGCGGCCACGCGGGCGCAGGGTTGATGTCGATCAGCGGTGATGCGGGCCGTACGGTCCGGCTGCCTTGGTCCTCTTGAAAGGGCCTCGCGCCTTCGTGGCCTTGCGCAGAGCCTCCGGCCACGGCACACGATGAGGCCGTGATTTCAGTGTCCGCCCAGATACGCCTTGCGGACTTCATCGCTCGCCGCCAGCTCCCTGGCCGGTCGGTCCATGGTGATGGTGCCGGTCTCGATGACGTAGCCGTGGTGGGCGACGTTCAGCGCCATGTGGGCGTTCTGCTCGACGAGCAGGATGGTCGTGCCGGTCGAGTTGATGTCGCGGATGATCTTGAAGATGGTCTGGACGATCTGCGGGGCGAGGCCGAGCGAGGGCTCGTCCAGCAGCAGCAGTCGCGGGCGGGCCATGAGGGCGCGGGCGATCGCCAGCATCTGCTGCTCGCCCCCGGACAGCGTGCCCGCGTTCTGCTTGAGGCGCTCGCGGACGCGGGGAAAGAGGGTCAGGGCCTTCTCGCGGTCCTCCGCGATGGCCGCGCGGTCGCGCGACGGGCGCGCGAACGCGCCGAGGTCCAGGTTCTCCTCCACGCTCAGGTTCGCGAAGATGCCGCGGCCTTCGGGCGCGTGGGCCATGCCCAGGCGGACCATCTGGTGGCAGGGAAGACCCGTGATGTCCTTGCCCTCAAGGACGATCTGGCCGCGGGTGGGGCGGACCATGCCGGAGATGGCCCGCAGCGTGGTGGTCTTGCCCGCGCCGTTGGCGCCGATGAGCGTGACGATCTGGCCGCGACGGACGGTGATGTTCACGCCGTGGATCGCCTTGATCGCGCCGTACGCGACGTGCAGGTCGCGCACCTCGAGCATGACGTCGGAGAGGCCCGCCACGGGCGGCGCGAGCGGGAATGGAGCCGGGGCGGCGGTCATGCGGCCTTCCCTTCGGCGTCCACAGGGACGGCCTCGCCAAGATACGCCTCGATCACCCTCGGATTCTTCTGGATCTCCGACGGAGTTCCGAACGCGATCATCTGGCCATAGTCCAGCACGGTGATGCGCTCGCAGATCTGCATGACCAGGCCCATGTCGTGCTCGATGAGCAGGATCGTCAGGCCGAAGTCGGTGCAGATCGATCGGATGGATCTGGCGAGGGCCTGCTTCTCGCTCGGGTTCATGCCCGCCGCCGGCTCGTCGAGCAGCAGCACCTTCGGCTCCGTGGCGAGGGCGCGGCAGATCTCCAGCCGCCGCTGGTCCCCGTAGGGCAGGTTCTTGGCCTGCTCGTCGCGCAGGCGCTCCAGGCCCATGACCGTCAGGATGTCCATGGCGCGCCGCTCCATGGCCATTTCCTGAGCGACGAAGCGCGGCGTGCGGAGGATCGTCCGCCAGATGGAGTGGCGGCCGCGCAGGTGGCAGGCCAGACGCACGTTGTCCAGCACGCTCAGCTCGCCCATGAGGCGGATGTTCTGGAACGTGCGGCTGAGGCCGGCCTTGGCGATCTGGTGGGGCTTGAGGCCGTCGAGGCGCTGGCCGTGGAGCGTGATCTCGCCCGTGTGCGTCTGGTACACGCCGGTGAGCAGGTTGAAGGCGGTGGTCTTGCCCGCCCCGTTGGGGCCGATGAGGCCGTACAGCCCGCCGCGCGGGATCTGCAGCGAGAGCGCCTGGCAGGCTTTGAGCCCGCCGAAGGAGATGCCAATCCCGCGAGCGTCGAGGAGGAACTCGCTCATGCCGGCCCTCCCGCGGATCGTGTGGAGAGCGCGCCGGACTGCGTGTCCTCGGGCTTCGGCGGCGCCGCATGCGAGTCGTCGCGCCGCTTGCGACGGAAGAGGTCCCAGACCTCCTTGACGCCGAAGAGCCCCTGCGGGCGCAGGAGCATCATGCCGATGAGCAGCAGGGCGTAGACGATCAGCCGGTACTGCTGGAGCTCACGCAGGACTTCCGGGAGCGACACGAGGATGATGGCCGCCAGCACCGCGCCGCTGATCGAGCCCAGCCCGCCCAGCACCACCATGATGATGACCTCGAACGAGCGTGCGAACCCGGCGTCGGTCGGGGAGGGGTTGACGCCCGTGTGCGCGTACAGGGCGCCCGCGATCCCGCCGAAGAACGCCGCGAGCACGAAGGCGCGCACCTTGTACTTGGTGAGATTGATCCCCATGGCCCGCGCGGCGATCTCGTCCTCGCGGATCGAGAGGAACGCCCGGCCGGAACTGGACATCTTCACGCGGTACGCGACGAGGCACGTGATGGCGGCGAACAGGTAGATCCAGAAGAGGTTCGCGTAGGACGGGATGCGCTCGAAGCCGACGGGCCCGTTAAAGGGGAGCTTGAGCAGGGCCTTGCTGGTGACTTCGCTCGCGTCGTAGAGCTGCGTGGAAGTGAGCTCCAGCAGCACGCGGATGATCTCGCCGAAGCCGAGCGTGACAATCGCGAGATAATCCCCTCGCAAGCGAAGAGACGGCAGCCCGACCAGCAACCCCGCACCGGCCGCCACGCACCCGGCCGCGCCGATCCCCGCGAGCATGAGCAGCACACCGTGCGTGTAGAACGCGGGGTCGTTCGTGGAGCCGTGGATCAGGAGCGACCCGTAGTACGTCACGCCCGCGCCGATGTACGCTCCGATGGCCATGAACCCCGCGTGGCCCATGGAGAACTGGCCGGTGTAGCCGTTGACGATGTTCAGCGACACGGCCGCGACGATGAACACGCCCATGCGCCGAAGGACGTTCACCCAGTAGTCGTTGACCACGAACGGCGCGGCGTACTGCACGGCGAGCGCCACCGCCACGCACGCGATCCACGGCACGATCATCACGACCGGCCGGAACGCCCGCGACGGGGGAACTTCGGAGATGTACGCGGCCAGCGGCTTCATCGTCTGGTCACACCTTCTCCCGCACCGTCGTGCCCAGGAGCCCGCTCGGACGGACCAGCAGCACGACGATGAGGAGCCCGAAGACGTACACGTCGCGCAGCTCGGTGGAGATGTACCGCGCCCCGAAGAACTCGATCCCCGCGATCAGAAAGCCCCCGAGCACGGCCCCGCGAACGTTGCCGATCCCGCCGACGACGGCCGCCACGAACGCCTTGAGCCCCAGCAGCACCCACACGCCGCTGGCGGTCTGCTGCAGGCCTGGGTACTTCATGGCGTACAGGAACGACGCCGCGGCCGCGAGCGTGCACCCCAGAATGAACGTGAACGAGACGACAAGGTTCACGTTCACGCCCATGAGCGAGGCGGTGTCGATGTTGAAGGACACGGCCCGCATGGCCGCGCCCATCTTCGTGCGAAACACCATCCATTGCAGGCCCACCATGAGCACCAGGGAGCTGCCCACGATGAGCACGTCCAGCAGGCGCACGGGCACGAGCGGGTCCTGCACGACGCGGTAGGCGAGGCCGTTCATCTCCTCCGGGTTGCGCCGGGGCTGCGTGCCTAGCTCGGCGCCCGCCTCGTACCGGCCGGGCTCGAGGGCGAGGTTGAGCGATTGCTTGTCGCCGTCGGCACGCGTGATCTCCAGCCGGTAGCCGCGCTCGGGCAGGAGCTGGAGAGGCTTGTCCAGCTTCACCAGGCCGCGCTTGGAGCCGCCGGAGACGGTGCCCTTGGCGACGACGGACTCGTTGAGCACGGCGTCGGGGAGGAGCGTCGGGGCTCGCTTGGGAGATGCGCCGAAGGGGAGGGTGGCGATGGGGTCGCCGGGAAGACGCAGCGTCGCAGTTCCGTCCTTGATCTCCGGCCCGCTCGCCCGCTCCTCGGGCGTGAGCGTGTCGGCGGGCTTGGTGACGATGCGGGCCGGGCCGCGGGCCACCGGCCAGCCGGGGAGCTGGCCGACGTTCTGGAGCAGCAGCGACACGCCGATGGCCGTGATGAGCACGTTCAGGCGCGGGGCCTTGCGAAGCGGGCGGTACGCGAAGCGCTCGATGAGGTAGCCGGTGGTGGCGCACGTCACGCACGCGCAGAGGAACACAAGCGTGCTGGCCCACCATGGGGCCTGCTCCGCCTCCACGCCCAGCCACGCAAGCACGACGGTGGACGTGGTGAACGTCGTCCACGCCCCGAGCACGAAGATGTCCGAGTGCGCGAAGTTGATGAACTTCAGGATGCCGTAGACGAGCGTGTACCCGAGTGCGACGAGCGCGTAGAGCGATCCGACGGCGATGGTCGCGATGAGTGTCTGAAAGAAGTCGGCCACGCGGGGGGATTCTCGGAGGGCGGGCAGTTTAGCAGAAGGGGGTTGGGTGAGCAACGCGAGAGGGCCGCGATGCTCTATGGAGCGGTGCGGGACCAGTTGGCCAACGGACGGACGGACACGAGCCGGGAAAGAAAAGACCCGGCGGGGAGCCGGGTCTTGGGGGGAATTCGCTTCGCTCGAGGGTTAGTTCGGCTTGACGGTGCTGATGTACTTCGGCGCGGGGGGCTCGCCGCTCATCTCAACCACCACCGCGCTCTTCACCGCGTCACGCTTGGCGTTGATGGTGATGTCCCCCGTCACGCCCGGGAAGTTCTTGGTCGCCGCGATCGCGTCCCGCAGGGCCTTGCCCTCAGTGGACTTGCCGCGCTTCATCGCGTCGAAGAGGATCTTGGCCGCGTCGTATCCGAGCGCGGCGAGCCCATCGGGGGTCTGCCCGCCGAACTCGGCCTTGTACGCTTTGATGAACGTCTGCACCCGCGCATCAGGCTGGTCGGGGGCGTAGTGGTTCGTGTAGTAGCACCCCTCGATGGCGTCCTTGGCAATCTTGGAAAGCTCGGCGGAGTCCCAGCCATCGCCGCCCAGCAGCGGCTGGTTGAGCCCGAGCTTGCGGGCCTGCAGGGCGATGTTGCCCACGTCGGTGTAATAGCCCGGGATATAGATCACGTCCGGCTTGGCGGAGCGGATGCTCGTGAGCTGGGCGGTGAAATCGTTGGCCCCGCCCGTGTAGGTCTGGCGGGTGGCGACGGTTCCGCCCTGCTTCTTGAAGTTCTCCTCGAACTGCTCGGCCAGGCCGACGGCGTACGCCTGCGCCTGGTCCACCAGCAGCGCGGCCGACTTGGCCTTCAGGTTCTCACGGGCGAACTTCGCGCCCGCGTAGCCCTGGAACGGATCGATGAAGCAGACGCGGAAGACGTAGTCGCCGATCTCGGTGACCCGCGGGTTCGTCGAGGACGGCGAGATCATCGGCACGCCCGCCTCCTGGCAGACCGGCCCGCCCGCGAGCGAGAGCTTGCTGGCGACCTCGCCCAGGACGCACACGACCTTGTCGGACTTCACCAGTCGTTCGACCGCGAGCTTCGCCTCGCCGGCGTCGCCCCGGGTGTCGTACTCCTTGAGCTCGACCTTCTTGCCGTTGAGTCCGCCGGCCGCGTTGAACTCCTTGAGGGCGAGCTTGATGCCGTTGGATGTGCTCTGGCCGAACGTCGCCTCGGCGCCCGTGAGCGAGCCGTAGTGGCCGATCCGCACGGTCTCATCGGCCACGGGGGCCGCCGCCCGGGCCGAGCCGACCGCGGCCAGCACGCAGACCGTGATCGCGGACGTCAGTCGCTTGAACAGTCGGTTCATCTTGATGCTTCTCCAGGGGGATGCACGTGCAGCGAACAGGGTAGCGGATCGGGAACGGTTTGGGGTGTGCTCCCGGTTGGCCCGCCTAAGACGCGACAGCGGACCCCACCAGCCCGCGGATCTTCTCGATGAGGTCCAGGGCCTCCGTTCGGGCGGAAGTCCGGGATTTCCGCATGGCCTGGAGCAGGCCCAGGGGCACGAACGGCACGGTCAAGGGGAGGTACCACGCGCAGGTCAGCAAGAACGAGATCGTGTACCAGGAGGGGAAATACGTCTGGAGCATCGAGTGCGTCAGCCAGACGCCCGGCCAGACCGTGATCACAAGCATGGCGGCAAACAACCACGGCATCGTGGGCTTGATGCGGAGTTCGAAGGCCAACTCAGTCCCATTCACCTGCGATTGAGCCCGGGCCGCCATGATGGACTCGAATGGCGTGCCGAAATCCGAGATCACGAAGAGGCCCGCCTCGCTGGACTTGTGGAAGCCTGGAAGCTTGCCGCGACGGGCGGCCTGATCGAGTCGGACCACGATCTCGGTGGCGCTCAGCGCCGTCCGGATGGTGGGCAGGCCGTTCTGTTCGGCATTCGCTGGGCGGTGCGCCGCCGGTGCGGGGGAGCTGGGGACGCCGGCGATCGAAGGGCTTGGTTCGGTCATGGGTCGGTCGGCGACCGGTCGGGGTGGATCGAGGTGGCGGGGTGGCAAGGGTCGGAGTGTACCGGAGGGCGGCGTTGAGGTTCTCCCCGAAGCAAGGCCCGTTCTCGGACAGACCGGCGTGGAAATGCTGTCGGTCGGGCCAGATCGGCTTTCACGGGGCCCGTTCTGCATGTACCGTGGAGTCCAGCCCATGAGCCCGTCGACTCCGTATCCCAGCCGCCCCACGCTGCGACTCGTCTATGGCGATGGCGCGCCCAAGCGCGATCCGGTCGCGCCGCGCCCGGTGGCTCGGGAGGGCGGGGCCCTGCCGATCGCCCGGCGCGACGATGCGGAGCGCATCGCCCGGGAGAACGTGGCGGCGGTCTCGCTCGCGGCCCTGGATCCCCGGTGGGTGCTGGCGGTGCAGGCCTCCCGCGAACTCCAAGGCGGCAAGGCGGCGATCATCACGCCGGAAAAGCGCAAGCGCCTCATGCTGGTGGCGGGAAGGCTGGGCCTCCGCCCCTTCGACGCCAACCTCGTCATCGCGATCGTGCAGGACAGCGCCCGGTGCGGAACGGACCCGCTGGGCTCCATGTCCGTCCAGCGCCTGCACCTGGTGCGCGGCGACCCGGAGCTCGACGACGCCCGCGCCGGCCCAACCTGGGGCCAGGTCGCCATGATGGTCATCGCGGCAGGCGTCTTCGGCGCCGCCGCCGCGCTCGTGGCCGTCCTCCTGTCGCGTTGACGCCTTTACGAGCCCTCCGCGCAAGCGGAGGACGGTTCATCCGCTGCCGAAACGTTCACCCTCCGCTTGCGCGGAGGGCTCGTAAAGGCCCCTACAATCCGGCATGTCTCTCTCTCCCGGGGCAAGCGGATCCGAGCCGGCTCGCGTGACGCTGCGCACGCTGGGCGCCATGGCCGCCCGGGGCGAGCCCTTCGCCTGTCTCACCTGCTACGACGCCTCGACCGCCCGCTGGCTGGCCCGCGGCGGCGTGCCGGTGCTGCTCGTCGGGGACACGGCCGCGGAGATGGTCCTCGGCCTGCCCCGCACCATCGATATGCCGCTGGACGTGCTGCTGGCCCTCACGGCCGGCGTGAAACGGGGCGCGCCGAACTGCGTGGTCATGGGCGACATGCCCTTCATGTCGTACCAGCCCAGCGACGAGATCGCGATCCGCAACGCCGGGCGCTTCCTGACCGAGGGGCTGGCCGACATTGTGAAGATCGAGGCGGACGCCTCCCTCGCTCCCCGCATCTCCCAGATCGTCCGCTCCGGAATTCCGGTCTGCGGCCACGTCGGGGCGCGGCCCCAGACCGTCGCTTTGACGGGCGGCTATACCGCCGCGGGGCGAACACCGGAGGCGGCCAGGGAAGTGGTCGCCGACGCGGTCGCGCTGGAGCAGGCTGGGTGCGCCATGCTGCTCATCGAGGCCGTGCCTCCCGAGGTGACGGACCTCGTGCTCGCCGCGACGAGCGTTCCGGTCATCGGCATCGGCGCGGGAACGGCGTGCCACGGGCAGGTGCTGGTCCTTCAGGATCTGGTGGGCATGACCGACCACGCCCCCCGGTTTGCCGAACCCGTGGCCACCCTCGGCCGTAGTTTTCAGAGCGCCGCGGCCGAATGGGTCGCTCGCGTCGCCCGGCGCGAGATCGGGGGTCAGACGTATCGAATGAGGGTGGGTCCTTCGGCACGTGCTCCGGCGCCGGGTGACGGAATCCTGCTCGGCGCGCGTCCTGGGGAGCGGGAAGTCTCCGGGCAAACGCCCCGGACAGGAAATGGAGAGGGTGGGGGGGGTGGGGGGAATGGAACCGGGGAG
>JADMIO010809351.1_pt1 | contig 28574 bp, 26 predicted proteins | sample 8958161 | NCBI WGS metagenome assembly JADMIO01 (sample SAMN16585339, study PRJNA669376) | soil metagenome | isolation source: Crop rotation soil | place: USA: Cullars Rotation, Alabama | collected 2011 | reverse complement strand
CTTTCCGCCACGGCGTGGGGCGTCGGCCTGCCCACGCGCTCGCCCATCGACGGCTCGGCGGGAGACGCCGTGGCCGCCGCAACCGACGTCGAGAGCGTGATCGCCCGGTCGACCGCGGCCTTCGAGGCCTGGCGGCGTCTGCCCGCGCCGCGCCGCGGCGAGTTGGTGCGGCTGCTGGGCGAGGAGTTGCGCGCCGCCAAGGACGACCTGGCCCGTCTGGTGACGCTGGAGGCCGGCAAGATCGTCTCCGAGGGGCTGGGCGAGGTTCAGGAGATGATCGACATCTGCGACTTCGCCGTCGGCCTGTCGCGCCAGCTGTATGGCCTGACCCTGGCCAGCGAACGGCCCGGCCACCACATGCGCGAGACCTGGCAGCCGCTGGGGACCGTGGCCATCATCACCGCCTTCAACTTCCCTGTCGCGGTCTGGGCGTGGAACGCCTGCCTCGCCTTCGTGTGCGGCGATCCGGTGATCTGGAAGCCGTCGGAGAAGACGCCGCTGACGGCGCTGGGGGTGCAGGCCGTGTTCGAGCGCGCCGTGGCCCGCTTCGGCGACGAGGCGCCCGCGGGGCTGGCGCAACTGGTCATCGGCGGGCGCGAGGTCGGCGAGATACTGGCCGCCGATCCGCGCGTGGCGCTGGTCTCGGCGACCGGTTCGACGCGGATGGGCAAGGCCGTGGCGGCGACGGTGGCGGGGCGTCTGGGCCGGTCGCTGCTGGAGCTGGGCGGCAACAACGCCATGATCGTCACACCCAGCGCCGATCTGGAGATGGCGGTGCGGGCCATCGCCTTCTCGGCCGTCGGCACCTGCGGCCAGCGCTGCACCACCTTGCGGCGCCTTCTGGTGCACGAGGACGTGGCCGAGGCCCTGATCGCGCGGCTGGCCAAGGCCTACGCCACCCTGCCGGTCGGCGACCCCCGCGAGGCCGGGGTGCTGGTCGGGCCCCTGATCGACGAGGACGCGGCCCGGGCCTTCGACGCCGCGCTGGCTCAGGCGAAGGCGCAGGGCGGCGAGGTCGTGGTCGGCGGCGACCGGGTCGAACGTGACGGCTGCTACGTCCGCCCCGCCATCGTACGCATGCCCGCCCAGACGGCCGTGGTGATGCACGAGACCTTCGCCCCGATCCTTTATGTCCTGATCTGGCGCGATTTCGACGACGCGGTGAAACTGCAGAACGACGTGCCCCAAGGCCTCTCGTCCTGCATCTTCACCGACAGCGTGCGCGAGGCCGAGGCCTTCCTGTCGGCCTGGGGCTCGGACTGCGGCATCGCCAACGTCAACATCGGCCCATCGGGCGCCGAGATCGGCGGGGCCTTTGGCGGCGAGAAGGAGACCGGCGGCGGGCGCGAGAGCGGCTCGGACGCCTGGAAGGCCTATATGCGCCGCCAGACCCAGACGGTGAATTTCAGCGCCTCCCTGCCGCTGGCCCAAGGCGTACGCTTCGACGTCTGAGGGGTCGCAATCGGAGACCGGCGCGCCCACTATCGGGTGAACGACAGGGGGCGTGATGGCGGAACCGGCGGGAATGGGTCTGGGGCATGCGGTGGCGCTGCTGGCCGCGGCCGTGGTGGCGGTGCCGTTGTTCAAACGGTTCCGTCTGGGCGCCGTGCTGGGCTATCTGGCCGCCGGGCTCGTGATCGGCCCCTTCGGCCTGAAGGTGGTGCGCGAGCCCGAGGCCGTGCTGCACGTCGCCGAACTGGGCGTCGTCATGTTCCTGTTCATCATCGGCCTGGAGATGCGGCCCGCGCGGCTGTGGAGTCTGAGGCGCGAGATCTTCGGGCTCGGCGCTCTGCAGGTCGCGACCTGCGCGACCCTGCTGACCGGAGCGGCCCTGCTGGCGGGTCTGGCCTGGCCGGCGGCGATCATCGCGGGCGCGGGCTTCGCCCTGTCGTCCACGGCCATCGTCATGCAGCTGCTGGAGGAGCGCGGCACGACCAACGATCCGGGCGGCCAGCGGGTGGTGTCCATCCTGCTGTTCGAGGACCTGGCCATCGTGCCGCTGCTGGCCCTGACGGCGGTGTTGGGCGCGCGCTTCGGGACCGAGGTCGAGAATCCCCAGCCGATCTGGCTGACCATAGCCTTGGCCATCGCGGCGGTGGCGGTCGTCTATGCGGCGGGGCGCTGGCTGATCAATCCGCTGTTCCGGCTGCTGGCGCGCTACGGCGGGCGCGAGGTGATGACGGCGGCGGCGCTGCTGGTGGTGCTGGGCGCGGCCCTGGCCATGGCGACGGGCGGCCTGTCGATGGCCATGGGGGCCTTCCTCGCGGGCGTGCTGCTGTCGGAATCGACCTTCCGCAACCAGCTTGAGGCGGACGTGGAGCCGTTCCGGGGCATCCTGCTGGGCCTGTTCTTCCTCAGCGTCGGCATGTCTCTGGACCTCGGCGTCGTCGCCCGCGACTGGGCCTGGGTGCTGGGCGGAGTCGTGGTCTTCTCGGCGGCCAAGATGATCGCCGTCTACGGCGTCGCCCGGATCAAGGGCGCGCACGGCGAGGGACTGATGCGCGCGGCCCTGATGGGCGAAGGCGGCGAGTTCGCTTTCGTGCTGTACGCCGCCGCCCTGGCCGCCGGCCTGTTCGACGGACGCACGGCGGCGATCCTGTCGGCGGTGGTGATCCTGTCCATGGCCCTGACCCCCCTGCGGGTTCTGATCGCTACGCGGCTGAAGCCGAAGAAGCTGGTGTCGCTGGACGGCGTCGACGAGGCGGACGGCCTGCGCGGTCGGGTGCTGATCGTCGGCTTCGGCCGTTTCGCCCAGGTGGTGTCCCAGCCGCTGCTGGCCCGGGACGTGGACGTGTCGATCATCGAGACGGACGTGGAGATGATCCAGGCCGCCGCCAATTTCGGCTTCAAGATCTACTATGGCGACGGGGCGCGGCTGGACGTGCTGCGGGCCTCGGGGGCGGAACAGGCGGAGGCCGTGCTGGTCTGCGTCGACAAGCCCGAGGTCGCCGATCAGATCGTCGCGCTGGTCAAGGCCGAGTTCCCTCTGACCAAACTATTCGTCCGCGCCTTCGACCGGGGCCATTCGATCCGTCTGATCCAGGCGGGGGTCGATTACCACGTCCGCGAAACCTTCGAGTCCGCGCTGAAATTCGGCGAGGCGGTGCTGGTCGAGCTGGGCGTGCCGGAGGGCGAGGCGGCCGACACCATCGGCGACGTGCGCCGTCGCGACGAGGCGCGGCTGGACCTGCAGGTCACCGGCGGTCTGGCCGCCGGTCGGGCCCTGATGCGCGGCAACATGTCGACGCCTCAGCCCGCGCCCTACGTCACCCCGCGCCGCGAGGGTCGGGTGGTCAACGAGGAGGCCGTCGGTCAGGAGGAAGAGGCCTGAACATGCGAACGGCGGACCCCGCAAGGAATCCGCCGTCCGGTCGCTTCGAGGGGGTCGATTACATCGCGGCCTTGAGCTGTTCGGCCTTGCGCAGGTGACCCTCGATCTTCGGGACGACCATCCGGGCGTGCTCCGCCAGGGCCGGAGCGTCGGCGTTGTCCGAGAAGCCGCGATGCAGGGTCAGGGCCTCCTGGTGGGCCGCGATCTGCTGGTCGAGGAAGACACGGTCGAAGTCGGCGGCGGAGGCCGAGCGGAGGTTGTCGATCAGCCCCTGACGGCGTTCGTCCAGAGCGGTCGGCAGGGCGACGTCCGGAGCGGCTGTCGGGGCCTTGGCCTTGAACTGTTCGCTGGCGGCGGCGTGGTCGGCCCTGATCATGGTCGCCAGCGCCTTGACCCCGGCGTTCTGCGAGCGTTGCAGGGCGATGTCCGATGCCTGGATTTCGTACATGTCGCCCATGGCGGCGTTGGGGACATAGGCGCTGACAAGATTGGCGCCCATCGTGGCGGCGGAGGTCTGGCCGACCGGCCCGGCGGCCATGTCCTGGACCTTGTCGACGGGCTCGGAGTCGCCCGGGTTGTTACAGGCTGCGAGCAGGGCGACGCAGGCGGCGCCGGCGAGTAGCGATTTGATCATTGGGGAATCTCCATGGTTGCCCGCGAAAACAGACTTGCGGTCCACGGGTTCCGCGACCGGTCGCGCAACGCGGGCTTTGCGTGTAGAAGGCCGCCGCCATGACCCCGCCCGCGCACCGCCTGTCGGTGGCCCCGATGATGGACTGGACCGACCGGCATTGCCGGGCGTTCCACCGCGCCCTGACGGCGCGGGCGTTGCTGTACACCGAGATGGTCACCGCCCCGGCGATCCTGCACGGCGATCCCGAGCGGCTGCTGCGGTTCGACGCGGTCGAGCATCCGGTGGCGCTGCAACTGGGCGGGTCGGAGCCGGAACAGCTGGCCGAGGCGGCGCGGATCGGCGCGGCCTGGGGCTATGACGAGATCAACCTGAACGTCGGCTGCCCGTCCGACCGGGTGCAGTCCGGCCGGTTCGGCGCCTGTTTGATGCGCGAACCCGACCTCGTGGCCGACTGCATGGCGGCGATCCGCGAGGCCGTCGCCGTGCCCGCCACGGTCAAATGCCGCATCGGCGTGGACGACCAGGACCCGACGGTCAGCCTGTTCGCCACGGTCGACGCCTGCGCGGCGGTGGGGATCACCACCTTCATCGTCCATGCGCGCAAGGCCTGGCTGCAGGGGCTGTCGCCGAAGGAGAACCGCGACGTGCCGCCGCTGGACTATGGCCTCGTGCGCCGTCTGAAGCGCGAGCGGCCGCATCTGACCGTCTGCATCAACGGCGGAATCGCCTCGCTCGACGAGGCCGAGGCGCATCTGGATGCGAGCGACGGCGTGGCGTTGGACGGCGTCATGCTGGGCCGGGCCGCCTATCACGAGCCGGCCATCCTGGGTCAGGTCGATCGCCGCCTGTTCGGCGGGGCGGCCGGGGACGGGAATGGCGACGTGGACGCCTTCGCCGCCATCGACCGCTACCGGCCCTATATGGCCGCGCGGCTGGAGGAGGGGGTGCATCTGGCCGCCATGACCCGGCACATGCTGGGCCTGACCCACGGCCGCCCCGGCGCGCGCGCCTTCCGCCGCATCCTGACCGTCGAGGCCATCCGTCCCGGCGCGGGGCTGGAGGTCGTGGACCGCGCGGTCGAGGCCGTGCGCGAGGCCGAGACGCGCCGCGACCAGGCCGCCTGAAAACGCTTCGTTAAGCCTGTTCCGCGACGACTGGCCTGAGTTTTCGGGGAGCCGCCGTCATGATCCGCGCCATCTGTCTGGGCGTCGCCCTGTCTCTGGCCGCCGGCGCCGCATCGGCCCAGGTCGCCGTCGGGGCCCATGTCGGCACCCCGGGCGTGGGGGTCGAGGCGCAGCTGCGGCTGGGACCGATCTTCGTGCTGCGCGGCGGCGTCGATCAGTTGAGCCACGACTTCGAGGAAGGCTACGGCGGGGTCGACTACGGCGGCGATTTCGATTTCGACACCGTGGGCGCCTTCATCGATATGCACCCCATGGCCAACGGCTTCCTGATCTCGGGCGGAGCCTATCTGGGCGACCGCAAGATCCGGCTGGCCGCCACGCCGACCACGCCCGTCGATATCGGCGGGGCCGTGTTCACCCCCAGCCAGGTCGGGACCCTGACCGGGACGGTCGAGTTGCAGGACATCGCGCCCTTCATCGGCGTCGGTTTCGACAACACCTTCACCCGCCAGGGCCACTGGGGCGTCCGCGCCATCGTCGGGGCCGCGATCAGCGACGATCCGGGGGTGACCCTGGATTCCACCGGCGGGACCCTGTCGAACAGCACCGCCTTCCGCGCCCGGCTGGCCGACGAGTCGCGCCAGATCGAGTCGGACGCCGAGGGCTATGGCGTGTTTCCGGTGGTGCAGTTGGGCCTCAGCTATCGCTTCTGACGGCGCCAACGGATAGGCCGGACCCATGAACGGTCTGACGGTCGCCGACATCGCCCTTCTGCTGGCCGCCATGGTCGGGGCGGGGGCGTTCGCCGGTCTGATCGCGGGCCTGTTCGGCGTCGGCGGCGGCACGGTGATCGTGCCGGTCCTGTTCTACGCCTTCGAACTGCTGGGCGTCGGCGGCGAGAGCAATCTGCACGTCGCCATCGGCAGCTCGCTGCTGACCATCGTCGGCACCTCGTGGCGCTCGCTGGCGGCGCACCGGCGGCACGGCGCTGTGGACGAGACGGTCCTGAAGCGCTGGACGCCCTGGGTCGGGCTGGGGGCCCTGATCGGCGCGGGGGTGGCGGGAGTGACCTCGATGGAGGGGCTGGCGATCGTCTATGGCGTCTGTCTGGCGCTGATCGCGGCGCAGATGGGACTGCTGCCGGACCATGTCGTGTTGAGGCGCGACCTGCCGGACGGCTGGGGACGACGCGTCACCGGCGGCGGCATCGGCCTGCTGTCGGCGATGATGGGCATCGGCGGGGGCAGTTTCGGCGGCATGCTGATGACCCTGTGCGGGCGGCCGATCCATCAGGCCGTGGCCACGGCCTCGGGCTTCGGCATGGCCATCGGCGCGGCGGCGACGATCGGTTTCGTCGTGTTCGGTTGGGACGCGGTCGGACGGCCGCCGCTGTCGCTGGGCTACGTCAACCTGCCCGCGGCGGCGGTGATGGTGATCGTCACCACCCTGGTCGCGCCATGGGGCGCGCGGCTGGCGCACCGGCTGGACAAACGGGTGCTGAAGAAGGCCTTCGCCGCCTATCTGGCCCTGACCGCCCTGTCGGTGGTGTGGAAGGCGCTCTAGGGCTTCAGCGTCAGTCCGGTCGGCGTGGCCTCGAAGGCCGATAGACGGCCCAGATAGCTCATGCCCAGCAGGGAGTGTTCGAGGCCGTCCTGAACGACCAGGGCATCGACCTTCTCGACGCGCGCGCCCGCCACGGCCACGGCGCCCAGCTCGACGGCGGCGGCCGCCACGGGGCCGGAAGCGGTCATGACGGTGCGGGTGAAGTCGCCGCGGTTCAGATGCAGGCCCAGCCGGACCGCGTCGTCGCGGGTCAAGGCCACGACGGTGGCGCCGGTGTCGATCATGACGCGGACGGCGCGCCCGTCGATCCGGGCCTCGGCCCAGTAGTGGCCGTCCCTGGCGCGCGCTACCTGGGCCGGAACGCCGACGGCGGCGTGGCGCACGGGCGCGACGACCGGAACCGCCGCCTGCGCCTCGCCGGGTCCGGTCAGCCGGTTCATCCAGAAGGCGGTGGTCAGGGAGGCGGCCAGAGCCATGCCGACGATGGCGACGGAGGAGACGACGAGACGGATCATCAATGCTCACGCAACAGGCGCCGCTTCTGCGGCCGTATCTCTGTCTAGCGCACGGGCCTTGGGATGCGGTGAAGCGACATGGCTGACAAGGGGTTAACCGCGCACGGCCGGGTCGATCCGGTCACGCCGCGCGGGCAGGTCGGCCATGATCCGCGCCCGCTCGGCGTCGCTGAAACCGCTCCAGCCGCCGATCTCCGCCAGGGTGCGGAAACAGCCCAGACACAGGCTGGAGGCGCCGTCGACGACGCAGACCTGGACGCAGGGCGTGGCGATCGAGCGGGGCGGCGAGGGGGTGTTCAATGACAGCCTTGCGAATAATGGTCCGGCAGCGGATCAAAAAGCTTGCAATTTGCGAGCGAACGGCGTAGCTTTATCGTGACGCGAAACGACTATGACGGTGAGATTCCCGAACAGCACGATCGCGTCTCTTTTCATCGTTTAAGCGAAAGGAGACGCCAAGATGAACGATAAGGAGCGCAACCTCCAGCACGCCATGATGTCCTTCGCCCTGTGGGGCGGGATGCTGGTGAACACCCGGCAGGCGAATACGGGACGGGTGATCAGCCACCCCTCGAACTTCGTGCCGATCAACCTCAAGAAGCCGCGCGGCTGACGCGCATCGCTCTTGCGGTTCAACGCCCCGGCCCCGAAAAGGCCGGGGTTTTGCAATTCTGGAGCCGGGCATGGGCGGATTGATCACGCAGACGCGTCACGGCGCCGTCGCCGTCTGGACGCTGGACCGGGCCGACCGGCTGAACGCGCTGCCGGACCTCGAGGACGGTCATGCCTTCGCCGACGCCTGCGAGGCCGTGAACGCCGATCCGGCTGTGCGCTGCGTCGTCCTGACCGGCGCCGGACGCGCCTTTTCGGCGGGCGGCGACTTGAAGGCCATGCGGGACCGCCGCGATCTGTTCGCCGGATCGGGTCTGGAGATCCGCGAACGCTATCGCCGCGTGGTCCACCGCATCGTGCGGTCGCTGTACGGGCTGGAGGTTCCGCTGGTGGCGGCGATCAACGGACCGGCCATGGGGTTGGGCTGCGACATCGCCGGTCTGGCCGACATCCGCATCGCCTCGGACCGCGCCAGCTTCGGCGTGCCGTTCCTGAAGCTGGGCATTATTCCCGGCGACGGCGGATCCTGGCTGCTGCCGCGCAACATCGGCCACGCGCGGGCGGCCGAGATGCTGTTCACCGCGCGGGTCATCGACGCTTCGACGGCCGAACAGTGGGGGCTGGTCAACGCCGTCGTCGGCCACGAGCGGCTGATGGACGAGGCCCTGGCCATGGCCGAACGGGTGGCGGCCCAGCCGGGACCCGCCCTGCGCATGGCCAAGGGCCTGCTGCGGCAGTCGCGCGACGCCACCTTCGATCAGGTGCTGGAGATGTCGGCGGCCATGCAGGCGCTGGCCCATCTGGGCGACGACCACCACGAGGGCGTCGCGGCGGCCATCGAGAAGCGGGTTCCGAAGTTCAAGGACTGAGTGGGTACAAAAAAGGCCCCGACGATCCGCCGGGGCCTTTCTGCTTCCGTGTCTCTGAGCCTTAGCGCGGTCCGGGCTGCTGCATGGCGCGGTCGGCGGTGACGCCGACGGTCGGGGCGCGACGGGCGCCCGCGGCCTGGCCCGGCTTCATGAATTTGACCAGCACCCGCTGGCCGATCAGCAGCGGGGCGTCGCCGGCCGAGACCACGACCTCGACCACGCGCTCGTCCGAGCGTTGCGACGGGTCGTCAGAGGCCAGTTTGCGGGCGCCGAAGACGGCGGCGCGGCGCAGGACCGAGCCGACATAGACCTTGGTCGGATCGCCTTCGGGCTGGATCTCGACGGCCTGGCCGACGGCGACGTTGGGGATGTCGCTCTCGACGATCTCGGCGCGGGCGATGCGCGGGGCGTCGGGCTCCAGATCGAACATGTTCGACACGTTCAGGGTCGAGGCGCCGGCGCCGGGGTTGGCGTAGCGGCGCACGATCCGGCCGCTCATCGGCGCGCGGATCACCGTCAGCTCCAGATTGTAGGCGGCCTGGTTCCGGCGGGCGCGGGCGGTCTGCACCGCCGCCTGCTGCGAGCCGAGGCGGGCCTGGGCCGAGGCGATGGCGTCGCGGGCCTGATCCATGCGCTGGGCGGCGACGAAATTCGACGAAACCAGCTGCGCCAGCCGGTCATGCTCGCGCTGGGCCGTGCGGATGTCGACCTGGATGGCGCGCAGCTGGCTTTCGGCCTGGGCCACGTCGGCGGAGGCGCTCTGCAGGGCCAGACGCGGTTCGTCGTCTTCCTGACGGGCCAGGATCTGGCCGGCGGTGACGCGGTCGCCTTCCTGCACCAGAACGGCGCGGACGACGCCGCCGCGACGGGCGGCGATCTGGATGATGCCCCCCTCGACGTCGACCTTGCCGTTGGCGATGGCCGCATAGGGGCTTTCGACTTTGGTGGCGGCGGCCTTCTCGGCCTCGGCCTTCTTGGCCGCGCCGGCCTTCTGCATGAAGACGGCGCCGGCCGCGACCGCGACGATCAGCACCAGGCCGATCCAGAGCCATTTGTTTTTCAGGAAGGCGGGCATGGAGTGATCCTGGAAGTCGGTGTCAGTGCGAGGCCAGAGTGGCGTCGGGATTGGGCGTGCGGCGTTGATCATCGATGATGACGCCGTCCTCGATGTGAATCACCCGATCGGCCCAGGCCTCGAGGCGCGGGTCGTGGGTGACGCAGATGACGGCCGCCCCGTGTTCGGTGGCGGCGCGGCGCAGCAGGCGGATGACCACCTGGCCGTTCTCGCCGTCCAGCGCCGAGGTCGGCTCGTCCGCGAACAGGATCTGCGGGTCCTTGGCCAAGGCGCGGGCGATGGCCACCCGCTGCTTCTCGCCGCCGGACAGGGCGTTGGGCCGCTGGTGCAGACGGTGGCCGAGCCCGACCTCCTCCAGCGCCAGTGCGGCGCGCTTCCTGGCTTGGGCGGGGGTCAGGCCCTGGAATTTCAGCACCGTCTCGACCTGCTGCAGGGCGGTCAGGGCCGGGAACAGGTTGAAGCCCTGGAAGATGAAGCCGCAATTATCGAGGCGGAATTTGTCGATGCGGCCCGCGGACAGTTTCCACAGATCGTCGACGTCCAGGGTGTCGACCCGGCCCTCTTCGGGCCGCAGCAGGCCGGACAGGGCCGCGATCAGGGTCGACTTGCCTGAGCCCGACGGCCCCATGACCATGGTCAGGTCGCCGTGGCGGGCGTCGAAATCGACGCCTTTCAGCACCTCGACGAAACCCTTGCCGGACTTGAATCGCTTGACCAGACTCTTGGCCTCGATGGCGAATTCGCCGTGTTTGCCGTGCGTGCGGGTCGGGCTCATCGCAGCAGGTCCGCCGGTTGGCTGTTCTTCAGCACGCCCATCGACAGCAGGCCGGACAGCATGGCGATGACCACCAGACCGCCGCCGACGATGATCAGCAGGACGGGCGGCAGGGCGATGATGACGGCGTTGGCCGTGGCCAGCAACGACACCAGCCAGGTCAGGCCGATGGCCGCCGCGACGCCCACGACACCAACCCAGAAGCTCAGCTCCAGCACGATCCGGTTCAACGACCCCATGCCGACCCCCAACGCCCGCAGGGAGGCGAACTCCTTGATGTTGGCCATGATGGCGCCGCGCAGGGTCTGCCAGGTGATAGCCACGCCGATGATGGTGCCCAGCACCACGCAGCCGCCGATGATGATGACGAGAATGCCTTCCTCGAACATGGCGCTGGCGTTGGCGTCGGCGAGTTGCTGGCGGGTCCAGGCTTTCCACTGGCCGTTGCCCTGACGGTTCAGGTCGGCCGCGACCTGATCGGCCATGGCGGGATGGCGCAGCTTGATCATCAGCGGGCCAACGCGGGGACCGGTGTCGGCCTGGCCGACCATGCGCAGGGTGTCGCGCGACATGACGATGCCGGGCTGCATCATGTTGGGATAGCCGTGCAGCACGCCGACGATGGTGACCGTCTGGCCGTTGTACAGGGCCTTGTCGCCCAGTTTGACGCCGAGGGTCTTCAGCGCCGTCTCGTCGATGGCTACCGCATAGGGCTGCCGCAGGGCGTCGATCAGCTCCTGCGAATAGTCGGTGGGAATGGTGACGGCGTCGGGCGTCGTGTCGATGATGCTGGCCTGGACGAATTTCATCCGCGGCGCGCCCTGACGCGCCCGGTCGGCCTGGGACATGGTCGGATCGACGTTCTTCACTGACTGGAAGGAGCCTCCGGCGCCGTCAAACGGTTGCACCTCGATCACTTCAGGATGGTTGTAGGCCAGCGGGATGAAGCGGCGCGGCACGCCGGACGGACCGTTGCCCAGGCTCTTGGCACCCGGCTGCATCACGATGACGTCGGCGCGCGAGCGCTCGATCTGGGCCGTGAAACCCTTGCCGATGCCGATGAACACGCCGGTCATGGCCAGCACCAGCAGGCCCGAGAGCGCCAACGCCATGACCGCCGCCATGTAGCGCCGCCATTCGTACAGCAGTGTGGAAAGGGCGAGTGACATTGTTGCGAAAGAAATCCCCGACTTGTGAGGGCTATCTGAGGCCGGTGAGGGTTGTGGCCAAGTTAAATCGGGGTAAGCCAATTTCCATTGTGCAACTTGGTAAGTTGGTCGCAGGAGGCGGGGGTGGACGGCCCGCCGTGCGTCGGCGTAGCTAGTTCGGCTCCGGCGTCATGGCTGGAGGCCCGGAGTATTGCTTGCATGATGCGTCTGTTCCGCCTGTCAGGCCTGATCGCGGCCGCCGCGGTGTTCGCCGCGGCGCCCGCCCGCGCCGACGAGGGGATGTGGACCTTCGACAATTTTCCGATCCAGACGGTGAACACGAAATACGGCACGCGCATCGATCAGGCCTGGCTGGACCGGGTGCGGGGCGCGACGGTGCGGCTTTCGGGCTGTTCGGCGTCGATCGTCTCGGCCGAGGGTCTGATCCTGACCAACGCCCACTGTGTCCTGCCCTGTCTGCAACAGTTGTCGACGGCCGAGGCGGACCACGTTCACACCGGCTGGAACCCCGGCACGCGCGAAGAGGAAAAGACCTGTCACGGCCAGACGGCGGAGATCCTGACCGACATCACCGACGTCACCGACCGCGTCATCGGAGCGGGCGCGGACGTCCAGGGCGCCGCCTTCATCCAGGCTCGCGCGGCCGAGGTCCGGCGCATCGAGTTCGAAGGCTGCAACGACGATCCCAAGTGGAACTGCCAAATCATCAGCTTCTATCGCGGCGGCCGTTACGCCCTCTACAAATTCCGCAAATACGAAGACGTGCGCCTGGCCTTCTCGCCCGAATATCAGGCGGCCTTTTTCGGCGGCGATCCGGACAATTTCAACTTCCCGCGCTACTCGCTCGATTTCGGCTTCCTGCGTCTCTACGAGGACGGCCGACCGGTGGCGACGCCGAACCATCTGATCTGGAACCCCGCTGCGCCGCGCGCCGGAGAGCCGACCTTCGTCTCCGGTAATCCGGGCGTCACGTCACGCCTGCTGACGATGGCGCAGCTGGAGCGGGTGCGCGACCAGCAGCTGCCGATGACGCTGATCCAGATGTCGGAACTGCGCGGGCGGCTGGTGCAGTACGCGGCCGGGGACGACGAGGCGCGTCGCGTGAGCCTCGACGCCCTGACGTCGCTGGAAAACAGCTTCAAGGTCTACAACGGTCAGGAACAGGCGCTGATCGACCCCGTCTTCATGGCGGCCAAGCGCGACGCCGAAACAGAATTGCGCGAACGCGTCGCCGCCGATCCGGCGCTGGCCGAGCGCATCGGCGACCCCTGGCGCGAACTGGAGCGGGTGCAGACCGTGGCGCGGGATCAGTATCTGATCTTCCGTCAGCTGGAGTCGAACGCCGGCTCCGGCTCGATGCTGTACAAATACGCCGTCATGATCGTCCGGGCCGCCAAGGAACGCGCGCGCCCCGCCGACGAGCGGAGCCCAGGCTACAGCGATCCGGAATTGGCGATGATGGGTCGCAAGATCGCGGCCGAGCAGCCGATCGAGCCGGCCCTGGAAGAGATCAACCTGTCGTTCTGGCTCTACAAGACGCGGGAGTATCTGACCGTCGACAGCCCGCAGGTGAAGATGATGCTGGGCGACGAGAGCCCCGAGGCGGTCGCCGGGGAACTGGTCGAGGGCACGCGCCTGGCCGATGCGGCGTTCCGCGCCGAGGCCTTCGCCATGACGCCGGAGGAGCTGGCGGAAACGGACGATCCGCTGATCGCCTTTGTTCTGCGCACCGACGATGCGGCCCAGGTCGTGCGAACCCAGTGGGAGCTCGGCGTCGGGGTCCCCACGGCCCGCGCCGCCGAACGCGTGGCCCAGGCCCGGTTCGCGGTCTACGGCGACGCTCAGTATCCCGACGCCACCTTCTCGCCGCGCCTGTCCTACGGGCAGGTCGAGGGCTGGACCCGTCGCGGGATCACGGTGGAGCCCTTCACCCGCGTCCGCGGCCTGTACGAACGCGCCACCGGCTCGGCGCCCTTCGCCCTGGCCGATCGCTGGGTCGAGGCCGAGGATCGCGTGAAGAAGGATACGGTGTTCGCCTACGTCACCACCAACGACATCACAGGCGGCAACTCCGGCTCGGCCGTGGTCAACGGACGAGGCGAGGTGATCGGCGCCGCCTTCGACGGCAACATCCACTCGATCGGCGGGGCCTTCGGCTATGACGGGACGGTCAACCGGACGGTGGTGATCTCGACCGCGGCCATCACCGAGGCCCTGCGCAACGTCTATGGCCAACCCCGTCTGCTGCATGAACTGGGCGTGCGCTGACGGGCGTCGGGTCCCGGGATGTCGACCCGGGTCCATGCGGTGAAGCCTGCCGGCGAGCGGTCTCATCCCGACAAGGTGTTTTCACCACCGCGAAAGTCAGAATAGGTTGCCGCCCCCGACGGAGACCCATCATGCCCGCTTTGAACACCCGCCTCGCCGCTCTCGCCGCCGCCTCCGTGTCCGTCCTGGCTCTGTCATCGACCGCGCGGGCCGAAGAGGGGATGTGGACCTTCGACAACTTCCCGATCGCTCGGGCGAACCGGACACTGGGCGTCAATATCGACCAGGGCTTCATCGACCGGGTGCGGCTCAGCTCTGCCAAGTTCGGCGGCTGTTCGGCGGGATTCGTCTCGGGCGAGGGGCTGCTGCTGACCAACAACCACTGCGTCGAGACCTGCGTCGCTGACCTGTCGACCCAGGTCAGCAACTACGCCGACACCGGCTTCACGCCAAGGGCGCGTGAGGAGGAGCTGAAATGCCCCGGCGCGACCGTCGACGTTCTGACCGACATCGCCGATGTGACCGAACGCATGCAGGCTGCGGGCGCGGGGCTTTCCGGGCAGGCCTTCACCCAGGCGCGCGACGCCGAGTCGGGCCGGATCGAGCGCGAGGCCTGCGGCGATGACCGCGGGCGCCGCTGTCAGGTGGTGACCCTGTACCGGGGCGGCCAGTTCAAGCTCTACACCTACAAGCGCTATTCCGACGTCCGCTTGGCCTTCGTTCTCGAGAATCGCGCGGCCACCTTCGGCGGCGACCTCGACAATTTCAGCTTCCCGCGCTTCGCCGTCGATGCGGCCTTTATCCGCGTCTACGAGGACGGCCGCCCGGCCTCGACGCCCAACCACTTCACCTGGAAGGCCGACCGGCCGGCGGAGGGCACGCCGGTCTTCGTCTCGGGCACGCCGGGCGCGACCCAGCGCCTGTTGACCCAGGACCAGCTGGCGACCGTGCGGGACATCGCCCTGCCGATGGAGCTTCTGACGTCGTCCGAACTGCGCGGGCGGCTGATCCGCTTTTCCGAGGAGAGCCCGGACAACGCCTTCGCCGCGGCGGATCCGCTCAGCTCGTTGGAGAACACCTACAAGCGCGCTTTCGGCCGGATGAAGGCCCTGATCGATCCCGGCTTCGTGGCGCAGCGCGAGGCGGGCGAAGCGGACTTCCGCGCGCGCGTTGCGGCGGACCCGGCGCTGACGGCGCGCGTCGGCGATCCATGGACCGCCCTGGCCGAAGTACAGGATGACTATCGCGAGCTGTACCCCGCCTATTATCTGCTTGAGACTCGGGCGGGCGGGTCGTCGAACCTGTTCAGCTGGGCGCGGACGCTGGTGCGGGGGGCGCAGGAGCGGGCCAAACCCACCGAGCAGCGTCTGTCGGAGTTCGGCGACGCCCGTCTGCGCGCCGTGGAGACCGCCTTGCTCGCGGAGAAACCGACCTATCCGGCGCTGGAGCAGCTTCAGATGGAGTGGTGGCTGTCCAAGACGCGCGAGCTTCTGACCGTCGACAATCCCGTCATCCCGGCCCTGCTGGGCCGCGAATCGCCCGAGGCCCTGTCCGCGCGTCTGGTCGCGGGTTCGCGGCTGGCCGATCCGGCGGTGCGCCGCGCCCTGTGGGAAGGCGGCATGGCCGCCATCGAGGCGTCGGACGATCCGATGATCCGCTATGTCCTGTCGATCCAGGAACCGACCCGCGCCGCCCGTTCGGCCTGGGAAGAGCGTGTCCAGGCTCCCACCGACCGCGCTTCGGAAACCTTGGCCGCCGCGCGCTTCGCCGCCTATGGCGACAGCGTCTATCCCGACGCCACGGGCACATTGCGCCTCAGCTATGGCCTGATCGAGGGCTCGGACGTGCCGGGCCAGCGCTTCGGCGCCTTCACCACCTTCGGCGGCCTGTGGGATCGCGCGACGGGCGCGCCGCCCTTTGACGTGGCGCCGAAGATCCTCGCCGCCCGCGACCGCATCGACCCGAACGCCATCCTCGACATGACGGTGTCGTCGGACACCATCGGCGGCTCGTCCGGGTCGCCCGTGGTTACGGCGGCCGGCGAGATCGTGGGGGCCAATTTCGACTCCACCGTGCTGAGCCAGCGCAACGCCTACGGCTACGACCGCAACGTCAACCGCAGCGTCATCGTGACCACGGGGGCCATCACCACCGTGCTGCGCGACGTCTACGGCATGCAGCGGCTGGTGGACGAACTGAACGCTCGCTGATTCATCAGACTGTCTGCCCGTCCGCTTCGCGCAGGCGGTTGTGGAGGGCGACGGCGGCGACCGCGGCTTCCGCCGTGGCGACGGCGATCTGGTTGAGGCCGCGCACGACGTCGCCCGCGGCGTAGAGGCCGTCGACGCTGGTCGTCTGACGCAGGCCCACGACCAGACGGCCGTCATGGCCGGTGCGCGCGCCCAGCCCCTCGGCCAGCGCCGCGTTGGGCGAGGTGCCCAGCGCCGAATAGACGAGGTCGAACACCCGCGCCTGACTCCCCCAGCCAAGGGCGGTGACGCGGTCGCCCTCCAGCCGCACGTCCTCGATCGCCGTCTCCACCAGATCCACGCCCAGCCGGGCCAGGGTCTCGCGATCCGTCAGGGCCTCCGGCGGGCCGGTGTGGATCAGGGTGACGCGGTCGGAATAGGTGCGCAGGAAGGCCGCCTCGGCCACCCCCTTGTCGTCGTCGCCGATGATCGCCACCGCCTTGTCGCGCGCCTCATAGCCGTCGCAGATGGGACAGATGCGGACCAGCGCCCGCTCGATGGCGCGCTCGACCCCCGGCAGGTCGGGATGATGATCGACCACGCCGGTGGCCAGCAGCACCGCCCGCACGCGCACGTCCCGCCCGTTCAGCCGGGCGATGAAGTCGTCGCCGTCGGCGCGGACGGACTCGACCACGCCTCCCTCGATCACCGCCCCGTAGGTCTTCGCCTGCTCGCGCATGCGGCCCAGAATGGCCTCGCCGGTGATGCCCGCCGGGAAACCCGGCATGTTGTGGCTGACCGGAATCCAGCAGGCTCGGGGCGCGCCGCCGTCGGCCACCAGCACCCGGCGCAGGAAGCGCGCCAGATAGGTGGCCGCGGTCAGGCCGGCCGGGCCGGCGCCGACGATCAGGACCTCGGGATCCTTGCTCAACGGGTGCGCCAGCGGCTGGGCCAAAGGTCGAAGGGCACGCCCCAGCACTCGCCCATGCCGAACTCTTCCGACAGGACGAATTCCCGGCCGGTCCAGGTCCATTTCTGGAAGGTCCCGCAGTCGCCGATCCCTCGTCCCTTGGCGAACTGGCGCAGGGTGCGGGCGTCCGGGTCGTATTCCGGATTGGTCAGCACGTCCTGAAGCTCGCCGCCCTCCGTCGCCTGGAATGACAGGGCGCGCGGCGCGCTGCCGCCCGGGCCGGTGATGTAGTAGCGCAGGCTCAGATTATAGGCCCCCGCGTCGCAGGGGACGCCCCACAGCTCGGTGTCGGCGTCCAACCGGTCGGTGGTGACGGCCTTGAACAGCTCCGGGTTCCAGTCGAGGTTCTCGCGGCATTCCTTGACCGAGGCCAGGTTCCGGAACGCGGCGGGAAGGGCGGCGCCGCCGTCCGCGCCCGTCATGCCGGTCTGGTCGGCGGCGGGCGCGGGCGTGATCACCGGCAGGGCGGGCGCGGCCGGGACAGTGGAGGCGGGCCGGTCGCCTCGGCGCGCCAAGGCGGTGGTGGTGTTCAGTCGGCCCTGCCGCTCGTCGATCCACAACAGGGCGGCCGTGGCGCCGTTCGGCGACAGGACGACGGATTCCGAACCCATGACCATACGCAGCGACCGCGCCGCCCCGAGGGCGCGCAGGACGGCGTCCACCTCGGCGGGTGCGACCTTGCCCGTGCCGGTGTCGGACGGGTCGTCGAGCGCCAGGGTGAAGGCGCGGCCGTCGATCTCAAGCTGCAAAGGCGCGGCGGCGTCTTGCGGTCCCTCCGGCGGCCACATGCCGGCGATGACGGTCGGGCGGGCCGCGCCCCCGGCGGAGAGGGCCACCCGTATCCAGCCGATGCCGCCCTCGGTCGGTCCGCCGAAGGCGACGCAGTCATTGCCGTTGTCACAGCCGACCAGCCAGTCGCGGAAGGTTCGGTCGGCGGGCTGGACTCTCGCCGTCGCTTCCGCCGGGCCCGAGCCGCGGGCGGTCGGCGAATTCTTCGCCACGCCGGGTTCGGCCCCGCAGGCCGCGAGGACGGCCGCGCAGGCCGCAAGGATCATCCGCATCGTCGCCCCTCCCGTTCGCCGGTCAGGCCTTGCGCAACTCCGTCGGCCGATGGGCCGCGCGCGCGCCGGTCTTACCGCTCTCGACAAGATACTCCGGATTTTCGGGCGACGCCGCCACCTTGTGATTTCTGATTCTGGTCGGGCGGGTAAGCTTCTTCACCACCTTGCCGGTGGACGATCCCTGGCTGTGGTCCCAGGCCACGACGTCTCCGGCCCTGAATGATTTTTCCGTCATCAGTCGGTCTCCCTGCGCGCTTCGACTTCAGCGAGCAGGCATCGCATCAGTTCCGCGTCCAGCAGGATCGGAGCCTCGCAAAAGGCCACGATCCATCGCTCCGTCAATTTCGTCAGTCCGTCTTCCACCACGTTCCCCGTTTCGGCGAGGCTGGAAAAGGCGCGGCGGCCGCGAAGGTTCAACTGAGCCGTGGGTGGCTTTTTCGAGGCATGGTGAATGGTGGCGGGCCGCGCCCTTTGCGCCCGCCCGCGACCCTCGCTATACCGCCGCCAACCCCATTCCTCCCCAGATCGACAGAGAGCACCCATGGCCAAGATCAAGGTCGCCAATCCCATCGTGGACATCGACGGCGACGAGATGACCCGGATCATCTGGCAGATGATCAAGGACAAGCTGGTCTTTCCGTTCCTGGACGTCGAGCTGGACTACTACGACCTGGGCATGGAGCACCGCGACGCCACCGACGATCAGGTGACGATCGACGCCGCCAGGGCGATCCAGAAGCATGGCGTGGGCGTCAAATGCGCCACCATCACCCCCGACGAGGCGCGGGTGAAGGAGTTCGGCCTGAAGAAGATGTGGAAGTCGCCCAACGGCACCATCCGCAACATCCTGGGCGGCGTGGTCTTCCGCGAGCCGATCATCTGCTCGAACGTGCCGCGTCTGGTGCCCGGCTGGACCCAGCCCATCGTCGTCGGCCGTCACGCGTTCGGCGACCAGTACAAGGCCACCGACTTCCTGGTCCCCGGCCCCGGCAAGCTGATGATGACCTTCACCGGCGACGACGGGAAGGTGATCGAGCACGAGGTGTTCCAGTTCCCGTCGGCGGGCGTCGCCATGGGCATGTACAATCTGGATGACTCGATCACCGAGTTCGCCCGCGCCAGCTTCGCCTTCGGCCTGCAGCGCAACTATCCGGTCTATCTGTCGACCAAGAACACCATCCTGAAAGCCTACGACGGGCGCTTCAAGGACATCTTCCAGGACGTGTTCGACAAGGAATTCGCCGCCGACTTCAAGGCCGCGGGCCTGACCTACGAGCACCGTCTGATCGACGACATGGTGGCGGCCGCCATCAAGTGGTCGGGCGGCTTCGTCTGGGCCTGCAAGAACTACGATGGCGATGTCCAGTCCGACGTGGTGGCGCAAGGCTTCGGCTCGCTGGGCCTGATGACCTCGGTGCTGATGACCCCGGACGGCAAGATCCTGGAGTCGGAAGCCGCCCACGGCACCGTCACCCGCCACTATCGCCAGCACCAGAAGGGCGAGGCGACCTCGACCAACTCCATCGCATCGATCTACGCCTGGACGCGCGGCTTCTCGCACCGGGCCAAGCTGGACGGCAACGCCGAGCTGGCGACCTTCGCCGAGACGCTGGAGCGCGTCGTGGTCGAGACCGTCGAGGCCGGCTTCATGACCAAGGATTTGGCGCTTCTGGTCGGGGACCAGCAGGGCTGGCTGACCACCGAAGGCTTCCTCGACAAGGTGGCCGAGAACCTGACCAAGGCGATGGCGGCCTGATTTCCTACGACGGCTCGACCGCCGCTCCCAGCGCGCGGTCGAGCAGGTCGTCGATGGTCAGGCCCTGCGGGCCGAAGGTCAGGGCGGGCCAGTCGGGCGTGACCTTGTCGAGGCCCAGCATGATCATCATGCCCTCCTCCTGACTCCACCAGCGCGTCCGCATGCCGGCGAGGGCGGCCTCGGGCGACAGGCCGCCGCCCTCGGAGTCGGCTTTCCATGACCACCCCGCCCATTGCCCGGCGCCCTCCATCGTCAGCCAGACGTCGTCGGCGGCGGCCCAGCCGACATGTGCGGGGTCGCTGAACCACCGGGCGCGCCGCTGGGCCATCAGGGCGCGGCCCTCGGCCAGCCGGGCCATGGCCGTCTCGCGGTCCGGGGCCGTCGCGGCGGCGGTGAAGGCCGCCATTTCGGCCTGCCAGGCCGCCACGAACTCCGGGTCGCCGCTGAAGGTCCGCTGCACGGCGTCGTCGCCCATGTTCATCGCCGAATACCCTGACGCCGCCAAGGCCTCGAAGCGCGGGTTCAGCCCGGCCATGTGCTGCACGTGGGAGAATTCGTGCATGAAGACGGCCATGAAGAGCTGATCGGGATCGCGCCGGTCGGCGGTGTCGGCCGCCCAGACCGGGGGCAGGGCGATGACGAAGATGGGCGTTCCGCTCGCCTCGTCATTGGTGGCGAAGGCCGTCTTGCCGACCGGGAAGGGATCGCCGTCGCCGACCGCGACCGTGCCGCCGTGAGCGAAGGCGCGGACGTCGAACGAGCGGGCGCCGACGCGGAACGCGCCGGTCTCGGACGGGGTGAGGGCGTACTGGCATTGCAGGTCGAAGACCTGGATGACAGGGCGGACGGGAGCGGCCGCCTGAACCCGGCTGTCCAGCCGATCCCAGGCCGTCAGGGCGCGCTCGACCGTCTCGCGCGGCGGCCCTTCGAAGGCGCAATCCTCGGCTTGCGCGGGCGTGGCCAGAATCCCGAGCGTCAGGGCCAGTATGATCCGTCGCATGGCGGTCCGCCTTCCAGGGGGGTCGACGACCGAAATGGCGCGGTTGTCAGGCGCGCCGTCAAGGGGAGTCGGCTTGAGCCCGGCGGTCCGCCGTGCATTGTTGAGCCCGAGTAGGGGAGACGCCCATGGGCAAGTTGCTGTTCAATCTGGTGCTGGCGGCGGTGGTTGTCGCGGTCATCAGCTTCTTCGCGGCCCCCGGCGTGGCCTTCTTCGCCATCCGCTCGGCGGCCGATTCCAATGACGCAGCGGCCCTGGCCAAACTGATCGACTTCGGCGCCGTGCGTCAGGCCCTGAGGCCGCAGCTGTCCGGCAATCCGGCCGCCCTGGCCCCGGCGCCGTCCTTCATGGAAGATCCCATCGGCGCGGTGCGACGGCAGTTCGAGCAGAACCCCGTCACCCGCGCGCCGGACGTCGACGCCTATCTGACGCCCGCCGCCCTCGGCGCCCTGACGCGGGGCGAGGGGCGTTACGCCTCCCAGCCGGCCGCCGCCGAGGCCGACGCCCGGACCGGCGGGCCGATCCCCAGCCCGGTCTATTGGGGCGTCAACAGCGCCCGCATGGCCGTGGCCGACGAAGGCGGATCGCGCACCGTCTTCACCTTCGCCCGCAAGGGGCCGTTCGAGTGGAAGCTTGTTCACGTGGGCCTGCCCGACGGCGTGGCCCCGGCGGCGGCGCCGACGCAAGAGGCTCCGCCGATAATGGTCGGCAAGAGCGGCAGCCGCGGCGGCTGAACCCAAGCCTATGGCGGCCTGCCGCGACTCGCGGCAACCGTGGCCGTGGGGGCGCGTTGTTCGCGCGGGAGTAGGCGTATGAAGCGTGGATTGATCACCGGCCTGGTCGGCGCGGCCGTGGCCCTGTTCGTGGGCGCCTACGCCCTGTCGCCAGTGTTCGCGGCCCAGGCCCTGGTCCACGCCGCAAAGACCGGCGACGAGGACGCCCTGCATCGGCTGGTCGACTTCCCCGCCTTCCGGGCCAGCGTGAAGGAAGAGCTGAACGCCGCCCTGTTGGCCGAGATGCGCGATCGCGGCGGCGACGTGGGCGGAACCCTGGCCAGTCTGGGCATGCTTCTGGCGCCGTCGCTGGTATCGGGCGCCGTGGACGCCTTCGTCACGCCCGGGGCCATCGCCTCCATGGTGCGCACAGCCGAGGCGCCGAATCCGGCGGACCGGTCACGGCCCGACCATGAAGCCAAGGCCGATGCCGAAGCAGATGAGGGCGACGACATCCATCAGGCCTGGGGTTATCGCAACCTCGACACCTTCGCCGTGACCCTGACGCGCCGCGACACGCCCGACGATCATCTGGCGCTGCTGCTGGAGCGTCGCGGCCTGTTCAGCTGGAAGCTGGCCGGACTTGACCTCGACAGCGGCGCGAACGCGCCGGGCTGATCAGCCCAGCGCCGCGCGCACCGCCGCCAGACCGGCCTCGGCCTTCGACCCGTCCGGGGCGCCGCCCTGGGCGAAGTCCGGCTTGCCGCCCGCGCCCTGACCGCCCATGGCGATGACCGCCGCGCGCGCCAGATCGGCGGCGTTGATGCGATCCGTCATGTCCGAGGTCACGGCCACGGTGACGGCGGCCTTGCCGTCGTTCACGCCGATCAGGGCCACGACGCCCGAACCGACCTGTTTGCGGAAGTCCTCGGCGACGCCGCGCAGGCCCTTGCCGTCGACGCCGTCCAGCACGCGCGCGATCAGCTTGATCCCGCCGACGTCTTCCGGCGCGGCGCTCGCGCCCGAACCGCCGCCGAGGGCCATCTGCTTCTTCAGCTCGGCGACCTGTTTCTCAAGCGCCCTACGCTCGGTGGTCAGGGCCTCGACGCGGGCGGGTACGTCCAGCGGCTGGACCTTGAAGCCCTGGGCCAGCTGGCGCGCGACATTGGCCTGGGCCAGCAGGTGCTGGCGCGCGGCCTCGCCGGTCAGGGCCTCGATGCGGCGCACACCGGCGGCGATGCCGCTCTCGGACACGATCTTGAACAGGGCGATGTCGCCGGTGCGGGCGACGTGGGTGCCGCCGCACAGCTCGACCGAATAGGGGCCGTCGCCATTCAGGGCGCGGCCGAGGGTCAGGACGCGAACCTCGTCGCCGTATTTCTCGCCGAACAGGGCTACGGCGCCGGCGGCGATGGCCTCCTGCGGAGCCATCATCTTCGTCTCGGCGGGCAGGTTCTGGCGGATGACGGCGTTCACCTCGTCCTCCATCCGGGCCAGCTCGTCCTCGGTGACCGGGGCGTTGTGGCTGAAGTCGAAACGCAGGCGTTCGGCGTCGACCATCTGACCCTTCTGGGCCACGTGGCCGCCCAGCACATTGGCCAGGGCCGCGTGCAGCAGGTGGGCGGCCGAGTGGTTGGCGCGGGTCGTCAGACGGGCGTTGGCGGTGACGCGCAGGGCGGCGCGGGCGCCCACGGCCAGCGAACCGGAGGTCACCTCGATCTTGTGGGCGAACAGGTCGCCGGCGTGCTTCTGCACGTCCAGCACGGTTCCGGTTCCGGTCTGGCCCGAGGCGTCGGTCCATTCGACCTCGCCCCTGTCGCCGGCCTGGCCGCCGCCTTCGCCGTAGAAGGGGGTCTGGTCGAACAGGACCTCGGCGGTCTCGCCCGCGCCCACGGCGTCGACCGATTGGCCGCCCTGGACGATGGCCAGAACCTCGCCCCATCCCTCGACGGCGTCATAGCCGGTGAAGGCGGTCGCGCCGAAGCGGTCGCGCAGGGCCAACCATTCGCTGGTCGAGGCGGTCTGGCCCGAGCCGGTCCAGTGTTCGCGGCTGCGGCTGCGCTGTTCGTTCATGGCCGCGTCGAAGCCGTCGACGTCGACGGTGAAGCCGCGACGGCGCGCCTCGTCCTGGGTCAGGTCCAGCGGGAAGCCGTAGGTGTCGTACAGGGTGAAGGCCGTCTGGCCCGGCAGCACGCCGCCCTCGCCGAGGTCGCGCGACGCGTCCTCCAGCAGGCCCATGCCGCGGCCGAGGGTGGTGCGGAAGCGGATCTCCTCCTGCTTCAGCGTGTCGGTGATGAAGGCTTCGGCGCGGCGCAGTTCGGGATAGGCCTCGCCCATCTCGGCCACCAGGGTCGGCACCAGCCGGTGCATCAGCGGGTCGGAGGCGCCCAGCAGGTGGGCGTGGCGCATGGCGCGGCGCATGATGCGGCGCAGGACGTAGCCGCGCCCTTCGTTCGACGGTGTGACCCCGTCGGCGATCAGGAAGGACGAGCTGCGCAGGTGGTCGGCGATGACCCGGTGGCTGGGCGCGCGCTCACCTTCCGCCTTGGTCGAGGTGGCGTCTTCGGAGGCGGCGATCAGGGTCTGGAAGAGGTCGGTGTCGAACACCGAGTTCTTGCCCTGCAGCACCGAGGAAATCCGCTCCAGACCCATGCCGGTGTCGACCGAGGGCTTGGGCAGTTTGCGAACGATCTCGTCGTTCTCCTTCTCGAACTGCATGAAGACGTTGTTCCAGATCTCCACATAACGGTCGCCGTCCTCATCCGGCGAACCGGGAGGGCCGCCGGCGATGTGATCGCCGTAGTCCCAGAAGATTTCGGTGCAGGGCCCACAGGGACCGCTGTCGCCCATGGCCCAGAAATTGTCGGCGCCGGCGATGCGGATGATCTTGTCGTCAGAGAAGCCGGTGACCTTCTTCCAGATGTCGAAGGCCTCGTCGTCGTCGATGTAGACGGTGACCAGCAGGCGGTTCGGATCAAGACCCAGGTCCTTGGTGACCAGGGTCCACGCGCGGTCGATGGCGTGTTCCTTGAAATAGTCGCCGAAGGAGAAATTCCCCAGCATCTCGAAGAAGGTCAGGTGCCGGGCGGTGTAGCCGACATTGTCCAGATCGTTGTGTTTGCCGCCCGCGCGGACGCATTTCTGCGATGAGGTCGCGCGGGGATACGGCGGGGTCGCGCCGCCGGTGAAATAGTCCTTGAACGGCACCATGCCCGCGTTGACGAACAGCAGGGTCGGATCGTTCTGCGGCACCAGCGGGGCCGAGTGCACCTTCTCGTGGCCGTCGGCGGCGAAGAAGTCGAGGAAGGTGGATCGGATCTGTTTCAGGCTGGCCATGGCGGTGCGCGTTCGGTCGGGGAGGGGAGGGAAAACAGGCGAACGCGCCTCATATAGGGTTTTCCCCGCCAAGGCATCACCCGCCCGTGATCGCGCGGGGCGCGGGACCCATGGTCGCAGGGCGGCGACGGCGACGGGGTGAAGGTCTAGGGTTCAGGCCATGTCCGATGTGACCGTCTGGTTCGATGGCGCCTGCCCGCTGTGTCGGCGCGAGATCGCCCTGCTGCGGCGGCTGGACCGACGCTGCGCCATCGCCTTCGTCGACGTGGCCGATCCCGCGAGCGGCGACGCCTGCCCCATTGATCGTGCGGACCTGCTGGCGCGTTTTCATGCGCGTGAGGCCGGAGCCGAGGGCATGGTGTCGGGCGCGGCGGCCTTCGCGGCCATGTGGCGCGCGATTCCGGTGCTGCGGCCCTTGGGCTTGGCGGCGCGGCGGCCGTGGGTGCTGGCGCTGCTGGAGCGCCTCTATGGCGTCTTCCTGCGCGTGCGGCCCTGGCTTCGGCGTCGCTTGCCGGACTGAGCGGTCAGGCCGTGTCGGAACGGCCGAGGATGCGGCGGGCGATCCAGGCCATGGGCAGACCGACCATCAGGATGTGGGTCAGGACGCCCTCGATCGCCTTGGCCGGCGTCGGCGTCGGCAGGGGCGAGGCCGACATCGGCACGACACTATAGGTCATCACCACCCAGACCGCCGCGCCCCAGAGGACGCCCGCGATCAGCCACTGTCTGCGGACCACGGGACGGCTTGCGACCAGGGTCATGAATGCGGTGGCGATGATCGCCATGATGGCGAAATGGGACGCCAGGCCCAGGGCGGCGGCGGGCCAGCCGCCCTTGTAGGCCGCCGCTCCGAGCCAGCCGCTGGCCACCGATTGGAAGATGACCTGGGCCGGATATTCGAGGTTCAGCAGCACGGCGGCGCCGATGTCCAGCGCGCCCGCGACCAGCGTGGCCCACAGGACGGCGCGGAGCAGCGCCGGTTTCGTCGATGCGATCATAGATCATCCCCCTGCCGGAAAGGTCGCCCGCTATCGGCGTTCGGGCAAGAAAAAAGGCCGCCCGACCGGAGGGTCGAGCGGCCATCTCCGTCCGGCCCGAGCCCCGCGGGGTCGGCGGCGGGTCGCGGGGACCTGCCGGACGGAGCGTCGGTGGAAGACCGGAGGGTTCTAGCCTTCCAGATCCTGGCCTTCGTCCGGCTCGGGCGTGCCCAGCAGTTCGTCGGCGATCTTGGTGGTCGAGGCGCGCACGGCCTTCTCGATCGAGTCGGCGATATCGGGGTTGGCCTTGAGGAAGGCGCGCACGTTCTCGCGGCCCTGGCCGATGCGCTGGCTATCGTAGGAGAACCAGCTGCCCGACTTCTCGATCACCCCGGCCTTGACGCCCAGGTCAATGATCTCGCCCAGCTTGGAGATGCCCTCGCCGTACATGATGTCAAAGATCACTTCGCGGAACGGCGGCGCGACCTTGTTCTTGACGACCTTGACGCGGGTGGTGTTGCCGACGACCTCGTCGCGGTCCTTGATCGCGCCGGTGCGGCGGATGTCGAGGCGGACGGAGGCGTAGAATTTCAGCGCGTTGCCGCCCGTGGTCGTCTCGGGCGAGCCGTACATGACGCCGATCTTGTGGCGAATCTGGTTGATGAACAGGACGATGCACTGCGACTTGTTGATCGAGGCGGTCAGTTTGCGCAGGGCCTGACTCATCAGGCGGGCCTGAAGGCCGGGCAGGCTGTCGCCCATCTCGCCCTCGATCTCGGCGCGCGGCGTCAGGGCGGCGACCGAGTCGATCACCACGATGTCCACGGCGCCCGAGCGCACCAGGGTGTCGACGATCTCCAGCGCCTGTTCGCCGGTGTCCGGCTGGGACACCAGAAGGTCGTCCAGATTGACGCCCAGCTTCTGGGCGTAGCCGGGATCGAGCGCGTGTTCGGCGTCGACGAAGGCGGCGGTGCCGCCCGACTTCTGGATTTCCGCGACGGTGTGCAGGGCCAGGGTGGTCTTGCCCGAGCTTTCGGGGCCGAACACCTCGATGACCCGGCCGCGCGGCAGGCCGCCGATGCCGAGCGCCATGTCGAGACCCAGCGAGCCGGTCGAGACGGAGGCGATCTCGTCCGCCACCCCGCCCTTGCCCAGCTTCATCACCGAGCCCTTGCCGAAGGCGCGGTCGATCTGGGCGATCGCCGCCTCAAGCGCGCGCTGCTTGTCGCCGTCGTCCCTGCTCACCAATTTCAGATTCGCCTGTGCCGCCACCTTGCCACTCTCCCTTGCCATGATTCCCGTTATCGCCTGGAAGGAGAGGCCCGCCTTCGACCGAATGGTCGTGACCCGCTCCCTGTGAGCCGGACTATGTGCACGGTTTGTTCCGGTTGCCAATATGTTCTTTTCTTGAAGGCCTCGGCCTGCGATTTCTACGACCGAATTTGACGCAGCTTTTGCGCTCAGCGACGCGGATCGGGCGGGGCGGAAAAGGCCGGATCGGTCAGGTCCTGCTGCAGCCTTGGGCGCGGACGTCGCAGACCCAGACCTGGACGCCGTTCTGGGAGACGTGAGCCGTCAGACGGCTCGGGTCAGCCCCGCCCGACGGCCGAGCCGTCGCGCACCGCGATCAGGGACTTGGTCAGGCCGCCGATGCGTTCGTCATGATGAGCGGCGTCGGGGAAGAGCCAGCGGAACTGGCCCTTGTCCAGCAGGCGGGCGTGCTGGACGTCACGCATGGCCGCGCCCATGTCGGGCGCCCGTTCGGCGAAGCCGTGGCGGCGGCGCAGCAGGGAGCGCGCCCGGCTCTGTTCGCTGCGCCAGTGGAAGAAGGGCGCCGAGAAATGGGGCTCGATGGGAAACCAGAAATAGGGCGTCTGGACATAGTACCGCGGAGCCAGACGGCGGCATTCGGCGGCGAAGGCCTCCATGCGCGGCCAGTCGCCGACGTGCTCCAGCACCGAGTTGGAATGGACCAGATCGAAGCTGTCGTCGGCGTATTGCGGCAGGGCGCAGGCGTCACCGTCCAGCAGATCGAACAGGGTCGGATCGGCGGGCTCGTCCACCCCGCCCGGATTGACCAGCAGGATGCGCACGCCGCAGGCGTCCAGCATGTCGCGCTCGAACAGGGTCCAGTAGTTGGGCTCGCCGCCCAGATCGATGATGCGCACCGACCCGCGCTCGGCGTGGATGGTCCGGATCAGGTCGACGACGCGACGGCTGCGTGCCCGGCGCAGGCGCGAGACCAGCGAATTGGGGTCGGTGTTGTCCTGCAGGGCGTGGATCAGGTTCATGGGCCGAACCCTGCCACAGGGCGGTTCTCGTCCGGTTAAGCCGGGCCTATTCGGTGGCCGAAGGCGCGGGCGGGGCTGGTTCGGCGATGCGCGCGTAACCCGAGACGCCGCAGGCCAGGATCAGGCACAGGGCGGCGGCAAGGGCCAGCGGACGGCCCAGGGCGACCGGTGGCGACAGGGGCCGGGCCAGCATCATCACCAGCAGGGCGAACAGGGCCAGCAGTCCCGGCAGGTCCATGCCGACGCCCAGATAGACCCCGTGCGCCAGACTGATCAGCCAGCCGCCGCCGACCACGGTCGCCAGAGCGGCGGGGGCCAGGGCGACGGGACGGATCAGTCCCGGGGAAAG
>JADMIO010909301.1_pt1 | contig 28580 bp, 28 predicted proteins | sample 8958161 | NCBI WGS metagenome assembly JADMIO01 (sample SAMN16585339, study PRJNA669376) | soil metagenome | isolation source: Crop rotation soil | place: USA: Cullars Rotation, Alabama | collected 2011 | reverse complement strand
GCCGCGACTTCAAGTCACGTGAATTCCAAGCTTCGGATCCCACTGTGCTGGAAAGATTCCGCATTACATCCTGCCCGGCCCGCTTCTCATCGCGCAGACGCTCTGGAAGGACTGGGGCACGCTTTCCACTTCGCTGCTCATCACCCTGCGCATCACCTTCGCGGCGCTGATCGCGGCCGTCGTGGTGGGCGTGTCGCTCGCGATCATCTTCACGCAATCGAAGTGGCTCGAAAAATCGCTGTTTCCCTATGCGGTGATCTTGCAGGTCACGCCGGTTGTCGCGATCGCGCCGCTGATCATCATCTGGGTCGGCGACATCAACCTGTCGCTTTTGATCTGCGCCTGGATCGTGGCGTTCTTCCCGATCCTGTCGAACACCATCCTCGGGCTGAACTCGGCCGACCACAACCTGATCAACCTGTTCCAGCTCTATCGCGCGAGCCGCTGGCAAACACTGCGCTATCTGCGGCTTCCGGCGGCGCTGCCCTACTTCCTCGGCGGCCTGAAGATTTCCGGCGGCCTCGCGCTGATCGGCGCGGTCGTCGCTGAGTTCGTCGCCGGCACCGGCGGCAGCGCCTCGGGCCTCGCGTTCCGCATTCTCGAGTCCGGCTACCGGCTGGAAATCCCGCGCATGTTCGCGGCGCTGATCTTGATCTCGCTGTCCGGCATCGCGATCTTCTTCCTCACGAGCTGGATCGCGTATCTCGCGCTGCGTCACTGGCATGAAAGCGCCGTGCGGCGGGAGAATTAGGCCAAGGGAGTGGTCATTCCGGGGCGCCGCCAACGGGTCCGCGCGAGCGCGCGGCCCGATGACAGGCTTCGCGGCGGGCCCGGAATCCATAGCCACGATCCTCTCAACTCATTCCTGGCTGTGGTTATGGATTCCGGCCCTCGCTCCGCTCGGCCGGAATGACGGTCACCGTTCGTCGATCAAACTCACATGCGCCGCCACCACGTGCCAGCCGTCGGCGAAGCGAACCCAGGTTTGCTGCTGCCGGCCGACTTTGCCGGGCACCGTCTCGCGCCGGAACAGCGTGGAGGCGACCGCGAAGTCGCGGCCGTAGGTGGTGATCACGGTCTGTGAGATCGAGCGCATTAGCCCAATCGGCGCGCGCGCCTGACGAAACGACTTGATCTGGTCGTAGCCGTAGAGGTTCTCGCCGATGCCGTAGCGGATCGTCTGTGGCGCATCGCGGAAGATGGAGTTGAGCACGTCGAGATCGTTCGTCGTCAGCGCCTTCTCGTAGCGGTCGAACGCGGCCCGCACCTCGGCGACGACCTCCGGCAGGTCGATCTCCATGAATTCCTCCCGATTTCTATTTCAATAACTTCGGCCTTGGCGCGACGCACACGCCCATCCGCTCGAGCGCGAAGGCGATGCACAATGCGATGTCCTCGCGCCAGGGCGCTGCGATGATCTGCACACCTATGGGCAAGGGCTCGAGCGGCACAGGCACGGCGACGACCGGCAAGCCGATGAACGAGATCGGCTGGGTGTAAATGCCGATGTTCGGCCGCACCGGTAGTTCGACACCGTGGAGCACAAAAGTCTTCTGCCCGATTGTGGGCGCCGTGCAGGGCGTCGCCGGTGCCAGGATCGCGTCGAACTTCTCAAAGAGGTTGAGATCGCGCCTTGGTACCAGCGCCGGAATTTCTGCGCGCGATTGACCAATGGCGCGGGAATCAGCGCGCCGGCGATCAGGCGGTCGCGCGTCGCCGGATCGAAATCGGCCGCGCGGGTGCGCAGGCGTTCGAGATGGACCGCCGCGCCCTCACTCGAGGTGATTACGGAGGCTGCGGCGCGGGCACGGGCGGCTTCGGGGATTTCGACCTCTTTATTCACGCGCAGCGCTGCCGCGACGCGATCCACCGCCGCGCGGGCCTCGGGAAAAGCGCCCATGGTGAAATAGCCACCCGCGACTGCGATGCGCAGGCTCCTGGCGCCGCGCGCGAGCTTCGGCACGGTCCGCATGATCGGCAGGTCGGCGCAGACCGAATCCTCCGGGTCATGCCCCTGCATCGCGTCATAGGCGAGCGCGAGATCGCGCGCCGAGCGCGCCAGCGGCCCGAGGTGATCCAGGCTCGCAACGAACGGAAATGAGTGTGCACGCGTCAGGCGCCCGTAAGTCGGCTTCAGCCCGAACAGCCCGCAGAACGAGGCGGGCACGCGGATCGAGCCGTTGGTGTCTGAGCCAAGCGAAAGCGGCACCAGCCCGCCCGCGACCGCGCCCCCGGACCCGCTGGAGGAACCGCCGGTTATGCGGGTTACGTCATGCGGGTTGTGCGCGTTCCCGTCGTGCACGTTCTCGCCCGTGAAGTCGTAGGCGTATTCGCCCATGTTGAGCGCACCGATAAGGATGGCGCCGGCGGATTCCAGCCGCTCGATCAACGGCTGGTCGTGTGCGGCGGCCGGAAGTTCGCGGTTGATCTTCGAACCCGCGCGGGTCGGCAGCCCCTTCACGTCGAACAGGTTCTTCACCGCAAACGGTACGCCGGCGAGCGGGCCCAGCTTCTTGCCCCGGCCGCGTGCTACATCGATTGCACGCGCACGTTTCAGCGCGCGCTCCGCGAGCACGTCGGTAAATGCGTTGAGCACGGGATCGCGCGCCGTGATGCGCGCCAGTGTGTTCTCGATGATGGTCGCGGCCGAGACGCGGCCCTTCGCCACCGCGGCGGCAATCTCCCCGGCTGTGGCCCAAGCACTGTCGAATAGGTCAGGCTTTGAAGACCGGCGCGGGCTCGGCATCGTCGGGCAGCTCCTTTTCGCCAACCAGCGCGGCGAACCTGAATGTGATAGTGAGGTTGGCGCGGATTTCGGCTTTCCATTCCGGCCGGATTGGAATCGCCAGCGCCGTCGCCGCGGCATCGATGTAGGCGTCGAGGGGGTCTGTCATTGGGTAAGTGCCTCCCGTTGCGAGCATAGCCGCCGCCGGCGCACAATGTGTCGACAATTTTAAGAGGCGCGAACGCTGTCTGCTCGGGCCTATTGCAACCGATAATTGCCAGGTCCATCATTCCGGCAGCTACCACCAAACCTTTTCGACCGACTAATTTTTGAAGATTTGACGCGGGCAGGGGTTGTCCATGCGAGCGGTTCGCATCCCATTCCTCATCGACCTCAAGCGCATCGACGACAAGCCGGACATTGCGGCGGTGGCGCGCGACCAGCGGCTCGATCGCGATTTTGTCGTGCGCGGCCCCCTTGTGAACCGGCTGCTCACTGGGCTCATCGGCAGCACGCTGCGCTTCGATGGAAAGCCGCTGCCCTCGGTCGCGTCGCGCGGCGATGCTGAGCGCGCGCGCAGCCAGGCGGCGCTTCACACGCGTCTCGATCCCGCGAACGGGCCGCTGTGGGATGATGTAACGCTTGGCCGCCTCGTCGCGGCGGTGCGCGGCACAGTCGGGCCCGAGACCATCGGGCCGGCCACACAGCAGGCGGTCGGCCGGCTCTTCGACAAGGCCTACGTCGGAGATGCGGCGAGCTTTGCGGCCGCCAAGGACCTCGACGACGCGGTACACAGCGTCAATCCGATCCGGCTGTTCAAATTGCATTTGATGGGGCAGCTGCGCCGCTCGCGCCGGCTGTTGGCCGAGCGCGTCGGCGGCGACCTTGCCGGCGTGCACGGCACCGGCGTCGCGGTCCACAACATCGTGCGGGGCCTCGAGCACATGCGCGCGCTCTGGCGCAGCACGCCGCGCCTGTCGACCGACGAAGCGGTGCGCGCCTGCCTGTTCGCGCCGAAGTCCGTGCTGCGCCAGGCAGTCGCCAAGGGCGGCACGGCGGTCGGCGACGTGCGGGAAGGCACGCTGGTGCTCCTCGAGCTCGAGAAGGCGCGCGAGGTCTCGCCGGACGCCGAGACCGTGTTCCTGGCGGGCACCTGGGCCGAATGCCCGGCCGGCGCGTTCGTGGCGGCGCTGCTGCGCGCCACCTGGGAGGGTGCGCTCGCCGCCGAAGCAGCGGAGAAACGGTTATGACCGATCCGATCTTCACGCCGCTCAAGTTTCGCAATCTCACGGTCAAGAACCGCATCTTCCGCTCCAGCATCTCGGGGCGCTGGGACAATGAGGACGGCTCGCTGTCGCAGACGCGCATCAATTGGGAGGCGAAGTTCGCCAAAGGCGGCGTCGGCGCGATCATCTCGTCGTTCGTGCCGGTGCTCATCGAAGGGCGGATCGCCGCCAACTACGGCACTGTGCATCGCGACGACTTCATCCCGATGTGGGAGCGCGTCGGCGCGGCGGTGCATCAGTGGGACTGCAAGTTCATCATGCAGCTCAGCCATTCGGGCCGGCAGATGGACGTGCCCGGCGTCTCCAACCAGGGCCGCCCGACGCTGTCCTCGACCAGCCGAAAGGAATCGCTGCACGGCTTTCTCTGCCGCGCCGCCACCAAGGGCGAAATCGACCACCTGGTCGAGTCATTCGCGAAGGCAGCGTGGCGTGCACAACAGGCCGGCCTCGACGGCGTCGAGCTGCACGCCGCCAACGGCTACCTGTTCACCCAGTTCCTGTCGTCCGGCATCAACGATCGCAAGGACGACTACGGCGGCTCGCTGGAGAATCGCGCACGCTTCCTGCTCGAGGTGATCCGGGCGATCCGCGCCAAGGTCGGGCGCGACTTCCATCTGCAGGTCAAGCTTTCGGCGATCGACCGCAACAACGTCATTCCCTGGGAAGGCAAGGGCAATTCGCTTAACGATACGAGCCAGGTCGCGAAGTGGTGTGAGGCGGAGAGCGTCGACGCGATCCACGTGTCGAGCGGGTCGCTGTTTCCCCATCCGCTCAATCCGCCGGGCGATTTCTCGTTCGAGACGATCGCGACCACCTACGACGCGATGATCTCGTCGGGCGTCGACACGTTCCGCAATTTCCTGCTGTTCCGCTACAAGGTGCTGCGCCCGATCTTTTATTGGATCTGGTTCCGGATGAAGAAGGGCCTGCCGATCGAAGGGGTGAGCATCGAGGAATCGCGCGCCATCAAGGCCGCCGTGACGGTCCCGGTGCTCAACACCGGCGGCTACCAGCACGCGTCCTATATCCGCCGGGGCATCGAGTCCGGTGCGTTCGACGGCGTTGCGATCGCGCGTTCGCTGATCGCCAACAACGATCTGGTCAAGCAGTGGGAGGCGGGTGCCGACTTTCCAAAAATTCCCTGTACCTACTGCAACAAATGCCTGCTCAATGCGCCGAAGAACCCGCTCGGCTGCTACGAGCTGCCGCGCTTCAACAACGACTACGATGCGATGCTCAAGGAGCTGATGACGATCTACGCGACGCACCCGACGCTCAACCTGCCGCCGGCGCCTTAAGGGAGCACGTCATGACGCCCGAAGTGCCCTATCCGCTGCACAAGCCCGAGCCGCCGGTCACGTTTGTGGAACTCAAGTCGCGCGCACGCCGCCGCTGGGGGCTCCTCATCATCGTCATTATGCTTCTACTGATGCTCGCGGGCCTCGTGCTCGCCGTGCTCGGCATCTATGGCGCCGTCCGGTTCAAGATTAACAAGGCGGAGACGTTCGACAATCCGGTCATTCACTTCGCGCACGGCTCGATCGGCGCGGATGAAGGAAGTGGCTTGCCCTACTGGGTCTGGAAGGCGCTGCCGCGGCTGTTTCCGGACCAGTTCAACGGCAGGCTCGACTACAGCGCCTTCGGTTTCCTCTATCGCCGCGACGAGAACGGCAATCCCGAAGACCTGCCGATCGGGATCTCCAAACGCAATTACCGGGGAGTCGACCTCGTCTGGTTCAATTGTGCGGTCTGCCATGTCGGGACGTGGCGGGCCGCAGAAGGTGCGCAGGAAAACATCGTCGCCGGCATGCCGGCAAACAATTTCGATATCTATCGTTTCATCCGCTTCGTGCTCGACGCCGGCGTCGACGAGCGTCTTGCTGCCAAGACGCTGATCGCAACGATGCAGCAGGCCGGCGCGCGGTTCGGCTTGTTCGAACGGCTGCTCTGGAAATTCTACGTGATCCCGCGGGTGCGCGAGGGCTTCATCGAGCGGCGCTCCCGGCTCGCCGCCTTCATGGCGGACCAGAAGCCGTGGGGTCCCGGAAGGGTCGACACCTTCAACCCTTACAAGCTCGTGCAGATGCAGACCCGCTACCAGGCGCTGGGCGCATCCGAGCTTCACGGCGCGAGCGATTTCCCGGCGATCTTCAATCAGGGCCCGCGCGAGGGCATGGAGCTGCACTGGGACGGCAACAACAAGTCGCTCGACGAGCGCAACCTCTCGGCGGCGCTTGGCGCCGGCGTGACCGTCAAATCTGTGGATCACGCGGCGATCGAGCGCGTGCGCGACTGGCTGAAGGATCTGAAGCCGCCGGCAAGCCCTCACAAGCTCGACGCCGCGGCAGCCGAGCGCGGCCAGGCGCTCTACATGCACGACTGTGCCGCCTGTCACGGCTGGCAGGGCAAGACCGACTTTGTCTTCAAGGGCGAGAAGCTCGGCAAGGTGACACCGAACACGGAGCTGAAGGCCGATCCCGGGCGGCTCGACTCCTATACGGAAGCGTTCCGCGAGCGGCAACTCAACGAGCTGTTTGCCGGGACCCAATACCAGTTCAGGTATTTCACCAAGACCGACGGTTACGCCAACATGCCACTCGATGGGCTCTGGCTGCGCGGGCCTTATCTGCACAACGGCTCGGTGCCGACCCTACGCGCGCTGCTCACTGTGCCGGCCGAGCGGCCGAAGGCCTATCTGCGCGGTGGCGATGTGATCGACGGCAAGAATGGCGGATTTGTCTCGCCGGCGTGCGATCCCAAGGCAGCGCCGCCGCCGAAGGGCATCTGCTATGACACGGCAGTTCCCGGCAACGGGAATGGCGGCCACGAATACGGCACCACGCTGAGCGCGTCCGAGAAGGACGATCTCATCGCCTACCTGCTGACGTTTTGAAGGAGGCGGGCGTGGCAAAACCCGACTACGCGATGGAGACGGGAGCGGGCGGCAAGGCGCTGCTGTGGTTCCAGCGTTTCGTCTGGCTCGGCATTGCGGCGAACATCGTTCTCACGCTCACGTCGATCTTCTGCACCGAATGGGTCATCGAGCTGGTCGGGCTCGAGCCCGCATACCCGCTGGTGTGGCCGCGCTTCGGCGCCTTCGGAATCCTGCTGCTCACGGGCTTCTATGTCGTGGCCGCGATGGACCCGTGCCGCAGCCGCTGGGCCACGCTGTTCACGGTGTTGTGCCGGTTCGGCGGACTCGCTTTCTTTGCCATCGTTGGCGGCCGCTACATCGTGTTCGGGCTGTTCGACCTGTTGTTCGGCGCGCCGCAGGCGATCTGTCTCTACCTCGCGTCGCGCAGGACGCGGGATGCGCGGCTCGGCCGCAAGCCGGGCGGCGGCCTCGTGGTCACCTTGATGGTGCTTGCGACGCTCGCGATCTTTGCCGCGGGATTGGCGCAATTCTTCTTGTCGCCGGTGCTCAAGTCCTATGCGGCCGACGAGGAGTTCTTCAAATACGGCTCGATCGGCAATGACGGCGCCGCCGGCGTGCCCTATCCGCTCTGGGTCGCGATGCCGAAGGTCTGCGCCAATCACCTGCCGCCCGGCGCCAAAGGCTACGAGGCGTTCGGCTTCCTCTGGGAGGGTGGCCGCGATCACGCGACCGGCACGCCGGTTGGCTTCTCGCGCGCCACGGTCGGCGTCGAACGCATGTCGATCAACTGCGCGCTCTGCCACGCGGTACGCGCGCGGCTTTCCGAAACGGCCGAGCCGAAAATCTATCCGGGCGGCGCGGGCAACACGATCGACATCCAGGGCTACCAGCGTTTCCTGTCGAACTGCGCAGTCGACCGGGAATTCAACGCCGACAACCTGATCCCGGTCATGGATCAGATGGTCGGCCTCAACGTGGCCGAGAAGGCGCTCTATCGCTTGGCGCTTATCCCGATCGCGCGCTGGCAGCTCAAGAAGCAGGGCCGGGAGTATGCATGGAGCTACCAGCGCCCGCGCTGGGGCCCCGGGCGGATCGATCCGTTCAATCCGGTCAAGTTCGGGATGCTGCGCCTCTCCGACGACGGCACCATCGGCAACAGCGACATGCTGCCGCTGTGGAATCTGGCCGAGCGCGAGAAGCGCCCCTGGGCCACGTTCCACTGGGATGGGCTCACCACGTCGCTGCGCGACTCGGTCGTGTCGTCGGCGCTCGGGGATGGAATGGTGGCGAAAGAATACAAGCCAGCGAGCATCAAGCGGCTCGAGGACTTCGTGCGCAACATTCCGGCGCCGCCCTCGCCGCACAAGCCGGAGGGCGGCGTTGCGAAGGGCAAGGAGCTATTCGACAAGACTTGCGGCGAATGTCACGCGCATAACGGCGCACGCGCCGGGACGATCATCCCGCCGGCCGAGATCGGCACCGACATCCAGCGCGGCTATATGTGGACCGAGGCGGCCGCGAAGGCCTACCAGAATTACCGTCGCGGCTATGACTGGAATTTCACCGGCTTCCGCAAGGTGGATGGCTATTTGGCGAGCACGCTCGACGGCCTGTGGCTGAACGGGCCTTATCTGCACAACGGCTCCGTGCCGAACCTGCGCGCGCTGCTCGAGCCGGCCGACAAGCGCCCGAAGGCCTTTGTGCGCGGCGGCGATGTGGTCGACGGCAAGAACGGCGGCTTCGTGTCGCCGGAGTGCGACCCGAAGAAGCCGCCGAAGGACGGCTTCTGCTACGACACGAGTCTCGCGGGAAACAGCAATGTGGGACACGTCTGGGGCACGACGCTGCCGGCCGACGAGAAGGAAGCGCTGCTGGCGTATCTGCTGACGCTGTGAGGTTGCCGTCCGGTTCGTCATTGCGAGGAGCGTCAGCGACGAAGCAATCCAGGTGCTTCAATAGACTGGATTGCTTCGCTTCGCTCGCAATGACGGATCGGGTTTACGGCCGCACCGCCGGCGTCTCGACTTTCATCCCGCGCGCACGCCACATCAGGTAGAGCTCGAGGTCGACATACTCGGCCGACCCATAGGCATAGGGCTCCGCGCGCATGCCGATCAGGCAATTGCGCAACCGGCGCTGCAGCGAGCCGAGGCTCTGCCACTCGAGCCGGTAGAGCGGGTAGCCGTTGGGATGGCCCTGCACCAGCGGAACGCCGGCGAGCTTCTGGCCCCAGTTCTCGTCATGACAGTTCTGGCACGACAGATTGAGCTGACCCTGGCGGCTCGAATAGAGCTTGCGTCCGGCATCGACGAACGGTCGCGTCTTTTCATCGTTCACCACCGCGATGGGCATTCCACGCGACTGCTTGCCGACATAGGCCGAGAGTGCAAGCAGCTCGCGGCTCTCGTAGGCGAACGGCTCCGCCTTCTGCTGCTCGGCGCGGCAGAGATTGATGCGTTGCTCGATGTCGATCGGGCGGTTCTTCGCCGGGGAGAACGCCGGATAGCGCGCCGAGACCCCGCGCATCGAGGCGGCGGCATCGCCATGGCAATCGGCGCAGGATTTGCCGGCCTCGCCCGCCTTGCGAGTCCAGAGCGCCTCACCGTCGAGCACCGACAGCGTCGCGGGATTGGAAGTATCGTCGTCCTGCATCGCGCGGGTCGCGGCGCTCATGCCGTCATAGCCGGAGCGGCGCTGGTCGAGCGGGATTTCGGCGTGGGCTGCGAAGAGGAGGGCGGCGAGCAAGAGGCTGGTCATTCCGGCCGAGCGAAGCGAGGGCCGGAATCCATAACCACCGCCCTCACGATTCCTGCACCGTTCGTGGTTATGGATTCCGGGCTCGGCCCTCCGGGCCGCCCCGGAATGACGCTCACGCCACCACAATCTTCGCCTCTTCGGTCACCGAGAATCCGTTGTCGCCTTCCCACGTGAACGTGAACGTGCCGCTCTTGTCGGCGACGGCATAGAAGGTCACGAACGGATTCGCGGCAATCGCCGGAAAGAATGTGGTGGAGAAAATCTCCTCGCCTTCATAGCGGCATGTGAACGTCGTGATGATGTCGCGCGGGATCACGCGGCCGTTGGTGCCGTGACGGAAGCCGGTTTCCATCTGGTGCGAGATCAATGTCTTGATCTCGATCACGTCGCCGCGCTTGGCCTGCTTCGGCACGTTGATGAGGGCGCGGGCGCTCATGGCTGCAGGTCCTCGAGGCAGGCCGCAAGTGTGACCACCACATCCTGCGTGTCGGACCAGCACGTGCCGTCCGACATGACGGCGATCGCGGTGATCTTCTGCGTGTCAGCCAGCCGGATGCGTGTTGCCACCTCCGCCTTGCCGGCGCGCGGGCCGAACTCGACGCTGATCACGTTCGCCTGCGGGTTCTTCTCGTTGAACACGTGAATGGCCTTGACGCGATCCTTGTCGGTCATCGGGCTCGCGACCGTCACGGTCATCGGCACACTGTTGCCGTTCTCGACCAGCGGCGGCAGGTCGAGCGTCACCTTGCCCTTCTGCACTTTTGCGTCGCCGATCGCCTTGCGGATGGCGGCTTCCATCTGCCCGGGCACGGCGGCGGCCGGCATCGGCACAGCCGCGCCCGTGGCGGCGATCCCGCCCAGGATCAAAGCGTCGCGCCGCGTGATCTTCAGTTTCATTTCAGCGTCACCAGATAGGCTACCACGTCCTCGATCTGCTCCGCGGTCAGGATCGGCTTGCCGCGAAAGCCCGGCGCCACGCGATTGAGGCCGTCCAGCCGGTAATAGGGCGGCATGATGGTCTCCGGATTGAGCCGCGCCGCATCGACGATCCGCAACCGCAACTGTCCTTCATTCCAACGCGAACCAGCCCCTGTCAGGTCCGGCGCCATCGTGCCCTGGAACCGCTCCCCCGGATATGGGCCCGAATGGCACAACAGGCAAAGCCCGACCGACCGGTTGGTGACGATCTTGAGGCCGCGCTCAGCATCTCCTCGCGCTCCGGTCAGCGACTGCGGGATAGCGTCACCTGCAATCGTGTAGGGGCGCAACTCCTGCGCTGCCGCGGCCGACGCGCCGACGAGGAGCGCGACTGCTGCTAGCCATTGCCTCAGCCGAACACCTCGCCTGTGATCGTCCTGAACCAGCCTTCGGCGAATTGCGCTTCGAGCGCGCGGTTCTCGGCCGGCGCATCGATCGGGCTCACCCCGCCAGCGCCCTCGATGTCGGCGAGCAGGCCATCCTTCGGCTTGTACACGCCCGCGACCGTGATGCCGTAGTCCGGCGCCACCAGGCTGTAGCAGGTGTTGATCAGCCGCGGCTCGACCGGCGTCTTGCCCGCAAGCAGATCGACCACCGCGGCGGCGCAGACTTTTGCTTGCGCATTCGCCGAGAAGGCCGATTTCGGCATGCCGCCCATGATGCCGGCATCGCCGACGACGTGAATGTTTGGCACCAGCTTCGACTCGAAGGTCACCGGATCGACCGGGCACCAGCCGGTACGGTCCGCGACGCCCGCGGTCTGCGCGATCGCGGCGGCGCGCTGCGGCGGAATGATGTTGGCGACGTCGGCCTTGTGCTCGCCGAAGTCAGTCTTGAGCGTTTTGGTCGCTGCGTCGACCGAATTCACCTTGCCGCCCTTCGACAGTGAGACCCATTCGAGGTGATCCGGATAGAGTTGCGCCCACGCGTTCTGGAACAGGCGCTGCTTGGAGAACGCATCCTTGGCGTCGAGGATGATGACCTTCGACTTCGGCTTCTTGGTCTTGAGATAGTACGCGATCAGGCTGGCGCGCTCGTAAGGTCCGGGCGGGCAGCGGAACGGGTTGGCGGGCGCCGAGATGATCACGGTGCCGCCGTCCGGCATCGATTCAAGCTGGCTGCGCAGCAGCAGGGTCTGCTCGCCGGCCTTCCAGGCGTGCGGCATCGTGTCCGCATCGTGCTCGGTGTAGCCGGGGAGCCCGTCCCAGCGCAGGTCGATGCCCGGCGCCATCACCAAGCGGTCGTAGGCGAGCCTCGTGCCGTTGCCGAGCGTGACGCTGCGGCCTTGCGCATCGACCGCGGTGGCGGGCTGGAATACGAGCGAGATGCCGGCATCGGCGATCTTCTCATAGTTGAATTGCTGGGCACGCAGCGGACGGAGGCCGGCGATCACGCCATTTGAGAACGGGCAGGCCGTGAAGGTCGGGTTCGCCTCCACCAGCGTGACCGCAATTGCCGGGTTGCCCTTCTTGATGAAGCGCGCCGCGGACGCGCCCGCGAAACCGCCGCCGATCACGACGACCTTGGGGCCGGTTCCTTGGGCGATCGCCGGCGCCGGCAGCAACGCCAGGGCGCTCGCGGCTTTGAGGAATTGCCGGCGGCTTGTTGTCATCGCGCGCCTCATTTTTGCTGCTCGTACCAGGACGCAATTGCGCGCGTCTCATCTTCGGAGAAGCCCTTGGCGATGCGGTCCATGATGGTGCCCTTGCGCGCCCCAGATTTGAACGCCGCCATCTGGCTCACGATGTCCGCGGCTTGGCGGCCGTTGAGCGGCGGCACCGGCGTTTGCACGTTCGGGCTTGCGGCATGGCAGCCGGAACACGAGGCGGCGCCGGGCGGAGCATCGGCGGCGAAGGCCACGTTCGCTGACAGCAGTACAAACGCAACAAAGCTCGCGCGCATCGCCGTCACCTTCAATGTCCCGGTGTAAAGGGGCGGCGAGTGTACCGCCGTCCCTTTGTTTTGTCGTGCGGAAGGGTTACGCCATGTAGATGTCGTGGTTCTTCAGCGGGAACGAGCGGATACGCTTGCCCGTCGCCTTGAAGAACGCGTTGAGCACCGCCGGCGCCGCCACGCAGATGGTCGGCTCGCCGACGCCGCCCCAGACCGTGCCGCCGGCCGGCATGATGATCGATTCGACCTTCGGCATCTCGGCGATGCGCATCGAGTTGTAGGTGTCGAAGTTCTCCTGCTCGACGCGGCCGTCCTTGATGGTGATCTCCTGATAGAACAGTCCGGAGAGGCCATAGACGAACGAGCCCGATACCTGACGCTCGATCTGCGCCGGGTTGACGGCATAGCCCGGATCGGTCGCCGCCACGATGCGGTGCACCTTGATCTTGTTGCCGCCCGAGACGGAGACCTCGGCCGCCGCCGCCACGAAGCTGTTGAACGCCATCATCTGGGCGAGCCCGCGGAACACGCCGGCTGGCGCCGGCTTGCCCCAGCCGATCTTCTCGGCGACCGCATTGAGCACCGCGAGATTGCGTGGATGCTTGCTCATCAGCTTGCGCCGGAATTCCAGCTCGTCCTGGCCGCTCGCCTGCGCGAGCTCATCCATGAAGCATTCGAGGAAGATGGCGTTCTGGTTGATGTTCACGCCGCGCCAGAAGCCGGGCGGGACGTGCGGATTATGCATGGCGTGATCGATCATCAGGTTGGGGACGCTGTACCCGAACGCGTGCTCGGTGCCCTGCGGCATCAGGCCCTGGAACGTGAGCGGGTCCTTGCCCTTGTCGAGGTTCTGCGGGAACACGTGGGCGAGGATCGACTGGCCCGACAGCCGCAGGTGCAGGCCGGTCAGGTTGTTGTCCTTGTCGAACGCGCCGACGAGCTTGGACTGCATCACCGGATGGTAGGTCCCGTGCAGCATGTCCTCCTCGCGCGACCAGATCGTCTTGATCGGCGTGCCGGGCATCTGCATGGCGATCTTGACCGCCTGGGCCACGTAGTCCGAACGACCGCGCCGGCCGAAGCCGCCGCCGCAGATCATCTTGTAGACCTCGCACTTGTTGGCCGGCAGGCCGGAGGCTTCAAGCGTCGCGGCAAATGCCGCCTCACCGTTCTGCGTCCCGGTCCACACCTCGCATTTGTCGGCCGTATAGAGCGCGGTTGCGTTCATCGGTTCCATGCAGGCGTGGTTCTGGTACGGATAGCTGTAGACCGCCTCGACTTTCTTGGCGGCTGAGGCGATTGCGGCCTTCGCATCGCCGTTTGCGTTGCCGATGAAGGCTTCGTTGGCATCGAGGCCGGCTTTCAGGATTTCGGCGATCGACGCGCTCGACACCTTCTCGTTCGGGCCGTTGTCCCAGACGATCGGCAGCGCATCGAGGGCGCTCTTCGCCTGCCACCAGGTGTCCGCCACCACTGCGACGGTGGAGTCGTTCACCTGGATGACCTTCTTCACGCCCTTCATCGACGCGACCTTCGCGGCGTCGAAGCTCTTCACCTTGCCGCCGAACACCGGGCAGTCCTTCACGGCCGCGCAGAGCATGCCGGGAAGCTGCACGTCCATGCCGTACTTCATCGCGCCGGTGACCTTGTCCGGCGTGTCGAGCCGCTTCAGCGGCTTGCCGATGATGGTCCAGTCCTTCGGATCCTTCAGCGCCACATCCTTCGGCGGCTCGAGCTTGGCGGCGGCTTCCGCCACCTTGCCGTAGGTCGTGGTGCGGCCGGAGGCCTTGTGCGTGATGACGCTGTTGGCCGCGCTGCATTCCGAGGGCGGCACCTTCCACTCATTGGCTGCCGCCTGGATCAGCATTTCGCGCGCCGACGCGCCGCCTTTGCGCACATACTCGTGCGACATGCGGATGCCGCGGCTGCCGCCGGTGCCGAAGTCGCCCCACACGCGCTTGCGCGCGACGCTCTGCCCGGGCGTCGGGTATTCGGTCGTCACCTTGTTCCAGTCGCAGTTCAGCTCCTCGGCGACCATCTGGGCGAGGCCGGTGAGCGAGCCCTGACCCATTTCGGTGCGGGCGATGCGGATCACCACCGTGTCGTCCGGGCGGATCACCACCCAGGCGTTGATTTCAGGCGAGCCGTCGGCGGCGCGCACCACATCGGGGCCGCCGAATGGGAGGTTCAGGCCGAGCGCGAGCCCACCGCCGGCGGCGGCCGAGCTGACGACGAAGGAGCGGCGATTCATTTTCGGAACGAAATTCATGGTGCCCTCCCTCACGCGTTCGCCGCGGCGTGGATCGCCGCGCGCACTTCCTGGAAGGTGCCGCATCGACAGATGTTGGTGATCGCGTCGTCGATGTCTTTGTCGGTCGGCTTCGGCTTCTCGGCGAGCAGCGCCGAAACCGCCATCACCATTCCGCACTGACAGAAGCCGCATTGCGGCACGTCGTTTGCGATCCAGGCTTGCTGCACTTTCGTCAGCTTGCCGTCCTGAGCGAGCCCCTCGATCGTCACGATCTTCTTGCCCGCCGCATCGCTGACCGGCAGCGAGCAGGAGCGCGTCGCAACGCCGTCGACGTGAACCGTGCAGGCGCCGCATTGCGCGATGCCGCAGCCGTATTTGGTGCCGGTTAGTCCGACCTGTTCGCGGATGACCCAGAGCAGCGGCGTCGAGGGATCGACGTCGACGTTATGCGACTTCCCATTGATGGTGAGTGCAACCATGAAAGCTAACCTCCCCGGCTCACCCGTCGGTGAGCGTGTTCGCCAACTCGCGCGCAAGATGACGTTGATGGCGTTGTTGGCGCTATTTTTCCCAGGCGCGCGTCAGGGTGGAGCCTAGCGGCTCCGACCAAAGTCGAACACTCGCAATTCCGTGAACGGGAAGTGTGCCGCAGGCAATTCGGACCCAGCGGGTCTACAATCTATAGCTTGATAGGAAGCGGCCCGATAGGAGCGTACAACGCTAATTCACGCCCTTGCGGCGCCGAACGGCCTCATCGATCAGCGCGATGTTGTTGGCGATCGTGGGGTTGCCCGGGTCTTTGGCCTGAGCCTCGGCAAATTTCACGCGTGCCCGGCGCAGGTCGCCGCGCAACAGGTACGAATAACCGATGTTGTTGATAACCTCCGGCCGCGGCCCAAAGATTGCGAGCGCCTGGGAGTAGGCGCGGTCGGCAAGCTCGTAACGCTTGAGCCGGTCGTAGGAGGCCGCAAGGCCGAGCCAGGCTTCGCCGTCGCGCGGCGCTTTTTCGGTGGCGCGGCGGAAGTGCTGCTCGGCAAGCCCGTAGTTCTTCTCGCGATAGTGCCGCTTGCCGAGCACCAGATCATCGCCCGGGTCGCCGCCGAGCATTTCATCGTGCACGGCCACCGGGTTGGCCGCCGCAACGGCGGGCGTGCTGCCGGTGATGTCCGACGTTGCGGAAGCGGGGCTGCTGGTGAGGTCGCCCGATCCGGGCGGCGGGGGCGGGGTATCCTGGCCCCAGTTGAGGCCGGCGAGCTGGAATTGACCCGGGGAGGAGCAGCCGGCAAGCGCCGCCATCAAGGCGAGCGCGGCGAAGACGCGAACGATACGCATGGACATGACCCAGTCCGGCTCAACGCGCCGGCGTTACGCAACACACACAACGGCTGGGAATCCAAAGACGCGGCTCCCCCGGGTCGGAGGATAGCCGGGCAAGGGTTAAGGGATTGTTTGCAGACGTTAACTGGCTCGCTGCGCGCTAATAATTTCCCACCTTCAGCCGCACGAAGACCGGCAGCAGGATCACGATGATCACCACCGGAAAGACGCAGAGCGTCAGCGGCACCGAGAGCTTGGCGGGCAGGCTGTAGGCCTTTTCCTCGGCGCGCGACATGCGCTTGTGGCGCATGTCGTCGGAATAGACGCGCAGCGCCTCGGTCAGGGATGAGCCGAGCTTCTCGGATTGCTGCAGCAGCGTGGCGAACGAGCGCGCCTCCTCGAGCCCGAGCCGGTCGGCCAGATGATCGAGCGTCTCAGAAAGCGTCCGGCCGGCACGCATCTCCAGCGTCGCCATGTGGATGTTGGCGGAGAGCGAGCGGTAGCTGTCGGCAAGCTCGCGGCCGACGCGATCGAGCGCTGCCTCCATGCTCAGCCCCGCGTCGGCGCAGACGACGAGCAGATCCATGAAGTCCGGAAAGCCGGTGCGATGCTCGGCGGTCCGCGTCGCGATGACACGGCTCAGGTAAAAGTTCGGCGCGAAGTAGCCGAAGATGCCGCCGGCCAGCACGGCCGGCCAGAACATGCTCGAGTCATCGCGCAGGATGTAGGGTGCGGCGAAGAACGCCGCGATCGCCAGCACGATCGCCGCGGCGGCGCGTGCGAGAAAGAACAAGGCCGGTGCGCTTGCATCGAGATAGCCGGCCTGGATCAGCCGGCGGCGCAGCTCCTTCACCTCGCCGGCGTTTTCGCCGGAATAATGCTTGCTCGTGTATTCAAGCAGGCGCTGCGTCGCCATCTTGCTGGCGTAGCGTAGCGAGCGCGGGTCGTCGTCGCCATGCTTTTTCTCCGCCGTGCCGATGCCGGCGGCGCGCCGCTTTACGGCAACGCGCACTTGAACAATCGCCATGACGACGAAAGCAAGTGCGCCCGCGGACAGGAAGACGAATACGCTCACCACAATCGTGCTGTCGCCGCCCGCCATCTGGTTCAGAAATTCGAACACGGCGTCCATGTCAGATCCGGAAATTGCACATCTTGAACATGACCATGTTGCCGAGCATCATCCACGTCACGGCAAGCCCCAGGCCCATTTTGGTGAGGCTCTGGTTCCAGATGCTCGCGTAGAAGTCGGGCGCAACAAGATTGAGCAGCAAAAAGATCGCGACTGGCAGGCCGGAGAGGAACAGCGCGGAGAATTTGCCCTCGGCGGCAAGCGCCTTGACCTTGCGCCGCATCTTGAAGCGCTGGCGGATCACCGACGACAGGTTCTCCAGGATTTCGGAGAGGTTGCCGCCGGTCGAGCCCTGGATCGACACCGCGGTCACGAACAGCGGCAGGTCTTCCTGGCCGACGCGGAAGTAGAGGTTGCGCATCGCGGTCTCGACGTCGGCGCCGTAGGTGATCTCGTCCGCCGCGATGCCGAATTCGGTGCCGATCGGATCCGGCAATTCCTGCGCCACAAGAGCGACCGCGACCGGAACCGGGTGACCGGCGCGCAGCGAGCGCACGATGATATCCATCGCGTCGGGAAATTGCGCCGCGAACTTGTTGTGGCGCCGCTTGCGCATGAAGAGCAGGAAGCCGAAAGGTACCTTGACTCCGGTGACAAGGCCCGAAACCACGGCCTCCAGCATATCCCCTCGGAATTGCATCACGGCAAAGAATGCGCCGCCGCCTGCCACCAGTGCGATCAGCGCAAGCGTAAAGCCGCCACGCGTCATGCCCGATTCCAGCATCAGCCGATTGAACCAGGAGAGGCCGAAGCGAAAGAAACCCTCCTTGGTCAGCCCGCGCTCGCGCCGCAGCTGAATCAGGATCGCCTCGCGGTCCGGCTGATTGGACGACAGCTTGAGCCGCCGGTTGACGTTGCTGCGGTAGGACGCGGTCGAGAAGCCCAGCAGGTAGACGGCTTCGGCAAACAGAACGACCGAGATCGCCGCGCAGATCGCGATCAGTGTCGGTGCATCGAGCTCGAAGGACATCATCGCCAGCCCTCATCCCGAGGAGCGAGCGCAGCGAGCGTCTCGAAGGATGGCCACGAGCTCACAGATTGCCGCCATCCTTCGAGACGCCCGCCTCGCGGCGGGCTCCTCAGGATGAGGGCCTTTATTTGTGGCCGCGCGCACATCACAGCGGCTTCGACGGATCGAAATGGGCGCCCGGGATGCTGATCCCGCGTGCGACAAGCTCGGAGAGAAAGCGCGGACGCACGCCGGTTGCCTGGAAATGGCCCTCGACGCTGCCGTCACTGGCGGTGCCGGTGCGCACGTATTTGTAGATGTCCTGCATCTGCAGAATGTCGCCCTCGAGGCCGGTGATCTCGGAGATCGCCGTCACCTTGCGCTTGCCGTCGGAGAGGCGTTGCAACTGCACGATGACGCGGATCGCGGCGGCGATCTGGCCACGCGTCGACGCGATCGTCATGGGCATGCCGGCCATGCCGATCATCTGCTCGAGGCGCGAGATCGCATCGCGTGGGGTGTTGGCGTGGATGGTCGCCATCGAGCCTTCGTGGCCGGTGTTCATGGCCTGCAGCATGTCGAAGGCTTCTTCGCCGCGGCACTCGCCGAGGATGATGCGATCGGGGCGCATGCGCAGGGCGTTCTTGACGAGCTCCCGCTGGCGGATTTCGCCCTTGCCCTCGATGTTCGGCGGCCGCGTCTCCATGCGGCCGACGTGCGGTTGCTGGAGCTGCAGTTCGGCCGCGTCCTCGATGGTGACGAGGCGCTCCTTGTCGGAGATGAACGCCGAAAGCGCGTTGAGCATCGTGGTCTTGCCGGAGCCCGTGCCGCCGGAGATGATGGTGGTGATGCGTGCATTGACGGCCGCGGCCAGCACTTCGCCCATCTGTGGCTTGAGCGCGCCGACGTCGATCAGCTTTTTCAGGTTGTAGGGTTTCTTGGAGAACTTGCGGATCGACACCAGCGGGCCGTCGACTGCGATCGGCCGCACCGCGATGTTGATGCGCGAGCCGTCGAGCAACCGCGCATCGCAAAGCGGCTGCGTCTCGTCGACGCGTCGGCCGACCGCCGAGACGATCTTGTTGACGATGCGCAACAGATGCGGCTCATCCTTGAAACGCACAGGCGTCGGCTCGAGCATGCCGGCGCGCTCGATGTAGACGCATTCGTGGCCGTTGATCAGGATGTCGTTGACGGTCGGATCCTTGAGCAGCGGCTCGATCGGACCAAGGCCAGTCATCTCATCGATGATCTCATCGACGAAGGCATCGAGCTCCTGCGCGTTGAGCGCGATGCGCTCGGCGAGCACATATTGGGACACCAGTGCGGAAATCTGCCGCCGCGCCTCGCCGTCGGAGACCTTCTCGATCGCCGAAAGGTTGATCTCCTCGATCAGGCGGCGATGGAGGCGCACCTTGGCGTCGAGCAGCTTGTCGCGCAGCGGCGAGACTGGCGGCGTAGGCTCGGCGGCCGGTGCGTCGAGCTTCGGCAGCTCGGCGACCATCTGCAGGCTCGGCGCCTCGATCGCCGGGAGGTCCGATGCGGCAGGCGACGGCGCGCTCGCGCCTGCCGCGGCGGCCTGCGCTTCGGCGATGCGACGCGTTGCGGTGAAGCGGCCGAACATCGCTAGCCCCGCACCAGCGCGAGCTTGCGTTCGCTTTTCGGTTCAACGGGCTTTGCCGCGGTCTTCTGCTTCGGCGGGAAGACCACCTTGGCGAGCGCCTGCTGGATGTTGTTGCCGGGCTTGACTTCCTCGAGCGGCACGCCGCGGTCGATCGCCTCGCTGACCAGGCGAAAATTGTTCGGGATGGTGCAGGCGAGCGACTGGCCGAGCGCGCCTTCGATGTCGGCGCGGCGCAGGCCGGGGCCGAACAGGCGTTGCTCGAAGCGATTCACGATCACTTCCAGCGGCGGGCCGTCCGGCAGCCGCTCGCGAATGACATTCACCAGATGGCGCGCGTGTTTGAGGCCCGGCACCGTCATCTCGGTGACGAGGAACAGCCGGTTCGAGCCGATCAGCACCGAGTCGGTCCAAGCAAACCAAGTGCGCGGCACGTCGATCACCACGTTGTCGAAATGCGACGCGACAAGATCGAGCAGCTGCGTTACCACCTCGAAATCGAACGATCGCATTTCGGCGGGGCGGCTCGGTGCCGCGATCACCTTGAGGCCCGACGGATGCTCGGAGATCATCACTTCGAGGAGTTGCCGGTCGAGCCGGTCCGGGCGCGGTTCGATCTCGTCGAGGTCGAGCCGCGGCTCGAGATCGAGATAATCGCAGCATGAGCCGTGCTGGAAATCGAGGTCGACGAGGCAGGTGGAGGATTTCTGCCCATTCTCGCCCTTGAGCAGCAGCATCGCGGTCTCGATCGCCAGCGTGGTCAGCCCGACGCCGCCGGCCGCCGGAAGGAACGTGTAGATCTTCGCCTCACTGGCGCCACCGTTCTGCGCGCCCTGGGCGGCGCGCGCGCAGGCGCGCACCAGATCGAGCGCCTGCACCGGCTTGACGACAAAATCGGCGACGCGCATCTGCAAGAGCTGCCGCGCGAGGTTCATGTCGAAGGATGGAATGGCGACGATCACCGGCGGCGTGCCGGCGGTGCGCTGGGCGAGCGAATTGAGCGCCGAGAAATCGGCTTCGCTGGCCGGGTCGATGTCGACGATGACGACGGTCGCGTCGGTCGTATCGAGCTTGCGCACCTCATTGGCGAAGCCCCCGCTGATGATGCTGAGCTCGACCTTACCGTCGAGCCCGAACGTCGCACGCACCAGGCGTTCGAAGTCGGCGTCACGGCATTGCGCCACGACGCGCGACTTGGCCGGTTCGGGATTTGCACGCGTGAACATCAGGGCTTTCGAACGCTTATTTGCCGCCCAACTGTACCGGCACCGCCTCGTACTTCACGGAGGACGTGCTGATGCCCTTAGGCGGCTTGACCTGGTCGGTACGATAGCGCTCGGCTGCCATTGCCGCTCGCTCACCATTGAAGGCAATGTTGCGGTCACCCGCGCGCGGCGGCCACGGATCGACCATGTGGGTGACCTTGTTGGCGGCGACCGCATCGCCGGCCGCAAAGCTCACCGTGTCACGCCGGTCGACGTACATGTCGGTGCATCCGCCGAGCACTGCCGTCGTGGCCAGCACCAGGATCGCGCCGCGGAGATTATTTCGTGACATAGACGGTCTCTCCCTTGGCGACGTCGAGGATGTGGCCGATCGGGGCCGGGCGCCCATCCGAGCGGCCGCGGATGCGACGATCCATCGGCACGGTGATTTCAGACTGGCCGAGCAGGAAGAACTCGGGGTCGTTCGCCGGCTTTGACGCATCGAACGGTGTGCGCAGCACGTCACCCGGGCGAGCCGGACGCACCAGGCGCGGCGTCACGATGATAACGAGGTCGGTTTCGTTCTTCTGATAAGCGGCGCTGCGCGCGAGCGCACCGAGCACCGGCACGTCGGCAAGCCACGGCAATTGCTTCTGGTTGGTTGTGTTGTTTGCCTGCAGCAGCCCCGCGATGGCGAAGCTCTGGCCGTCGCGCAGCTCGACCGTGGTGTTGGCCCGGCGCACGATCAGCGCCGGGACGCTGACTGAGCCGACGGTAATGTTGGTGCTGGGATCGATCTGACTCACTTCCGGCTCGATCTTCAGATTGATTACGCCGTCGCCGAGCACGGTCGGCGTGAAGGCAAGGCCGACGCCGTATTTCTTCCACTCGACCGTGACGCTGCCGAGAGAAGAGGAAACCGGGATCGGGAATTCACCGCCCGCCAGGAAGCTTGCAGTGTCGCCCGACAGCGCGGTCAGATTGGGCTCGGCAAGGCGGCGGATCACGCCGCGCTGCTCGAGCGCCTGCAGCAGGCCGTCCGCCTGTATGCCGCTGCCGAGCAGACGGCCCACGATGGCGCCAAACGGCAACGAGCCGGAGATGAGATCGGCGGAGCCCACCACCGCGCCGACGCCCGTGGCGCCGGACGCGAGAGTGGTTCCGAAAACGCGCCAATTGACGCCGAGCTCGCGGCTCGCCGAGCGCGAGGCCTCGACGAAGCGCACCTCCAGCATCACCTGCTGGGGCGCCGACACCTTCACGGCGTTGATCACGTCGGCGCCGAACTGCTTGGCGACGGTCATCGCCTGATCGACCATCATGGCGTTCGGCGCGGTGCCGGCCAGCATGATGCGGCCGTTCACCGAGGACACGCGGAACCGGGCATGCGGAAAGCGCTGCGCCAGCTCGCTGCCGAGCCGCGAGGTATCGTAGGACACCTCGATGTCGAATACGCCGACGAGCCTCTTGCCCTCGCCGTAAACCGAGACGCGCGCGGTGCCGATCTTCTTGCCGAGCACCGAGAGCGAACGGTCGGTGAGGGGGATCGCGTCGGCGACATCGGGATCGCTGACGATCACCTCGGAGAAGCTCTCTCCGGTGCGCACACTCTCCGATTTGCCGATGGAGACCTTTACGTTCGCCGCCTGGCGGCCAGCGGCAAGCTCGACCTCGCGCGCGTGTACGGGTGCGAGCACGACCCCGGTGGCAAGCGTGGCGGCGGTCAGCATCAAGCCGGCACGCAAGGCGGTCTTCAGAAAGCCGCCCGTCCTGTCAGGGCGCAATGCGCGCCGCAGTTCGTTCCCCATGACCCCGTCCCCTTGTTTCAGCGGCGCGCCGCCGTTTCTTCTGCGTCTCCGCGCCCTTCGGCTTCTTCTGACGCAACGTTGTATTCCTGCTTGTTCGTTCCACGTGTGACCGACACCTTGGCGAAGCGCTTCGCTTCCGGCGCGCGCTGGATCGTCTCGGTCTGGCTGAGATCGCTGGTGGTGACGCGGCGCGTTGTGTCCATCACCTGCTCGCCCGCGCGGCGCAGCATCAGCGACAGATTGCCGAGGGAAGCCGCGAGCGCGATTTTCTGCGCTGCCACGGTATCGACCTCGAGCGTAACTGCCTTAACGACCGTCGGACGATCGGCCGCATCGTCGGCGAGCTGATCGACCGCGAGCACGCGCGCGTTCTGGATCACCACGTCGTTGGTGCCGTTGGCGCGCTCCTGCTGGCGCGTCAGCAGCACATCGACATGGTCGCCCGGCAGCACGAAGCCGCCGACCCCTTCAACGTCGTTGACGCGCACCGTCACGGCGCGCATGCCGTCCTGGATCACGGCGGAGAGCGTCGCCTTCTGTCCGGGGCCGGTGATCTTGCTGCGCAGGATCGGCTCGTTCTTCTCGATCGAGGCGAGCACGATCCGCTTGCCGCCCGACATCACTTCGGCGATCGAGCCGAACGTGCCGGCAGGGAGCGCCTCGTCGGGCCAGGTGACTTCCTTCAGGTTGTCCGCCGAGACGTGCGTTCCGAAGCGCATCGGTCCTGTCGCGATGACGATGGTGCGCGTCGCAACCGGCTTTGCCTTCGGCTGCACGACCTTGCGGGAGAGCTCGGCCTGGTAGTTCAGCCAGCCTTGCGCGACGAACACCGCAAGGAGCCCGAACACGACCGCTATGCCGACCATCACGATGGTGTTTTTGCGCACCGCCAGCCCCGTCGTTCTTATTCGCGTTCTTGTGCGGGACAACCTGCGCGCCGAAACTGAATCCTTCCTGAAATTCGGTGCTCGAATGCGTCGTATGTTGAACGCGCGCTGAAGTTCGATCCTTTACGGCGGCTTAAGTGGTTTTCTGCAATCCGAGCAATCTTGCGTTTACCAACAAGGCGCCGCGCGCAAACGCATGCTCGTCCACAATCGATGGCGCGTCCGCTGCTTGCAGCACAGCAGATAACGCAGCGTAATTTAGGAGAATCTCGCGTTGCATCCTGACTCATTGGTAAAGAGTCGGACCGCATGTTGCCCGCTCAATCCTCGAGGGGCTGAGCGATGCTCTCACGATTTTTGGCTGATCGCGGCGGAAACGTTGCGCCGATTTTCGCGATCGCCACCATTCCGATTCTGGGCCTGGTCGGCATGGCCGTCGACTACACGCGGGGCAACTCGGTGAGAGCTGCCGTGCAAGCGGCGCTCGATGCGACCGGACTTGCGATGGCGCGCTCGGCTCCAAACCTCACCGCCGCCCAGCTTCAGCAGCAGTCGAGCGATGCGTTTTTCGCAAATTTCAATCGGCCCGACGCGAAGAACATCGTTGTGACCGCCAGCTACAGCACAACGAATGGCTCGGCGCTCATGCTCTCCGCCTCAGGTCACATCGATACGACCTTCACGCGCCTCATGGGCGTCAACCAGCTCAATATCGGCAGCACGTCCACCATCAAGTGGGGCAATCAGCGGCTGCGGGTCGCGCTTGTCCTCGATACCACCGGCTCGATGTCGAGCGCCGGCAAGATCGACGCGCTGAAAACCGCGACCAAGAATCTCATTGATCAGTTGAAGGCCGCGGCAACCACGAATGGCGACGTCTACATCTCGATCGTCCCGTTCAGCAAGGATGTGAATGTCGGATCGTCGAACCGCAATGCGAGCTGGCTCCTGTTCGACGACGGGACCGACAAATCGTGGGACGGCACGAACGGCACCTGCAGCAAGTCCGGGTACTCACCCCGCAGCACCTGCCAGGGTCAGGGCACCTGCTCGATTTCGGGAAACAACACGCAGAGCAGTTGCACGTCGGCCGGCACCTGTTCGCTTTCCGGATACACCACGCAAACCAGCTGCACGTCTGCGGGCACATGCTCCAATCCCGCTCAGACCACTCAGAGCAGTTGCACCAGCAACAAGGCGTGCTCGAATTCCGGTTACACGAACAAGAACCCCTGCGAGAACCACGGTTACACCTGGGACTTCGGAACCTGGACGCCGGGGACCTGGACCGCCGGGGCGTGGACGCCGGCCACGTGGACCCCGAACAATCACACCACTTGGAACGGATGCGTCACCGATCGCGGCACCGCGACACTGCCCGGAACGACCGCGGGTAACGACCAGACGGTGACTACGCCCAGCGCCGGCGATGCCAGCACGATGTTCTATCCCGAACAGTACTCGTACTGCTCGCCGGTCATGATGGGCCTGAGCTACGACTGGACCGGCATGAAGACCGCGGTCGACAACCTCACGCCGAACGGCAGCACCAACCAGCCGATCGGGCTGGTGTCGGGCTGGCACTCGATTGTCGGCATCGGGCCGTTCACCGCGCCCGCGAAGGATCCCAACTACACCTACCGCGAGGTGATCATCCTGCTGTCGGACGGCCTCAACACGCAGGATCGCTGGTACGGCAACGGCTCCACGACGTCGACGCAGGTGGACGACCGGATGTGGACGAGCGGCGGTGCAGGCACCTGCAAGAACATCAAGGATTCGGGCATCACGATTTACACCATTCAGGTGAATACCGGCGGCGATCCGCAGTCGACGCTGTTGCAAAACTGCGCCTCGGCCTCGGACAAGTTCGTGATGCTGACCACCGCGAACCAGATCATCACGACCTTCCAGCAGATCGGCACCCAGCTCTCGCAGCTGCGCATCGCTTACTAACCATAGCGCCTGCATGGCGCAGGGCGCCGGCGTGCGGGCCAACGGCGTCGGGGAAAAGTAACGCATTGCAGGTAGAACATTCCCGTCGGCGACAACCAGTCGCCGAAACGGAGAGCCCGCGATGCTGCTCGTGGCCTGCGCTGTGGTCTTCGAGTTGTGTTTGGCCGCTGCGCTCTGGCGCGCCTCGAGTCAGCGGCCGGGCATTGCCAGTGAAATTGCGTCGATCTTCATCGCATTCGCCGCGACCTGCTGCTTTGGGCTTGCGACGCAGGGGTTCTTTCTGCTTGCGGTCAACATCCTGCAAGCCTCCGAGCTCGCCGCCACGCTCTTTTGGCTGACCTCCGGCGTGCTGGCGTTCGCGGTGGCGCTCGCGCTGAAACCGTCGCCGGCATCGGTCTCGATACCCTGCATGGCCGTCGCGGCGCTGGCGCTCCTGTTCAGCATTGTGCGGCAGGACGAGATGACTGCTGTCGTGGGGTCCGTCCTGATATTGGCAGCGATAGCGGTATGGTTCAGCGCCCGGCGGGTTGCGCCGCGGCGGGCGCAATGGTTAGCAAATTTTAGGAGAACTTCCGGCCGCCGTTTGACCGAACGGTAAAACCTGCACGGCACTCTCGCACCACCGACACGCCAGGGGCTGAGAGCCATGCGATCACGATTTTTCGCCGACCAGAGCGGCGGCGTTGCTCCACTCTTCGCGCTCGGTCTTGTTCCGATGATCGGTCTGGCGGGCGCGGCGATCGACTACTCGCGCGCCAACGCGGCGCGCACCGCGATGCAGGCGACGCTCGATTCGGCTGCCCTGATGGTCGCGAAGGAGGCGCAGACGATTGTGCCCACCCAGGCCAGCTCGGTCGCGACCAGCTACTTCAACGCGGCCTTCGACAAGCCCGACGTCCAGAACCTGCAGGTCACGGCCAGCATCGGGAACGCCCCGAACGGCGGTACCATGGTCACGGCTCAGGCCACGGCCTCGGTGCCGACCACGTTCATGCATGTGCTGGGGCGCAGCTCCGTGGCCGTCGCCGCCCGCGCAACCGTGATCAACGCAAACGACGGCCTTGGCTGCGTCCTGTCGCTGAACCCGAGCGCGGCCGGTGCCGCCACCGCGCAGGGCAGCACGACGGTCAACCTCAACGGCTGCAGCCTCTACGACAATTCGAAGAACGACACGGCATTGACGGTCGGCGGCTCGGCGAGTGTGCATGCCGATTTCGTCGGTGTCGCCGGTGGCGTCGGCTCGACCGCGGGCATCACGGCCACGAATGGCATCCGCACCCACATCACGCCGGTCCAGGATCCCTATGCGGACGTCCCGGCGCCGAGCTACAGCGGCTGCAAAGAGAACAATTACAACGCCAAGAATACCGTCACGATCGACCAGGGCGTCTATTGCGGCGGGATCAGCGTTAACGCGAACGCAGTCCTGACGCTTAATCCAGGCACGTACATTCTCGATGGCGGGGGTCTTACGATCAACGGCGGCGCGACGGTGAACGGCGACGGCGTCACACTGTACTTCACCTCGAGCAACGGTCATAGCTGGGCCGGTGTCACGATCAACGGCAACGCCAACGTCAATCTGACGCCGCCGACGTCCGGCAATACCCGCGGCATGGTGGTGTTCGCCGACCGCAACACGCCGCAGGGCACCTCGTTCAAGTTCAACGGCGGATCCAACCAGTATTTTGCCGGCGCGATCTACGCGCCGACCGGCGCGATCCAGTTCTCGGGCGGCGCCAATACCCTTACCACCTGCACCCAGGTGATCGGCGACACCGTGACGTTCACCGGCAACTCGAACCTCGCGATCGACTGCAGCCGCTACAACACGCGGCCGTTCAGCAGCAAGACGATGCGTCTGTCGTCGTGATTATTCGACCTTGCCGATCACAACGGCGATCTTCTCTCGACGCCGCTAACCTGAATGACGACCGGCACCCCCTGAAGATGAAAGCGTCCGAGCTCCTTTTTCACATGCGGGTGCTTGCTAGGGTTCATGAGCATCACGCCGTACTGATTGAACAGCCGCTTGTCCGGCCCCTCTTTGGTCAGATCACGAGGTCGCCGCGCAGGAACGCGGCGGCTTCCGTAGTTTGCGGAGTATTGAAAAACCGATCGACGGCGGCGCGTTCGATCAACCGCCCGCGCGCGAGAAGCGCGATATCGCCAGCGAGCCGCCGCGCCTGACCAAGCTCGTGTGTCGCCATCACGACCTTGACGCCGGATGCCGCGACGCCCGCAATGATGTCCTCCACAGCCTTCGTGGCGGCAGGATCGAGGCTTGCGGTCGGCTCGTCGAGAAACAGGATCTCCGGATCGCGCGCGAGCGCCCGGGCGAGCGCAAGCCGTTGCTGCTCGCCGCCCGACAACCGCCGCGCCGGGCGGTCGGCGAGATGCGCGAGCCCCACTTGTGCCAGCAGCTCATTGACCCGCGCCGAATCGTTTCGGTTGAGCGCATAGGCAACATTCGCCGCCGCGGTCCGCCGTAGCATGACGGGCCGCTGAAACACCATCGCGAGCCGCTCGTCGGGGTAAGGGCGCCTTCCCCAGGTCACGCGGCCGGAGGTCGGCCGTATCAGGTTCATTGCGAGCCGCAGCAGCGTGCTTTTGCCAGAGCCATTCGGGCCGAGCAGCATAGTCGGCGCGCCCGCGGCAATTTCGAGATCGAGATTGGTCACGATATCGAGACTGCCGATGCGCAGCGACACGCTTTCGAAGGCGAGCGGCAGATCGCTGATCGGCGCGCGCATCATCCGGCTCTCAGCTCGCCGACGCGCCGCGCGCTCCAGGCTTTCCAGCACATTGGGATCCTAAGCTTAGAATTCCACGTGGACAAGTTGTCGCGGCCGCTTCTATAGTGTCACCTAAATACTAGTGACTCCAGCGTAACTGGACTGGCCACAGTTAGGCCGCAAATGTAATCACACTGGCTCACCT
>JADMIO010800002.1_pt1 | contig 28582 bp, 31 predicted proteins | sample 8958161 | NCBI WGS metagenome assembly JADMIO01 (sample SAMN16585339, study PRJNA669376) | soil metagenome | isolation source: Crop rotation soil | place: USA: Cullars Rotation, Alabama | collected 2011 | reverse complement strand
CTTTCCCGACCAACCGCACCGCTGGTCGGACCCGCCGCGCGGTTGAAACGGCCCGATTTGTGGCAAAATGGACGAAAAGCACCGGTTTTTGAAGGAAACGCGCCGGAGTGTGTGATTCTGGGCTACCCATCCCGCGCCCCATCCAGGGCGTATGGCCGTGAGCGGGTTGATCCGGTGGAGCGGACGCTCCGCACACGCTTCTGCGTCCTGCTGCACACTCGTGCTCCGGCAACGCGCGCGGCGCGTGCGTCCCACCATTCCATCAACGCATTCGGCGGCGCGGGACGCGTCTGAGGAGGGCGACTGCGCCGAGGGCAAACGCGACCACGACACCCGCACTGCCGGGCTCGGGAACGGCGAGGATGAACTTAGGCGATGGGATGCCGGTCGCAAAGGTGGTCACGGTGAGCCCGTCCGGACTGATCTCACTGATCTTGTTGGCGTTGGTATCCGCCACGTAGAGGTTGCCCAGAGGATCAAAGGCCAGACCATCCACACCTGAGCCGGCGGGTAAACTCGCAAAGAGGCTCACCACACCGCCGGGAGTGATCTTGCTGATCTTGTTGGTGTTGTGATCCGCAGCGTAGAGGTTGCCGCTGCTGTCAAAGGCCAGACCGAAAGGGTCGGAGCCTCCTGGCAGGGTCGCAAAGAGGCTCACCACGCCTCCGGAGGTGATCTTGCTGATGGTGTCCGTCGTCGCATTGGCCGCGTAGAGGTTGCCGCTGGTGTCAAAGGCCAGACCGAAAGGGTTGGAGCCTCCCGGCAGGGTCGCAAAGAGGCTCACCGTGCCCCCGGGGGTGATTTTGCTGATTTGGTTGGAGGTGACATCCGCAGCGTAGAGGTTGCCACTGCTGTCAAAGGCCAGACCCTGAGGGTTTGAGCCGCCGGGCAGGGTCGCGAAGAGGCTCGCCACGCCACCGGGGGTAACCTTGCTGATCTGGTCGCTGCCGTTTTCCGCCACGTAGAGGTTGCCGCTGCTGTCAAAGGCCAGACCTGTAGTGATTGAGCCGGGCGGGGTCGCAAAGGTGCTCACCGTGCCGGTGGAACTGACCTTGTCGATCTCGTTGCCAGTGGAGACGTAGAGTATAAGGCCCGCCTGCACGGCGTTTGGCACCGCGAACAGGGCGGTGATGGCGAGCAGAGGCGTGAACAGGGCGAGCAAGAGTGGCTTCGGATAAAATGCGGTGGTCTTGTTCATGGGGACGATTGGGGGTTGAGGACGGAGGTCAGGCGGGGGCCAGCACCGAGCAGCGCTGTAGAACCAAGAGACAAACAAACGAGGCCCGCGGGCAGCGTTCATGTCTGACTGGCAGAACAGTTCGCACGCGACGCTGAGTCTCGCCATCACGATGGCGAGACTTATCTCGTTACACTTTCGCCACGGGACATTCCTGCTCCTGCTGCCGCCCGACGCCGTGGCAGAGGGAGCGCACTCGTGCTTCGGGAACGCGCGCGGAGCGGCGCGTTCCGCCATTCCATCAATGCCTCCGGCGGCGCGGGGTGCGGCTGAAAAGGCCGACTGCGCCGAGGCAGAAGGCCATCGCCACTCCCGCGCTCCCCGGCTCGGGGACGGGCGCGAATTCCTCGATGGCGAGCGCGTCCATGCCGTTCACCGTCGTGCCCACGTAGGAGACATTCCCGGTGGAGGTATTGATGGTGGCAAGCCAAGGTGCCGCCCCTCCGCCGTTGCCATCGAACACCGAGGCCCAGAGCGTGCCCGACGCGTCGAAATCCATCCCATTGGCGCGCGCGAGGCCGTTTTGCAGCGGCGCGTAATTCATCGTCGCAACGTTGGTGACTGCGCCCGTGGTCTGGTTCACCGTCCCCACGTTCGCGGCATTCACCGTGTAGAGCGTGCCGGAGGAGTTAAACGCCAGCGCATTTCCACTCCCGCCCCCCGCGGCACCCACCAGCGTGGCGGCACCCGTCACCTTGTTGATGGTGTAGATGTTCGTGCCCACGAAGGCGAAAAGCGAGTGGTCGCTGCGGAAGGAGATGTCGTGGACATTGCCGCCGATCCCCAAGGCCCCGATTTCCGTCCCAGCGCCGGTGGCGGTATTGATCGAGATGAGGACATTGGCGCTGTCGCTGGTGCGTTTTCCCGTCGCGTAAAGCGTGCCGGAATCGAAATCCATGCCGCCGACCATGTAGAACCCAATCCCCCCGACCAGGGTGGATGCGCCATTGGTCGAGTTGATGGTGTAAAGCCTCGCTGAATCAAAATTCCCGATGTAGGCCGAGCCATAGATGAGCGCTGCGTGACTGCCACTGGCAAGGCCCGCGAGCAGCAGCCCGGCGGCGGCGATGGCGCGAAATGAGCGGAGGAGGGCGCGCGACAACGAGTCCGGAAGCGATGGAATGGAGATGTTCATGGGATTGGAGTGAACTCCGCAGCGCTGTTCCGTGGAGCAGCTCACCAAGGAAGCCCGCGGGCTGCTTCACGCCAGGCTGGCGGTTGAGTTCGCGCGGGACACTGAGGCTCGCCGCAGCGATGGCAAGCTTCGTTTCGGAATAATTCCGCGGCGCGACTTCGATCCCTACTTCACCGGCTGCCGCCCGACGCCGTAGTAGAGGAAGCCGAGTTCCTTCATCGTGGCGGGGTCGAAGAGATTGCGGCCGTCGAAGATGAGCGGGGTGTGCATGGCGGCTTTCACCTCGGCGAAGTCCACGTTCGCGAATTCCTTCCACTCGGTGGCGAGGACGAGCGCCTCGGCTCCGGCGACGGCTTCGAGCGGGGTCTTCGCGAGCTTCACGCCGGCGGGGATGAGCTTCCACTCGACGGCCTTTTCCATGCCCTTCGGGTCGTAGGCGGTGACGTGCGCGCCCTCGGCGACAAGGCGGTTGACGAGGTCGATGGCGAGCGAGTTGCGCACGTCGTCGGTGTCGGGCTTGAAGGTGAGGCCCCACACGGCGATTTTCTTTTCCTTCAGCACCCAGAGGCCGTCGCGGAGCTTTTTCAGGAAGCGCTCCATCTGCGCGGCGTTGATGCGCTCGACTTCCTTGAGCAGGGTGAACGGCGTGCCGAGTTCGTCGGCGATGGCGATGAAGGCCTTCACGTCCTTCGGGAAGCAGGAGCCGCCGTAGCCGAGGCCGGCGTTGAGAAAGGAGCGGCCGATGCGCCGGTCCATGCCGATGCCGTCGGCGACGAGTTCGACGTCCGCGCCGCTCGCCTCGCAGATGGCGCTGAGCGCATTCACGTAGCTGATTTTGAGCGAAAGGAAGGAGTTCGCCGCGTGCTTGATCAGCTCGGCGCTGTTCACGTCGGTGACGAGCACGGGGGCCTTGAATGGATCGTACACGCGCCGCATGAGATCGGTGGCACGGTCGCTCGACGTGCCGACGACGATGCGGTCGGGCTTCATGAGGTCAGGCACGGCGCAGCCTTCGCGGAGGAATTCGGGGTTCGAGACGACGTCGAAGTCGGCCGCGGAATTGTAACGGCGGATGGTGGCGGCGACGCGCTCGCCGGTCTTCACGGGCACGGTGCTCTTGTCCACGATGACGCGGTATTGCCCCGGCTTGAGCGCGGCGGAGATTTCGCGCGCGACCTTTTCGATGAAGGTCATGTCCACCGAGCCATCCGGCTGCGGCGGCGTGGGCACGGCGATGAAGACGACCTGGCTCGCATCGACGCCCTCCTGCGTGGAGGTGGTGAAGCGCAGCCGCTTCGCGCCGACGTTGCGATGCACGAGTTCCTCGAGGCCGGGCTCGTAGATGGGGATTTTGCCCGCGTGGAGCATGTCCACCTTGCGCTGGTCGTTGTCCACGCAGATGACGTGGTGGCCGACTTCAGCGAAGCAGGCGCCCGTGACGAGGCCGACGTAACCGGATCCGATGATGCAGAGTTCCATAGAAAAAGGGCGCGACTTATCGGCGTTGCGCGGGCGCGGGGCAAGGCGAAGTTGGGAAGAAGTTGAGCGTTGAGGGTTGCGAGTTGAGAGGTTGAAGCCGTGTGGTCCACGCACCGGATCATCCGCGGCGGCGAAGCGCCTGGAACGCGTCATGCCTATCCGTTTGGTTGACAAAACGGGACGTCTCCAGTGAGGGCGGGAGTTTCCGGGTGGAGCACGCGACTCGCGTGCTGTTTCCGGCGACCCGCCGGAAACACCTCGCAGCGGGTAAGAACACACGCTGGACGGCCCAATCGGCGCGCCTCTGGACGGCGTTCAGATTGGAAGACACCTGCGCACCGGGTGTCTGCGGCCAGTGGCCGCAGACCGCATGCGAGTCGCGTGCTCCACCCGGGAGGCTCCGGCCACACACCACGGAGCCACGCCCAGCTTGTCCGCGATTTTGACAACAAACCGGACAGGCATGGAACGTGTCGTGTCCTTGAAATCCGTGACCCTTGTTTTCCTCACGCAAAGGCGCAAAGGCAGAAGACTCCCTCTCTTTGCGCCTTTGCGCCTTTGCATGAAACCTCCGTCGTTTTTCTGAAAGGAACTTCCAGGACACGACACTGGCTGCTTTGGACTGCGCCAGCCTTCTGGAGCTTTCCCCCGCATTTCCCAAAGCGGCAGAAGCCGGCCGCAATCCAATAATCTCCTGTGGCCGTTCCGTTGCCTCTCAACCCTTAACTCTCAACTCTCAACTTTCCCCAGCAGCTACAGATCGTCCGAAGGCTTCCTGGGCTTGGTGGCCGCGGGAGTTGCCGGGGTCGCCGGTCCGGCAGCCGGGGTCCCGGGCGCGGGCGGAGTCATGGAGGGATCGGCCGGTGCAGGCGGCGCGGGCTGCGGTTCGTTCACATCGGTCGCCGCCGCCGGGACGAAGAAGACGCTGTTGTTCCAGGAGACTCGGATGTTCGGCCCCTCGGCGCCGAGATAGCGGAGCTGCGTGCCGGCTGGCAGCGTGACCTGACCGTTTTGCAACATGACGCCGATGCCTTGGACGAGTCTCACCGCTGTGCGCGGGGCGGCAGGCGCGGCGGGTGGCGGTGTCGCGGCCGGCGGAGTGTTGTTCATCGCGGGCGGTTCAGCGGGAGCGGCAGGCGTGGCCGCGGGTGCCGGCGCGGCGGGCTTTTCCTCGGGCATCGCGGGCTTCTCCGCAGTCATCGCGGGCTTCTCCGCGGGCACGGGAGGCGCCGGTGCGACCGCAGGTTCGGCCGGCACGACCGGTGCAGGAGCGGGTGCGGGCGTTGCCGGATTTTCCGCAACGACGTCGGGTGCCTTGGCCTCGGCGATCAGCTTGTCCGCGGCTGGAGCGGCCGGCTCCTTCGCAGCAGGCTCGGCCGGAGCCGATGGAGTTTCGCTTTTCGTCGGCGCAACAGGCCCCGGCGTAACCGCGACGGACTCGGCACCCTTGCTGCGGGATTGCTGCCAGTAATGATGCCCGGCGATGATCGCGCCGAGCGCGACAACACCCAGCACGACCCCGCGCAGCATCGCGGCGAGCGTGCTCGATCTCGTCGGCGGTGGCATCGAAACGCCTGCCGCGGCGAGCGCACTCCTCGTCAGCGCGCTGCCGCCTTTCGCCACCCCGCTGCCACCGGGCTTCAGCCGGTTCTTGTAGTCGGGAAGGACGAGCTGCGGAAAATGTTCGCCGACCGCCGGGATGAGGTAATCCCAGAGTGCGGACACCCGATCGTTCTCCCACCCGGGCTGCCGCTTGTCGAGGGACTCGACCAGCACCTGCACGTGCGCCTTGGACACGTCCTTGAGCACCTCGCTGCCCTCGGTCTGGATGCGTTCCAGGTACCGGTTCGACCGGTTCGCCCTGCGGTAATCGATCTCATCCTGGAACACATCGGCGTGCATGCGCAATTTCTCGTCCTGCCATTTCCGGATGCGCGGTTGCAGCTTCGGATTCTCCAGCGCATCGCTGATGGCGAGCGCAGCCCGTTCCCGCGCGATTCCCTCGTCAAACTCCGCACCGAGATACTTGAGAAATACCTTCTGCTTCGCGGTCGCCGTGCCGCGCTTTTCCGGAGCGCCGTTCGTGGCATGGCCGGCGGCGGCTGGCGGTGCCGCCAAGTCGGACACGACCTTGAGCACCTCGCTCAGCGGCCGCCATTCCGCCATTCCCTTGCGCCAGCCCATGTCGGTCGGACGCGCGCTGCCTTCGGTCAGTTGCGCCTTCACTGCTTCGCTGCTGAAAGGGCCGGTCTGCCGGCCTTCCCGGATGATGAAGATGTCCATGGGTGTGGGGTGTTCAGTTTTACCCGGCGCGCGGATGCTTGTTAGTAAGGGAGAGCCGGCGCGGGGTCCGCCCAAGATGGGCGGTTCGCGGAAGATTTCCAGCCGCTAATTCTTCGGCTTCGCGCGCGGGGCAGTCTCCCAATAATTCCGCACATGCCCGTCCGCGTAGAGGTAGTTCTTCTTGCTGATGTAGTCGCCCTTCAGCCCGTGGACCCGCTCGGTGTCGAAGCAAACGATGATCTTCGAGGCCGGCATCGTGGTCTGTCCACGCCGCGTGAAGATCTGCGGGGCGGTTTCCAATTCATCATCCACATAGGGCGCCCACTCGTAACTCGTGCCGCGCTTGACGAAGTAGTTGAACGCGGGATTCCGCACATCCGCCGGGCACTTCACGACATCCTCGGTGAGTCCGTACGGCTGCAGCGTCTGCAGCAGACCCTTGGCTTGCGACTCCGGCGGATAGACCGGGTTGCTCGGGTCCGTCTCGATTTCCGGAAACTGCCCGTCGTTCGCGCCCACGTATCCCTGCACCGCGGCACCGATCTGCCGCATGTTGGACGAGCACTTCACGCCATCGCTCTTGTCGCGAAAATTCGAATACGCGGGCATGGCGAGGCCCATGAGAATCGCGATGATCGCAATCACGCAGAGCAACTCGATCAGGGTGAAGCCGCCCTCCGGCGGAAAAGCGCCGCGCGTCCTCATTTCACGGCCGCCTTCGCCGCCTGCTTTTTGGCAAGGTAGCTCTGGTACTTCGCGATCCGCTGCTGCGGAGTCTTCCGCTCGCCGCCCAGCGCCTGCCGATCCGCCATGCGTTCCTGATTCTCGGGCTTGCTCATGAATTCCTCCATCTTGGCGCGGCGTTCCGCCTCCGGCAGATCGCGCATTCCCGTGAAAAACTTCTCCCGCTCCTCGAATTCCGCCTTGGCCACCGGCTGTTCGCTCGGCGGCAGCTTCGCGATCTCCGCCAGCATGCGCTCGCGCATCTGGGTGGGGTTCGGACCACGGCCTCCGGGGCCGCCCCGGCCGCGAGGCGGACCGCCACCAAAATCATCATCACGATCACGGCCCGCCTCCGCCGTTTCCGCACCGGGCGGCCGCCCCATGAGCAGAAAAACCTCCTCCACTTTCGCGCCCGCGGTCTTCGCGAGTTGCGGCGCGGACTTGCGGATGGCCCCACTCGAAGGCGCCTTGCTCACCGCGGGATTGAACGCCTCCGGGCAGGTGAACGACGCCGACACGCCCGTCGCCGCCGCTTGCAGGAACGCCTGGAGCGTCTTTTCCTGCGGCTCGGTCACGGCCCAAGTGTCACGCCTCGGATCGAGGGGAACAGCCTGATCGCCGAGGCTGCCCGGACGGGTGAAGAGCGGCACATCGAAATTCTTCCAGCCTTCGGGCCGCTTGCCGCCCGCGATGCTTTCCAGCGCGCCTTTCACCGTACCGCTGTCGGGACCGAAGAAATACCCCAGCCGCCAGCGCGAATCCGTGACGCTTGCGAGCGTCTCCAGCGCCTCGGTGAGCGGGACTTTATGCACGTGCATCGAGACAGGCTTCGCCGCGTCCATGTTCGTCTTCAGCACGATGTGACCCTGCTTCTCGATGCTCCGGATCACTTCGGAGAGAGGCTTGCCGTTTACATCGACGGTGATGAGTCCCCAGTTGGACCACACCCAGTAAACAATGGAAAACACGACGAGCAGGAGCGTCGCGCTGATGATTATTTTCTGTCGGTTCATTGGCGGATACAACCCGGCGACCCGCGGAAAGTTGTCTTTATTTCGGCGGCTCGAGCCACTCCGCGAGGAACGCGCAAAGCGCGGATTTGTCCGCGAAGCGCACCGGCTCAAGACCGGGCTCGATGAAGCCGAATCCCGCCCCCCACGCAGCGCCATTCACCACGCACGCATCCGTGCGGCACGCGGCCAATTGCTCCCGCGCCTTCACCACGACATCGTCCGGCGTCCCGTCGAGTTCATACTTCCAGCCGACCAGCCGCGCGGCTGGAAAAATTCCGCGCAACTCCGGCAGCAGCTTCACGGTGGGCTCCAGCGTCAGCGTCAGTTCCCCCGCGCGCGTCGGAATCTTCGCCGCCTGCAAAAGCGCACCGTCGCCGCCGCGCACTGATTTCACGCGGTAGTCACACAACGCCGCGGCGTGAAAAACCGCGCCGCTTCCGTTCGCACCGAGTTCACGCAGCCGCGCGAGCAGATCCGCGTTGGTCGAAAAACCGATCACCCGCGCGCCGCCCGGATCGACACGCGAAACCGCGCCCTCGCCCTTCAGGCAGATCACCTCATGCCCGGCCCGGCTCAGCGCCGCCGCGAGCAGCAGGCCGAGTTCACCGGTCGAAAAATTCGTCAGCCGGCGCACGCCGTCGATCGGCTCAAAACCCGGCCCGCACGTGACAATGACTCGCATTTGTCCCGACGCTACGCGGCGCAGCGCCCGCGCTCAAGGCTTGCCGACGCGCCCACTCCGCGCACCATGCGCGCCATGGACCGAGCCACCGCCAGCCAGCAAATCCGCGACCACTGCAACGCCGCCTCCGCCGCCGTCACCAAAATCCACCCGCTGCTCAACGCCCTCGGCGACGATGCGACCAAGTCGGAAATCGTGAAGGCGCTTTTCGAGATCACGAAGAACGTCGAGGTCGTGAAAAAGCAGATCATGCGGCTGGAGAAACGCGACGACACGAGCCTGCTGTAGCCGCCGACGGAAGAAGGCGGGCCATCTTTTCCCCCGGCACGATTCACTTCGGCCACACGCCGTCCGTAATCGGCTGCGTCTTCAGCTGCGCCGGATCAACTACCGCGTGCCGCACGCGCTGCCGCTTCCAAGTGTAGGTGATGTGCACGAGCCCGTCGCGGGTCTGGATGATTGCGGGATAGCTGTATTCGCCGGGCTCTGTCTCCAACGTAAGCGCCGCCTCCCACTTCGCACCGTCGGGCGAGATGGCGAGATTCAGCGGCGTGCGGCCCTTCGCCGTGTGGTTGTAGATGAGCAAGTGCCGCCCGTCCTTCAGCGTCACCGCGTCGATGCCGGAATTCGGATTCGGCAATTCGGTCAGCGACATCTCACCCCACGTTTTTCCGACGTCGCCGGAAGCGATTTGAAAAACATGCGCCTGCTTCGTCCTGCCGAGTGCGAGCAATTTTTCCCCGCCGGGAAAAAGGATGGCCGGCTGGATGGCGCCGATGCCCTTGCCGTCATTCACCGCGTCGGTCTTGCTCCAGGTCATGCCGCCATCGCTGCTGCGCTCGAAATGCACGCGCCAGCCCGCATGCTCGGAACTCGTCGGGGAAAGGATGTCGCCGTTCGCGAGTTGCACCGGCTTGTTCTTGATCGGACCGAGGATTCCTTCGGGCAGGCGTCGCGCTTCGCTCCATGTGCGCCCGCCATCCGTCGAGTTGCGCACCATGCCCCACCATTTGCTCGGGCTCGGACCGACCTTGTAAAAAAGCAGCAACGGTCCGCCCTTCGGCTGGAAGAGCACAGGGTTCCAGCACGGATGCCGCGTGCCGTCGGCCTGGACGCCGTTCGCCACTTCGACCGGCGCACTCCACTTGCCGTCCTCGTTGCGCGAAACCCAGATGCCGACATCGGGATTTCCTTCGCGCGTCCCGCCAAACCACGCGGTCACGAGTCCCCCGCCCGCCGGCTCCACGATGGTCGTCGCATGGCAGCTCGGAATCGGCGCGCTCTCGTAGATGAATTCCGATTTCAAAAGCCCGGCCTTCGCGGGCGCTTCAATTTGCGCCACAAGATTCGGCACTGGCGCACCGAAGAGCATCACGGACGTGGCAAGGACAAACGGGAGAAGCTGTGTTTTCATGGGAGGAAAGATCAGGCGGCAGTCTCCCCTGCGCGCGGCTTGATGAGAAGCACGATGAAGATGGAAAGCAGCGCGACACCGGCGAACACGCCGAAGATGACATTGAGCGGCACGTGCCGGTCGCGCAGCGCGCCAAAGGCCCAGTCGCCCAAACCGCCGAAGCTGATGCTCACCATGTTCATGATGCCGTAGCCCGTCGCCCGCCATTCGGGCCGCGCGATCTGGCAGAGGATGGGCATGTTGTTGCAGTCGAAAAATCCCCAGCCGAAGCCGAACACGATCAGTCCGGCAATCGCGACCGGCAGCGTCCCCGCATTGCCCACGCCGAAGAGCGCCGGCAGAAACAGCACCATGCCGATCGCGCTGGTGAAAATGCGGCCCCGCTGCGTGACACGCATCCAGCGGTCCGCGAGCGTGCCGCCGATCACCACGCCGACGATCGCCGCGACTTGCACGTAGAGAATCGCGCTCACGCCGGCCTTGCCCTGACCGAGACCGAATTTTTCCTTCAGGATGTCGGGCATCCAATCGCGCACGACCCAGCCCGCGATGGCCGGCAGCGTGAAGTAGAGCACGAGCAGGAGGAAGTTGCGGTTCCCGAGCAGCCCGCGGAACACATTGCGGTCCGGCGCCTGCAACGCCGTGTCACTGGCGGGTGTTGCGGGATTGCGCAACAACGCCAGCAGCGGCAGCGCGTAGATGATGCCGACCATCCCGCACATCGTGAAGGCCCAGCGCCACCCATGCTCCGGCGAATCCGCCGCGTAGCCCGCGAACCCGCCGAGGATTTGCCCGACGTAAATGCCTGCCTGATGCACCCCGACCGCACGCGACCGCGTCGGCCCCGTGTGGTAATCCGCGATCAACGCCAGCGCCGCCGGAATGTAGAACGCCTCGCTGATGCCCATGAGCGCGCGCGCGCCCATGAGTTCGTGAAACGTCGTGACGTGCCCCGTCCACCAGGTCACCGCCGACCAGACGAAAAGGCTCGCACCGATGACGAGCCGCCGCCCCAGCCGATCCGCGATGAAACCAGCGAACGGACTGAGCAGCGCGTACGTCCATTTGAAACAGCCGAGCACAAGCCCCCAGTCCGCCTTGTTCGCGATGCTCGGAATGTCGCCGACCATCGAGGACTTCATCGTCGCGAGCATCTGCCGGTCGAGGTAGTTCAGCAGCGCGACGGGAAAAAGCAGCGCCACGACACACCACGCGGAGCGCATGCTGCTGGCTGGAGGCTCCGTGTTCATGCGCGGCTCATGCCAGACGTTTCTCCAGCGCCTTCTGCAGCGCCCCGTCCGCGCGGAGCAAAATCAAATCTGCCGGCGAAATCAGGCAGGCAGTTTCTTCCGCCCACGCGACGAGGTCTCTTTCTTGGCGTCCTCGGAAAATTTCTCGGCCGCCAATTTCAGACGTTCCCGCTGGAGGCGGGCTTGCTCGGAGGTGGCGCGCGGCGGATTCAAGCGCACTTTCAGCATCTCCTTCGGGTCGGTCAGGTAGATTGGCTGCTTCATGGGGCATAGGCTGGTTGGCGGATCGTCCGGCGTCAAACTTCGGGTCGTCAGCGGCTGCGCGGATTGCGCAGGTAGTAGAACCGGCCGTCCTCCGCGCCGCCGAGGAAATCCGGGATGCCGTCACCGTTGAAATCCACGACCGTGGGGCTCACGTCGTGACCTTCGATGTTCTCTTTCACGAGCGGGCCTTCATCCTTGAAGAACCACTTGCCGTCGCGCGCATCCACTTGGCGGAAAAAATTTGCGCTTGAGGAATTCAGCAGGATGTCGGGCTTCCCGTCACCGTCCCAATCCGTGATGCAGATTTTCCGTCGCCCGCTCTTTCCTGCGGTGCCTCTGCTCAGCTTGAGCGGCTCTCCCTTTTCGTCGCACAACACGCGCTGTGGCGGAAGCAGCACAAGTTTGCCGTCGCACTTCGCCCGTTCGAAAAATGCGAGGTAGCCCTCGTGGTCCAGCATGATGAGGTCGGTGAGCCCATCGCGGTTCCAGTCCACGGCAAACGGCGTCGTGCGCCATTGCGTGAGCAGCGCCTTTCCCTCGGGGCGCATCCAGCCCCACGCGAGCGAAGGCTGTGCGCCGTCCCATTCGACTTCGATGGGCTGCGCAGCGGCGAGCTTCGGCTGCGTACGCGTGCCGATGGTTTTGAACCACACGACCTTTCCGAGAATCGAATTCACAATGAGGTCCGGCAGTCCGTCGCCGTCCCAATCCGCCACGCTGAGCGTCGTGTAGCCCCACTTCGACTCGGCAGGACCCTGAATGCTGCCATTCGCGCCGGCCATGAATCGGATCACCTTGCCGTCGGCTTCGAGATACTTCGGCGCGGCCCACTTCGGCTTTTCCACGCCAGGCGCGCTGAGGTTCTTGAAGAACACGATGTAGCCCGCGGAATTTCCGCTGACGATGTCCATCGCGCCGTCGCCGTCCCAATCCACGCCGACGGGCGTCGCGAGCGCACCGCATTTCACGTCATCCGCCTCCTGCTGAAAATACCGCGGCGGCAAAAACTGCGGAGTGCCGTCGGAGGAAATTTTCCCGGTGTTCTCGATGAACGCCACGCGTCCGTCCTCGTCGCCAACGATGAGATCTGGCCTGCCGTCCTTGTTCCAGTCGAGCCCCACCGGCGTGATCATCTCGAGATCCATCGTGAGCAGCTTGCCGTCGGGGGCTTTCAGTACGCGGCCCGGCGCATACTTCGGCTCCGTGCGCGTGCCGATGTTTTCAAAATACGTGAAGCTGTCGCGGAACTCGCCGCAGATGAGATCGAGTTTTCCGTTGCCTTTGAAGTCCGCGAAGCACGGCGATGGCCAGCCAAACGTCTCCACCGGTTTGTCACCCGCCATGACCTTCACGGGCGGCGCATACTTCGGCGCGTCGTTCGTGCCGGTGTTGCGGAGCAGATACACGAAGCCGCGCAACGGGCCGTGCGTCCAATTGCCGCTCGCGTCATAAGCGTTGTCCCAGCCGTATTCCGTCCAGTCGTCCGCACCGACGACGAGGTCCGTTTTTCCATCGCCATCGAAGTCCGTGTAGCGCCAGAAATTGCCGCGCACCTTGTTGGGATGCACGTTCGCGGACAATGGCAGCTTTTTTCCGTCGTCCAACCCACTGTGGAGAAAATCCGGGAACTCAATCGCCGGAGTCAACACGCGCGGCTTGCCGTCCACGAATGACACCTCGGCAAACTGCAGGCCCTTGCTGATGCGCCGGCCCGCCTTGAAAACCGGCATCGCGTTCGTCGCAGTGTCCGTGCCCGGATTCTCGAAGACGTAAGTGCCGTTGTACGGCTTGTCCGGGCACGACACGACGAGGTCGAGTTTGCCGTCGCCGGTGAAGTCCATCGGCAACGGAAATGCCCACAGCCCGACTCCGAGATCCACGGCGAGGCCCGGGTGGTGGTATTTGAGTCGCTCGAGACCGTCGGCGCGCGCGACGCCTGCGGACAGGGCGGCGAAGAACGTGATGAGAGCGAGAGCAGTGAGCGTGGAGTTTTTCATTTGGAAAAAAGGCGGACGTCGCGTGTGTCACGCACGGCGCAGCGTGCCGCAGACATTCACCTTCATGCCGAGCGCGCGGGCGAATGCAGCCTTGGCGAACATGCACTCATCGGCCGCCTTCGCATCGTTCGCGTAGGCGACCTGAATGTGATTCGCCTGGTGTTTCGCCATGAGCTGGTCGCGCGACACGCCATACGTGACCGCGTGCATGATGGGCCATTGCGGCGTGGTCGCCTGCCAGCGGCGCTCGGTCTCCTCACGCGGCAGCGTGACCACTCCGCCACGACCGATGTCCATGTGCAGCGACTCGTCCTCGACGTAGATGCGCGACCACACGATTTCGCCGGGCTTGCTGATGCCGCGCAGCGTCGAGCCGCCATTCGGGAAATACATCGCCGGCTGGCGAAAACCCTCCGCGCCCTTCCAGCCGCCGATGAAATGCGCCGGCGGAGCCGCACCGCTGATGAGGAAGACCCAAACGTATTCGCCGCCAAACTCCGAGCCCCAGCGCACGTCGTGCAGCGTGTTCTCGACCGACTGGCCGAGCGCAGCATGAACGCGCTGCGTGAGCAGACCGTCGAGTCCGGCGCACTCGTCCACTTCGTTGAAGTGCGTGACGGGCTTGCCCGCGTAGAGCACGCGCTTGCCGTCGCGCGAACGCACAGGCGGGCGGTCCGAGTTGTTCAGCGTGCCCTCGACGAGATCGCTCGCAGGCAGCAAATCCTTCAGCCCTTGCTGATACTGGATGCCGATGGCGTCGCAGCCGAAGTCATCCGCGATGCGCACGGCGGCGACATACATTTTGCACTGAAGCCGGATCTGCGCGTCGGTCAGGTCGGTCGCGTGCGCCAGGCCGGTGTGGAATTTCATCCCGCGCTTTTCCAGCCACGCGCGCACGGCATCGGCCTCGGCATCCGGCACGCGCATGGTCTCGGCGTAGAGCGCAGACTGGCTGAGCCGCTCCTTGAACACGCCGCACGCGTGCAGCGCGTGGTCGGGGATGATGGCGTTGAACATTCCCATGCAGCCTTCATCGAACACGCCCATGATCGCTTTCTCCCGACGGAGTTGCACCGCGAGTTGTCCGCCCAGCTTCACCGCGCGCGCGGGCACCTTCACCTTCTCAAGGGGCCGCGCGTGCGAGGTGTCGTGCGTGATGCGTCCGGTCTTGAGCCATTGCCTCAGCTTCGTGCGGAAAAAATCATCGGTGAAATCCTCGCTCCACAAAGTCGAGTAACGCACGCCAGCCTTCGTGAGCGAGCCGTTGAGATTCAACATGCCGACGAGGCCGGGCCACTGGCCGCTCCAGTTCGCCACAGTGAGAATCGGCCCGCGATGCGTCGTGAGCCCGGCGAGCACGTGATGCGAATATTGCCACACCGCCTCCGCGACCATGAGCGGCGCGTCGGGGTCCACGTTGCGGAAAACATCCAGCCCTTCGCGCTGACTGGCGATGAAGCCATGCTTCTCCTTCGCCTTGAACGGATGCGCGCGCACCACGCTGCGCCCCTCAGTCGTGAGCGCTGCAGCGAGCGCCTTTTCCATCGCAGCCTGGGCGGGCCAGCACACTTGATTGGCACTCAGGCGGAGATCACCGCTGGCGACGAGTTGGACTTGTTTGTGATTGAGACGTATCGCGGGCATTCGATGGCGGGTTGGCTTTTTGTGGGGCGGGGCGGAACTTCGTGATGAAGCGTTCTCGGCCATCGGTGGCAGGTTTGCCGTGAGTTGTCGAATACCCGAAACTCACGAGACCGCATCTGTTTCCAGCGCCTGCAAAATGATGCCAACCCATCCACGGGGCGTTTGTTGACAGGATCAGGCCTGGCCGCTAGCTTCCGCGCACTCTTCGGGGACCCCTTATGCTCCTCAACCGTCCAGTTCTGGTTTTGAACAGGCTGTGGCAGGCGATTCACGTCTGCTCCGCCCGCAGGGCTTTTTCGCTTCTTTGCCAGGGCCATGCGCAGGTGATCCACGCGGAGGACGGCAGTTTTTCGACGCACGACTTCGACAGTTGGCGCAGCCTCTCGCAGCGCGAGCCGGGGACGCAGATGGTGCAGACGGTCGCCTACAAGATCCGCCTGCCCACCGTCATCGTCCTCATGCTGTTCGACCGGATGCCGCGCAAGGAAGTGAAGTTCACGCGCCACAACATCTTCGAGCGCGACCGCAACACGTGCCAGTACTGCGGGCGCACCTTCGAGCGGCGCGACCTGAATCTCGACCATGTCTTCCCCCGCGACCGCGGCGGGCAGATGAGTTGGGAAAACATCGTCTGCTCGTGCATCGCGTGCAACACGCGCAAGGGCAACCGCACGCCCGACCAGGCCCGCATGAAGCTCATCCGCAAGCCCGAGCGCCCGAAGTGGCGTCCGTTCGCGCACCTCACCTTCGGTGCCGAGCACCACGACAGTTGGAAGCACTTCGTGGACTTCGCGTATTGGAATGTGGAGCTCGGCGAGTAGCCGAGTGAAAGACGGCGGCCCGCCTGCACGGATTGCAGGGCCTGAGAAGCCCGAGCCCTCGGCGAGCAAGTCCGTCGCGAAATCGGCGGGCGCAGTGCGGGGCCAGCGGCAAAGATTCTCCAAACGTTTCGCCGCCGCCCGCGTTGTCCCCGGTGGAAACGTGTCCGTTCCGGCGGGTGCATTTCCTCCTTTCGTCTCCGGCAACCTCACATCCATCCTCCTCCCATGAAACCGCTCCCTCTTATTGCCGCCTCGCTTCTCTGCGCAGTCGCGCTGGCCCATGCTGCAACGGCTCCCACGCAGTCCATCGTCCTCAAGAATCCCGTGAAGACGGATCCGGCGCTGAAATCCATCGGCCCGATCTCGTTTGGTGCCGGTGGCGTGCTGCTCATCGCGGAGCCAGGGACCCCGGCCATCGTCGCGATCGAGACCGGCGACACGGTCGCTCCGGCAAAGCTGGCGAAACCCGTCGAGGATGCCGCCGCATTGATCGCCGGCGCGCTGAAGACGACGGCGGATCAGATTCAAATCGTGGACATGGAGGCGAACCCCGCGAGTGGAAAAATCTACCTCTCCGTGCGCAATAACGCCGCGAAGTCAGTCGCCATCGTCGTGGTGGATGCGGCGGGCACTGCGAAGGCGCTCGATCTCGCGGCGCTGCCGCATGTCCGCGTCGCGCTTCCGAAATCCGAGGCCGGCCCCATCCGCAACATCTCGGATCTCGCCGTCGCGGGAAACCGCCTGCTCGTGACCGGCCAGAGCAATGAGGAATTCAGCAGCAAAATCTTTTCCATCCCGCTCCCGCTCGGCGCGGACTCGGCAGGCAGCATCTTCAGCGCGGAAACGTATCACATTTCGCACAGGAAGTGGGAGACGAAGGCGCCAATCCAGAGCTTCGTGCCCTATGATGACCACGGAAAACTGTGCGTCGTCGGCGCGTTCGCCTGCACGCCGATTGCGAAGTTCCCGCTGGATGACATCGCCTCCGGCGCGAACATCCGCGGCACGAGCGTCGTGGAACTCGGCTCGGGAAACCGGCCGGTGGACATGTTCATCTACGAGAAAAACGGCAAGAGCTGGGTGGTCACGAACACGAACCGCTTTCACCAGCCGCTCTTCGGCCCGTCGAAATACTGGGGCGTCCGCGTGAGCACCGCCTACCTCGACCGGCAGGAGCCGGAACTGATCAACGAAAAGGCCGCACGCCGCGACGTGAAGCAGCAGACCGGACCGGAGGGCATCGAGATCCTCGACGCGCTTTCAGGCGCCGTTCACATCAGCAAGCTGGATGACTCGACGATGATCGTCCTCCGCGAAGCCGGCGACAAACTCCGCCTGGAGACCGCGGCGCTGCCGTAAAGCGTGAATCGCGGCCTGCGAACCGCATTGCCGGCCCTCCTTGCTCTCGCCTTGGTGTGCGCGATCGCGCACCCAGCCATCGCCGAGGACGCGCGCACTCCTGCCGTCACCGCTATTTTTCCGTCCGGAAACGAGGTGCCGGCCAACCATCTCAAGTTCTACATCCACTTTTCGCAGCCGATGCGGCAGGGCGTGTTCCTTCAGCACTGCTCGCTGCGCGACGAGCACGACAACGAAGTGCCCGAGCCGTTCCGCGAGACGGAACTGTGGTCCGACGATCGCATGCGCCTCACGCTCTGGCTTCACCCCGGACGCCAGAAGACCGGCGTGAATCTCAACGTGGAATTCGGCCCCGTGTTGCACACGAGCCGGAGCTACACACTCACCGTCTCGGGGAAGTGGCCGTCTGAAAACGGCATCCCCATCGGCGCCGATGTCCGGAAAAATTTCCGCGCCATCGAGCGTGCCACGGCGCAGCTCGATGCAAAAGCTTGGCGCATCACTCCCCCACCCGCCGGTTCCACCGCCCCGCTCACGATCCGCTTCCCAGCGCCGCTGGATCACGCGCTCTTGCTCCGCTGCATCCACGTGCTCGGTGTGCGGGACCAACCAATCGTCGGCAGCATCACCGTCGCGGAGCGGGACCAGTCATGGTCCTTCACCCCGACTCATCCGTGGGCTCCCGAACCTCACAAGCTCGCCGCGGATGCCATCCTCGAAGACCTCGCCGGCAACAGCCTCGCACGCCCCTTCGAAGTGGACCTGACGAAGACCGCCCCGGGAAAGCGCACGTCCACCGTCACGATTCCCTTCCGGCCGACAGAAGGATCGAAGTGAGACGCGCGCAGGCTGCAGATTCCACCAGCACGTTTACCCTGCGAGGATTGCCGCCGCTGCGCGATTCGCAGCACCGCGCTCGCCGAGGCTCGCGATGACGGCGGACTGCGCCCGCTGCTGTTCCTCGCGGGCAGACGTGTCTTCGAGCAGGCGGAGAATTTCCCCGGCAATGGGCTCTGGCTGTGCGGCGTCCTGCAGGAATTCGCGCGCGATTTCGCGGCCGGCGAGGACGTTCGGCAGGCCGAGCCACGGGATTTTTACGAGGCGCCTGCCGACAACCCACGTGAGCCACGCGACCTTGTAGAGGATGACCATCGGCAGGCCGAAGAACGTACTCTCCAGCGTCGCCGTCCCGCTGCACACCATGCCCGCACCCGCACGCTGCATGAGGTCATGCGCAGTGCGAAGCGTGATGGCGCAGAAGCCCGCATCACATCCATGCGCAGCAAGCATCGCGCGCATCTCTTCCGCCAGCGGTTCGCGCGCGGCGGCGGCTTCGAAGCGCAGCGTAGCCCGCGACGTTCTCAATCGTTTCGCGGCCTCGATCATGATGGGGAAAATCTTCCGCACTTCCTTTCCGCGGCTGCCGGGCAGCAGCGCGACGAGCGATGCATCGCGCGGCTGCTCTTTCTTCTCCGCCGCGAGTGAATCGAGCAGCGGATGACCGACGCACACGGCGCGCAATCCGGCATCGGCATACAGCGGCAACTCGAAGGGAAACAGGCACAGCATGAGGTCGAGGAACTTCGCCATCTTCGGGATGCGCCCGCGGTGCCATGCCCACACTTGCGGTGAGATGTAATGGATCGTGCGCAGCTTCGGCATCCGGCGTTTCGCTTCTTTCGCGAGGCGCATGTTGAAGCCGGGGTAGTCAATCGTGATGAGCGCGTCCGGCTTCGCGGCTTCGATCTCGGCGAGCATCCGGTGAAATTGCCGGCGGAAGTAGCCGTACTTTTTCAGCACGTCCCACAGGCCCACGACCGCCTCGTCGGCCCAGTCGAAAATCGCATCGCCCGCGAAGGCGCGCATCTCGTGTCCGCCCGCGCCGAGGAATTCGATGTCCGGGCGCAGTTCGCGCAGCGCGCGCATCAGCTCGACGCCGCGCGAATCCCCGCTCGCCTCGCCTGCGACGACGTAGAACTTCATGCCGGCTTCACGTTCGCCGCTTCGATCTGCCGCGTGATTTCCAGCGCGAGTTCCAGCGCCGCGGTCGCCTCGCGGCCCGAGACCTTCGGCTGCGCACCGGCACGCGCGCACTCGACGAAGGACACCAGTTCGCGCTTCAGCGGTTCGTCTTTGTCAATCGCCACGGGCTCGCGCACGATGCGCTTGCCGGCGAATTCGGTGACAATGGTCGCGTCCGTCGCGAGGCCGAAAATCTTCCCGAGGAACGTGCTCTCCTTCTCCCCTTCCCCGGCAAGACGCAGCAGGTAGCCTTCCTGCTTTTGATAATCGAGCGAGAGATACGCATCCGGCTGGAACACGCGGACCTTCCGCACTTTGTCCTGGCTGATGCGGCTCGCGGTGATGTTCGCGACGCAGCCGTTCTCGAAACGGATGCGCACATTCGCGATGTCCTCGCGTTTGCTCAAAATCGCCACGCCCACCGCGTCCACCTGCACCCACGAGGAACGCACGAGGTGCAGGATGATTTCCAAATCGTGAATCATCACATCGAGCACCACACCGACATCGAGGCTGCGCCCCGGATACGGCGAGAGCCGCGTGGCCTCGATGAAGCGCGGCGCGGTGAGCCGCTTCTCCAGCGCGGGCATCACGGGATTGAAACGCTCGATGTGCCCGACCTGCAGCACGAGCCCGCGGCTGTGCGCGAGGTCGCACAGTTCGCGCGCCTGCTCCGGCGTCTCGGTGAACGGCTTCTCCACAAGCACATGCTTGCCCGCTTCGAGCAGCGCCTTCGCGATTTCAAAATGCGTCACCGTCGGTGTCGCGACGGTGACTGCATCCACAAGCGGGATGAATTTCTCCAGCGAAGTCACCGGCTCCGCGCCGAACTTCGCGGCCATCTCGCGCGCCACGTCCTCGCGCGTGTCGAGGATGGCGGTGAACTTCGCATTCGGCATCTCGGAGAAGATGCGCGCATGGTTTTTCCCCATGCTGCCAGTGCCGATGACGCCCAATCGGATTGCGGATTGCGGATTGTGGATTGCGGATTGGGCCATGTGTCAGAGTCCGAAGATCGAGAGCTTGTGCTGCGTGGCGAGTGCCGCGACGCGGTCGCGTTCGAGGGTGATGGTGCGTCCGGCTTCGATACCGCCCGCGTCGCGGCAGCTCTCCAGCGTCACGGGGCCGATGACGGGCACGTCGAAGCGGAGATCCTGGTCCGGCTTGCTCACCTTCACCATCACGGCGTCGCCGCGGGCGAGCGCGCCGCCGCGTTTGATGCATTCGTTCGTCCCCTCGAATCCCTCGACGGCGAGCACGGTGCCATTCTTCACGAGCACGGTCTGACCGATGTCGAGGCGGCTGACTTCCTTCGCGATGTCATGGCCGCAGCGCAGGTCGAAGAGGTTCTTCGGCGCAATCTGCCCGGCCATCACCGCGTGGCGTGTGCCGCTTTTTTCGAGATACGTGAGCAGCTTCCCGAGCTGGCCGGCGCGCAGCCATTCGATGTCGTCCACCTCCGGCGCGAGCCGGTCGCTCGTCTCATCGGTGAACGACGCGGCGACGATGCGTTTCACGCCCGCCTTCCGCGCACCGCGCGCCATCGCAAACGGGTAGCTTCCGTTTCCGGCGACGATGGCGAGGGTGTCAGGGATGTCCAAGGCGGGCGGAGGCTACGGTGCGGGATTGTCGCGTGTCGAGAGCATGCGCGGCGGGCTACCATGTAGAGCCGACAATCCTGTCGGCTGGCAGGATGGGCGAAGGCGGCGGGATGGCGCGGAGCAAAGATCTCCCCCCCACGCGCGTCCTTTGAATGCCGAAGAAGCGGGCCGACAGATTGTCGGCCCCACACTTCCGTCACTCAAATTGCCTTGCGCCATCTGTGCCGCGCTCGCATCGTCGCTCGCACCAAATCGCACGCACATGGCCGCCAGCACCGTTGAGTTTGAAATGCCCGATTCCATCGCCCGAGCCGAGGCCGGCGTCTCCAAGACGGCGGACGACGCGCTCGGCGAGAAGATGATCATCAACATGGGTCCGTCGCATCCCGCGACGCACGGCGTGCTCCGGCTCATCTTGGAGATGGACGGCGAATACATCACGAAGGCCACGCCCGAGGTCGGCTACCTGCATCGCGGCGACGAGAAGATCGCGGAGAACATGACCTACAACCAGTTCGTGCCCTACACGGACCGGCTCGATTACCTCGCCCCCATCGCAAACAACGTCGCCTACGCGCTCGCCGTGGAAAAGCTCATGGGCTGGGAACTCCCCGCCCGCGGCCAGGCCATCCGCGTCCTCTGCTGCGAACTCGCGCGCATCAGCGCCCACCTCCTCGGCATCGGCTGCTTCGCCATGGATACCGGCGCGATGACCGTCTTCCTCTACACCTTCCAGCAGCGCGAAATCGTGTACAACCTGATGGAGCAAATCACCGGAGCTCGCTTCACCACCAGCTACACGCGCATCGGCGGCATGGTGCGCGACATCAATGCCGACATCATCAGCGCCGTGCGGAAATTCTGTGAAGGCGTGCTCCCCGTCGTGGACGAGACGGACAAGCTCCTCACGCGCAACCGCATCTTCGTGGACCGCACGAAGGACATCGGCACCATCACGAAAGAGCAGGCCATTTCCTACGGCCTCAGCGGCCCGAACCTTCGCGCCAGCGGCATCGACCACGACCTCCGCAAGCGCCAGCCCTACTGCGGCTACGAGCAGTATGACTTCGACATCCCGATCGGCTCCGCCGGCGACAGCTACGACCGCTACCTCGTCCGCATGGAGGAAATCAAACAGAGCGTCCGCATCCTCCGCCAGGTCTGCGACACCATGCCCGGCGGCCCATGGTATGTGAACGACCCGAAGAACTATCCCCCGCCGAAGACCACCGTCCTCACGAAGATGGAGGAACTCATCCACCACTTCATCATCCACACCGAGGGACTGAAGGCCCCCGAGGGCGAAGTCTATTTCGGCGCGGAAAACCCGAAGGGCGAACTCGGCTTCTACATTTGCAGCAAGGGCGGCGGCACGCCCTACCGCCTGAAGATCCGCAGCCCCAGCTTCGTGAACCTCAGCATCCTGCCGAAGATTCTGCCCGGCCACATGATGAGCGACGTCGTGAGCATCCTCGGCTCGCTCGACTTCGTGATGGGCGAGTGCGACCGGTAGTCCGTCCCCGTTTTCACGGGCTGGCCAAAACAGTTGCCGCCCCTTCGCACGTGAATTAAGGAAAGCGCATGAGAGCAGAAGACATCCGCAAGGTGCACGACGCAGTTCCTTTCAAGCCCTTCAGCCTCGTCCTTGCCGACGGGCGGGCCTTTCGGGTGCCGCATCCCGACTTTCTTTCCGTCTCGCCAAAGGGCACCGCACTTTCCCTCTGGGATGAAGATGGCACCATCGGAGCCTATCTCGACACCGCGCTGGTCGCCGAGCTTCGCATGGAAGCCCCTGGCACCCGCCGTTCAAAGCGCCGCCGGGGCTGATTCCCCGCATGAGCATTCAGTCGGCCTTCCACCGTGGCGTGCATCCGCTCCTCCGGCTCCTGCTGCCGGGAAAGGAAAAGGCCATGCTCGCAGCGAAGCCGGATCGTGCGCTGAGCGTACGCATCGGGCAGCTCGCGGCAAAGTCCACCGAAGGCAAACTCACCGCCAAGGAGCGCGATGAATATGAGGGCTATGTGCGCGCCAACAAATTTGTCGCCATCCTGCGGCGCGAGGCGCGTGCGATGAAATCCGACGCCGCGCTGTGATCCGCCTGCGCGGAATTTCCATTTGCTCCGCGTCAGATAATCTGATAGCTTGCGCAGCCATTATGGCAAAAGTGCCGATCACATGGGGCGGAATCAACCCCCGGACAGGTCAACCCTTTCGGTGGGGAGATCCCGAACTCACGTGGAACGGCTTCATCGAAACCTCAGACCCACACACCTCCATGCAAGACCTCATCGATCTCAGCCCCGTCACCACCGACGACTGGACGGCAGTTGATGCCGCCCTCGACGTCATCCAAGAAAAACTCGTCAACAGACTCGTCAACCTCAGCGTCGAGCAGCGCAGCGACATCCAGAAAATGGGCCCCAAGAGCGAAGCCTTCTGCCGCCAGGCCCTCATCACCGGACGCGCCAACGTCACCAAGCTCGACCCGGAAACCGCCGCCGCCCTTCCCAAGGCCGAAGGCGACCTCGGCGACCTCGACAAGCTGAACCCCCGCTTCACGCGCCTGAAGCAGATGTTTGAAAAAGCCGACGACAGCATGATGGCCCTCGGCAGCGACGTGATGGTCTTCGCCACCTTCCTTTACGGATTGCTCAAGGCCCTTGGTGCCAGCAGCGCCGGCCTCGACACTCTCCGCAAACAGCTCGGCGCCCGCTTCGCCAAATCCACCCCCAAGAAGCCCGACGGCGGCAGCGGCGGCAGCGGCGGCGGCACCGGCGGCACCCCATAAGTCGGCACCCGCAGTCCCGCCAAACGAGGAAGAAAATAGCCCAGTACTTCAGTGCTGGGCTGGCATCGGCAGAAAAAAAAGTCCCGAAGGGACGAAAGAACCATTCTGCCGTCCCTTTCGGGACTTTTTCACCTCCTCACCCCCAATCCCAGCGCTGAAGCGCTGGGCTATTGTCGCCGGACCACTTCCGCCTGGCTAAAAACGCCCATTTTGCGTAAAGGGTTGAAAGTTGAGGATGTTACACCCTCATCGTTGAGCCTCAGCCCCTCATCGTTGGGCCTCAGCCCCTCATCGTTGGGCCTCAGCCCCTCATCGTTGAGCCTCAGCCCCTCATCGTTGGGCCTCAGCCCCTCATCGTTGGGCCTCAGCCCCTCATCGTTGAGCCTCAGCCCCTCATCGTTGGGCCTCAGCCCCTCATCGTTGGGCCTCAGCCCCTCATCGTTGAGCCTCAGCCCCTCATCGTTGGGCCTCAGCCCCTCATCGTTGGGCCTCAGCCCCTCATCGTTGAGCCTCAGCCCCTCATCGTTGGGCCTCAGCCCCTCATCGTTGGGCCTCAGCCCCTCATCGTTGAGCCTCAGCCCCTCATCGTCGAGCCTCAGACCCTCATCGCTGGGCCTCAGACCCTCATCGCTGGGCCTCAGACCCTCATCGTTGGGCCTCAGACCCTCATCGCTGGGCCTCAGACCTTCATCGTTGAACCTCAGACCCTCATCGTTAGCCCTCAGACCCTCATCGCTAGGCCTCACCCAATAATCAGTCGGTCCCCGCTTGCCAAGCGGCAGCAAAGTTAGAACTCCAGCGGAATGATCTGCAAACCGGCGGCCACAGCCATGCCGATCTGCTTCTTGTCGGTGGAGCACAGTTCCGTTGCATTGAGCGACAATGCGACTGCGACATGAAGAAGATCGAGGGTGCGGCAGGGAACGTGAGGATTCTCGGTTGCGATCCGCTGCGCACAGGCAAACACATCGTCCCATTGCACCGAGGGCATAACGAAAACGCCGTCGGCAATATCAGCTTCAATGTCGGCCAACACGCCTCCGCATTGCTGTTCGTCGATATTCTTTTCCCGCAAATGCCTGAGAATCACGCTGATCATTTCCGTTCGGTGCAACTCCGTGAAGACCACCCCCTTGCCAACCTCATTAAACCGTTGCTCCGCGAGATGGGATTCCTTCTCGGGAAGGTATAATTTCAGCAGAATCGCCGTATCGAAATACCGCATCAGAACCGATCGGCCCGCAGATCCTCCATCAGCGGCTCGGGATGCGGGAGCACAAGATTACCAAAAAGAGCGCGGCGGCGGGATCGGAAATCCACAGCAGACGCAACATCCTCGACCTCGGCGAACTGAATTGTGAAAAACTGTTTTTCAGGGGCAGCGGGGAAGTCGACTGCTGCCGACTCTGTCTCGTCGATCACAAGAGGATCAACATTCGCAATGATTTCATTCATGATTGCTGTTCTGTGGGAGGTTGCGGCGGCTGAACCGCCGCTCCTATAATCAGGTTGCGCGCGGTAAGCTGCTCATTATTGCCCAGCACTACAACAGAATAAGTGCCAGGCTTCGGAAAGCTGATGCTTGGGATTCTGATCGGAATGTCGAACAGCACCTTCCGCACGTCAAACGATCCAGCGTCCGGGCTGTGCTTCATGTCCACTGTAACCGGATTACTGCTGACACTGCACAAAACATGACCGGTACCCTCTTCCTCCACTCGGACTGTGAGCGCAAGCTTGGTGGTTCCGAGCGGAATGTTCGTCAGTGTGATCGTTGCGAACATCGTCCGCGGCGGAGTCGGAAATTTTTTGAAATGCAGCGCGTGAAAGCAGCCGATGAGCGAAAGTTTGAGGGTGAGGTGCTCTCTGATCGCGCCGTCGGAAAGCGCGACGAATGCAACTACGGGGTCCTTTTCCATAAAATGGTCTGTATCAGGGGCTGGACTGATGCGCAAGTTCCAAGAACTTGTCGCGCAGCTCGCGCCTTTCGGGATGAGGACGTTTTCTACACGATGAAGACTTCCGGTGACGCCCTATGGATTGCCCGGCAAGGTCGGGATTTTGTTCTCGGGAGCCACGGGCATTTCCGTGTGCTTCAAGGCGGCATCCTCTCCGGTCGCGGGCGCGACGATTTTGTCAGGCACGATCACGGGTTCGTCGTCATCAAACTGGATGCGCAGGGGTTTGGGCAGTTCGCCGGGTCCGAGTTCCCAGGTGGGCATCACTTTCCGCCTCCGCTCGGGTGCCGGGTCGGTCTTGAAATCGATACCTTCCATCACGAACTGCTTCCCGGTGGCGTCGGCGCTGGCGGTGAGGAACGACTTCGCCTGCGATTTCGTGCGGTCCTCGTGGAAGAAGGTGAAGCGCGCGGGGACGTAATGCCGCATCTGCTCCCGGGTGCGTTCGCCGACCTGCTGGTTGTTCCGCTTCAGCGTATCCTCAAATTCCTTCTGGACGGGGATCCAACTCTCCGGAGGGACGCTGACGACGGCGGTGAACAGCTTCCCTCCATCCGCCGTCGTGGTGAGAATGTAACCCTCGGCCTGCATCCGGGGCTCCGCGGGCGCGGCGGGTTTCGCGGACTGCCATGCGGCTTTCAGCCGGGAAACATATTGCGGCCCATCGAAGATGAAAAAGAGGCCGGTCGCGATGACGAGGAAGATGGCGATGAGCCAAGGCGCGCCGCTCGAGGTTCGCTCCGGCAACGGCGCGGGGCGCGGCATTGCCCTCTGCGCACGCTGGGCCGGGACAGGGACCTCGGGAGCCTTCACCGGAGCGGGGAGCACGGGCTCCTCCGGTGCGGGCACTTCCGGCGCAGGAGCCGGCGCGGGCTCCGGCGCGGGCTCCGGTGCGGGCTCCGGTGCAGGGAGAAAGGCGGCGAGCGGGGTTTCCTCCACGGGTGCCCATTCCGCCATCGTGTCATTCCAGACCGGGCTGCGGGCATTCAAGGCGCCGATACGCAGAAAATGGAGGATGGTCTCCTCGGGCATCGGCCCCATGGGTTTGCCCTGGTTTTGGTAATACCAGTCCATCAGGGCAAAGAATTCACCGCGCCCAAGGCGGGCACGCGAACCCAGTTGTGCGATGAAGAAACGAATCTTGGGGGAACGGCACTCATCGGCGCGGATGAGAACTCCGCGGAGAGGTCGGCGTCAATCCGCGATTCGGGCCGGGCGGCATTCGTGCCCTGGCGCACACCGCTCGGCCGCCGGGCCCGCGGGGCTTTCAGACTTGCGGTTGAACCTCCGCCGTCGGACGCTTCGAAGCATGAGCCCGAAAACTTTCTTCACCGAATTCCCATCGCCCATCGGCACACTCGAACTGCGCGGGACGGAGGCCGCGCTCACGGGTGTCTTCATGGAAGCGCATCGCCACGAGACTCCGCGAGCGGAAGGCACAGTGCGTGACGCAGAGCCGCTCCGGGAGGCGCAGCAGCAGTTGGAGGAATACTTCGCCGGCGAGCGCCGGGAGTTTTCGCTCACGCTCGAACCGGGCGGGACGGATTTTCAGCAGCGCGTCTGGCAGGCGCTGCGCGGGATTCCGTATGGCGGGACGATGAGCTACGGCGAACTCGCCCGACGCATCGGCAATCCGCGCGCGGTGCGCGCGGTGGGACTCGCGAATGGGCGGAATCCCATCTCGATCGTCGTGCCCTGCCACCGCGTGATCGGTGCGGATGGCTCGCTCACCGGCTACGGCGGCGGGCTGGAGCGCAAGCGTTTCCTGCTCGCCTTGGAGCGCGACAGCCTTCGGGAGATCGCCACACCCCGCCAGGCGGCATTCGCGTAGCCCCGCAGTCGCCAGAAAATGCCGGGCTGCTACATCGCGCATGCGACGCGCCGGTTCGCCATCCCGGTAAAAAGCCGCGTGCATTGCCGGGGATGCCGTCACTACATGAACCGCGCTTATTTCCACCCCATGAAGACACTGCTCACCCTCGCCCTCGCCCTTTCCCTCACCTTCGCCGCCCGCGCGCAAAACTCGCCGGGTGTCTTCAAGGCTGGTGAGCCCGTCACTCTCAAGCTCCGCGCATCGAAGGCGACAGAAGTCACACTCCGCGGCCAGTGGACGAAGGACGCCGTCGCAATGATGCGTGGCGATGACGGCACATGGAGCGTCACGCTCGACGCGGTGCCCGCCGGCGTGTGGGAATACAGCTTCACCGTGGATGGATTGAACGTGATGGATTCGCAGAACCCCGCATTCAAGCCGCAGCGCGAACTGCAAAAAAGTCTGCTCCACGTCACCTCCACGCCGCCTGCGCCGTGGGACTGGCAGGATGTGCCGCACGGCACCGTGCACCAGCACGGCTATGCGTCGAAGGCGCTGGGCCGCGTGCGTGAACTGTGGGTCTATACGCCGCCGGGCTACGAGCGTTCGGGGGAGAAAAAGTTCCCGCTGCTCGTGCTCCAGCACGGCTCGGGCGACAACCAGCGCACGTGGATCGAGCATGGCAAGGCGCACTGGATTCTCGACAGCCTCATCGCCGCCGGAAAGGCGCGCCCGATGCTCGTGCTGATGATCGACGGCCACCCGCTCGCCCAGGCGCCACGCGGCGACGAGGCGAAACGCGCGGAGGCGATGGATGCATTCCGCCGCGAGCTCTTCGACGACGCGCTGCCGCTCGTGGAGTCGCTCTACCGCGTGGAAAAGGACGCCGCGCATCGCGCCATCACCGGCCTCAGCATGGGCGGCTGGCAATCGCTGACCGTCGGGCTCGGCAACATGGATCGCTTTGCATGGGTCGGCTCCTTCAGCGGCGTGCCGCCACAGCCGGAAGTCGCGCAGGCCTTCCTCGGCGATCCCGCTGCGGCGCTTTCCAGCACATTGGGATCCTAAGCTTAGAATTCCACGTGGACAAGTTGTCGCG
>JADMIO011204670.1_pt1 | contig 28585 bp, 18 predicted proteins | sample 8958161 | NCBI WGS metagenome assembly JADMIO01 (sample SAMN16585339, study PRJNA669376) | soil metagenome | isolation source: Crop rotation soil | place: USA: Cullars Rotation, Alabama | collected 2011 | reverse complement strand
GTCATGTCCCCACCGGCGCAAGGCCGGTGGTGGACCGGTCCCGCCGCGTCTTGCTGTAGCCGACTAGTCATGTCCCCACCGGCGCAAGGCCGGTGGTGGACCGGTCCCGCCGCGTCTTGCTGTAGCCGACTAGTCATGTCCCCACCGGCGCAAGGCCGGTGGTGGACCGGTCCCGCCGCGTCTTGCTTTAGCCGACTAGTCATCTCCCTACCGGCGCAAGGCCGGTGGGGCTCACCACTGGCGCAAGACCGTGGTGTCCGCTACGGTCTAATCGAGCACCTGACGAATCCTAGATAAAGTACAGTCAGTCGCACCGCGGTTCTCGAGAAGAATTGCCCGAGCGCGGGTCCCAATTTCAACCGCTTGTTGGGTATCGGTAAGAAGCTTCGCCAATTCAGCGGTGAGCGTCGATGCTACCGAACCGTCGTTCTTGCTAACTCGGACAACAGCGCCGGCCTTGGAAAAGTCAGCAATTATCTGATGAAAGTTTTCCGTGTGCGGTCCGACTACAACCGGTTTCGCAAACGCAGCGGGCTCCAGAATGTTGTGTCCTCCCCGCGGCACGAGACTGCCGCCCACAAAGACGACCGAGGCAAACCGATAAATCGATGCGAGCTCTCCGATTGTGTCGAGCAAAATAACTTGTGCCAAGGCTTCAGACTTCAATACTTGTGACAGCCAGTTGTTCGGCGAACCGTCAGGCATCTGTGATCTTCGCAATAAAGAAAATCCAGCTCTTTCCGCGAGCCTCGCAACTTCGTCGAACCGCTCGGGTCTTCGCGGCGCCAACAGCAGACGCGAGTGCTCCAGACCGGGTTGCTTCCGCAAATCAGAAAACGACGAGAGTAACAAATCTTCCTCACCGGGTTCCGTGCTTCCCGCAACAATCAACCTCGACGTTTCATTGGTCGCAATCGGATTTGATTCACCTGCTCCATCCAGCACGCTTATCACCGAACCGAATGAATCGTATTTCAAGTTGCCGCATACGGTAACCAGATCGCTTCGAACACCGAGGCTGCGGAGTCTGTCGGCGTCCGCTTCGGTCTGCATAACAATCAATGAAATATTATTCATCGCCCGGCTGAAAGACTTTCCGAGCAGTCGATAGCGACTGAATGACCGTTGCGAAATTCTGCCGTTAACCACAACGGTCTTCACTCCGCGTTCTCGACAGGTGCGCAAAAAATTTGGCCAGAGTTCGGTTTCCAGAATGATGACTGCCGACGGGCTAATCACCGTCAGGGCTCGGCGGACGGAGAATCGCCAATCAAACGGGAAGTAGATCGCTGCGTCAAACAGGTCGGATTGCGATCTCGCAAGCCGCTGACCGGTCAGCGTGGTAGTCGAAACTACAAGACGGCAATCGGGAAATTCGACGCGCAGTTTCTGAATCAGCGGCTTGGCTGCCAAAAACTCGCCGACCGATACAGAGTGAATCCAGATCGTCGATCGTTGATCTTCCTTCAACGCAGCAGGCAGCAGGCCCAAGCGTTCCTTAAAGCTCGACGCGTACTTTCCGTTTTTGAAGGCTTGATAGAGAAAGTATGGCGATAAGGCCACGAAAAGGAGCGAGAGGACAAAGCTGTAGAGGAGGTACATTCCTGATGGCCGATTGGCCGGCTTCTATTGCCGAGCCGGCCCGACCTTGTCCTGAGCCTCGATCAGATTTTCACCAATTGAATGATCCTGTGAGCTCTACCTATCGAGATGACTGCGAACCATGTGAGTTTTGTTGCGACTGTCAGTTCTGCGAGTCGACTCGATGCTATCTCAGGATACAAACGACCGACTGCGGCGTGAACCGTTGACCGTTATTTGACTCGTTCAAGATAGACGCCTTTTGTAGGATCAACTCGGATGCGATCGCCTTCCTTTACGAAGGGTGGAACCTGAACCATAACGCCGGTCTCAAGCTTCGCTGGCTTCGGGCTGTTCGACGCTGTTGCGCCTTTCAATTCTGGTGTGGTCTCGACCACAGTCAATTCAACAGCCGGCGGCAGCTCGACGCCGATCGGAGCTCCTTCAAAAAACTCGACCTGGATCTTGGTCCCCGGAGTGAGATAGTTCGTCGCATCGCCGAGGGATTCAGCGTCAAGCATGATCTGATCGTAGGTCTCGGTATTCATGAAGTGATGCTGATCACCGTCGGAGTAGAGGTACTCCATTTCGTGGTCCTCGAGCATCGCTCGCTCGATGTTTTCAGTGGAGCTAAATCGGACTTCGGTTGAGGAGCCATTCCTGAGACTGCGCAGCTTTGCTTGTACGAATGCACGAAGATTGCCTGGTGTACGATGTTGGAAATCGAGGACGCGGTACGGCGCATTATTGTAGATTATGATCATTCCACGTCTAATATCGTTTGCGTTCATTTCAGTGAATTCCTTCCGGATGTCAGTATGTCACGAATAAGCCTTTAGGGCTAACTTTGTAAGATACCGAATGACATCATCCGGCGCAAGACAGGGGCATTTTCCATTTGAGATTTGAGATTTGGAGATTTGAGATTTAATGTCGCTGGGAAATTCTGGAAAATGACAAATGAGAAATGTCAAATCTCAAATGGAAAATAACTAGATCGCGAACTCTGTTTCCATTGCGAGCTGCGCTTTACGAAGCTCGAACCGGGCGCGTCCAACGTTGCCGCCGCGATTGAGCGCAAGTAGCAGGAAGTACTCAGATGTGATCGGACGAAGCAGAAAACTCATCGTGTCGGTTGCAAAAACCATTTCGCGCATCTCACCTAATTCACTGTCCGAGGCCGTACGCATACTGCGTCTGACCAGAGTCGTGAACTCTGTCGCTACCGTTTCGATATCAAGTGAAGCATCGAGATTGCTAACGTGTCGCTCGATCGGTATTCCGTCAATGCCAAGGATCACGACGGCGGCACATCCTTCGATTCGGCTGGCGATTCCGGTGAGTGCGTCGGAGAAGCTCATAAGGTTCCTTGCAAGGATTGCCGATTGCGGTTCCGGTTTCCCGTTACCGCAATCGGCTTTTTGCTTTTCCTGTTATTGACCGCCCTTGCCGCTGGCCGCCGAGATCGAGGTCGTCGTCGGTGGCACCGGCTTGGCATCCTGCTTCTTGTCCTGAACAGCCGGCGGCGTTGCTGCCGCTCGCTGCTGGGAACCCGGGTTCGGAAGACCCTCTACCGAGCTGCGCTGCGGAAGACGCGGGCCCACCGTTCCATCGTTTCGAACGATGCGCGGGGTCATGAAGAACAGGATCTCATCGGTCTCACGCCGCGTGGCGCGCTTCTTGAACAGCTCGCCCAGCAGGGGTATCCGCGAGACGCCAGGGGTTCGGTTGATCGAGTGACCCTCGGTGTCGATATTAATTCCGCCCATCACCGTGGTCCCGCCGTCAGCGATCAGCACCGTTGATTCAGCAGACTGAGTGTTGATGCCAGGAGTTCCGTTGTTGAACTGACCGGCGAGCGCGAAGTTGACCGTGTTGTTTTCGGCAACGACGTGCATCAACACCTGACCGTTCTCTTCGATGATCTGCGGAGTAATTTCGAGTCTCAACGCCGCGGTCACGAAGGTCGTGGTGATCGTGTTGTTGGACACGGTTTGCACCGGGATCTGAACACCGTTGACGATCTCGGCGGTTTTGTTGTCGGTGGTGGTTACTCGCGGGCTGGCAATCGTTCTGATCTGGCCCTTGGTCTCCTGCGCCGACAGCGCCAATGAAAGCAGCCCTGTTCCGATAGGGCCGGTGGTCAAGCTCAGCACTGAGTTCGCAACACCAGCTCGCAACGCGGTATCAGCAAATGGTCCAATCAGGTTTGTCCCCAGCGATTGAGTGCTGGAGCTTCCAGAATCGCTTCCGGTGCCTGAACCGCTTCCACTACCGCCGCCAGAGGAACCTGCTCCCGGACCGCCCGGCTGAATACTGTTACCCGACAGTTTCACCGGTGTAGTTTCGAACAGACCCGTGCGCCCGTTCCGACCCGAGGCTGCGCCAGCCAATTCGGTTCCGATCTCTCGAAGGAAGTTTCGATTTGCGATTACGATTCGCGCTTCGATCTCGACCTGCGGCTCCGGACGATCGAGCTTGGCGATCATATCTTCGATCACTGTGCAGTACTCCGGAAGATCGGTCACGATCAAACTATTGGTGCGAATGTCGACTTCAGTGCGGCCACGCTTGCTCAGACGGCTCTCGACGATCGAGCGGATGGATCCGTTTCCGGACCCGCCCCCACTACCAGAGCTCGCGCCGCCGCCGGATGATCCTGACGAACCGCGGCCGGACGCGTTGAGCTGGCCTGCCGCTCGCGCGTACTTGAGATGGATGATCTTGGTAACCAGTGGGATCTGGGCGCTCTGGGCTTCCCGAAGAGCAAGCTGTTGATCTTCTTCTTCCTTGATCGCGCTCAAGGTGGCGATTCGGATCATTCGGCCGTTGCTCTCACACACCGCACCGAGTCGATTCGCGCGCAGCACCGAGTCCATCACCTGGTTCCAGGGAATGTCGGTCACGCGGATGTCGACGGGAACGGCAGCCACTGATTTGTCGACGATGAAGTTGACGCCGTACTGCTGAGAGATGAATCTGAGCATATCGCGAACATCAACGCCGGCGCGGAGATCAAAGCTGATCAGACCGCCGACGTATGCGGAATCACAAAATGCTATCTCTGAGCGTTTGGCCTGCATTGCGGAGTTCGGTTGCGTTCTTTGAACATCGGCCGCCGTTCGGGTCACCGAAGGCTGCGAAGAAGGCTGGCTTGCAGACTTCGCCGCGCTCGGCTGAGGAGCTGGCTGCGACGGAACTGGCAGCGACCGGTTGGGCTGTGGGCTAACTCGCGGAGGCGCACTCTGCGTGTTCTGCGCGAGCAGGTTCGAGGTGTTGATCTTGTCTTTCGAATCGGCAGCCTTGTTGTCGGCCTTGTTCTCGACCCGATCACCAGCGACTCGAACTTCGGGCTTGTGGGTTTCTGACGTGTTGTTGGCCAGGCTGGCATTCGGCGCCTTTGTATCGACAGCCGCACCGGTGTCGCCAATGGTAATAACCAGCGATTCACCTTCACGGACGACTCGATAAGCAGCCTTGGATTTGGTGTCGAGCACTATGCGAACAACGTTTGCGCTCGGCTGACCAACGCGGAATCTCTCAACGAGTCCGGATCCAACGACCGAGGTCTTGTTCCCGATTGCCGATTTGACGCCGTTGATGTCAACGACTATTCGCCACGGATTTGGAAGAACGAAGTCCTTGAACTGCGCTGCGCCGTCGGCGTCGACAACGATGCGCACCGCACCACCGAGCTGCTCGGAACGGACGTTACGAACAAGTGTGGCCGGCTTCAAGTCGGTCGGACGCGGGCTGACCTTTTCAACCGGTTCGGCAGAAGAAGCGTTCTTCTTCGCCGCTACCGGCGCCGTATAGACCATCACGCCGGGAACGGCGTTGGTGGTGTCGGCGTGAGTCTGGCTAACGCGCTTTGTATCCTTTGTTTCAACTGCGGTCTCGTTGGCTTTAGCTTTCGAATCCGGGGTTATTTCGAGGACCAGCGTGTTGCCGTTCACGGTCGAACGATCGTGTACGCCGGATTTAACGCTGACTTCGATTCGCGCGGTTGCGCGTCCGAGCGAGTCGCTGCCAAGCTGCGACTGTCGAACCGAGATCGAGTCGACGAGCGCGCTTTTCACGCTGTATGCGTTGGCAAGACGGGATGACTCGCCGCCCGGCAGATCGACTACGATCAGTCGCTCCGACGGTCTAAACACCGTGTAGAGGGGTGGTGCGCTGGATTCAATGAGGATTCGCGTGAGCGATCCTTCTGTTTCATGTTTGAGCGACACCAGGGCGAACGCCTCGGCCCGCGGGCCCGCGTTCATCCCTGCAAACGCGCTTACGTTGCTCACGAGCGCGAGCAGCATCAGTGATACGACAAGCCTTTTAGCGATCATAGCCATTGTCTCCCCTCTCATAATCGAAGCTGAAGCGGACGGGACGTCGAAGGTTTTGGTTGTATTCGGATGTCCGTTCCACCGCGTTGAATGCATCTTTTCACCCGAACTTTGGTTGTGCAGCTCAGCGCCGATCGACGGCCGATGATTCGCTGCAGTGATTATAGTGCGATCCTTTGCTAACACAAGACGATTCACTTCTTCTCCCCCGGAGCTTTAGTTACCGTTCGCTCTTGCGGGGACTGCTTTCCGTTTACTTCCTGATAGGACACTTCTCGAAACATTACCTTCGCTCCCGCCGGATCCGACGGGTCGCCTCCGATGCGGAGCACTTCGCCGTTGTAGCAGCGCGTTCCGTTTCGCACGAAAAACATCGTTCCGGTCGGTTGCGCCCTTACGAACGCGCCGAAGCCTCGGTCATCGCGAAACACGCCGGTGATGTCCAATTCGCCAACCAGATATTGCGAAACCGGATCCGGCTCTGCGCCGTCGCGAGCTCGCGCCTGATCAACCTTCTGTCGAAACTCGGCTCGTCTGGCGTCCAGCGAAGGGAACCCGAGCATGCGTGCCTGCGCCTGCTTCCCTTTTGGTGTCTTCGGCTTTACGGTTCGCTTGAATGGATCGCGTCCCGATGAACGGTACGGTCTGATCGAGTCAGCGGTCGGCCCAAGATACTCTTTTCCGTTGGAGACCTGTTGAGGTTGCGGCGGTGCTTCCGGCTTGTCCGCCTTCTTATCCTGCGCTGACGCAAACACTGTTGCGGCCAGCACAAACAGAATCTGTAAAGTAATGCTCTTGATCAATTTTGCTTTCATAGCATCCACTCCGCTACTTCTTGGCCGGTTGTGCGGCCGCTGCAGGTGCCGGCGGCGCTGCCGGCTTCTTCATTGTCAGCTTCTCGAGGTTTTCTGGAGCGATATAGTAGGCAGTCACCACGAACGCGCCGTTTATTGAACGGCCTACTTCCTGCCCACCGTCTTCAGCCTGCTTTATCTCGACTTCGGTTACGCTCACGATTCGTGAATAGAAGCCCAATCGCGAGAAGAACTGACCTAGTGCGTCATAGGATCCGGTGACTTCGATCTGAATTGGCTGCGCCGTATAGAAATCGGCAGTCAGCGACTTCATGTGCACAAATCGCTTCAGCTCGAGCCTCTGTTCTCGCAGGAAGTCTTTGATGTTGTCGTAGACTCGCGAGATCTCGACCTGATCCGGAAGCAAATCTCGAAGCTTATCGATTTCTTCACGCTTCTCGACCAAGGTCGCTTCAGTAGCCGCCAGGTTCTGACGAATGATGCTTCCCTGCGCGTTTTTAGCCTTGAGCTGTTGGATCTTGTCTTCGGTCTTTGCCGTTTCCGCGCGTTTATCGCTGTAGAGCATAAAGTCCGCGGCGAAGATCAGCAGTGCCGAAAGCAGCAGCAGCACTGCCATCTGGTAGTACCACGCCATCCGGCTGAAAAAGCTGCCACCTTCTTCGTTGCCCTTCACTACAGTCGTCATCGTCGCTGCCATAAATCTTCTCCTTACTTGCCCTGTGGCGCTGCCGCAGGCTTATCACCTTCCGCGCGTGGCTTGTTGTAATCGCAGTCGATCGTGAACTGGAATACTCGCGCAACATCGGGAGCGTCGGTTTTCTTCTCGGCTTCCTTGTTGCCATCCTTCTTCTCAGCCTTCTGTTCAGCCTTCTTCTCGGCATCCTTCGCCTCGGCTCGGTCGGCCACGTCGTCCAACTTCACCTCTTTGCCTTCGATCGAAAGCATCAGGTTCGAGAACAGACCGTTCGAGAATTCCAGTTGGCGCGAGAAGTCGGCGATCACTTGTTGATTCAGCGAGCTGCCGATGATCTGCAGATGAGTTCCCTTCTGCATGATTGCATCGAGTCGGAAGTCAGCCTGGCCACCCGGCATACGTTCGTTGATGGCGGAAAGCATCGCAACCGGCCCCTTCTGCTCGGCTCTCAATTGCTTGATCACCTTGATACGCTCATCGACCTGTTTGAGCTCAGCTTCGAGATCGTTCTTTCGCTGAATGTCGGCCTCGAGCTTCTTGGCTTCTTCTTCTTCTCTTGTGAGCTCAGCCTTAGCGGCGGCATGCGCGTTATTGGTCCAGAGATGATCGACGCCGATCGCGATCAGGAAGACCACCAGCGCCGCTGACAGCATGAACAACTGTTGGCCTCGTCTTGCGGCGACCTTGGTCTTCTGAACAGCTACGCGGTGTTCGGCGGTACCTCCAAGTAGATTGACTCTGATCATTGCGCCACCTCCGCGACTCGGACCGCGAGCCCGACGGCTACGGCCATGTTTGGTGAGAGTTCTCTGAGATACTCGTCATCGAATTTCTTACCGTCGACTCGGATCGATCGGAAGGAATCGAATCGCTCGACCGGCATCTGGAACTTGTCCGCGAGATATTCGGTGAGCTGGTAGACTTTTGAAGAGCCACCGGCGATGAGCATCATGTCGATGGCCGGCGAATCAACTGCAGTCGCGCGGAAGAAGTCCAGCGTGCGTTGAATCTCGAGAGCGAGCATTTCGGACACGCTCTGGATTGCCGGCTGAATCTGATCCATCGAGACCTGCTGATCGGGTGTCGCACCTCGCTTGAGCGCTTCGGCCTGCTCGAAAGTGAGGTTCAATTCTTTTTGGAGAAGATCGGTGTATTGATTTCCGCCCGCCGAGATATCGCGAGTGAAGATCGACGTGGTTCCCCGGACGATGTTGATCGTCATCACTGAGGCGCCGATATCAAGCAGGGCGACGGTCTGGTTGTAGGACGGGTTGTAGTTCGCCTCGTAGGCGTTCTGCAGCGCAAAGGCGTCGACGTCGACGATAACCGGCTGTTTACCGGTTTGTGAGATCACCTGAGTGAATTGGGCGATCTTGTCGCGCTTGCAGGCGACGAGCAGGACATCCATGTTCTGTCCTGTCGCGTCGTGACCGATGATCTCGTGATAGAGATTCACGTCGTTAATGTCGAAAGGAATATACTGCTCGGCTTCCCAGTGGATTTGTTCGTCGAGTTCTTCTTCCGGCATCGAAGGAAGCAAAATCTTTTTGACAATGACCGCGTGACCCGAGAGCGACGTAGCGACCTGGTCGGTCTTTATGTTTTGCTCGTTCCATATTCGGCTGATGGAGTCGCTAACATGGTTGAGATCGATGATGTGTCCGTCGACGATGGTGTCTGATTGGAGGTTCTGATGCGCGATGTGGACCAGTTCGAACCCGCTGCGCGTGAGCCTCAGCTCGACGGCTTTCAGCGCGCTGGATCCGATGTCAAGTCCAACAACGCTCTTCTTCTTTTTGCCTAGCATGTGTGTCCCCCGGGGTAGGTAGCTCGACTCGTTGCGAATTCGTACTGGTGATCGGTAAGGACAAATCAGCAGCCGAAAATCGCGTTTTAGGGGCAGCGTCGATTTGGGGACGAAGGAGAAATCGAAAGACTTTTGAGCGGCGGGGCGCCGAGGGGTCAACGATCCCGAAGACCGGGATCAAGTCTTTGCAACCTCTCAAATACCTGATGGTATTGTGCGACGCGCCATTTCTAACACCCACCCATAGCTAAGTCAACAATAATTTTCCGAAACGTTTTTAGCCACTTCAAATCACCCGTTTAGGCATCAGGAGAACTATCGGACCCATAGACGTATAGGCCCTACCGGACCAATAATAGGACCTATTGGACCTATAGGACCTGTTGGACCTATAATGAATTTGTCGTCGATTATGAAGGCTGATTGTGATCACGCGCCCATCTAAACCGGATGCAGCGCAACGAGCCTGTTGCCCGTATGGCACGCTTGTCACTGACGGCGAGCCTCGGGGTCAACAGGCTTATCTGATTTTGGGATGAGAATACCGAAACTGGCGCAGGCCCGAGCTAAAAAAATATGACCGTCCTATTAAATAAGGTTGCCGCAAAAGTATTTGGCACGGCGAATGAACGATTGCTCAAACGCCTTTGGCCGATCGTCAGCGAAATAAACGCGCTCGAAGCCGAAATGAAAGGTCTCTCCGACGACGACCTCCGCGCTCGCACAGTCAAGTTCCGCGAACAGGTGGAACGCGGCATCGCCGAAGCCGAGCTGACCGGCGGCACCGCCGAAGAACAAAAGCAGGCGCTGCGAGAAGCCATCGACAAGTGTCTCGACGACATCCTGGTCGAAGCCTTCGCCGTGGTCCGCGAAGCCTCCCGCCGAGCAACCGGCATGCGCCACTTCGATGTTCAGCTCATCGGAGGAATGGTTCTTCATCGAGGCATCATCTCCGAGATGAAGACCGGTGAAGGTAAAACCCTTGTCGCTACTCTTCCAGCGTATCTCAACGCGATTGCCGGTCGAGGCGTTCACGTCGTCACCGTCAACGACTACCTGGCAAAACGCGATACCGAATGGATGGGTAAGATTTATCGCTTTCTCGGTCTAACCGTCGGATGTATTCAGCACGACCTGGATGATTCCGAGCGACAGGAGGCGTATCGCGCAGATATCACTTACGGTACAAACAACGAATTCGGCTTCGACTATCTGCGGGACAACATGAAGTTCGAGCCGTCGGCGATGGTACAGCGGGGCCACTACTACGCAATCGTTGACGAAGTCGACTCGATCCTGATCGACGAGGCCAGAACCCCGTTGATCATTTCCGGAGCTTCGGAAGACTCGACCGAGAAATACTATCTGGCTAACGACTGCATCATTGGTCTAAAGGAGGAGCAGCAGAAGCGTATCGCAGAGATCCGGCGCACAGATGGGGATGTCGATCTGAAACAGGATCCTCGCCTCCTTTATCATGTAGATGAAAAACAGCACAGCGCGACATTGACCGAGGAAGGCGTCGAAGTCGCCGAACGAAAGACCGGGACGAACAACCTTTACGATCCGGCGAATATGGAGCTGCTTCACTGTATCGAGCAGTCTCTAAAGGCCCATACGCTCTACCACCTGGATAAGCAATATATAGTAAAGGAAGGCGAGGTGATCATTGTCGATGAGTTCACCGGCCGCATAATGCCCGGTCGTCGCTGGAGTGACGGTCTCCATCAAGGCGTCGAAGCTAAAGAAGGTGTCAAGATCGAGGCCGAAAACCAGACCCTTGCAACCGTCACCCTCCAGAACTATTTCCGAATGTATGCGAAGCTGGCAGGCATGACCGGCACCGCGGAGACCGAAGCATCCGAGTTCGCAAACATCTACAAACTCGACGTCGCTGTGATGCCCACCAACAAGCCGATGGTCCGCAAGGATCATTCGGATGTGATCTACCGCACCGAGCGAGAGAAGTTCGACGCGGTGGTAAACGAGATCAAAGAGCTGCACGAGCACGGTCAGCCGATTCTGGTCGGTACCGTTTCGGTTGAAAACTCTGAAGCATTAGCTGCGCGGTTGAAGAAGGCGCACATTCCGCACAACGTGCTCAATGCAAAACCCGAGCACGCCGCGCGAGAAGCTGATATCGTGGCGCAAGCCGGACGCAAGGGTCAGGTCACCATCGCAACCAACATGGCCGGCCGCGGAACCGACATCCTGCTCGGCGGCAATCCGGAGTTTCTCGCCAAGCAATACCTGCGCGAAAAGGAAATTAACCCCGACGAAGCTTCGGAGAAACAGTGGAGCGATGCGATCACTCGCGCCAAGCAGACGACCGACGCCGAACACGAGGAGGTTGTAAAAGCGGGCGGCTTACACATTCTCGGAACCGAACGCCACGAGTCGAGGCGAATCGACAATCAGCTTCGTGGTCGATCCGGACGTCAGGGAGATCCCGGCTCGTCTCGCTTCTTCCTCTCGCTGGAAGACGATCTGATGCGAATATTCGGCGGAGAACGCATCAAGGGTCTGATGTTGCGATTGGGAATGGAAGAAGGGGTTCCCATCGAATCACGTCTGGTATCAAAACGGATTGAGGCCGCACAGAAGTCCGTCGAGGGACACAACTTCTCAATTCGTAAACATCTGCTCGAATACGACGACGTGATGAACAAACAGCGCGAGACCGTCTATGGTTTGCGGCGCGACCTGTTGATCGGATTCGAAGGCGACACACCGGAGGCGCAGAGCGAGAGCCAACGAAACTATATTCTCGGAATCGCCGAAGACAATTTTGAGGGGCTGATAGAACAGTACATGTCAAAGGAGCAGCGTCCGGACGAGTGGGACATCACCACTATGAAGGATCAGCTCCGAATGAATTTCGGTTTCGATGTTGACAGCGAGCATCTGGATCTCGCGGATATGGGTCCGGAAGAGACGCGCGAGGTCATTTGGCCGAAGATCGAAGAGAAGTACAAAGCCAAAGAGGTTCAGGTTGGCGTCGAGGCTCTGAGAAACCTCGAGCGATACATAATGCTCAACATCGTCGACGCGCAATGGAAAGACCATCTGCTTGCGCTCGATCACCTGAAGGAAGGCATCGGACTGCGCGGCTACGGGCAGAAGGATCCGCTGGTTGAATACAAACGCGAATCGTTCTATCTGTTCCAGTCGATGCTCGACCGAATCGACACAGAAACGATTCGATACCTGTTCAATTTTCAGGTTCAGGTTACCACGCCGGTCGAAGAGCAGTTACTCGAACGACGGCGGCGACAGCGGCGAGGAAGAGTAGCCTTCACTAAGGCCAACGAAACGGCGTTCGCTGGAGGCGAAGAGGAAACCGCAAAGCCGGTTCGGAATAAAGGTCCGAGGGTTGGCCGCAACGACCCGTGTCCGTGCGGAAGCGGCAAGAAGTATAAGAAATGTTGCGGCGCCTGATTTGGTGCGCGCCGCCGGCCGTCTAAAGATTGAATTGTTTGGAGCGCGCCGCCCTCTGCTATAACCCTTGTGAGTTAAAACACCGGCGGCGCTTTGGATTCTTAGTTAGGACGTTCCGAATAGCATCATTCGAATGGTCCTAAGAATCCAAAGCGCCGCCGGTGTTTTAGTTTCGTAAGTTGATAGTCGAGGGCCGGCGCACTCCAAAAAGATGAAAATTCAGCCGGACACTTTAGGCTCACGATACCACCGCGCGCCCGACAAATATTCCTTATCAGTCGGTTTAAGTTGAGTCAGAGAACGTTTGGGATCAAGGTGCGCGCACGCCACGTGAATCGCGTTGATCAAAGCCATCGGCGCCACATACGAATTCAAAAACGAGGGGCTGAAGACTCCGGCTACCAGATACTTTTCGCAATACCGAGCTATCGGTGTAGTGTCGCTGTCGGTAATCCCGAATGTCTGAACTGATTGTTTGCGAGCACGCCGCGCCGCTTCGACGGTAACCCGGATGCATTGCCCGAAGCTGATCGCGATCAAAAGATCTCGCGAGGTCAGCAGTTTTAGTTTGTGTTGCAGATTACCTTCGCTTCCGACCGGGGCCTCGGCGTCGAACCCGAGGGTCACCAATCCATACGCGAAGTAGTATGCGAGCGAGGCTGCGAAATCGACGCCCACAACCAGTATGCGTCGTGAGCGATGAATCATTTTTGCCAGCTCGACGACTCGATCTTTGTCCAGGTTCGATCGAAGCAGATTCAGGTTGTCGAGCGCCTTCTCCAGGCCGCGGTCGACGTGATCCGTAACGCTGCCCCGCTTTCTTGTAGCTTCCTTGAGTACGGTGTACGGAGTGACTCGCGTCATCAGATGTTGGCGCAAGTCGGTCGCGAAGTCCGCAAACTTACCATATCCGAGCGCCTGTACGGTTCGGACGACGGTTGCGGCGTCGACGTTGTATCTCTTGGCCAGTTCCCGCGATGACAGGAAGGAAGTTTCCTCGCAGTGATCGACGATCGCGCGAATCAACTGTTGTCGATTGGGACCTAACCTGGATTGAGCTTCTGCGAAGCGGGTTTCGATTGCGGTAGCGGACGCCCTGGACCCGTTTCCATTCGATTCCTTCTGCCCTTTGTCGCGTAACGTGGGACTGCGCATTAAGCCTCGCGATCTCTAAACTCGATCAATCCGTTCGACCAACTCGGTACACTTCTCAATATATTCGAGATCCAGATCGAACCCAAGCCCCGGTCTTACCGGTACATCTACTGTTCCGTCAGAAGCGACCTCTACTTCTGGCACAATCACATCGTGATGGAAGTAACGGGAGCTGGCAGAGATGTCTCCCGGCAGGCTAAAACCGGGCAGGCTCGCGAGCGCCAGATTGTGCGCGCGACCGATTCCCGATTCCAGCATCCCGCCGCACCAGACCGGTATCCCTCTCTTGTAACACAGATCGTGGATGGCCAGTGCCTGTGAGTAGCCGCCCACTCGACCGATCTTTATGTTGATCAGACGGCAGCTGCCCAGATCGAGCGCGTGCCGCGCGCGACGGACGCTGGTAATACTCTCATCGAGACAAATCGATGTTTTGAGGTTTGCCTGCAACTTTGCATGATCGACAAGATCGTCGTGATCGAGCGGCTGTTCGATCATCAGCAGATCGAATTCGTCAAGCGCTTTGAGGTGCTCGACATCGGCTAGCGTGTAAGCCGTGTTGGCATCCACCGATAACAAAATATTCGGGTGACGACGCCGAACTTCTCTGACCACCTCGATATCCCAGCCAGGCATGATCTTTAGTTTTATCCGCTGGTAGCCGAGCGACAGGAACTTGTCGACCCTTTGCAGAAGCGCATCAAGTGTTGTCTGAATTCCAAGGCTGACACCGACCGGCACTTTCGCGCGAGTTCCTCCGATAAACTCAGAAAGAGACTTATCGTTCATCCGAGCGAAGAGATCCATGAAGGCGAGCTCGACGCCAGCCTTCGCCATGTTGTGGCCCTTGAACGTTGCAAAGCGCGCGGCTAGCTCTTCAAGACTTGCAACCGGATTGCTCATCGCCGCCTGAGCAAGGTAGTCGCGAATAACGTGCAGAGCGGTACCAATTGTCTCGTAGCTGTAACGCGGCTCCTCGGCCGCCACAACTTCTCCCCACCCGGTCAGTCCATTCGCTTCAATCCAGATCAGAAAAATCAGGCGCGTGTCGATGCTGCCGAAACTGGTTTCGAACGCCTCGGTGAGCGGCAATCGCACCAACCTCATCCCGACCCTTTCAACAGTAACGCGTGTGTCGAGCGGAGCCGCGTATCCGACCTCGGCAATTTCCTGGAGGTTTCGCATGGCGCGCACCATAGCACACCGGGATTCGCGATTCAAGAAACTTCTGCAACACTTGTTGTCCTATTGACTTTGTGCAACGCGTGGTGTATACAGCGCACGAGTTCAGGCCATTCCGCTCAATTCACAACGGAGGATACATATGAAAATCGCTCGCTTCGTAGTCGTCACATTTGTCGTTTCCCTCCTGCCTGCAATTACGTTCGGACGGACCGAGGCGAGGGCAACATTTTCTGGCGCTGTTGCTGAAACACACGAGCACGGTGTGTCTAACCCCGCCGGGGCGCAGACGTCGACCACCGGTTTAGTCCAGGGGTTGGTAACCGACCCACAGGGCGCGGTCGTCCCGGGCGCCGAGGTGAAACTTCTCGACCCGGCAACCAACCGGTCCCAGGTAGAAAAGACCAACGATTCCGGGCTGTACACCTTCGTGAATGTGTCGCCGGGAAGCTACACAATTACGGTTGGCAAAACAGGCTTCCGTACAGCACAGGTAGACCAGCTGAAGGTCGAGGTGAACAGGGCTTATACAATAAATGTGACAATGGAGCTCGGGCAGGTGACCGAGGTAGTACAGGTGCAAGCAGGCGTCGCAGCAGAATTGCAGACGACTGACGCCCAGGTGGGGAACGTGGTGCAGACTAGGGTTCTCCGTAGTCTGCCCACGCTCGGGCGCAGCACTCTGGAACTCATTTCTCTGCAACCGACCACGACACCGGGCGGTTTTGGAACCGGGGGTACTGTTTCCGGTGCTCGCAGTGACCAGAACACTCTGATGCTAGATGGGATTGACGTCAGCGACAATCTCACTGGCGGCCAGGGTATCGCCTTCACACAGTCGCCGGTGGGAGTTGATGCGGTTGGCGAGTTTCGCATGACCGTAACAAACCCAAACGCGAGTTTCGGGAGATCTTCCGGTGGTCAGGTGACGCTGGTCAGTCCGCAGGGCGGGAATGATCTGCACGGCGTGGCTTACTGGTACCATCAGAACGACAACCTTAACGCGAACAATTGGACCAACAACCGCGTCGGGATTGCGAAAAAGGAATTGAAGGACAACCGGGGTGGCTTCAGCGTGAGCGGTCCTTTTTGGAAGGACCATACATTCTTCTTTGGCAACTATGAAATTCGTCGCTTCCCCCAGGCAACCGTTTTTACTCGTTTAGTGCCGACCAATTCGCTCCGCAACGGAATTCTCACGTTTCGGGATACAGCGGGAAACCCCGTTGCCTTCCCACTGGCGAATTCAACCCGCTGCGGGGCCGCCGGGAATCTTGCCTGCGATCCTCGGGCATTAGGTATTAGCCCCACGGTGAAGGCAGCTTTTGCACTGCTACCGGTGGGCAACGACATAACCCTCGGCGATGGTCTCAATACGACTGGCTTCCGAGGGACTGTGCCTACTTCGCTCAAATCGGATTCGGTTACGTTTCGGCTGGACCATAAGATCACCGACAAGATGCAGTTCATGGGCCGATACTCATACGGGCGGAATCTGGCTCCAAACCCAACTCAGTTGGATATCCGGGATGCCCAAAATCCATCGATCTTGCGAGTGTCGAACACACGCGGCACAAATGTCACTGGCGGCTTCGACTATACGATTTCTCAGAACCTGGTGAACACCTTCCGCTTCGGATGGGTTCAAAACAAGACCGATGCAATAGGGACTAATCCATTCGGTGTCGGTGCCGCGCTCGGGTTGCCGGGAACCGATAGCTCCATTGGCAAAGTTGGCATCGACTTCGGGATCCTGAATGAACCAATAGACGTCGGCGCGCAAGCTTCTCGAACGCAGATCCTTCGGGATCGCAACATCCAGTATTCCGATAACCTCGTTTTTACCAAAGGCTCCCACATAATGAGCTTTGGTGCCGAGATTCATGCGCTGCCTTTCCTCTTCGTTCATAACGACCAGGTTACGTTCTTGAACGGACCGATCGCCTCATTGGCTTCGGGAAGCTTCCTGACGATTCCGGCAGCAAACCGTCCTCCGACCTGCAGCACCTCTATCACAACAAATTGTCTCCGATCGTCCGATGTAAGCTTATGGAATAACCTATACGCAGCGACTCTGGGTATGTTGGACAACCTGAGCATTGTGGGTGCTCGCGATGGCAGTCTGAATCCGCTGCCTTTTGGAAGCGATCTGGTTACTAAGACCAACATGCATTTTTACCAGTTCTTTTTCCAGGATACCTGGCGGATGCGTCCATCACTGACTGTGAGTTACGGACTGACATATAGTTGGGCGACGCCGCCAACTGAAGATTTAAACCGAATAGCGTTGCTGACAGATGAGAAGACCGGTGAAGTCTTTACGGCCAAAGGTTATCTCGAGGCCAAACGTCAGGCGGCTTTGCAAGGGCAGGTGTTCAACCCCAGCATAGGTGTTCGTCCAATCAACGACACCGGTCGCGATAGGCTTTTCGACACAGACTTCAGCAACCTCGGACCCAGAATCTCTGTCGCCTGGAATCCATCCGCCCAAAAAGGCATCTTGAGTCGTCTTTTTGGCGAGCGCCGCTCGGTTTTGCGCGGAGGGTTTGGGATCGTCTACGATCGCGTGAATACGATAAGCGTGGTACTGCCGCCGGCCTTTGGAATTGGCTTTGGTCAGGTTCTGCAATCAACCGCACCATTCTGTAACGCAACCGGATCACCCGGGCCGGGCTGCAATGCTGGGGCTGGCTCAACGAATCGTGGGCTCTCGGCTTTCCGTTTGGGAGTGGATGGAAGCGTCCCGATTCCCGCCTTCTTACCGGCCAAGTCACCCATCGTGCCCGCAATCCTTTCGGGTGGAACAACCTTCGCCACAGACCCTGAGCGAAAGATCGGACGCAATTACCTGATTGATTTCACGATTCAACGCGAGCTTCCAGGCAAACTGCTGATGGAAGTCGGTTATATTGGCCGGCTCGGGCGTGACCTGCCGCAGGGAGTAGACCTGGACGCCTCGCCATATTTCTTTAAGGATGCCAAGAGCGGACAAACGTTTGCGCAGGCGTACGATAGGGTCGCTTGTGTGCTTCGAGGAGATGCGGGCAAGACAATTAATGGATTCGCGTGCCCTGCAAGCATACAGCCGCAACCGTGGTTCGAAAATCAATTGCCCGGTCTCGGAACCAACTTTATCACTTCAAACTTCGGAAGTCTTTTGCAGACCAACAACGTAAGCACCTTGTTCTTACAGATGGGTGCGGTCCGTCAAACGGCCCTCGGCCTGCCGGCTTACAATAACTTGCAGCTGCTGGCGATTTTGATGGCCACCAACGGCGGGCGATCAAATTACCACGCGATGTTCGCGACGCTTCGAAACCGCCCGTGGCACGGTCTGCAATTTGACCTCAACTATACTTTGTCCAAGGCCCTGGACCAGGTCGGAGACGTTCAGAACAATCTGTCGGCGATCACTTCCGGCTTCGATCCTGACATTGATTATGGACCGGCCCAGTCGGATCGTCGACACGTCTTCAACGGGATTTTCACCTATGACCTGCCGTTTGGGTCGGGCAAGCTGTTCTCCACCAACAACGGTATCGCGGATCGAATCATAGGCGGCTGGTATATGTCCGGCATCTTCCGCGGGTACACAAGCCTGCCCTACTTCGTCACCGACAACACTGGGGTTTGGGGCGGTTCGTTAGCAGGTGTCCCCACTGAGGGGGCGATCCCGACAAACGATATTTCGCGACTCGGCGTCGGTGTTCATTCTGGCGTCACCGGCTCGGGTGGCGTTGGCACCGCAGGCAATCCTGCCAGTCGCGGGTCCGGGTTGAATCTGTTTGCGAATCCGGAAGAGGCATTCAAGGCATTTCGTCGTGTCCTGCTCAGTCAGGACGGCCGCCAGGGACGAGCGAATTATTTCAGAGGCCCGGGATTCTGGAATCTCGATTTCCGCGTGAGCAAGGACACCAGGATTTCGGAGCGAGTGCGTTTTGAGTTCTCATTCGATTTCTTCAACGTGTTTAATCACGTCAACCTTAGTGCTCCATCGTTGAGTTTGAACAACCCGGCCAACTTCGGCGTGTTTACGACCCAATTTACTCCGCCGAACCGCACAGACGGCGCCCGTTGGATTCAGTTCGGTTCGCGAGTCAGCTTCTGATCGGAATTCATTGTTCCGAGTTCCGGGTTCAGAGTTCCGAGTTTGAGTCTCAGGGTTTCCGATTGACAATGCGGCGGGTCTGGCGAAGAAAAAGCTGAACTCGGAACCCTAAGCTCGAAACCCTAAACCCGGAACTCTGTCAGGTGTTCTTGTGAGGAAAATTGTTCATTTTGGCGCAGTCGTTCTCTTTGGCGTTTTGCTCTGCTCAGTTGCCCGTGCAGACACTAGATTCGAGATTTCTTATGACAAGGCGGCACACGCGGATCCAATTACAGGTCGGGTGATTCTTGTCATCGCTCGATCAGATGCCGCGGAACCTCGCTTTCAAATAGGCCCAAACGCGACGCCGATCTTTGGCTTGGACGCCGAGAATCTTCAAGCCGGCCAAGCCGCGATCGTTGATCAGCAGACCTTTGGCCATCCCGTTCAATCTCTAACGCAATTGCCGGCCGGGGAATACTTCGTGCAGGCGATGCTGAATGTTTACACGAAGTGTCAGCGCAGCGACGGCCACACCGTTTGGGTCCACTGGGACATGGCTGGGAGATTCTTTAACGTCTCGCCGGGAAATCTTTACAGCGATGTACAGAAGATCAGGCTCGACCCATCGGCTGGTTACAACGTAAAGCTTCTGCTGAACCGTGTGGTAGCGCCGGTTGATCCTCCCAAAGACACCGACTGGGTGAAGCACGTTCAAATCAAGAGCGAGTTGTTGAGCAAATTCTGGGGCATACCGATTTATCTCGGTGCCACGGTTGTTCTGCCGAAAGGGTTCGCCGAGCATCCGGATGTCCGCTATCCGGCGGTCTACGCTCAGGGTTATCTCGGCGCCCCGGCCTTTTATTTCAACGAAGACCCGAACAGCGCGAAACAGCACGAGGGCTTGCGGGCTACCGGGGTTCAACCTGGCTACGAATTCTTCCAGGAATGGATCTCAGATAAGTTTCCGAGGTTTCTGCTGGTGACATTTGTCGAGCCAAGCGCGTTCTTCCCCGACGGCTATGGGGTGAACTCCGCGAACAATGGTCCGTATGGTGATGCGATTACGCAGGAATTAATTCCTTTTGTCGAGAAGCAGTTTCGCGGACTCGCAAAATCGCACGGCAGATTATTAGAAGGCGCGTCTACCGGCGGCTGGGGGTCTCTCGGTCTTCAGCTCAAGTACCCGGACTTTTTTGGCGGAGCTTGGGTCTTCAATCCCGATCCGATCGATTTCCGACGATACCAGTTGGTCAATATCTACGAGGATGAGAACGCGTTTTATGCACCCGGCAGATCGTGGATCCCCGGCGATCGGCCGATGAGGCGCGGAGTCGATGGCCAAGTCAATCTCACCGTCAAACAGGTGAGTCAATTCGAAGCTGTGCTTGGCAGCAAATGCAGATCCGGGTATCAGTTCAATGCGTGGGAGGCGGTTTACGGACCGGTAGGCTCTGACGGTTATCCTCGTCCACTTTGGGATCAGCACACCGGCAAGATTGACCGAGACGTCGCAATGTATATGCGCGACCACGGCTACGACTTGCGGTACTACGCTGAGAAGAATTGGCAGACGCTTGGGCCAAAGCTTCAGGGCAAACTTCACTTCATTTCTGGCGATATGGACAATTTCTACTTAAACCTTGCAGTTTATCTTTTTGACGACTTCACCAGGCAAAGCAGCAATCCTAAAAGCGACGCCACATTTGAATATGGCCGGCCAATGAAAGGACACTCCTGGCACTCGACAAACTTCGCAGACATGCTCCGTAACATGGCAGAGCAAGTTAAGAGGAATACGCCGTCCGGTGAGAGCCGCGCTTGGGCCGGATATTAGATCACGCGATCACCACACAGCAACGGAGGCAATTGTAATGGAAAAGCTGCAGCGAGACGTGCGTCTATTGAAGGCCTATGCGCTTGTCGTCACCCTGCTTCTAGGAACGCTAATTTCCCTTGGATTTAGTCAGAACAACCAGAAGAACAAGTTTGCCGAGATCGATGTCGAGCGAATCAACATAGTCGAGAAAGACGGCAAACTCAAAATGGTTATCTCCAACAGCGACCGCCAGCATCCCGGTGTGATCGATGGAAGAACTCTGAGCAGGAGCAGACCGGCCGGCATGCTCTTCTTCAACGATAAGGGAGATGAATGCGGCGGGCTGAGCTTTAATGGTGAGCAGAAAGACGGCAAAGCAAACGCAGGAGCTTTGCTGGCCTTCGACAGATTTCTTCAGGATCAGACCGTCGCCATTCAGTATGGTGAAAACAACGGACAGTATTCTGCGGGTCTGCGAGTGTGGGATCGACCGGACACATCGCTCGGCGAAGTAGTCGACAAGATGCTGGTTATTCAAAAAATGGCTGATGGACCGGAGAAGACTCAAGCCATGCAAAAACTTCGCGAGACATCGGGCGCGGGTGTCGCGCAGCGAGTGTTCGTCGGCAAAACTCGCGACAAGGCTGCCGCGCTGTCCCTCTCGGATGCACAGGGTCGCACGCGCGCGCAACTCATCGTCGATGCTCAAGGAACCGCAAGACTCGAGTTCCTCGATGAGAAGGGCGTCGTAACTCAATCGATCCCGTCGACCGCTCCGAAGAGTACAAAACAGTAACCTGCTGCAGTCTTCTCAGGGGAGAACGCAGACAACAGAAAACCGCTGAAAGGACGTTTATGAAGATGCGACAATTCATTTTAGTTGTAATGGCCATATTAATTTGTTCGGCCGCGGCTTCAGCTCAAGGCACAAGGCTCCTGCGTCAGCCGTCGGTCAGCCGCGATCTCGTGGCCTTCGAGTACGGCGGCGATATTTGGGTGGTTGCACGCTCCGGCGGACAGGCTCGGAGAATAACCGCGACGACCGGAGCCGAAGCCGACCCTCATTTCTCACCCGACGGTTCTCAGATCGCCTTCACCGCAACCGTCGGCAGCAACACCGATGTGTTTGTGGTGTCGACTGCGGGCGGCGACCCGAAGCGACTGACTTATCATCCCGGTAACGACGAAGTCCGGGGATGGACGCCGGATGGACGTAAGGTAGTCTTTGCATCAGACCGCGACAGCGCGCCGCACGCACATTCCAAGTTGTGGGCAATCGGTCTCACCGGGGGTATGCCCGAACCATTGCCAATGCCGCGCGCTTACACCGGCGCCTTTTCACCAGATGGCGGCCGCATCGCTTATGAAGAGTTTTCAGTCGCCATGTTCCCGGGGTGGGCTCAAAACCAATCGAGTCAGTGGCGGCACTATCGCGGCGGCAGAACTCATCCCATTCGGATAATGAATGTCTCGAACTATGCGGTGGAGAATCTCCCGTGGAAGGACAGCAACGACACCGATCCAATGTGGGTCGGAAACACAATCTACTTTCTATCCGATCGAAACCACACCGTTAACCTCTTTTCATATCGCCTCGATAACAAATCGCTGACTCAGCTGACGCGTTACGACGACTTTGATATCAAGAGTGCCGGTGCATGTTCTGACGCAGTCGTCTACGAACAAGCCGGCTACATTTATCTCGTCGACGCGAAAAGCGGACAACCTCGCAAGCTCGCCATCGAAGTTAGCGGAGATTTTCCGTGGGCGCGTCCGCAGTTCAAAAAAGTTGCGTCAATGATTCGCAGCGCTTCGCTCTCTCCAACCGGAGTACGCGCTGTCTTCGAAGCGCGCGGCGATATCTTTACCGTTCCGGTGGAGAAAGGCGACTACCGCAATCTGACGCAGAGCTCGAGTGCACACGATAGAAGCCCGGTGTGGTCCCCTGACGGCGCGCAGCTCGCCTGGTTCTCGGATGCAAGCGGCGAGTACCAATTGATGATGGGCGACCCGACTGGCGTCACCAAACCTAAAGCTGTAGCTCTACCATCGGCGGCGTTCTTCTCGGCGTTATCCTGGTCGCCCGACGGAAAACAGCTGTGCTTTCACGACAATCACTTGAATATCTGGACGATGGAAGTCGCAAGCGGAAAGACTACAAAGATCGACACCGATTCGTACGCCGACCCGCAACATCAACCAGACGCGACGTGGGCGCCGGATTCAAAATGGTTGGCTTATTCGAAAGTCCTCGACAATCATATGAGGGCGGCTTTCATCTATTCACTCGCCGAGAGTAAGGCTTACCAGTTGACGGACGGTTTGTCCGATGCAATCTCTCCGGCTTTTGATGCGAGCGGCAAGTATCTTTACTTTCTTGCCAGCACCGATTTCGGTCCTCGCACAGGTTGGCTTGAAATGAGCTCATTGGATCGACCGGTCCGACGCGCGATATATCTGGCGGTGCTGAGCGCTAGCGAACCCTCACCTCTTCTTCCTGAAACCGGAGAAGAACCGCACGCACCAAACCCAGATGAAGCTCCTAAAAAGCCCGAGAAGCCCGGTCCGGTAACGGTCAAAGTCGATATCGCGGGAATCAGTCAGCGCATCCTGGCGTTGCGAGTTCCACCCGGTGACTACAGCGATCTCAATGCCGGCGCCGCGGGTACCATCTATTATTTGGAAGCTGTGACAGGCGCCGGACCCGGCGGCGGGCTCCGATTGCAGAAGTATCAACTCAAGGAACGCGCTGCCGCGCCATTCCTCGAGGGGGTCCGGTCGTACACGCTTTCGGGCGACTCGAAGAAGCTGATGTATCAAGCGGGCGGAAATCGTTGGGGTGTAGTCGCCACCGATCGGCCGGCGAAGGTAGGAGACGGACCGCTCAACGTCGCACAGATGGAAGCCTTTGTTGATCCGCGAGCGGAGTGGGCACAGATCTTTCGTGAGACGTGGAGAATTCAGAGAGAGTATTTCTACGACGCGAAGATGCACGGAGCGGATTGGCAGGCGGTCTACGACAAGTACCATCCACTTCTCGAACACGTAGCCCATCGCATAGACCTTTCGTATTTGATTGCTTCTGTGGGAGGCGAGTTGACGGTTGGTCATTCATACTTGAGCGGCCCCGGAGATATGCCGCCGGACGAACCTGTCTCGGTAGGTCTGCTTGGAGCCGACTTCGCGGTTGAGAATGGGCGCTATCGAATCAAGAAGATCTACACCGGCGAGAATTGGAATCCTGACTTGCAGGCGCCGTTGAGCGCGCCCGGCATTCAGGTCGCGGAAGGAGACTACCTGCTTGAGATTAACGGTCGTCCGCTGGCGGCGCCGGCAAATCTGTACGCGGCATTCGAGGGCACTGCAGGTCACCAGACGCTGATTCGAATCAACAAGACTCCGTCGATGGAAGGTTCGCGAGTATTGACGGTGGTTCCGGTAGCCAGCGATCAGGGCCTTCGAACACGCGAGTGGATCGAAGCGAATCGCCGGCGTGTCGATGAACTTTCCGGCGGTCGGCTTGCGTACGTTTGGCTACCAAACACGGCCGGCGCTGGATACAGCTACTTCACTCGATACTACTACGCACAACAGCAGAAAGATGGAGCGGTCATTGACGAGCGTTACAACCAGGGCGGCATGGTTGCTGACTACATCGTCAACGAGCTCGACCGAAAGCTGCTTGGTTATTTTGCCCAGCGGGACGGTAAGACGTCGACGTCACCGACGGCCGGAATCTACGGACCGAAGGTAATGATCATCAACGAATCAGCGGGATCAGGCGGCGATGCGCTGCCTTATTATTTCCATCTTCGAAAGATCGGACCGCTGGTTGGCACGCGCACTTGGGGGGGTCTGGTGGGGACCCTCGGCGTGCCTTCGACGATCGACGGCGGCGGTATAACCGCGCCAAGCCTCGCGTTCTATGACCTGTCCGGCAAGTGGTCAGTCGAAAACGAGGGCGTTGCGCCGGATATCGAAGTCGAGTACACCGCGGCGGATGTCATCAAGGGACGCGATCCTCAGCTGGAGCGCGCTGTTCAGGAAGCGATGAAGCTTCTGGAAGCGAATCCGGTGAAACGCGTTCCGCGTCCAGCGCCGATCGATCGCACATCCAAGACTCAAAGCGCGCGCAGACAGTAATTGAAGAAGGATGAGAGAGCGCCGTCGCAGCGAATGAACTCCGTCAGGAGTTCCATGTTTATAGTCGACGAAGACATCGGACGGTTGAACTCCGTCAGGAGTTCCATGTTTATAGTCGACGGAAAAATCGACGGCGTGAACTCCGTCAGAAGTTCCATGTTTTATAGACAAATCAAGGTAGATCGAAATGAAATACAGAATACAAAAAGTCAGACCCTTGTTGTTTGTGATCGCAGGGTTAGTTTGTCTCACCGCGGCAACGTCTCTCAGCGCGCAACAACAACCTGCAGTCTCACTCAACGCGACAGAAGCCATGATCCCGATGCGCGACGGAGTTCGCTTGTACTCGCAAATATACGCGCCGGCCGAAGCATCTGAGAAACTACCGATCCTTTTACTCAGAACCCCATACGGGACGGGACAATTGAACGCTGCGCGGATGGCAGCATCGCTTCCCGAGCTGATGGCCGACGGATACATCGTCGTCACTCAGGACATTCGAGGCCGTTTCAAATCCGAAGGCAGCTTTGTGATGCTCCGCCAGCCGCGAGACCCAAAGGACACCAAGGCCATCGATGAGAGCACCGACACTTACGACAGCATCGACTGGCTGCTCAAGAACGTGCCTAACAACAACGGTCGCGTTGGCATGGCAGGAACCAGTTACGGCGCGTGGTTGACCGTTATGGGAACGCTCGATCCGCATCCCGCGCTTCAAGCGGCAGTTGAACAGGCCTCGCCAGCCGATATGTGGATTGGCGATGACTTTCATCACAACGGAGCGTTCCGGCTCAGTTACGGTCTCGAGTACTGCTACATGATGGAGTCATCAAAGGAGATATCGGATGTCACCGCGGTGGTCGACAGACTCGATGCGTACGAGTGGTATCTCAACCTGGGTGCTCTTTCAAATGCAAACGAAAAGTACTTTCACAACAAGCTGCCCACCTGGAATGACTTTGTAACTCATCCGGATTACGACGCGTTTTGGAAGCGGCAAGGCTTTGCGCCGTGGCTGAACAAAGTCACCGTTCCTATTTTGAACGTCGCCGGCTGGTGGGATCAGGAAGACTTCTACGGCCCGATCAAGATCTATGAGTTGCTCGAGAAGCACGATTCCGCCAACAAGAATTTTCTGGTCGTGGGTCCGTGGAATCACGGCGGCTGGTCACGGGGCGAGGGGCAAAAGCTCGGTCGAATTGATTTCGGCAGCGCAACCGCGGCCTATTACCGAAAAGAAGTCCTGGCCAGGTTCCTGGCGTATCACTTGAAGCAAAAGGGCAAGCTCGATATGCCCGAGGCGTTTACGTTCAGAACGGGAAAGAACGAGTGGGTGCGACACGATGCGTGGCCGCCGAAGCGCGACATCGCCGCTCGCAAGCTCTATTTCCAGGCTGCAGGGAAACTCTCGTTTGATCCACCTCCGGCATCCCGCGATGCGTTCGACAGCTATGTTTCGGATCCTGCGAACCCGGTTCCATATCGACCCCGTCCAATCGAAGTGCGCTCCGGTTGGACGACCTGGCTGGTCGAGGATCAACGTTTCGTCGATCATCGCCCCGACGTCCTGAGCTGGGTAAGCGAACCGCTCAAGGAAGACGTCACCGTCTCTGGCAAAGTGATAGCAAACCTGTTTGCTTCGACGTCGGGTTCCGACAGCGATTGGATCGTCAAGCTCATCGATGTCTATCCGGAGAAGGGTCTCGCCGATCCAAAGATGGCGGGATTTCAGTTGATGGTCGCCGGAGATGTTTTGCGCGGAAGATATCGCAACAGTCTCGAGAAACCGGAACCGATTACACCGGACGCTGTGAATCGATATGAGATTGGGTTCCCGGCCAACGATCACGTCTTTCTTAAGGGACACCGAATTATGGTTCACGTGCAGAGCAGCTGGTTCCCGGTCATTGATCGAAACCCGCAGAAGTTCGTTCCAAACATCTTTCTCGCGAAAGAATCGGATTTTCAGAAGGCCACTCAGCGAATATTTCGCTCGGGCCAGAATGCTTCATACATCGCGGTACCGATTGTCGAGGCCGCACATCAGCAGTAAAGATTAGAAGGGACAAACATGAAATTTACGAGGAACCGCGGACAATTGCTGCGATGGGTTGTGTTGACAACTGCGATCGTGGCTTTGACATTCAACTCGAGTGTCGCGGCGCAGTCCCCCAACATCGATCGGGTGGCCGCCGAGTTGGAAACCGAGATCCAAAGAACGATGCTCGAAGGTAAGATTCCTTCGATGGCTGTCGCGCTGATCTCAGGAGATCGCGTAGTTTGGAGCGGCGGTTTCGGGCAATCGAACTTGTGGGCTCGTACTCCGGCAACTACCAACACGGTCTATCTCATCGGCTCGACCTTCAAAGCAATGTCCACCGTTGCGTTGCTTCAGCAGATGGAGCAGGGCAAGTTCAAGCTCGATGATCGAGTGAACGACTATCTAACGGACTTCAAGATTCAAAACGAAGACCCGCAGCACCCGGTGACGTTTCGACATTTGCTGACGCACGTCTCGGGTCTTCCTGGGGACTTCGGCGGCGTGACCGTATGGGGCGACGGGGCACCACCGTCGCTCGAAGATTATCTGCGCAAATCGTTAAAGGTAACCAAACCGCCGATGGCGGAAGAAGTGTACTCGAATATGGCGTACACGCTGATCGGTTATCTGGTGCAAGAGTTCTCGGGGGTTCCTTATAAACAATACATTCAGGAGAACATCTTTAAGCCGTTGGAAATGACCAGCACCATGTTTGACCCGACGCCGGTCGAAGAACGGTTGTCGATTCCCTACGTGGTCGACGAAAAGACCGGCGGTCAGGTCAACACGACGAGAGTAAAGGCGGCAGTCTGGCCGGCAGGGCTTGTCTACGGCACCGTTTTGGATCAGGCGAACTGGTTAATCGCCAATCTCAACAACGGAGTCTTCAAAGGAAAGAGGCTGGTCAGCGAGAAGACGATGGAGCAGATGTTCACGAAACAATACGACCAGTTCAAGGGGCCTGTCGAAGGCTTGTGGGGCAACGAAGGTGCCGGGTTCGGTCTGACCTGGTGGGTTCAAGTACGCGACGGTGATCGGTACTTTGCTCATAGCGGAAGCGTGGGAGGTTACACGGCGTTTCTGCTCGGTAATCGAGATCGCAAATTTGGTTTTGCGGTTTTGACAAACGGAAATCGAGCCCATCCGCACCTGATCAAGCTTGCTGATCGGGCTATTGATTTGATGAAGAAATACAGCAATGGAGACAAACAGGCAGCCGCCGAAAATAAGAAATAGCCCTTTGTGTAGTTGAGCAACCAACCCGGCGTCCGGAGTTTGTAGTCTTAGTTGAGCGATCCACCAACCGCGAGAATGGCTGAGCCTATTCTTGAATCCCATCAACCACACAAGCCCGCGTACTCGCGGGCGACAGCGTGTAGCCCAAGGCGAGTCCGCGAGCCCTGGGTCAGGTATCCCATCAACCATACGAGCCCGCGTACTCGCGGGCGACAGCGTGTAGCCCAGGGCGAGTCCGCGAGCCCTG
>JADMIO010833518.1_pt1 | contig 28592 bp, 28 predicted proteins | sample 8958161 | NCBI WGS metagenome assembly JADMIO01 (sample SAMN16585339, study PRJNA669376) | soil metagenome | isolation source: Crop rotation soil | place: USA: Cullars Rotation, Alabama | collected 2011 | reverse complement strand
CGTCCGCCATGACACCGCCTTCGCGTATCATCAGCGCCGGCTCGGCGGCGATGGCCCGCTGGAGCAGGGCTGCGACCGCCGGGTCTATCGTGATTCGGCGGGTCAGCTCGGCCAAGGTGCGTTGCGGCGGGAAGCCGGTGGCAAGGTGGCCGGCCAATCGGGGCAGCAGTGCAAGCGCTTCCCGCAGGCTGGCGAGTTCTCGTGGTCGTACCGAACGCATGGCGATGCGTGTTGCGATGCGTTCCAGATCCGGATAGCGGTCGAGCAGGTCGCGCAGGGCGGCAAGCGGTGCAACGGCGTGCAGTATTTCGCTTCCATCGCCTGCCTCGAGCATTGCTGCGATGGCCTGTTGGCGCGCCCGTGCCGGCTCGCTTTCACGCAGGGGATGATGCAGCCAGCGCCGCAGCAAGCGGGCTCCCATGGGCGTCTCGCAGTGGTCGAGTGTGGAAAAGAGAGTCGGGCTGTCTTCGCCGCTGATGGTTTCCGTCAGTTCGAGGTTCTTGCGCGTGACCGGGTCGAGCACGACAAATTCACCGGCATGCTCGACTTGCACGGTGTGGATATGAGCCAGTGTCTGGGTCTGCGTCCTGCTGACGTAGCGCAACAGGGCGCCGGCCGCGCAGGCGGCGAGTGGCAGTTCAGCCAGCCCGAAGCTCGCCAGCGTATCGACGGCGAAGTGACGCTGCAGCACGTCGCGCGCGCCGTCGGCCTCGAAATGCCAGTCCGGGATGGCCGTGATCGCGCAGCCATTGCCGAAGTCGCCGCGCATGCCTTCGGCGTGGACCAGTTCCGCCGGCTCGATGCGATGCAGCTCGGTGTCCAGCATATCCACACTGCATTCGCTGACCTTGAACTCGCCATTTGCGAGATTCATCCAGGCGACGCCCGCCCGTTCGCTGCGCCGTGCTCGGGACAGCCAGACGGCTGCGATCCGACGATCTGCCTTCACGGGCAGCAGCGCTTCGTCGGTGAGCGTGCCGGGCGTCACGATGCGGACGATCTTGCGTTCCACTGGCCCCTTGCTGGCGGCGGGATCGCCGATCTGCTCGCAGATGGCCACGGAGACACCTACGGCGACCAGGCGGGCGAGATAGCCCTCCATGGCATGGAAGGGCACGCCGGCCATCGGAATGGGGGCGCCGTTGGATGAGCCGCGTTTGGTGAGCGTCAGGTTCAACAGTCGGGCGCCGCGCTCCGCGTCTTCGTAGAACATTTCATAGAAGTCGCCCATGCGATAGAAGAGCAGATGCGAGCCCGCCTCCTTTTTCAGGCGGAGATACTGCTGCATCATCGGAGTGTGCTTGTCCAGCCGGATGTCTTCCTGAGCATCATCGACTGTGCGGGCTTTTCCTGCCATTGCTTCCTCTTTGAAACCATTCCCGGGCGGGGAAGTAATGCGTTGCTGTCCTAACGCGGCGCTGCTTCGGGCCAATAATAGGCGTCGCCGTATGTGCGGCCGCCGAACAGCGCGGTGCCAATGCGCACTTCGGTCGAGCCCTCTTCGATGGCAATCTCGAAGTCCCCGCTCATGCCCATGGACAGGCGGTCCAGTTCGACGCCTTCGATGCCTTCGTCGCGCGCGCGATCGCGCCATTCCCGCAAGGTCCGGAAGCAAGCGCGCACGGCGTCTTTGTCGTGTGCGTTGATGGCAAGTGTCATCAGTCCCCGCACGCGTAGTGTCGGCGTCTCGCGCGAGACGCGGCGCAGGAATTCCGGCAATTCTTCGGGGGGCAGGCCATACTTGCTGGGCTCGATCGACGTCTTGACCTGAACCAGGACGTCGATGGCACGGCCCTCTTGCTGCAGCCGGCGGTCCAGCGCGATGGCCAGGTCCATGCGATCGAGCGACTGCACTTCGTCCGCCATGCGGGCGATGTCCTTGGCCTTGTTGGTCTGGAGGTGGCCAATCATGACCCAACTGATGCCGCAGTCGGCCAGTGGTTCGAACTTGCTGCGAATTTCCTGGGCCTTGTTCTCGCCCAGGCGGCGTATGCCGGCGCCGACCGCCTCGCGTATGCTTTCTTGTCCGAAGGTCTTGCTGACGGGCAGCAGGCTGATGTCGTCGGGTGACCGCCCTGCACGCAGGGCGGCATCGCCGATGCGCTGCCGGAGCAGGGCCAGGCGGGAGGCAAACGTACTTTGTTCGGACATATCGGGCGGACTCATGTGGCGATCGCCATACACCGTGGGATGGCGCTGATCATCGGCCTCCATTGTAGACGTCTTGCGTCGCGCAGCCAGAGCGCCGTCAGGCTTGCTTCTGCAACTGGGCCGTGATCTCGTAAGACCGCAAGCGAGCCTTGTGGTCGAACATGTTTGAAGTGATCATGAGTTCATCAGCGCCTGTGCGTTCGATGAAGGCGCGCAACTGTGCCTCGACGGTGGCTGGCGCACCGATGGCCGAGCAAGACAGCACATGCTGCAGGAGGTCCTGGGCCTGTGGACCGAGCTGGTCCAGATATCCCTTCATGGGGGGCGGCAGCCGCGAGGGCCGTCCGCTGCGCAAGTTCACGAATGATTGCTGCCATGATGTCGCCAGGTAGTGAGCTTCCTCGTCGGTGTCGGCGGCAAAGACGTTGAAGCCCAGCATCACATAAGGCTGGGCGAGGCGCGCCGAAGGCTTGAAGGTGCTGCGGTACAACTGGACGGCCTGCATCATTTGTTGTGGCGCAAAATGCGAGGCAAAGGCGTAGGGCAGTCCGAAGGCCGCGGCCAATTGCGCACCGAAAAGGCTGGAGCCCAGGATCCAGATGGGCACGTTCAGCCCTTTGCCTGGGACCGCCAGCACCGACTGATGCGGCTCGTCGGACATGAAATCCATGAGTTCCAGCACGTCGCGCGGGAATTCGTCGGGGTCCGAGGACAAGTTGCGCCTGAGGGCGCGGTTCGTTATTTGGTCCGAGCCCGGGGCGCGTCCCAGCCCCAGGTCGATGCGACCGGGGTAGAGCGACTCCAGCGTGCCGAACTGTTCGGCGATGACAAGCGGGGAATGGTTGGGAAGCATGATGCCGCCCGCCCCGACGCGTATGGAAGACGTGCCGGCGGCGACATGTGCGATGAGTATGGACGTCGCCGCGCTGGCGATGCCCGGCATGCCATGATGCTCTGCCATCCAGTATCGCCGATATCCCCATTCTTCAGCGTGCTGCGCGATGTCGAGCGTGTTGCGGAAAGAGTCGGCTGCGGTGCTGCCTTCCGTGATGGGCGATAGGTCGAGTATGGAAAATGGGATCATCTTATTTACATGGGGCGATTACGCCAACATTCAAGAACCCCGATCATAGCGGACCGGCGGGGCGGCTTCCGACCCGGGCGCCGACCACCATTTCCGTGATCCACCCGACCAGGATCGAGGTATAGGCCTGTTGGCACCTTTTTTCGCTCAGCGCGTGATCCGCGCCGTCGACCACACGGTGCGTGAGCGAGTGGGAATTGCGGAAGGCCGCGCGGTAGCTCATGATGGTGGCGTGAGGCACCAGGTGATCGTGCTCGGACTCCACGATAAGAACGTCGCCCCGGAAGGCCGCACAGGCCGCCAGCGCACGGTTTTCCTCGGGCGTGACGGGGGCGCCGCGATACACCGCCAGATCCTCGCGGTTCAATTGTCGCTTCGGCAAGTTCCATTCGGCATCGCGATACAGTGAGGGTACCCGGAGCGACAGCCACTTCACCGGCCTCAGGGTCGTGAGTATCGTGGACAGGTAGGCCCCGTAGCTCGTGCCGACCACGGCAATCGACGAGGTATCGATGGCGGGATGCTGCACCAGCAAGTCATAGGCGGCCAGGATGTCGCGCAGGTTTTCTTCGCGGGTCACAGTCTGCTGCCGTTCCGAGCCTTTCTCGTGTCCCCGCAAGTCGAATGTCATGCACACGCAACCCAGGCCGGCAACGCCGCGGGCGCGATCCAGGTCACGCTCCTGGCTGCCTCCCCATCCGTGCACGAAAAGGACACCGGGAACCTTGGCGTGCGGCGCCAGAAACGTGCCCGCTACATGTTCGTCATCGACGACGATCTCGACGGTGGTGCTATCGGTTGCCATAGGCCTTGACGGTGACGTATTTGCTGATGAGTCCTATCTCCGGGTCGGTGCCGCGAAACAGCGTGGTGGCTCCTGCGGGCGGGGCCGTTCCCGTCCCGAAGATCTCGATGGTTGAAGCCTCCAGTACGCGGGCATCCGGTTCGGCGTGAAAGACTTCCAGTGCGGCCACTTCGGCGGCGCTGGCGCCGCCGATACGCCATGATTGTTCCAGCACTCCACAGTGGAAAGTGCCCTGGCTATCCAGACCGGTGGCTACATCATAGTTGCGGCGCGATGCGAAAAAACCGGGGAAGCAGGCCGACGCGGCTGCATCATAAGCTTGTGCCTTCTCCAGCGCTATCTTGAAATCCTCGGCCAGATGCAGGTGGCCCAGCGCGTCGAAGCCGCCCCGCGCCACGATCAGATGGGATCCCCCGTACACCATCTCGCCCGTGTTGTCCGCGGTCAGTCGCTGCGTGCCGACGTAGCTGGCGACGATGCCGGCCGCCCGCACCTGTCCTACGCTGTAGGTCTTCACTTGCTCAAGATGCTCTTCGAGCACAATGCCGCAGTCGTGCAGTCGCCCTTTTTCCTGCTGCGCGAGCGCATCGCGCAATTGGGCCATATCGCCGACGACAAGCTGGCCGCGGCCGGCTGTCGCGAGTACCGGCTTGATACGGACCGGGCCGAGTTGCAGCAGTCGTTCGCCCGCGGCCAGCGCATCGGCAAGATCGAAGGCCGTTATGCCGGTCAGGACGCTGTCGCTGACGCGGCGGCCGAATTCGGGTGACCAGCCCTCGGGCGCGAAGGCCTCGGGGCTCAACAGGGGGTGCGTAATGGACTTCGTCGGAATGAAGGCGTAGGGCACGACGCCGCCAAACAGGTCGGCTTCGGAATGGATGCCCAAGGCTTGCGCCGCATCGGTTCCCACGATGGTGTCGGAAGGCACGACAAAAAGGCGGCCACGATGCACCGTCGCATCGTAGATACCGTCGAAACGCCCGCCCATCATCGTCGCAAGGCGTTTGCCCAGTTCGGCATGTACGGCGGTTTCATGCGCGGGCTCGTGATCGCGCGCCGGGTAAAGCACGACGGTGACGGCAGTGGCCGGCGAATCTCTATCCGAAGTGTTCGCCATTCAGGAGGCGGTATCGTTGGTTTTCTTGGTGTCGATCGAGACGGGATCGCTCGCGGGGAAGCTTTCCTCGACGCCTTCGTCCAGGACCTGTTCCTTGTGCTCGGCGGGATTCGGTTCGCCCGGCTTCCGTTGCGCCGATCGGGCTTCGTCCGGCCGTTGAGTGCCGGGCTGCGGCCTGTCCGCCGAAGCTCCGTGGTCGGGCGCGGCCTTGTCAGTGCTCACCGACACGGGGTCGCTGGCGGGGAAGCTTTCTTCCAGCGCATTGTCCAGCGCCTCCTCGCCCTGCCGCGGGTGATCCTCACGGGTCGGAAATGGCGTGTCTTGGGTTTCTGGCTTGGAGGTGGGGTTGTTCATGACATGGCTCCTTCAATGCGGACGCATGGTGCAGGGCGGGGCGGGAATTCGGAAAACAGGTCGGGTTACGGACGCGGATGGCGATACGCGGGAAGGCCTCCGACCTTCCACGTACGAATCAATCCGCAACCTGGACTTTCGGCAACGCCTTCAACTGTTCCTTGGTATAGCCCTGCAGGATCAGCTTGTTGTCCATCTGTGTGATTTCCTGGAATGGAATCGCGACGTCATGCTCGCCCATGCCCAGAAAGCCGCCTGCACCGACGAGGAAATAGGCGGCCTTGCCATCGGATGCCAGGACGACGTCGTTCACGTCGCCGACTTTCTCATTCTTCTCGTTGTAGACAGCCTTGCCCATGATCTTTTTCTTGACGCTCCAGCCCGTAATGGCCTCGGTCATGGCGGCGCTCCCGGCAGCACCCTTGGTAGCCCCGGGTGTTTCCGTGCCTGGCGTGCCGGCGGGCGGGGTACCCGTGGATGGCGCCGGTGCCGACGAAGGCGGGGCAGCGGGGGACGGGGCGGTTCCTGGGCTCGAGGTGTCCCCGGCGCCTGCGCCGGGTGTAGCAGACGTTTGGGCATAAACCAGTGGCGCCAGGGCCATCGGCAACGAGCACGCGGCAATAGCGAGGTATTTCTTCATATTGATCTCCTTGTTTACGACCAACAGGGTCCTCCCGGTAAAGCAAGCAGCGTGCCGTCGGAGGGCGCAGCCCTGATGGGCACGCCGCTTGCAGCATGGCGCCCAAGGCAACGAGCTGTCGACGTTGCCCGTCAACTCACAAGGAGTAATTCAATGAAAACTACCAAACGACTCGCCGCCAGTGCCGTTGTAGTGACCGTCCTGGTCAGTCTGTCGGCGTGTAGCGGAATGTCGCGGCAGGGACGGAACACGGCCATCGGCGCGGGAGTCGGCGCCGTGGGAGGCTCGGTCCTGACAGGGGGTAGCACGCTGGGCACGATTGGGGGTGCGGCGGTAGGAGGCGTGGTAGGCCATGAGGCGACCAAATAACAACCCATCATCAATAAACTGAAAGGAAAGCCGACATGCTTTACACCATTGCAATAATATTGATCGTCCTGTGGCTGTTGGGCCTCGTCACCTCGTACACCGTGGGCGGTTTCATTCACATATTGATCGTCGTCGCGATCATCATGATCCTCGTGCGCCTCATCAGCGGGCGTTCGCCTTAACTAAATTCGACATTCCGGCCGCGCAAGCGCGGTGTGGACAATTTTGAAGCGCAGGCGGCAAGCTGCTGAATTATCGAGCTTATTCTCGTTAACCCTCAGCTTGTCCCTGCGCTTATCCACATCGGGCGTGGATAACTTCGCAGCGGTCCGTTTTTATGCGCAACATGCATGGAGCATAGCTGATTGCTGTGTGAAATCGCTGTCCATATCGGTAATTTTTACCTGCATCGTACTTTTGGCCGATTTTCATACGCGGCCACTATGTCATTGATATGTCAGGTCTTACTTAGGTAGTGCTCAGCTTATCCGCGTGGTTGTCCACACATTGCGTGGATAACTGGAGCGCGCGGGACGCGGATGGTAACCTTGTCCCTCTTCAGCACTTCAGTAAATGGACCCGCCCATGCTCGACACTCTGCAAGACGTGGAAACCTGGCTGCCCACGATCGAATACCTGGCCCTCAATCTCGTGGTCACGACCGCCATACTGGTCATTGGCTGGACAGCATCCTCGTTCGCCGGCCGCAGCGTCCAGAAAATCGCTGCACGATCCCCGCGCATCGATCCCACGATCGTGCCCATGGTGTACACCGTTACGGTATGGGCCATACGCATTTTCGTCCTTATCGCCGTGCTGGCCCGCTTTGGCGTTCAGACGGCCAGCATCATCGCGGTGCTGGGCGCGGCCGGCCTGGCCATCGGCTTGGCCTTGCAGGGTACATTGCAGAATATCGCGGCCGGCATCATGTTGCTGGCCCTGCGGCCCTTGCGTGCGGGCGAGTATATTTCCGTGGTCGGCAAGGGCGACGGAACGGTCGCCGAGGTTGGCTTGTTCCTGACGCGCCTCATCCAGTTCGACGGTGTCCACCTCACACTGCCCAATAGCCTGGTATGGGGAAACCCCATCATCAACTACAGCCGCAACGCGACCCGTCGCCTCGATGTCGAGGTATCCGTCCGATACGGCGATGACCTCGAACTTGCCTTGCGGGAACTGGGCAACCTCATCCGGACGCATCAGTACGTGCTGGCAGAACCCAAGCCTCAGGTCATGGTAACGGAATATCGCGAGAGCACGACTGTCGTCAATATGCGGGTCTGGGTCGCGGCCGACAAGTATTGGGACCTGCGGTTCGACCTTTATCGCAACGCGTTGCAGGTCCTCAGCCGGGCGGGCCTCAAGATGCCGATCCCGGTCCGCGAAGTCCAGGCCAAGACAGTCGACGCCTAAGGCGCGACAGGGAATATTTCGGTGTGCTCCGTGCGGGATGCCCACTGGACCGCGGGGACGGCGCCCGGCCCGATGCGATTCAGACCTTGTCGGCGATGCTGCGCAGGCCGTCCTGGATCAGGCCGGCGATTTCTCGCTGTCGGGTGGCTGGCATGCGCTCGGTGATGGCCGTCACACTGATGGCCAGATAGGGTTCCCCCTTGGCATCGCACAGGGCGCAGCCTACGCCGAGCGCGCCGCGTACGGCGTAATTCCCGACAACGGAGTAGCCCCGCGTGCGGGTGTTCGTCACCAATTGCCGCAACTCGCGCGTGGTCATCCCGCCGTATTGTTCGAGTTGACTGCTGTTTTGGGCAATGATGCTTTCGATGGTTGCGTCGTCCAGCTTGGCCAGCAGGGCCATGCCGCCCGATCCCACGCCCAAGGGCTGGCGCTTGCCCGCGAACGTAGCCAGGATTTGTACCGGATAGGGTCCTATCTCGCGCCACAGGCTCACGGACTCAGCGCCGTCGCGCACAACCAGGAACACGGCATCGCCCGTCAGCTCCGCGAGCTTGCGCATGACCGGGAAGGCCAACTCAATACGCGGGTCTTGCGGAGCGCTGGGCGCGATGCTGCCCTGGCTGGCCATGAACCGCTTGCTATTGCTCGCGGCGCGTACGAAGCCGCCGTCCTGCAGGGCCGCCAGCAAGCGGTAGATCGTCGGCCGTTGCAGCCCGGTCTTTCGGGCGAGATCGGTGACGGTGAGTCCGCCCTGCGCGTTTTCCTGCAGCACGCGCAGCACTTGCAGTCCGCGGCGCAGGGTGCGGGGGCCCGATGCCGCCGTGTCCTGGTCAGAAGTGTCCACAGTATGTACGTCAGCGTTTGAGAAAACGCGAAGTTGTTTGAAAATAGTCGAGCAATTATAGAACTGTCCGTTTAGCGGACGCCTACAGGAGGAACACTGTGTCGATCAGAACCAAATTTACTGCACGTACCGCCGCTTGCGCCGCCAGCCTGCTTGGCGCCATGACGCTGGGCTTGGCAGCCCCCGCCCAGGCGGCCTACCCCGACCATCCTATACGACTGGTCGTGGGCTTTTCCGCCGGCGGCACGACCGATGTGGTGGCGCGTATCCTGGGCAAGGAAATCGGCGACACCCTGGGCCAGCCCGTCGTGGTCGAGAACCGTCCAGGCGCAGGCAGCAATATTGGCACGGAACTGGTCGCGCGCGCCGAGCCGGACGGTTATACGCTGTACATGGTCGCAGTGACCAGCGCCATCAACCAGACGCTGTACAAGAACCTGCGTTGGGATCTCGTGAGGGACTTCGCGCCCGTCGCCCTGGCCGTTCGCGTGCCCAACGTGCTGGTCGTCAATCCCAAGGTGCCGGTCAATTCCGTCAAGGAACTCGTCGACTACGCCAAGGCCAACCCCGGCAAGCTCAATTTCGCTTCCTCGGGCAGCGGCACGTCCATCCACATGGCGGGCGAGCTCTTCAAGCAACTGGCCAAGATCGATGTCACCCATATTCCCTACAAGGGTAGTTCGCCTGCCACCACCGACCTCATCGGCGGACAGGTCCAGTACATGTTCGACAACATGCCTTCCGCGTGGCCCCATGTCGAGGCCGGCAAGCTGAAGGCGCTGGCTGTCACCACGGCCGATCGCTCGAAGACGGCGCCCAATCTGCCCACCATGCAGGAATCCGGCTTTCCAACGTTCGATGTCTCTTCATGGTTCGGTGTGATCGCTCCGAAGGGAACGCCTGATGACGTGGTCAACAAGCTGAACGCCGCGATTCTTGCCGCGCTGGCCAAGCCCGACGTGCAGGAACGCCTCGAGAAGCTGGGCGCCGTGCCCGCCAAGACGACGCCGGCCGAATTCGGCCAGTTCATCAAGTCGGAAGTCGATAATTGGGCCAAGGTTGTGAAGGCGTCAGGCGCTACCGTCGATTAAGACCATGATTTCAAAGATTTGCAGCAGCATCGGGGAGTCGCTGGCCGACGTCCCCGACGGAGCATGCATCATGATCGGCGGGTTCGGCCTTGCCGGCCAGCCCAAAGAACTCATCGATGCATTGCTCGACCAAGGGGCCCGGGATCTGGTCATTGTGAACAACAATGCCGGTAACGGGGAAACAGGCCTGGCGGCCTTGCTGAAGGCCGGACGCGTGCGCAAGATCATCTGCTCGTTTCCCCGCCAGGCCGACTCCCAGGTCTTCGACGCCCTGTACCATGCCGGGAAAATCGAGCTCGAACTCGTGCCCCAGGGCAACCTGGCCGAGCGCATACGGGCAGCCGGTGCTGGTATTGGCGGCTTCTACACGCCCACTGCGGTGGGCACACCGCTCGCCGAAGGCAAGGAAGTGCGGCATATCGACGGCCGCGACTACATTCTCGAATTCCCCCTGCATGCCGACTATGCGCTCATCAAGGCATCGCGCGCGGACCGCTGGGGCAACCTGGTGTACCGCAAGACGGCCCGCAACTTCGGTCCCATCATGGCCACGGCTTCTCGTGTCGCCGTTGCGCAGGTCGATGAAATCGTCGAGCTGGGCGAACTGGATCCCGAAGCCATTGTCACCCCCGGCCTGTTCGTGCAACGCGTGGTCGCGGTGGGAGCTCACTGATGAATCGTTTGAACCGTGAACAGATGGCGGCGCGCGTGGCCCGCGATATTCCCGAAGGCAGCGTCGTCAATCTGGGGATAGGGTTGCCGACGAAGGTCGCCAACTACCTGCCAGCCGATCGCGAGATCATGCTGCATAGCGAGAACGGCGTCATCGGCATGGGGCCGGCACCGGAAGCCGGCGCCGAAGATCCCGACCTGATCAATGCCGGAAAACAGCCCGTCACGCTGCTGCCAGGCGGCGCCTATTTCCATCATGCGGATTCGTTCGCCATGATGCGCGGCGGCCATCTCGATATCTGCGTCTTGGGCGCCTTCCAGGTGTCGCGTCACGGCGATCTGGCCAACTGGCATACCGGCGAGGCCGACGCCATTCCCGCAGTCGGCGGCGCCATGGACCTGGCCATCGGCGCCAAGTCCGTGTATGTGCTGATGGAATTGATGACGCGCGAGGGCCGAAGCAAGCTGGTGGATCGCTGCACGTATCCGCTGACGGGCGTAGCATGTGTGTCGCGCCTGTACACCGACCTCGCTGTGTTCGACCTGAAAGACGGCCGGGTATTCCTGCGCGAAGACCTGGCCGGGGTCGGCATCGTCGAACTGCAGCGGATGACCGGCATGGAGCTGGTGGCCGGTCCGGCCGCCTAGTTTTCGCCGATACCAAGCGGCGCAGCGGCCGGCGCAAAGGCCGGTGCGCCGGCCGGTGTGGCAGCCGCACTGGATTGGAACTAGGGTCTGCGCGCCGTCTTGATCATGGCCGTGCACAGGCCGCGCATCATGTCGACTTCGTCATGGCTCATCGCATTGCGTCCGAACATGTGGCGCATCCGCGGCACCAGTTTCTTGGGATGCTTGGGGTCCAGGAAACCGACTTCCTCCAGGGCCTGCTCCCAATGCGTCATGAAGGCCTGGACTTCTTCGCTGGTGGCGGCTTCCGACCCGCTCTGCCCATGGCCTTCGGTGGTCGGCAGCAAGGGCAGTGCGGCAGCCTGGACAAGTGCATAACGCAGTTCCCAGGCCGCAAGTTGCAGCGCCTGCGCCACGTTGAGCGAAGAATACTCGGGGTTGGCCGGTATATGGCAGATGCGTTGGCACAGGGCGATATCGTCGTTCGTCAGGCCAGACCGTTCCGTACCGAGCACGATGGCAACCAGGCCGGGATGGCCCAGGTGTTCGCACGCGAGTGCCGCCGCTGCGCGGATATCGCAGGCGGGAGGCCCCAAATCGCGCGGCCGGGCCGTGAGGGCGAAGGCCAGGGTGACCGGCTCAAGGGCTTCGGCGAGGGTCGGGAAGATCCGGACGGAAGCCAGCACGTCGGTCGCGCCGCTGGCCAGCGACTGCGCCTCGGGCAGGTGCAGCACATCGGGAAAGCGGGGCGCCACCAGGCACAGGTCGTGGAAGCCCATGGTCTTGATGGCGCGGGCAGCCGCGCCGACATTACCCGGGTGGCTGGGATGCACCATAATGAAACGTATGCGGTCGAAGGCATCGGCCGTTACGGGGCAATTTGTCTGAGTCATTTAAAATAGGTCGTTTATCATGTTCCCTGTCGGGCTTGCCAGCGGAATCTTTTCGGATTCTTCGGGGCCTCGGCACGGGCAGTTCTTTGTTCACTACGGAATCTTATGCACCCGATGCTCAATACCGCCATCAAGGCGGCACGCCGTGCTGGCGCCATCATCAACCGCGCCAGTCTCGACCTGGAACGCCTTCAAGTGGCACGCAAGGGACCCAAGGATTATGTCACGGAAGTCGATCATGCCGCCGAAGAGGCCATCATCGACATCCTGCGCACTGCCTATCCCGACCACGGGTTTCTCGGCGAAGAATCGGGCACGCAGTTGGGCGCAGGCCAGGCCGAGGACGAGCAGGCCGAGTTCCAGTGGATCATCGATCCCCTCGACGGCACCACCAACTTCATTCACGGCTTTCCGGTGTATTCCGTCTCCATCGCCCTGGCGCAGCGTGGGCAGGTGACCCAGGCGGTCGTCTACGACCCGGCCCGCAACGAGCTCTTCACCGCCAGCCGCGGAGGCGGCGCCTTCCTGAATGACAAGCGGATCCGGGTGTCCGGGCAACGGCGCTATCATGACGCACTGATGGGCGCGCATGTGCCGGGCTCCGCCGGGACGGTCGCCAATGGCTCGCGCTTCGGAGCGATGCTCGGCGAATGCGCGGCCGCCCGCCGCATGGGCTCTACCGTGCTGGACCTCGCCTATGTGGCGGCCGGCCGCCTCGATGGATTCTGCGGCATTCACCTCAAGCCCTGGGACATGGCGGCGGGCGGTCTGCTGATACTCGAGGCCGGGGGCCTCATCGCCGACTTCGAAGGCGAACAGGGGTGGCTGAAAAGCGGCAGCGTTCTCGCCGCAACACCCAAGATCTTCACCCAGATGCTGGGTTATTTGCAGGATTGATGCCGGCCAGGCTCCACGGCTGCCGGCATGTGCCCGGCGAGCCGGGAGGCATCATGTCCGGGAGGGAGTAGTGCGTTGATGGAGTGGATGCTGGAACCGTCCGCATGGGTTGGCCTGTTGACACTGGTCATCCTCGAGATTGTCCTTGGCATAGACAACCTGGTATTCATCGCCATACTGGTCGACAAGCTGCCACCGGCCTTGCGCGACCGTGCGCGCGTGATGGGTCTCATGCTGGCGCTCGTCATGCGTCTGGTGCTGCTGTCCGTCATGTCATGGTTGATCAAGCTGACCGATCCGTTGTTCTCGATTGGCTCGCTGAATTTTTCCGGACGAGACCTGATACTGATCGTCGGCGGCTTCTTCCTGCTCTTCAAGGGCACGCTGGAACTGCATGAACGGGTCGAGGGGCGCAACGCGCATGCGACGGGCGCCAGGATGCATGCCAGTTTCTGGGTCATCGTGACGCAGATCGTCATCCTGGACGCGGTGTTTTCCATTGATGCCGTGATTACCGCCGTCGGGATGGTCGATCATCTGTCCATCATGATGCTTGCGGTCACCATCGCCATCGGCATCATGCTGTTTGCGTCCAAGCCGCTCACCCAATTCGTGAATGCCCACCCGACGGTCGTCATCCTTTGCCTGGGCTTCCTCCTGACGATCGGCTTTGCCCTGGTCGCCGAAGGCTTCGGCTTTGCCGTGCCCAAGGGCTATCTGTACGCGGCCATTACCTTCTCGGTCATCATCGAGACGCTGAACCAACTGGCCCGCCGCAACATACGCCGTGCCGATGCACGGCGTCCGCTGCGTGAGAGGACGGCTGAAGGTGTCTTGCGTATGCTGGGGAAGCGGCCCATCGCGGGTCCGGAGCAGGAGGCGCCCGAGGCCGGCAGTCCCGCCCAGGCTTTTGGCGACGAAGAGCGCTACATGGTCAGCGGCGTCCTGACGCTGGCAGACCGCTCGATTCATTCCATCATGACGCCCCGCACGGATGTTTCGTGGATCGATCTCGATGACGATCCCGCCGAGTTGCGCGAGCAGATCGCCAAGGCGCCCCACAGCTTTTTTCCCGTATGCCGGGGTTCGCTCGACGAGGTCATCGGCATAGGGCGCGCCAAGGAAATGATCGCTGACCTCATCATGCATGGTACGGTGCGCCTGTCGCGGCTGCGCGACCCCATCATCGTCCATGAATCGATAGGCGTCTTGCGGCTCATGGATACCCTGAAGCGGTCACGCGGGCAATTGGTGCTCGTCACCGACGAGTTCGGCGCGATCCAGGGTGTCGTCACGCCCATCGATGTCTTCGAGGCCATCGCCGGCGAATTTCCCGATGAGGACGAAGCGCCTGACATTACCGCCGATGGCGATAATCGCTGGAGGGCGGACGGCGCGGCCGACCTCCACCATCTTGAACTGCTGCTCGATACGGACGGGCTGGTGGACGAAGAGGAGGGCTATTCGACACTGGCCGGATACCTTCTCGAGCGCTTCGGTCATTTGCCGAAGCCCGGCGACCAGTGCGAGCTGAAGCAGGAGCACGCAGACTACCATTTCACCGTGTTGCGCCTCGAGGGCAGGCGCATCGCATCGGTTCAGATCGAACGGCTTTATCACCAGCCCCAAGATTCCAATGACGAGAAAGTATGACTGACAATATCTGGTTCATGTGCAAGGCCCTCCTGTTAGGCTTGATCGAAGGCTTTACCGAATTCATCCCTGTTTCAAGCACCGCCCATTTGCTGTTGATCGGCGACTGGATCAATTTCTCGTCCAGTTCGGACAAGGTTTTCGAGGTGGTGATCCAGTTTGGCTCCATCCTTGCCGTGATGTGGATATTCCGCGCTCGCCTGTGGCAGCTGATCCAGGGCGTGCTGTCCGGCCAGCGCAGTGAAGTGCTCTTTCTGCGCAATCTGTTCATCGCCTTCCTGCCGGCTGCGGTCATCGGCGCCGTCATGATCAAGTTCATCAAGGCGCTCTTTCACAATCCCGGTGTCTTTGTGGTCACCTTGATCGTGGGTGGCCTCATCATGTTGTGGGTAGAGCGCAAGCCGCAGTACGCCAAGAACCCGAACGGCTATGGCGAGGGCGACGGCGGCGCCGTGCTTGCGGTGGGGGCGGATGACAGCATGGCAAGCCAGCGCGCCACCGCGCGCAGCCTGGAAGAGATCAGCTGGAAGCAGGCGCTGGTCGTGGGTTTTGCACAATGCCTGGCCATGGTTCCGGGGACATCGCGCTCGGGGGCCACCATCATCAGCGGCATGATTGCCGGTATCCAGCGCAAGACCGCGACCGAGTTTTCTTTTTTCCTTGCCATGCCCACCATGCTGGCGGCCACCGTCTACGATCTTTATCGCAACAGTGCGGCGCTGTCGGATACGGAAATGACGGCGATAATCCTGGGCTTCTGCGCCGCGTTCGTCAGCGCCCTGGTCGTCGTGCGGGCTGTCCTGCAATTTGTCTCCAAGCGCACCTATCGCCCGTTCGCGTGGTATCGCATTGCGCTGGGCCTGGTCGTGATGTTGTGGCTGGTGCTGCGCTAGTCTTCCTGCGGCTCGTCGACGGCAAACATCGCGTTTGCCGTTAGCTTGTGCCGGGTGTCCAAGGGATCAAGCAACGGCCGTCCAGTGCAGGACGGGGCCTTTGCTGTCGACGGCCAGCCATCCGCCTCGTTGGGCGCCCGCGCTGTCGTAGTCCCAGTCGGGCAGCACGATCCGCGTGCATGGCTTGCCGTTGATGGTCAGCCGATGAATGGCGGGCCGGTGTGTGTGGCCATGCACGAGCAGGTCCAGGCCGCTGTCCGAAAAAGCCCGCTCTATGGCTGCCGGCGTCACGTCCATGATTTGCGCCGCCTTTTGGCGGTTGGCCGCCATGCTGCGCTTGCGCGCCCATTCCGCGATCCGCGCCCGTATGCGCAGGCTCAGTGACAGGAAGAGGCGCTGGACGAGCGGCGTGCGCACCAAACGGCGAAAGCGCTGGTAGCCTGGATCGGCCGTGCAGTATTCATCGCCATGCGAGAGCAGGAGCGGCCCGCCGTCGGTTTCCAGGCGCACGCGGTCCGGCAGCAGTTGCGCGCCCACATGGCCGGCCAATGTTCCGCTGATCAGGAAGTCGCGGTTGCCGGGGCCCAACCAAAGCGGGATGGTGGCCGACACCTCGCGCAGTTTTTGCAGGCTTTGTTCGAGCCATTCAGGCGGCGAGTACAGTGCAAAGTCGTCGCCTATCCAGGCATCGAATAGGTCGCCGCATAAAATCAAGGCATCCGCTTGCGCGCATGCCTTGTCCAAAAACTGATAGAACGCGCGGCGCGTGCCGGGAGCGTCGGGTCCCAGATGGACGTCCGACGCGATCCAGATCCGGCCGGCAATTCGAAGCTTATTCAACGACCGTGGCTTTCTCGATGACGATGTTTTCTAGCGGCACGTCTTGGTGGAAGCCCTTGTTGCCCGTCTTGACGACCTTCATCTTGTCGACCACCTCGGTGCCTTCGACGACGGTGCCGAAAACGGTGTAGCCCCAGCCGTTAGGCGTCGGCGACGTGAAGTTCAGGAAGTCGTTGTCGGCCACGTTGATGAAGAATTGCGCGGTGGCCGAGTGCGGATCGGATGTGCGGGCCATGGCCAATGTATAGCGATTGTTCTTCAAGCCATTGTTGGCTTCGTTTTCAACCGGTGCATGTGTTTGCTTTTGCTTCATGCCGGTGTCGAAGCCACCGCCCTGGACCATGAAGTTGTTGATCACGCGATGAAAGATGGTGCCGTCATAGAAGCCTTCCCTGACGTAGCTCAGGAAATTTTCGACCGTCTTGGGCGCCTTTTCGGCATCGAGCTGGATCAGCATGTCGCCCTGGCTGGTTTGGAGTTTGACTTGAGGAGTTGTGCTCATGGATTTACCTGGAGTAGGGGTGGAGGAAGCAGCCATCGACGGTGCGCCGGCGCAAAGCGCGAAAGAGGCAATGCACGCAAGGCTGAAAGTTCGTAACGAAGAAGAAAGCATGTGTGGGACCATTATTTGAGTATAGCTTCGGCCTTCGTGGCCTTGGCTTGGGCGTCGTTGATGCCCAGCCTGGCCGCGTCCTGGAATGACTGGCGGGCAAGCAGCAATTCGACGTCGCCCAGATTGGAGCGTGCCGTCGCGTAATTGGGGTTGGACGCAAGCGCCATGTTGAGCGCGTCGCGCGCCATGTCGAGCTTGCCCTGCTTGACGTAGACGGCTGCCAGGTTGTTCCATGGCTCGGGCAGTTCGGGGAATAGCGTCGTCATGTTGCGGTAGATGTCGATGGCCTCGTTGTCGCGGCCCAGCGCGGCCAGCGCACGGCCGTGCAGGAACATGAGTTGCACGTCGGTGCCCATCGTGCCCTGTTGCTGAAGCTGCGCGGTCCGTTTTTCGATCACGGCGAGGGCGGCTTCGTTCTGGCCTTCGTTCAGCATGTTGCTGATGCGCCCGGTGATTTGCGAGGGCGTCAAGGGAATACTGGTATCGACCTTCGGCGTCAGTGCCTGAAGCAGCTTGGCCAGGCCCTGCCAGCCGCCTTCCTTCGCGGGCGCATCGTTGAACAATTTGCCGTTATCCGCCACCGGGCGCGGCGCGAATTGCACTTTGACACCTGCTGATTCATCATCGAACGCGGGCCTATATGGACCGGCGTCGAGGGTGGCGGTAAGATCAACGTGCGGGATCAGACCCGGCACGTGAGTTTGAGCCACCGCAGTATGTTCCCACAGGGCCCCCGCAGCAACGGCGAGCGCTAAGACAGGACAATAAATTCGAAACACAGGTTATGCACCTATAGGTAGGGGTTGCGTTGCAGTATGGCATCGACGTCTGAGTGCAGCCGGGTCCGCTGCGTGATCTACGCCGGTTGTGTCCGCTTGCTATACTTATCGACCACCATTTTAGCCTTGCCGCACGGTCGCATGGAGTTTACTGCAACCCCCCGTGTGCCGATCGGGCTCGTAAACGAATTTTTGACAGACATTGACTGCACATGCTGCATATTTATAACACCCTTTCCCGCGCCAAAGAGCCATTGAAAACCGCCGAGCCGGGGAGGGTGCGCATGTACGTATGCGGAATGACTGTCTACGATTTCTGTCATCTGGGACATGCCCGGATGCTCGTCAGTTTCGACGTGGTGCAGCGGTGGCTGCGCGCCAGCGGCTATGCCGTCGACTATGTGCGCAACATTACCGACATCGACGACAAGATCATTCGCCGCGCCGTGGAAACCGGCAAGCGGCTGAACGAAGTCACGTCGTTCTATATCGACGCGATGCATGCGGACGAGCGCGCCCTTGGCGTGGCGCCGCCCGATGCCGAACCACGCGCCACGGCGCACGTTCCCGACATGCTCGACATCATCAGGCGCCTCGAAGAAAAAGGGTTGGCCTACCGCTCCAGCGACGGCGATGTGAACTATGCCGTGCGCGATTTCCCGGGCTACGGCAAACTGTCGGGCAAGTCGCTGGACGACTTGCGTGCCGGTGAGCGCGTCGCCGTGACGTCCGGCAAAAGGGATCCGCTCGATTTCGTCTTGTGGAAGGCCGCCAAGGACGAGGAGCCGCCCGAGTCCAAGTGGGCGTCGCCCTACGGCCTGGGCCGGCCGGGTTGGCACATCGAGTGCTCCGCCATGAGCCGAGCCTTGCTGGGCTTGCCGCTGGATATCCATGGCGGTGGCCCGGACCTGAAGTTTCCGCATCACGAGAACGAGATCGCGCAAACGGAAGGCGCGTTCGGCGGGACCCTTGCGTCCGTCTGGATGCATTGTGGGCCGTTGATGGTCGATGCCGACAAGATGTCCAAGTCGCTGGGCAACTTCCGCACGATACGCGCCACCATTGCCGCGGACGATACCCTGGATGACACTCGCGCCGAGTACCGGTACAACGTGCGCGAGGCGGAAATGCTGCGCTTCTTCATCGTCCGCAATCACTACCGCAGTCCGCAGAACTATGCGCCCGACAACCTGTTCGACGCACAGAACGCGCTCGATCGCCTGTACCAGACGCTGCACAATGTGCCGGCCCAGGCGGTGGACGTGGACTGGGATCATCCGTCGGCCCAAGCGTTCCGCGCCGCCATGGATGACGATTTCAATACCTCCGGCGCAATCGCGGTGCTGTTCGAGCTGTCGTCGGAAGCCAACCGCAGCGGTTCCGCGCAATCGGCGGGGCTGTTGCGCGCGCTGGGCGGCATCCTCGGCATGTTGCAGTCGGATCCTGCGCAGTACTTGCAATCGCCCAGCCGCTATCAGCGGGGATCGCCGGGTTCTACATCATTGTCGAACGAAGAGATCGAAGCCTTGATCGCGGATCGCAGCGAGGCGAAATCGAACAGGAACTTCGCGGAAGCCGACCGGATCCGGGCGCGGCTGCACGAAGGCGGTGTAGAACTCGAAGACAAGGCCGGCGGTTTGACGCAATGGCGTCGGGCCTAAGGAGACGATCATGCCCGACAGTCTTCTATTGCAGCGGGAAAAGCCCACGTTCTGGGATGAGGCGTCGGAGCAGCTCATGCGGCGCGACCGCATCCTCAAGAAGCTGATCCCGCGTCACTCGACCGAATGGCTGGCCCCGTCGGCAACGCCGTTCGTCACGCTGGCACGGGCCGTTGTCGGCCACCAGATTTCCGTGAAGTCGGCCGATGCCATGTGGAAAAAGCTGACCGACGCCTGCGGCGGCACGCCTACGCCCCATGGCGTCATCCAGGTGGCCGCGCGGGATGCCAGCCTGGCCGGGCTGTCCAAGCGCAAGTCCGAATACATTTTGGACCTGGCCACCCATTTCGCGGAACAAAAGATCAAGCCGTCGGCATGGAGAACCATGGACGACGATGCCGTTATCGCTGACCTGTGCGCCATCCGGGGCATCGGGCGCTGGACGGCCGAAATGTTTCTTATATTCAATCTTCAGCGACCCGACGTCCTGCCGCTGGACGACGCCAGCCTGCTGAAGGCAATTTCGTTACACTACTTTAGTGGTGAGCCCGTGTCGCGTTTCGAGGCCCGCGAGGTCGCCCAAGCCTGGGCGCCGTGGCGCACCGTGGCCACGTGGTACCTGTGGCGCAGCCTGGACGCTGCCTCTGCGCAGTACTGAACACACACGCGTCGCTCTATTCTGGAACCCAAGTTCTTATGCGTAATACCTTCCTGGAATTTGAACAACCTCTTGCCGAACTCGAGAACAAGATCGAGGAGCTTCGATTTGTCCAGACCGATTCCGCCGTCGACATTTCCGAGGAAGTGGGACGTCTCCAGCAAAAAAACCAGGCGTTGGCAAAAAGCATCTATGCCAAGCTGACGCCATGGCAGACCGCGCTGGTCGCGCGTCACCCGCAGCGTCCTTATACGCTCGACTACGTACGCGAGATATTCACCGACTTCCATGAATTGCATGGCGACCGCATGTACGCAGACGACCTGTCCATCGTGGGCGGACTGGCTCGATTCAATGGCACGCCCTGCATGGTCATCGGTCACCAGAAGGGGCGCGATACCAAGGAACGCGCCATGCGCAACTTCGGGATGCCGCGACCCGAAGGCTATCGCAAGGCGCTGCGGCTCATGCGTCTTGCCGAAAAATTCAAGATACCCGTCTTCACTTTTGTGGACACTCCGGGCGCCTACCCCGGCATCGGCGCCGAAGAGCGCGGCCAATCCGAGGCCATCGGCCATAATCTGTATGCCATGGCCGAACTCAAGGTGCCCATCGTGGCCACCATCATCGGTGAAGGCGGCTCCGGCGGCGCGCTCGCCATCGCGGTCGGCGACGTCGTCATGATGCTCCAGTACTCCACCTATGCCGTGATTTCTCCGGAAGGCTGCGCGTCCATCCTGTGGCGCAGCGCGGATAAGGCCTCGACCGCGGCCGAAGCACTGGCGATCACTGCACCTCGTCTGAAGGAATTGGGTCTCGTCGACCGCATCGTCAACGAGCCGATCGGCGGCGCGCATCGCGATCCCGTCGTCATGGCGCGCCAACTCAGTCGCGCGCTGGCCGATTCATTGCGCCAATTGTCCGGCATGTCGCCCGAACAACTGATCGAACAGCGCCTGCAGCGCCTGATGTCCTACGGCCGCTTCCAGGAAGTGCGCAGCTAGTTCACCCATGCTGAACGAGGCGTTCTGGCACGAATTCGGTTCTGCCTCACTGAACCAGGCCATCGATGGGGCTCTGTCGGCGCTGCCGCAGATGCCGCAGCGGCTGGCGGTGGGCCTGAGCGGGGGCGCCGATTCGGCCATGCTCGCCGTGCATGCCGCGCTGTACGCCCGCCGCAAGGGCATCGAGCTTCATTGTCTTCACGTCCATCATGGCTTGCAGGAGTTGGCCGACGCCTGGCAGGACCATGCCCATGTGCTGGCCGGGCTGCTGCGACTTCCCTGCCATAGCCGGGTCGTGGAGGTCGATCTTTCCAACGGCGGCGGCATCGAATCGGCCGCGCGCGACGCGCGCTACCGCGCACTTGCAGTGTTGGCTGGCCAAGTTGGCGTGCAACATATTCTGTTGGCCCACCATCGGGACGATCAGGCAGAAACAGTACTGCTACGCCTGTTGCGCGGCACCGGCCCCACCGGGATGGCCGCCATGTCGCCGCGTTCGATCCGCGACGGCATCACGTATCTGCGGCCGTGGCTAGCCATCGGCCGGCCTGCGATCCTCGACCAGGCCCACCGCTTCGCCGACCTGTCGGGGTGGCGTCCCGTGCAGGATCCCACCAACGCGGATGACAGCTATACCCGGGCGGCAGTGCGCGAACGACTGGCGCCGGCCTTGAACGAACGCTGGCCCGGGTGGCAGGGCAATTTGCTGCGCCACGCCCGTCAAAGCGCCGAGCTGAAGGACGTGCTGGACGAGGTCGCCAGCCAGGACTTCGACACGCTGGGTCCGTCCGCCGATGCGCGGAGTTTTTCCTTGGCCGCATGGCGTGGCCTTTCCACGGGGCGGCAGGCCCTGGTCCTGAGGTACTGGCTGGCGCAACTGGGCCAGCGCATGCCCACCGACGCGCGACTGCGGGACATCATGCGCCAACTGCGGGGTCTTCACGCCCTGGGACATGACAGGCAGATGCAGGTCAAGCATGGCAAGGCATGGATACGTTGCCTGAAGGGGCGCGTCTTTCTTGATGCGGACGGCATTGACGCGGGCGTCGCGGCGGAAGCGAAGGCAGGGGAAAAACGTTAAAATAGTCCGCTTTGCCTGTCCGAATTCGGCGCAAAGCCGGAAAAAGAATGTCTCTTTAATGCAGAGTGGAAGATGTCCCTGATTGTTCACAAGTATGGCGGCACGTCCATGGGTTCGGTAGAACGGATCCAAAACGTTGCGCGACGGGTAGCCAAGTGGCATGCAGCCGGCCACCAGGTGGTCGTGGTTCCTTCGGCGATGTCCGGCGAGACCAATCGCTTGCTCGGCCTGGCCAAGGAAATTTCACCCCAGCCCGATGCGCGCGAACTGGATATGCTGGCCGCTACCGGCGAGCAGGCCAGCAGCGCGTTGTTGGCCATGGCCTTGCTGTCGCAAGGCGTTGCGGCGCGCAGCTATACCGGCTGGCAAGTGCCGGTCCGTACGGATTCTTCCTATACCAAGGCACGCATACGTTCGATCGATGACGCGCGCATACGCGCGGATCTTGATTCCGGCCGTGTCGTCATCGTGACCGGCTTCCAGGGCATCGACGACGAAGGCAACATCACGACCCTCGGGCGCGGTGGCTCGGATACATCCGCCGTCGCGGTGGCCGCCGCCCTGAAAGCGGACGAGTGCCTCATCTTCACCGACGTCGACGGCGTTTACACGACCGATCCTCGCGTCGTGCCCGAAGCCCGCCGCATGACCGTGGTGTCGTTCGAGGAAATGCTCGAGATGGCCTCGCTGGGCTCGAAGGTGCTGCAGATCCGCTCCGTCGAGTTTGCCGGCAAATACCATGTGCCGGTCCGCGTCCTGTCATCCCTGACCGATCCCCTGATTCCGCTCGACGACGAAATGACTTCGGGCACCCTTATTACTTTCGAGGAAGATCAAAAAATGGAAGCTGCCGTCGTTTCGGGCATCGCCTTCAGCCGTGACGAAGCCAAAGTCACCTTGCTTGCTGTGCCCGACACCCCGGGCGTTGCCTATTCCATCCTGGGTCCCGTGGCCGCCGCCAACATCGACGTCGACATGATCCTGCAGAACCAGTCGGTAAAGGGCACGACCGACTTCTCCTTCACCGTCAACCGCAACGACTTCGCCCGCACGCTGGATTTGCTGAAGAACCAGATCGGCCCGGCCGTCGGCGCAGGCGAGATCGTCTCTGACGACAAGGTTTGCAAGGTGTCCATCGTCGGCATCGGCATGCGCAGCCACGTCGGCGTTGCCAGCCTGATGTTCCGCACCTTGTCGGAAGAGGGCATCAACATCCAGATGATCAGCACCAGCGAGATCAAGACGTCGGTCATCATCAACGACAAGTACATGGAACTGGCCGTCCGCGCGCTGCACAAGGCGTTCGAACTGGACCAGGACAAGAGCCAGGCCTGAGGCCGGGCGAATCGGTAAGGCCGTTCGGCACGAGGATCTTGCGTGATTTTTCCAGGATTAAGTACTTGGGAGGACAGCAAGGTTTATCGTGCTAGAATAGCGGCCTGTTCGGAGACGTGGCCGAGAGGTTGAAGGTACTCCCCTGCTAAGGGAGCATGCGGCTTATACCCGCATCGAGGGTTCGAATCCCTCCGTCTCCGCCAGTGATTTGTGAGTTAAGGCCCTGTTAATCAGGGCTTTTTCTTTTCCGCTAGATTCGTAGTGCGAATTCCTGCGGAATTCGCACTGATGCTGCGGGTTAGCGCCTTCAATTCAAGCACATATCCGCACCCGGGGCTTGCTTGAACGATTGGGTGATTGATAAGTATGCAGAACGTCCAGCGGCTACGATAGAGCGAAAGCTAGTTCATTATCAAATTGTCCACGGAGCAATATATATGGTCTCGCTGCAAGAGCAGCTTTTGAAGGCGGGGCTGGTCAATAAAAACAAAGCCAAACGCGTCAACCAGGAAAAGAGCAAGCAGCTAAAGGCCGAGCGTCGAACCGGAGCGCAAAGCATTAGTGAGGCGAAGCTGGCCGCCCTCGAAACGCAGCACAAGAATCTCGAGCGGACCCGCGAGCTCAATGCCGAGCGCGTCGCGGCCGCGAACCAAAAGTCGATTGCAGCGCAAATTGTCCAGATGGTGCAGCAGAGCCGGCAGAGCAAGGGCCCCGGCGATGTTGCCTATAATTTTACCCACGGCAAGATAATCGAGCGACTGTATGTTTCGAGTGAGGTCCGGTCACATTTAATAGCCGGACGACTCGTCATCGTCCGTCTGAAGGACGCCATTGAACTGGTGCCCAGGACCGTTGCCGATAAGATCGCCGAGCGTGATCCTTCGCTCGTCGTGCGTGTGCAGCAGACCAGCACCAGAGTCGATGAGGACGATCCGTATGCTGACTTTCCGATTCCGGACGACTTGATGTGGTAATCGGGTTCCCCTCTAGGCATCCGTGTTCGCTGATGTCTAGTTAAACGGCCCGCATGCATGTACGCGCCGCCATTCACCCGGCGTCATACCCACAAGCTGCCGAAACAAGCGTGTGAGATGGGACTGATCGCACATCCCGCAATCCAGCGCGATTTGGCAAAGGGAGTGGCTGGTCGTCAGCATCATCTGCTGTGCGCGCTCGACGCGCAGTCTGGCGATATAGGTGAACGGAGCCTGGCCGAATGTTTCTTTGAAAGTTCGAAAGAAGTGACCGGTACTCAATCCGGTGAGCGCAATGAGATCGGGACTCCTGATGGGCCGTTCGAGATTCTCGTCAATGAAAGCTGCCAAGCGTTTCGCCTGCCAACGCGGCAATCCGCCGCGGAATGCACACTCGGGCTTCGGAACGACATCGCGTTCCAGACTCGCTGCCAGCAACGCTGTCGCACGGGACAAGCATGCCTGTGCAGCATGCCGGTCGACCTCTACCTTGGATTGCGCCACGGTGAGCAACTCCAGCAACGTCGTTGTCAACGCAACCGCAGTTTGGTTGTTTTGTTGACGCGCCTCGGTGGTCAACACTGCACAATTACTCATGGGGTATTCTCCGCTTGCGATCGTTCAAGGATCTCGATCCACATGACGAAGATGATGGGACAAACGCGCCCAAATGCTAAGTAAAGTGTAGAAAAGCCCTGTAAAGCAGGGCAGATCTAACGCACCGGCTTTCTGCCGCTACGTTGAACTGCGCGACGACGCATCGAAAGGGGAAGTGCCCGAGTGATCTCGAAGAATGATCAATTGCACGACCTTCTCTTCGGCAAGAGTGAAATAGAGCAGGACTTCCAGTGGATCCGGCAACCCACGCTTATCGAATTTCCCGTCGGCATGGGCCGCAACAATGCAGTGGCCGTAGTGCTGGACGCAACGAGTCGGGAGCAGCGACAGCCGCTGCCCGATAATGTCGCACTCGGCCCATTGGCTCAGTTCAGCCAACCCGCGCCAGTGCTGTAATTGATCATTGACAATGGAGTCCACCGCGAAGACGTCAAGAAGACGGGACAGGTCACCGGCATTCGTTGCCTCGATGAACTGTGTGACTCGTTCAGGAAGAATCAAACCGCTTGAGTGACTGGTCATGGACATACCCCCTGCAGGGCGTACGTACGCCCTCGAATTATCTCCTTCTATTCTCCGAGGTCGCGGTGCGAAGCGCTCGCAAAGTGGTGTAAAGCCGTGTAAAGGACGAGATTAATCCAAGACTCGCTTTTCGTTCACAGCCGGACGCCAGGCTTCGATCAACTGTCTGGCTGTCCTGAGGTCGCGTGTTTCGTATCCTTCCGTGAAGCGACTGTAAACCTTCGCCAGCATCGCGCAGGCTTCATCCGATCGCTCTTCGCTTGCGAGCAGTTTACCTAAGGCCATAGCGGAGCGCAGTTCAAAACTGAGTGCGCATTGACGGTTCGCGAGCTCCATCGAATGCCGTAACATCGCCTCGGCTGCACGCGGATCCAGCCGACCGGAAACAATCCCGATTTGCGCGCGCGTACGCAACAGTTCAGGTCTGTCGAATGATTCATGTCCCGCTTCCGCCCGTTCCAGAGCCGCGGAAATCATCGCCTCCGCCTCCAGGATCTCGCCGCATTCGAGCAGCGCCTCGGACATCGATCGGTTCAGCATCGTCGTGAGCACGAGACGACCCTCCCCACGCAAGATACTTAGCGCTTCGCGAAACCTGTTCGCCGCAGACTGGAATTCCCCTCGGAGTAAAGCTAACTCAGCTGAGAGTGCGATACCCCAAGCCACATAGGGACCGAAGGGGTAACGACTGACGTACTGTATGAGGCTGCTCACCAGCGCTTCTGATTCGTCTATATCTCCCCTCCACAAGAAAATGGTCGAGGCGTATAGCAATTCGGCGACGACGACGTTCACGGGCTGCTCGTTCCGCTCAGCTTCCTCGACGGCCTGAAGTGCGACTTGAGCGGCGCGGTCCGCGGCGCCGCTCAACCAGAGCGCGCGCGCCAGTACGATGAGTGCGCGGGTCCGGTGTCCGTAGCCGTACATATCGACCTTTGTCACATTGTGCGCCGCGGCTTGCTTGAAGCCCTCCTCGATATGGCGTAGCGCGTCCGCTTGATCGCCGGCCAGGAAATACGCACACCCGAGCATCCACTCGGACATGACGATTCCCGCCGGAGAATCGACCTTGCGTGCCAGCTCGATACTGCGCCAGCTCACCTCGACCGCCTCACGGGAGTGACCGAGTTCGATCATAAAGATATGCAGTGCCGAGAGTAGCCCGAGTTCGCGTTCGTGATCGTTCAGGGTCCGAGCAAGACGCAGCGCGAGCTCGATCGAATTGCGGACTTCCTCTCCATTGCTGTGGGTCAATAGTGCGGAGATCGCCAGCGCTTCTTGCAAGATGAGGTGTGTCGTGGATCCCTCCTGCGACCCCAGTAGCAACAGGGCTGCTTCACACCAGCGATGACACTCGTCCAGCAGCGACAACTCCAGTAGATGCGGTGCGGCGAGCGCTGCCAAGCGAACTCCCAACTCGCCTTCGCCTGCATCCGAGAACGCCCATGTAAGCGCAGTGCGCATGTTGCATACCCGTACACCTTCTCCTGCCTCGGAGATTGCCCACACCAACCCAGGCCCCATGTTGTCACTGCCTATCACATCACGGTCAGTGGCGTGACTATCATCGCCACGCTCATTGCTTCGGCTGAGTTGCGCAATGAGATACTCGGTGAGCTTGCGCGAGACGGCGTTGAGCTCGCCCGACTCCGCCAGTTTTGCCGATGTATAGGTGCGTGTCGAATCCAAAAGGCGCAGATGCACCGACCCATTCAACGTCGATGGCGACAGCAGTGACTTGTCGCTGAGGCTTGCGATTGTCGCTGCCACTTGGGCCTGCGTAAGGTCTGCATCTGTCGCGACCCACTGTGCCGCCGCCAAATGGAACGGAGTCACGAACACGGACAACCGGTACAGCACGCGGCGTTCGACTTCGGACAGCAGGTTGTAACTCCAATCAAGCATTGCCCGCAGCGTCTGATGCCGGGGCGGTGCGGTGCGCCTGCCATGCCAGAGTAGATCGAAGCGGCTGTTGATCAGTTCTGCAGTTCCGCGCAGGCCGTGCGAGCGCACGCGACCCGCTGCCAATTCGATTGCGAGCGCAATGCCATCCATCTTTCGGCAGATTTCGACGGCGAGCGGGGCAGTCTCATCCGTCAGCGTCTCTTGCACGCCACTGGCCGCCACTCGATCCATGAACAACTGGACTGCGGGAAACGCCATCGCATCGGCCGCTGTCATGCCATCGCTGATTGGTGGAACATCGAGCGGTGGAAGTATATGGACATGCTCGCCCTCGACACGCAATAATTCGCGACTGGTCGCAAGCAGGTGAGCCTGAGGCGCGGATTGATAAAGCTGTTCCGCGAGAGCCGCCGTCGCGTCAATGAGGTGCTCGCAATTGTCCAATACGAGCAACGCCCTTCGGGCGCTGAAAAACGCGAGAATACTGGGCTTGGGGTCTTGCACCTGCACCTTCAAGCCAAGCACGGAAGCAATTGCGCTCGGAACGATAGAGGCGTCAGTGACCGAGGCCAGATCAACGTAGTACACGGCGCCGTCAAAGGTATCGAGCAATGTATGCGCTACGGAGATCGCTACAGTCGTCTTCCCCATTCCGCCTGGACCAATGATGCTCACGAATCGATGATTTGCGAGCAACTCGACCAATACCTGTACTGAAACGTCGCGCCCGATGAGCCGTCCGAGTCGCTCGGGCAACGCGTGTTCCGAAGCCGAAACCGACGGTTGGCCGGCGGCGCGAAAACCGGGAGATCCGGTGGCCTCGAGTTTCGAGGATGGGGGTGCGAGACGAACTCGAGTTATGGGCGCGACGAAGCAGTACCCGCGGCCAGGTAGGTTGACGATGTAGCGCGCGCCCTCCTTGCCTTCACCCAGGCGTTTGCGCAGGCTCGCGATGTTGACGCGCAAGTTCGCTTCATCGACGACCAACCCTGCCCAGGCACGCGCGATCAGCTCCCGCCGGGAAAGTACTTCCCCCGCCCGCTCCACCAGCGCAATCAGTAGATCGAGCGAGCGGCTGCCGAGTTTGACGGGAAAG
>JADMIO011460657.1_pt1 | contig 28593 bp, 23 predicted proteins | sample 8958161 | NCBI WGS metagenome assembly JADMIO01 (sample SAMN16585339, study PRJNA669376) | soil metagenome | isolation source: Crop rotation soil | place: USA: Cullars Rotation, Alabama | collected 2011 | reverse complement strand
GCGACAACTTGTCCACGTGGAATTCTAAGCTTAGGATCCCAATGTGCTGGAAAGTCTGCTTCTCGCGACGGATGTCCACGCTCAGCTCGCCGAACTCCGTCTGCAGATGCTCGATCGTTGCCGGCGAGCTGCGCACCCACAACTCCGGGATCCCGGCGCTGATCACGAGTGTGTCGCCCTCGACGTACGCGAAGAGATCGGTAACCGATCGGATGTAATCGGAGCCGACCCATGTGTGCGGCATGTCGCCGATGAACTTCGGCGCGCGCTCGTCATGCCACACGACCTCGGCCCATTGCCGCCAGCCTGCGGGACGCCGGTCACGCAGGAAGAAGTTGAGCGACTGCACAGCACGATCTTTCTCGCCGAGGCGGATGAATGATGCGACGTTCCGCAGCTCGTACGGCGTGTAGGAATCCCACGCCAGCTTGCCGTTGCGGCGGGGAAGAAGCGTGTCGCGGTAGTACTTGTCGAACGTACGCAGGAGTTCCGTTCGCGGGAGCGATGTGCGCTCATCGGCCGGCTCGAGTGCGATCGATGTCGATGTCGGATCGTAATCGCCGAGCTCCGCGGAGCCCGGGATGTAGTCGATGTGGTGCGACTCGATCGTCTGCCGCAGGGATTCGAGGATCGACTTGCGCAGATCGTCGGCCATCGCCGCGATGCGCGCGCGATCGTCGTTGCGTCCGAGCTCGCCGGCGAGATACGCCGCGTCTTTGAGACCTTTGAGCGCGAAGAAGTCGTCCCAGTACGAGTGCATCGGTTTCGCCGAATAGCCTTCATGACTGATCGACTCGGGCAACAGGCCGGCGAACATTCCCTGCGTCTGCGTGCGCCGTAGCGTGTCGATGTAGGCGACCGCTTTCTCGAGGAGTGGCCAGAGAGGTTCGACAGTGGCCCGGTCGTGCGTGAAGCGGTAGTACTCGGCGGCGAGGAACAGCAATTCGCCGTTGCTGTCGTTCTCGGGGACGGGATCGGCGCCACGATGGTCGACGCAGCAGGGGACTTTGCCGCTCGGAAATTCGAACGGCGCGTACCACTTGAGGAAATCGCGCGCGGCGTCCGCGTGCCCCATACGCATCAATGCGGCCGACGTGAGTGATCCGTCGCGGATCCACGAACGTGCATAGGCGCGCGACCCGGGCTGAATGCGCGGACCATCGCGGTTGATGAGCATGTACGCGACTGTCGCGCGCAGCGTGTCCGCGATTTCGGGAACGGCCGGAATGTTGACGGTGACGCGATTGAGCTTCGCGCGCCAGTCGGCGGCGACCGTGGTCACGTTCTCATCGAACGATCCCTGCGGGACACGTGCGTTCGCGCTGAACGGAATCGCGATGACGACCTCTTTCGCATCGAATGTCATGACGGCGCTTGCTGCCGCGCGCTCATCCGTCACACTTTTCGCGTTGCCTTTGCCATTCGCGAGATCGACGACATCGGCCTCGTCGAAGTTCGCGGCGCGAAAGGTGAGCGGCGTCGTGCGAGGAACGATCGTGTGACCGTCGACCGTCACGGTTTTGCCGTCGTACGCGATCGATCGGATCTTCGCCGCGCCGCCGGGAGTGCCGAGGAATTGCCAGGGCGGGTTGACCTGGAACGGACGGATGGCGAGGACGAGCTTCACGGGATGAAGGGACTTGATGCGATAGCGGACCAGCAACGTCGATGCGCCGGCAGTTCCGGTTGCGACGGCCGTCGTCGTGAGCGTCGTTTCGTTTTCCCCGCGCCACGTCACCGAAGGAATCGGGAGATATCCATCTTCGAGCTTCTGTTCCGACTTCACGTCGGCCCACGTGATGACCTTGTCGCCATCGATCACGAGCGGCTCGATCGAGAATCCACCGGCGAACGGTTCGATCGCCGCATCTTCACTGATCAGCGCTTCATCGTCGTCGGCGTCGGCCCCGACGATCGTCCAGTAGCTCTGTTCGCCGTACAAGTAGCGCGGATACAAGCCGCGCTTCTGCGCGCGCGCCACGTTCGCAAAGAAGTCCGTCGGCGTTGATGACCATGACGGCGGCTGGATCGCTGCCTCGCGCACCGTCGCTCCGCTTTTCAACATCCGGATGCGCAGGTATCGCGTCTCGACGTCAGGAAGCGGGACGAAATCACGGCCGCCGTTGCCGCCGCGTACACGGTATGCAGTCGCCCACGTCTTCGCGTCGTCGGACGTCTCGATGTCGTAGTCGCTCGCCGGCTTGTCCCAATCGATGACGATTCCGCCGAGCTCACGCGGTGCTGTGAAGTCGAACGTCATCGCCTGCGACGTGCGCGTGATCTTTGGTGCGGGCGGATTCGCCGCCACGGCCGCGCGTTCGGTGAATGTCAGATCGTCGATCCACACCGTGCCTCTGCCGCCCGTACCGGCCGTGATCACGATCTCGATCGAGGCGATCTTGTGCGGATCGCCGCCGCCGAGCGGTCCCCATGCGAATTCGACCTGCCGTTTCCGCGTCCGGATCTGCTGCCAGTCCCGCGGGTACTCGAACATGCGGCGATTCATCCACCAGACGTTGTCGCTCGGATCGACGAGCTTGAACTCGAGGTTGTTCACAGGCGCATCCGCGCGCATCCAGAATGCGAATTCCCAGTTCGCCGGAAGATCGAGATCGACATTGCGGCGCGCGATCGCGTATCCGGCGCCGCCGTGAAAATCAAAATCGAGGCGCATCGCTTTGCCGTGCAGACCGGCGTCCTGACTGATGCGCAGCTCGACTCCGTCCGATGGGTGCGCCGACCACGCTGCGATCGACTCGAAATCATCGAGCGTCGCGGCGGACGCTGCGGACGCACAGGCGAGGAAGAGAACGAGTGTCATTCTGAGAAGCAGACATGGGGAGCGCCTCGGCATGACATCGATCATCGTCTTGCCATCCTCTCCTGCGGCAGCAGCGCGTGATACAGCGTCTCGAACAGCGGCGTCGGAACATTAAGCGCGTGACCGAGGCGGACGACGGCGCCGAGTTGCGCGTCGAGTTCTGATGGACGGCCTTGCATGATGTCGCGCTGGAGCGACGACGTGGCCTCCGCCGCCAATCCGTCGAACCTCGCCATCGTCCTCTCCTCGGCATCCGCACCGAGCTGGATCCCGCGCGCATTTGCGACGGCGATCACTTCGCGGACAGCCTGCGCGGCCATCGCGCGAGTCTCCGGCATTGCGCGCCACACGCCGACCGGCGTGCGCGTGATTGCGCCGAGCGCGCTCATCGGTGCGATGAAGAGGAACTTCGTCCACATCGATCGATGGATGTCCTGCGGAATCTCGGCTTTAATGCCGGCGGCGGTCATCGCGTCGCACAGCGCTTCGATCCGTTTCGTTCGCGAGTTGTCGAGCTCACCGAGCATCACGAACGGTTCGGTCGCGACGTGGCGAATGTGTCCCGGCTCGAGGATGAAACTGATGATGCCGCACAGCCCGCCGGCCGCATGTTTCCGTCCCAGCGCCGACTCGATCTCCTCCGGCGCATCGATCCCATTCTCGAGCGGCACAACGACTGTCTGCGGTCCGACGATCGGACGTGCCGCTTCCAGCGCCATCGCGAGGTTCGATGTCTTGACGGTCAACAGAACCGCGTCCACGATCCCGATCGAAGCCGGATCGTCCGTCGCGTGGACACGATCGATGGTGAAGTCGCCGTTCACGCTCTCGACGCGCAGACCTTTCGTCCGCAATGCTTCGAGCGTCGCGCCGCGAACGATGAAAAACGTGCTGTCGGGATCAGCGTTGGCGAGACGGCCACCGAAGTAACCGCCCACGCCGCCAGCGCCCACGATGGCGATGCGCATTGGGATGCGGATTATCGCGCACCCTGACGCGGCTGACGGCCCGGCCATCCGCCGAGATCTTTGTGCGTCTTGATCCAGACGTCGTCGAGCGAGCCTTCGCTCAACATCTTCGTGATCCACAGGACCTGGCCGGTATGCGTCGACACATGCGTGACGATGCCGATCAGGTCCTCGATGAGAAGCGTGTACATCTTCGGTTCCGGAGAAGGGGAGGACAGGCGATCGACAGTGATGCCGTCGAAGGTCTTCTCCGCATTCGCGACCATGCCGTTGAAGATGGCGAGCAGCTCTTTCTTCGGGATGTGGCGACGCTCGGCAAACTCCGCGTCACGATCGCGGTGATAGTCGACCTTGCCGATGAGAAAGTTGAGGTAGTGATTCAGAGAGCCGGAGAGGTGAATCACGAGGTTGCCGACCGAGTTCGCCTTCTCGTTCGGACGCCACCAGATCTGTTCGTCGGTGAGCTGCTCGAGACAGGTGCGGATCTGTTGGGGGAAGATCTTCGTAACACGGACGCGGAACGCGGTGAGAACTGCTTGCAGAGTGTCCATCGCGCGGATTCTATGGCACGCTCTGGCGCAATTCCTGCTGGTTTGCCTCCAGCGGACGACCACCATGAAACCAACGCTCCTCGCAGCACTTCTCCTGCTGAACGCCGCTGTCTCGCATGCCGCCGTGTGGACGGCGCCGGCACCGCTGACGCCCGATCCGGCCGGCTCCGCACAGCGTCTGCCGGTTATCGGAGTGATGCCGACGGGCGTGGTCACGTTCTGGAACGAAGACGGGACACATTTCGGCAAATCCAACGGCGTGGCGCCGATCGCCGCAAGCGACGCGATGCAACTCGATTCTTTTCCATATCGCGAAGCGACGATTGCGACGAACGGAAACGAAGGCTACGCGGCGTGGGTCGAGAACGACTGGATGTACGGCTTCATCATCGGCGCTGACGGAAAGCCGCGAACCGAGCCTTCGCTGATTTTCATGGTCGACTCGCGCCACACGCAGCGTCTCGCGGTCGCTGCGAGTGCCGATCGTTACCTCTTCATCATGTCGGCGTGGACGAAGGCGACAGCGTTCCTCTTCGATCGCGACGGCAAGCTTCTCAACCGCGCGGACATCACGATGGGCGGCGGTACGCACAACGTCGACAAGATCGCCGCGGCATCGAACGGCGACAGCTTCCTCGTGGTGTGGGACACGACGACAGTCGAGCCGTGGGTGGATCCGTGCACGATCCGGTGTCCCGCTGCGGACCGTTGGGTACACGCGGTCGTGATCGGCCACGATGGAAATCCGCGGCCCGAGACAGAAACGATCCTGTCGAAGAACGGCGGGCTGCCGGATGTCGTTTTCAACGGCACGTCGTACCTTGCTGTGTGGTCATCGATGCCCGACGGCGGCGTCGTCGGAAAACTGATCGCGCCCGATACGACGACAGGGGAGGACCGCGTCTTCACCACCGGCCACGACTTCGGTCCGCGCCTGGCGTGGGACGGGCGCGGCTACACGATCGGTTTCGTCAATGCAGACGATCAATCGCTGCGCGTGATCCGCACCGACTCTCTCGCGCAAAACCCCGGCACCGCCGACGCCCTCGGCCAAGTCAGCAATGTGCGTTCGTTCGCGCTCGCGGGAAACCCGCAGAACGTGACGATCGCGTACGAACTCGGCAATCAGATCGTCGCTCGGCGTCTCGTCGCGGCGCCCGGCCGCTTGCGTGCTGTGCGGCCATAAATCAGGGTAGAATGCCCATCGTCCCGGCCGTCGGAACGGCCTCTTCGGCGCAATCCTTGCGTCGGTTTTGCCCCAACAAAATCTCGAGAGGACCCTATCAATGACTGAGACGATCTCCTCGACGCCCGCAGTCGCAAGCGAGCCCAAGCGGAAAACCGGAAAGCACACGAAGACGCTGCCGGTCGAACCGAAATCTGTCGTCTGGAATCCGTCACCGGAACAGCTCCGCCAGTTCGCCGAGGCGATGCCGAACGCACGGATCACCGAGTTCAAGAACGTAAACGTCGGTACGCGCGTCGTCTCGCGCTCGAAGCTGTCGACGTTCATCGCCACCGATCGTCCCCAGGAACATTCCGATCAGACGATCACACGCGCGGAGTACGACCGCATTGCGAAGATGCAGAACGATTACATCCGAACGCGGGACATGCTCGTGATCGAAGGCTTCATCGGCAACGATCCCGAATTCCGTGTACCGGCCCGGCTGATCATCGAGAAGTCGAACGCGAACATCGCCGCGATGCAGAACATCCTGTATTACCCGGCGACGGCGGCGGAGCTGGAGTCGTTCGAGCCGAAACTGACGGTCGTTTACACACCGAACCTGAAAGCCGAGGGATACCCTGATGACCGCCTCATCGCGGTGGACCTCGAGAGCTACGTGACGCGCGTCTTCAACTCCGACTACTTCGGCGAATCGAAAAAAGGCGGCCTCCGCATGTGGAACAAGCTCGTGTACGAGCGCGGCGGCCTCGCTCTCCACTCGGGATGCAAAGTCATTCCGGTCGGCGGCAAGAACCGCGTCGGCTTGATCGTCGGACTGTCGGGCACGGGCAAGACCACGACCACATTTACGAAGCAGAACAACTCGTCGCCGGTTCAGGACGACTTCTGCGCGCTGATGCCCGGCGGAAAGGTCGTCGCAACCGAGAACGGCTGCTTCGCCAAAACATTCGGTCTGAATCCGCAGGATGAGCCGACGATCTATCACGCGTGCGCGTCGCGGCATGCGTACCTCGAGAATGTCTCGCAGAACGATCAGGGGAAAATCGATTACTTCGATACGTCGTACACGCCGAACGGCCGCGCCGTCATCCGCATGGAAGACATCGCCGGCGCGTTCGACGCGCGCGACGTGAGCAAAGTCGACTTCCTTCTCATCCTCAATCGCAACGAAAACATCATCCCGGCCGTCGCCAAACTCGAAGGTCCGCTGGCGGCCGCGTACTTCATGCTCGGCGAGACGAAGGGCACGAGCGCCGGCGGCGCTGCGGAAGCCGGCAAGTCGCTGCGAGTGCCTGGAACGAATCCGTTCTTCCCGCTGCTGCACGCGTATCAGGGAAACCGGATGCTCGAGCTCATGAAAGACAGCCCGATGGACGTCTACCTCATGAACACGGGACGGATCGGCGGCGATGAGAAGGACGAGCGTTCCAAGAAAGTCCGCATTCAACAGTCCTCAGCAATCGTGAAAGCGATCGCCGAGGGAACGATCAAGTGGACGAAGGATCCGGACTTCGGATATCTCGTCGCGACCGACGTTCCCGGCGTCGACGACCACGATTACCTTCAGCCGAAGAAGATGTACGAGCGGCAGGGGAGGATGGACGAGTACAAGCAGCTCGTTCAGAAGTACAACAACGATCGCCGCGAATATCTGCGCAAATGGCCCGGGCTCAGCGCAGAAATCGTATCTGCGCTTTAACCATCTCGCGCCGCGCGACGACGCCGGGCCTGCAGTGGGCCCGGCGGTGCGCGACGCGGCGTTGCCGGTTAAACGGGCTGCGGTTGCGGCGTGTAGTGCGCGTTCCCCCACGCCAGGAGCGAATAGAAAATCGGCGGCAGGAAAAGCAGGCCGATCGCGAACGCGCCGCTCTTGTTGAAGCTCTTCGCCAGCGCGAACGGGATGATGAACATCATCGCGATGTTCACGAACGGCACGAGAAACAGGACGATCCACCACATCGGCTTGCCGACGATCTTCAGGAGCACGAGGACGTTGTAGATCGGAACGATCGAGGCCCATCCGGGCTCGCCCGCTTTCTGGAACACCTTCCACATCGCCGCGATCAGGACAATCATGATCCCGAGCGACAGTCCGATCATCGAACCGATCAGCGCGGCCTGGCCGCCGGTTAATCCAGGCGCAGCATCCGCGTCGGCCTGCATCATCAGAGCAACAAAATTGAGCATCTGCTCCTCCTCCTCACGCGTTGTCGGGGGACACCGTCATGATAACGCGGAGAAGGCGGAATTGGATTTACGACGCTACGTCTCGGCGTGCAGGAACATGTAGACGGCGGCGATGGCGAACAGGATGTTGGCGCTCCACGCGGACAAGGCCGGTGGGAGGTTTCCTACCTCGCCGAACTTCGTAAACACCGCGTAAACCATCCAGTAGAAGATGCCGACGACGAGCGCGATGCCGACGCCGTACAGCGCTCCGCGTTTGCCGATGCGGAACGCGAACGGCAGCGCGATGAGCGCCATCACGATGCTGAGGAACGGCCACGAAGTCTTCGAGTACAACTGCACGGAGAGCTTCTCCGCCGCGTATCCGGTCTTGCGCAGCGAACGGATGTAGCGCCGCAGCTCGTTAAACGTCATCTGCGACGGATCGGAGTTGCCTTCCAGCGCGAAGTCCTGCGGAGTCTCCTGGTAGTACAGCCGGATCGGATTCACGATCGGCGTGTACGTGGTCGCACCCTCATCCGTAAACGATCGCAACCACCCATCCGAGAACACCCATCCTCGGCCATCCCACTTCGCGCGATCGGCGTACACGCGCCGCGTGATGCGGAAATCCGTCGGGTGGAACTCGAAGACCTGGATCTGCGACACCTGCTTTGTGTTGTTGTCGTAGGAGAGGAAGTTGATGATGTAACGCCCTTTGCCGATGAACCACAACCGCTGCTGACCGGCAGTCTGGACGACCTTACTTCCTTTGATCTTGCTGTGGATCTGATTTGCGCGCTGGTTCGCGTAGGGCAGCACGAAATCGAGATTGAAGTAGGCGAGGAGTGCAATCACTCCGGCCACGGCGATGACCGGCACGGCAGCGCGATAGAGCGACACGCCGCCCGACTTGAACGCCGTCACCTCGTTGTTCTTCGACAACATGCCGAACGTGACGAGGGTGGCCACGAGCACCGAGATCGGCAGCGTCCAGTTGAGAATGCTGAACATGCTGAAGCGGTAGTACGACAGCACCATGTGCACCGGGATCTTGTTGTCGCGGATATCGCCGGCGATGCCGGTGTAGTCGATGACGGTGAACAGCGCCGCGGTCGAGATCAGGACGAGCGCCAGGACCTTGAGGAACTCGCGGAGAATGTAGCGATCGAGGATGTTGGGGAACGTGATGTCAAGCCGCTTCAGGATCGGCGGCTCATCGGGTTCGGCCATTTCAGAACGTGAGGTAACCGGCCGAGTCGTGTCGCGTCGCTGCCGGCGGCGGTTGATCACGGCGCTCAGCGCGCGCTTCAACAGTCCCGAGTCACGCTTCTGCGCGCCGGTATCGCGATTCGCGCGGAACAGGAGATAAATGCCGATCACAAGCAGCAGGATGTTCGGCGTCCACATGCCGATCATGGGCGACACGCGTCCGGTGCGCGCCAGCGCCTCGCCGTTGTTGATCATCACATAATAGAAAAGGATGATTCCGATGCTCAGCGAGAAACCGGAGCTCTTGCCGCCGCGGCGGTTCGTGATGCCGAGAGGCAGGCCCAGGATGCCGAAGACGACGCAGGCGAACGGGATCGCGAACTTCTTGTGGATCTCCACACGCGCCAGATTGAACGTCTGTCGCTCGAGATCCGATACCGTCTTCTTCGATGTGACCGTGCGCAGCATCTGCTCCTGGCGCACGAGCTCGCGCAGGTCCATCTCGCGGAGTGACTTCGCGTACTGGCCGGCCGGATCCGTCGACGAATACTTGTCCGGCAGCAGGATCCGCTGCGTGGCGTTGCGATTGAGGTCGTAGCGATCGGGACGGCGCGGATCCATGACGTGCGTCTGCGCATTGCGCAGGTTCATCCATACCTGGACCTGATTCGCTCCGCGCAGGACGCCCAGGTTGCCGCCTTGCGCGATGACGATGCGCTGGCCGCCGCCGGGCGTCAGCGCACCCGGTCCGGCTTCGCGCTGCTGCTCCTGGCGTTCACGTGCTGCACGCTCCGCCATCTGCTGCGGCGTGAGCGGCGTCGACGACTGCTGCGCGCCCTCTTCGCGCGTGTCCGCGACGAAGACGCCTTTCCATTGCGCCGTCCGCGGGTCGATATCGTTCACGTAGATCATGAGGTTTTCGTAGTCGTCGTAGAAGCGGCGAGGCTGAATCTCTTTCTCGACGGTCGACGTGAAAATGTCCGCGCGCAGCTTCGTGAACTCGCTGTTGCCGCGCGGCAGCACGACATTCATCAGGTACAGATTGATGAGGAAGACGACGACGCTGAACAGGAAGACCGGCAGGTAGATCGTCTTCGTCGAGATGCCGAGCGCGCGCATGGCGATGATCTCGGAGTCCGACGACAGCCGGCCGATGGCGATGAGGATGCCGAACAGCAGCGACATCGGCACCGTCAGCACGACGATGTTCGGCAGCGAGAGCAGAAGCAGCTTCCCGACGACGGCCGGCGCCAGCGACCGGCTGATGATCATGCCGGCCAGGTCGAAGAGCTGCTTCATCAAAATGAGAGACGTGTAGAAGAGGAAGCCGAGGACCGTCGGCCCGAGCATCTCTTTGAGGATGTAGCGAGTAAGGATCTTCACCGGCAGAGCATTCTAGGCGCCGTGACGAGGTTTCCGCAGCGTCTCATAAGATAGATTATGTTAAATACGCGGTACGGTTGGGCGCCGCCTTCGTGTCCGGCGACGTCCTCCCGCTCTGTGCGGCGTCGATGCCATCGACGAATCGCTCATGAGCACGCTGCCCCGGCATGGGCCTCGATGCCGGCCAGCGCGCGCTCCAGGTCCTCGACGAGGTCTCGCACATCTTCCAGTCCCACGGACAACCGTATGAGGCCATCCCCGATGCCGACTTTGCGTCGCGTTTCCGCATCGACTGAAGCGTGCGTCATCGTCGGCGGATGGCAGAACAGGCTGCGCACGCTTCCCAGCGATTCGGCCAGCGTCCACAACTCGAGCCGCTGCGCGAACGAACGCGTCGCCTCGAGTCCGGCGTCGAGCTCGAACGAGACGATCGCTCCCGGCCGAACCATCTGCCGTCGCGCCACAGCGTCGCCGTCGGGAAAGTAAACGCGTGCCACGCGCGGCTGCCGGCGCAGCCAGGCCACGATCTCTTCTGCGTTGTCACAATGCTTCTGCACGCGGAGGCCGACGGTCTTGATGCCGCGCAGGATGAGGAAACAGTCCTGCGGACCGGGAACAGCACCTACCGCGTTCTGGAAGAACTTCAGCTCGTTGTACAGCGTCTCGTCGTTGGTGATGATCGCGCCGCCGATGCAGTCGCTGTGGCCATTCAGATACTTCGTCGTCGAGTGAATGACGATGTCCGCTCCCAGCGCGATCGGGCGCTGCAGCACCGGCGTTGCAAACGTGTTATCGACAGCCAGCAGGATTCCGGCGCGTCTCGCGATTGCGGCGCACGCTGCGATGTCCGTGATTTTGAGCAATGGGTTCGACGGCGACTCGATCCATAGCAGACGCGTTTCGGGCGTAATCGCGCACTCGATCGCCTTCAAGTCTGTCGGATCGACGAACGTGAACTGCACGCCGAACTTGGCGAAGAACTTCGTGAAGATCCGCCATGCGCCGCCGTAGAGGTCGCGCGTCGACACGACGTGATCACCGGCGCGCAGGATCGACAGCGCGCCGTGAATCGCCGCCATCCCGCTGGCGAACGCGAGTCCGTACTTTGCGCCTTCGAGCGCCGCGAGGTTGTCCTCGAGAGCGCGCCTCGTCGGATGATCGGTGCGTGAATAGCCGAAACCTGTCGTGACGCCGGGCTCGATCTGCCGGTACGTCGATGTCTGATAGATCGGAGTGGTCACTGCGCCGGTACCGTCGTGATCAGGTTGACCGGCATGGATGGCGAGAGTATCGAATCGATAGGACATGCATTCCTCCATGGTCCTCGAGCGAACAGCGTGTGTGAGGAGTGGGAACTACGCGGAGGACCCGGGTCGGCAGACGCAGGCTAGGCGTTTGCGCCCGGGCGGCGCATCACCATTCGGCCCATGGTCGTGGTGCTGCGTTGCATGTTGGCGGACTCTAGGCGCGTGATGGCTTCCTGTCAAGACGAGAGCTCACCGCAGAGACACAGAGCACACAGAGACAGCACAGAGAGTCTCTGGGTCTCTGTGGTGCCGGTTCCTATTTTTCCGTCTCGAGCCTGCGCAGCAGTTCGCGCACCGCGTCGATGATCTCTTTGCGTTCCACGTTCGCTTTGCGGAAGCGGAGATCGAGCGTGAACGGGAGAGCCTTGTCCTTCAACTGAAAGATGAAGTTCTTCGGCCGGCCGGCCTTCTTCGTCTCTTTCGTGGCGGTCTTGCGGCGGACATCGTCGCGCGACAACTCCCCTGCCGCGAATCGGCGCACGACGTCTTCCATCGCTTCTTCGGATCCGGCGCGCGCAACCTGGACGAGCACGGATTTGTTCGCGATGCCCGCTTCACGACACATCGCCCGGATGCGATCGGGGATCTCATTCAGCGTCAACGTCTCGGTCACGGTGATCCGCGACTTGCCGATGACCTGCGAGATCTTCTCGTGTGTGTAGTCGAAACGCTGCTGCAGCGCGAGGAATCCTTCCGCTTCTTCGAACGGCGTCAGGTCCTTGCGCTGGATGTTTTCGATGAGCGCGATCTCCAGCTGCTCCTTGTCGTCGACGTCGAGCTCGATCGCCGGAATCTCGTCGAGACCGGCCATCGTGGCGGCGCGGAACCGGCGCTCGCCGGAGATGATCTGGTACTGGTTCGGTCCGGTCGCGCGGACGAGAATCGGCTCGAGCACGCCTTTCTCGCGAATCGACGCCGCGAGCTCCTCGATGTTGCCGAGGCTCGTGCGCGGCTGGTCAGAGTTCGGCTCGATCATCGAGAGCGGGATCATCGATCCGATGTGACGTCCGGAACGGCGCGTCAGCTCTTCGACAAAATGCGCGTCGTGGCGCATCGACTTCTGCTGCGGTAATCCGCGTTTCATGGTCATCGTCGTCACACCCGCGAGAGGATCTCTTCGCTCAACGAGTAATACTCCATCGCTCCGCTCGATTTCGGGGCGAACGTGAAAATCGATTCCTTGTATGCAGGACTCTCCTCGAGCCGGATCGATTTCGTGATCACGGTGTTGAAGAGCCGCTCGCCGAACACGCTGCCAATCTGATCGTGGATGTCCTTCGCCAGAGTCGTGCGCTTGTCGTGCATCGTGATCACGACGCCGAGGAGCTGCAGGTTCGGATTGGGTCGGGCCTTGATTTTCTCGATCGTCTCGAGCAGATCGTCCGTACCCTCCAGCGCGAAGTACGACGACTGGATCGGAACCAGGACATGCGTCGACGCTACGAGCGCGTTCACGGTGATCATGCCGAGTGTCGGCGGCGTATCGATGAAGACGTAGTCGTATTCATTCGCCGCGTCTTTCATCTTGTCTTTGAGCCGGAACGGACCGTCGATCTCACCGATGAGCTTCGACTCCAGCTTGGCCAGAGCGATGCGAGAGGGCGCGAGCCGCAGGTTCTCCACCGGCGTCTGCACGATCACATCCTTGAACCCCAGTTCCTCGGACACGAGGACGTCGTACATCGAACGCGTCACCGAGCGCGGATCGATGTAACTCATCGTCGAATTCGCCTGCGGGTCGAGATCGATGAGGAGGGTCTTGAAACCTTTGTTGGCGACAGCGGCCGCGAGATTGATCGTGGTTGTGGTCTTACCCACTCCGCCTTTTTGGTTGGCGACCGTGATGATCATCCGATTGAGGGTATTTTACTCGACCGTCGCCCCGTTCAGATGGCAGATCGCAGATGGCAGATGGCAGGAAAGGCTTCTCCTGCGAACTGCAATCTGCGATCTGCGATCTACATTTTGTACTTGCCCATGTCGTCCGGGCCGAGCTGATCGAACCACTTCTTCAGCTTCTCGTCGTTTTCATCGGACGCATCGGGGGAAATCGTCTGGGCCTGATCGAGCACGGCCTGCTCGACGAAGATTGGTGCTTCCACGCGCAGAGCGAGCGCGATGGCATCGCTCGGACGCGCGTCGATCTCGAGCGTGCGGTCGCTTGTGATCACGCGGATCTGCGCGAAGAAGGTGCTGTCTCGGAGATCGTTGATGACGACGCGGGACACGCGTGCGTCGAGCTCGCTGATGAAGTTGCGAAGAAGATCGTGCGTCATCGGACGCGGAGTGGAGACTTTTTCCAGCTGCAGAGCGATGGCGTTCGCTTCGAAGATGCCGACCCAAATGGGAAGGAAGAACTTTTCCTGTTCGTCTTTCAGGACGACGATCGGCGAGTTGGACACGGGGTCCAGCATCAGCCCTTTGATCGACATCGGTATGAGTTCAGTCACGCAACAACCTCCCCGCGCAACGTGTGATGCTGCGCCTGGTCGATTCGCACACCCAGCATACTCCCCAGCGGCATCGAGGCATCGCCTGCGAAATTGACGACGTAGTTGTCGTCGGTCCGGCCGGCGAGCATCGTTGCATCATGTTTACTCGGCCCTTCGTAAAGGACCGGCAACACTCTGCCGCGGTACGACTCGAGCCGTTCGCGCTTGGCGCGTTCGTGAAGGTCGAACAGCCGGGTCAGACGCTCCGACGCGATGTCATCGTCGACCGGCTGACCGATCTTCAACGCCGGCGTTCCCGGCCGCGGTGAGTACTTGAATGCGAAGAGCGAGCCGTAGCGCACCTCTTCGATGAGCGAGAGACTCTGTTGAAAGTCCTCCTCTGTCTCGCCGGGAAAGCCGACGATGAAGTCCGTCGAGAAGTGGATCTCCGGAATCGCGCCGCGAATCCGGCCGATCGTCTCAAGGTACTTTTCGCGCGTGTACAGGCGTTTCATGCGGCGCAACACGGCCGAGGATCCCGACTGCACCGGCAAGTGCAGATAGCGAGAGATGTTCTTGTGGTCGCGCATCGCGGCGATCATGCTGTCGTTGACTTCGGCCGGGTGCGAGGTCATGAATCGCAGCCGGAGCACCTGCGGAATCTCCGCGACTCCGCGAAGCAACGCACCGAAGTCGCGGCCCGTGACCGGACAGCGATACGCATTCACGGTCTGGCCGAGAAGCTCGATTTCCACGCGACCGGTGTCGACGGCAGCGCGCACTTCGGCCATCACATCATCGAACGGACGCGATACCTCGCGTCCACGCGTCGTCGGCACGATGCAGAAGGTGCAGTTCTTGTTGCAACCCTCCATGATCGTGACCTGCGCTTTCGTCGCCGACGGTCTGTCGATGGCGACGAAGTCGTAGCGGCGGTCCTCCGGAAAGTCGACGGCGACTCTTTGCGAACCGTCGAGAATCTGATCGAGATGTCCCACGTTCCCGGGGCCCATCACAAAATCGACCCACGGTGCGCGCTCGAGGATCCGCTCCCCTTCCTGCTGCGCGACACAACCGCAGACGCCGATCTTCGCGCCACGCGCCTTCTCGTCACGAAGACGGCCGAGGTGCGAGAAGACCTTCTGCTCCGATTTGTCGCGGATGCTGCACGTGTTGAGCAGGATTAGATCCGCCTCGCTCTCGCTCTCCACGCGCTTGTATCCGCGGAGCTTGAGCGTTCCGGACAGACGCTGAGTGTCCAGATCGTTCATCTGGCAACCCCACGTCTCGATGAAGAAAGTTCTGGCCATGATTACTGTTTGCCGAGACGCGCGAGGCGATCGCGCGCATCGGCCAGATCGCCGCGCGCCTCATCGAGCTGGCGCTTCGTCTGGTCGAATCGCTTCTGGATCACGTCGTCGCGATACGTCGCGTCGTTCTCGTCATAGAAACTCTGTTCGATGCGATTCAGTTCCTTCTCCAGGTCGGAGACGCGTTTCACAGCGACATCGACTGCGGACTCAGCCTTTTTGCGCTCGCGAAGTTCCTCGTCCTGTTTCTCGATCGGACTGCGCGGATCTTTCGGACCGATCTCCGCAGCGAGCGGCGCTTTCGGTGGCAACACGACCAGGTTGCCCTTCGATTTCTTCACGTCCGCGTTCGTGATGACTTTGGTCGTCGCTTTCTTTCGCGGCTTCGCCTTCTTCGCAGCTTGAACCAGTGCGGAGTCTTTCTGTTGCTGATCTTGTGTGGCGCCGCCGACCTCGGCGGCGTTCTTTTGAGGCGGATCGTCGACCGCCGCCGAGGTCGGCGGCGCCACACAGAGTATCGAGCACAGTACGAGCGTCGCCGCGACTCTCATGCCTTCGTCGTCCCCACCCGGCCGTACCGGTCTTCCAGCCTCACCACATCCTCGAGATGCGGCGTCGACACTTCGGCCAGATCCGTGTCGACGATCGCTTCCATCCGATGGATCATTCGCGGCGGAATGTGAAAGGCCTCCCCTTTCCGCAATCGCATTTCGCGCCGGTCGCCGTTCCACTCCACTGTCAGCAGCAACTCGCCGGCGACGACGTAGAGCGTCTCTTCTTTCACCTCGTGATATTGCAGGCTGAGTGCTTCTCCGCGATTGATGTGCAGGATCTTGCCGACGTAGTCCTTCGTCTTCGCGTAAATCAGCTCGTATCCCCACGGCTTCGGGACGTGCTTGATCGCTTTGCACTCGAAGAGGTCGTCGCGATTCATATGTTCTTGTTCACGAGTCCTTCGGGGAAGCGCATCGCAACGCTCTCGATCACGAACTCTTCGATCTCCTGCGCGGTCTTCTTCTGCAGAGCCATCTCCGCCATGCGCCGGCAATCGCGATACCTGACCGAACGAATGACGTTCTTGATCACCGGAATCGACGACGGGTTCATGGAGAAGATCTCCAGACCGAGGCCGAGCAGGACGGTCGCGTAAATCGGGTCGGAAGCCATCTCGCCGCACATGGAAACCGGGATACCGGCGCGCTTTCCTGCGTCGATCACGTTCTTGATGAGACGCAGCAGCGCCGGATGAAGTGGCTCATACAGGTAACTGACGTTCTCGTTCGAACGGTCGATGGCGAGCGAATACTGAATGAGATCGTTCGTACCGATGGCGAAGAAGTCGGATTCGGTGGCCAGCACGTCGGCGATGATCGCGGCCGACGGCACCTCGATCATGATTCCGATCTTCATCTGCGGGTTGTACGCAATACCCTCGACATCGAGCTCGGCGCGAATCTCGCGGATGAGCGTCTTCACCTGACGCAGCTCCTGAATGCCGGAGACGAGCGGGAACATGATCTTGATCGGACCGAACGCCGACGCGCGAAGCAGCGCGCGCAGCTGCGTCTTGAACATGTCGCGATGCTTCATGCACAGGCGCAATGCGCGAAGGCCGAGGACGGGGTTGTCCTCTTTGCTGCCCATGATTTGTTTGGCGAGCTTCTTCCCGCCCAGGTCGAATGTGCGGATCACGCACTCGTTCGGCGCCATCGCTTCGGCGAGCTTGCGATAGACCTCGAGATGCTCCTCTTCGGTCGGAAGGACGGGACTCTTCGATATGTACAGAAATTCGGAGCGGTAGAGGCCGATGCCTTCCGCTCCGAAACGGAGCGCGTCGTCGAGCTCCTGAACGAGCTCGATATTCGCGAGAAGGTTGATGCGCCGATCGTCGCGCGTCGTCGCAGTCAGGCGCCGGTTTTCGAGGAGCTTTTTCTCCGCTTCTTCATGTCGTGATCCGCGGCTGCGGTACTCGGCGACCATCGCTGGCGTGGGATTGACGAGCAGCGTTCCTTCGTAACCGTCGACGATCACCAGCTCGTCGTTGTCGATGATCTTCGTCAGGCGCGGCACGCCGATGATCGCGGGCATGAACAACGACTTCGCGATGATCGACGTGTGCGACGTTCGGCCGCCGGTCTCCGTAGCGAACCCGACGATCGGACGGCGGTTGAAGTTCACCGTGTCGGACGGCGTCAGGTCATCGGCGAGGATGATCACGTCGTGAGCGATCTCGGAGAGATCGTGATGCGAGATGCCCTGCAGATTCAGGAGAACGCGCTCGGCGACATCTTTCACATCGGCAACGCGCTCTTTCAGGTAGTTGTCATCGAAGCTGGCGAAGCGCGCTTGCAGCTCTTCCTGCACTTCGGAGAGCGCCCACTCCGCGTTCACCTGCTCGTACTCGATCTTCTGCGCGACTTTGTCGGCGAACGAGGCGTCGCCGACGATCATCGCGTGCGCCTCGAAGATCGACGCGTATTCATCGCCCATCGAGCGCCGGACCTTCTGGCTGAGATCGAGCAACTCATCGCGCGTCTTCTCCAGCGCCTCCATGAACCTCGTCACTTCCGACGCCACTTCTTCTTCGCGAATGGGGACGCGGTAGACGGAGGCGATGCGCTTTTCGACGATGACCGCCCGGCCGATGGCGATGCCGGGTGACACACCGATGCCTTTGTAGGTACGGATGTCGGTGCGCGCCTGGGCGGCGCTGCGCTGAGCGCGATCGGTCAACATTGGCGTCAGGCTTGGGCTTCAGGCGTCGGGCGAGTCCGTGAGCGCGTAAAGCCTAACGCCTAAACCCCAACGCCCGTTTCATTCTACTTCATCGAATTTGCGGTCGATGAGTTCCTGCACGGCGGTGAGCGCCTCGTTCTCGTCCTCACCACTGGCGCGCACGGTGATGACGGAACCGCGGCCGGCCGCGAGAAGAAGAATGCCCAGGATGCTCTTGCCGTCGACCTCTTCGTCGCCTTTTCGGATCTTGATGTCGGATTTGAACCGTGCAGCCGTATGAACGAGTTTTGCCGCAGCGCGCGCGTGAAGTCCGAGTTTGTTCTTGATCTCGATGTCGCGCTCGATCAACCCTGCGCCGCCTTTTTCTCGGCCGCGAGCAGATCAGACGCCACACGAATCGCTTTTGATCCTTTCTCCGTGATGACGTGCGCCAGCGACGCCACATCGCGCGATTCGTGCTGCATGCTCGCGAACTTCACCACCATCGGAAGGTTCACTCCCGTCACGATCTCCACCCGCCCCTTCTCCAGAAACGAGAGGCTGATGTTGCTCGGCGTGCCGCCGAACATGTCCGTGAAGATGATGACGCCGTCCGATTCGGGAAGTCGCTCCAGCGCCTCGCGGATCTTCTCGCGGGCGTTGTCCACCGATTCGTTCCACTCCAGTGGCACGGCCTCGATGCCGTGCGTGTTTGCTTCGATCTGTTCCGCGGCTTTCAACAGCTCATGGGCGAGCTTCCCATGAGTAACAATCAGTGCACCGATCAATACCAACCCCCAATTGCGCAGCGGATGATAACTTCAATCCTGCGGCCGCCCATTCTCGGCGCGCAAACTGTTGGGCACGTGCTGGTTACGACGCGCGTGCCTACCTCTTGCAGTCCCGGTGAACGATCTCGACGGTGACGTCGCGCGTCGCGAGGTCGTCCCCGAGACGCTGCCCGATCGCCACGGAGCGATGCTTTCCGCCCGTGCAGCCGATGCCGATCGTCAGGTAGCTCTTCATCTCCTTCTCGTACTGCGGCAGAAGGTACGAGACGAAATCGAGCAAACGCCGGTAGAACTCCTCGTACTCCGGCTGCTTCTGAAGGTAATCGACCACCTCCTGATCGAGTCCGGTATGCGGGCGTAGATCGGCGACGAAGTGCGGGTTCGGCAGGAACCGCACATCGAACAGCAGATCGATGTTGTACGGCAGGCTGTACTTGAATCCGAACGTGATGATCGTGACGAGCAGCGCGCGCCGTGGCGCATCCGGCAGCTGGAACCGGCGTATGACCTCGGCCTTCAACTCGTGCACGGAGAATTGCGACGTGTCGAGAACGAGGTTTGCCAACTCCTTCACTTCGGACAACGCCTCGCGCTCACTCTGGATCGCTTCGAGGATCGGCATGTCCTGCGCGAGCGGATGCGGCCGCCGCGTCTCGGAGTAACGACGCACCAGAACCTCATCCGTCGCTTCGAGAAAGATCAGGACGACATGCGGCACCAGCTTCTGGATGCGCTCGCGATAGAAATTCGGGAAGACCGTCGCGAAGTCGTGCGCGCGCACATCGACGACGATGCCGACGCGGTCGGCGTTTTCGTGCGCGGCGACTTCCTGCAGGAACGGCTCGATCAGCGCGATCGGCAGATTATCCGAACAGTAGAAGCCGAGGTCCTCGAGCGTGCTCTGAACGTAGCTCTTCCCCGAGCCGGAAAGGCCCGTGATGATGACGAGATGTTCCGGTGTACGCATCCACTAACGCCGCTAACGCTGGCGGCGGAGGCGATTCAGGATGTCGGGATTCATCATCTGTCGCGTATGCGCGCTTCGCCGCTCCGAGCTGACTGCTTCGGCAGGGTTTACAGCAGGAAGCGCGCCGGGTGATGTCGTCCCCTGCAACGCGATCTGCTGGTCGATGCGCTGCGTGAACGCGCGCGCCGAGTCGTAACCCTGCAGCTTCATCAGATGGTTGCGCGCCGCGATCTCGACGAGGAGCGCGAGGTTCCGTCCCGAGGCGACCGGCAGACGCACGTACGGTTTGGCAACACCCAGAAGCTCGTACGTTTCGCCGGCGATGCCGAGCCGGTCGTATTCAGTTCCCTCGACCCATTTCTCGAGCTTCACCACGAGGTCGATCGGTTTCACATCGCGTGTCGACGCCACGCCGAACAGGTCCTTGATGTCAATGATGCCGATGCCGCGCAGTTCCATGTGATGGCGCAGCAGGTCGTTCGAATATCCGAGGAGGACGTCATTCGGGTGCCGGCGGATGATGACCATGTCGTCGGCGATGAGGCGATGACCGCGATACACAAGGTCGAGCGCGCACTCGCTCTTGCCAATGCCGCTGTCCCCGAGCAGAAGAACGCCGATGCCGTACACGTCGAGCAGTCCGGAATGCATCGTGACGCGCGGCGCCATCGTCTCCTCGAGGAAGTACGTGCAGCGCGTGATCGTCGTCGATGACATCGCCGGCGTCGAATAGAGCGGCACCGACCGTTTCTCGCACTCGTGCCGGAACTCTTCGAGAGGCGTGATGCCCTTCGTGACGATGAAACACGACACGTCGAGCGCCGCCACGTCGCGCACACGCTTCTCGCGCAGGCGCGGCGGAAGACTCTGCAGATACTTCGTCTCCGACTCGCCGATGATCTGCACGCGCCACGGCTTGATGTATTCGTAGTAGCCGGCGAACGCCAGACCCGGTTTCTGAACGCGCGGCCGCAGGATGACGCGGTCCAGCCCGTCCTCACCGGTGATGAGTTTCAGCGCGAGGTCTTCCAGCTCTCCGGACTGAAGAGACTGCACCGTGGTCTGGACGAAGTCTTCGAGCTGCGCCACAGACCTATGGTACGCCGAGGCTTATTTCTTGAGCGAATTCTGCGCCGCGAGCTCCGAGATCAGATCGAGTTCCGACGCTTCGCTGCGGCTCGGAATGCGATCCTTGCCCGTGTTGGGATCGGCTTCGACCGTGATATCGATCTTGTTGCGGTCGACCTTCTTCGCCACATCGCCGGTGTAGGTGAAGTGATACAGCCGCGCTTGCGTGGCCGTGGACAGCGCCGATCCGGGCGTGCTCGTGGAATCGCCTCGACCGCCGCCGCCCGTGCCACCGAAGTTCGTCATCGCGTCGGTCATCGTGCCGTTGTCGCGCTTAGTGTCGGTGACCGTGGTGGTGGAGACGTCCAGTCCTTGCGGCGGACCGAGGAGAATCACGATGCGGCCGCGAGTGGTCTTCGATCCCTGCAGCTTGCCGATCGTCAGATATTTGTCGGCCTGCGCCGCGCGATCCGCGACGTCCTGCACAAACGTCGAAGGCCGCTTCGCCAGGAACGCATTGATGAACTTCTCCGCGTCATCGTCACTCTTGACGGTCGCGTCCCATTCCGCCCGCTCGGCCTTCGTCATGAAGTATCCCTGCGGCGACTGGTCCCAATCTTTGTACTTCGAGAACCCTCGCGCGAAGAGACATGGCGCGAGCACAGCGACCGCAACCACAATGGACAGAACCCGGGCTGTTTTCATGCGGAAAGTCTACGCGGAAAACCGCTCCCGGTGGCCGTCTGGGCCTCCCCCGAAGCGGCGATTGTTACGGCCCGGTAACCTCTACGGCTTCAGATCTCCGGCGCGATAAGGCCGAGGTTGTTATCGCGGCGCTTGTAGATGACGGAGATCTTGTCGGTGTCGAGATCGCGGAACACGATGAACTCGTTCTTCGAACCATCCAGCCTCAACGCGGCGTCTTCGATCGACATCTGGAGGATCGGCAGATTGCTCGTCTTGATGATGCGCGGACGGTTGCCGTCGTTCTGCTCGCGCAACCGGCCGGGCTCGAGAACCTGAACGGTCCAGTCGGTGACCACGTCGCCGTTGTTCTTGCCGTTGCGGTGATGGTCGCGGATTTTCTTGCGATTCTTCTGGGCCTGACGCTTGACGTGGTCCATCGCTGCGTTGATCGCATCCTGCATCGACTCGTCGGATTCCTGCACGGCCTTCACGTCGTGTTCTTTACCGACGATGAGAATCTCGCAGATGTTCCGGTACTTCTCGACTTGAAGGACAACGCGAACGTCGATCACATCATCGAAGAGTTTCTCCTCGATCCGCGACAGCTTCTTGTCGATAAGAGCGCGAATGTCGGGAGTCACTTCGTAATTGCGACCGCTGATTTCGGTTGCCATCGTTCACCTCGAATGTGTGAATTAGAAGATCTGCTTGCGATCTGTCGAGGAGGGAATGTTGAGCTCGTCGCGGTATTTCGCCACGGTCCTGCGCGCAATGTTAATCCCCTCGTCATTCAAAATCTTCATGATTTTGGAATCGGAGAGAGGCTTGCGCGGATCCTCCGCCTCGATGAAGCTCTGTATCTTTTTCTTCACAGTCAGCGAGGAGATGTCCTCCCCCGTATCGGAGTCGATGCCGCTGTGGAAGAAGTACTTCATGAGGAACAGACCGCGCGGCGTGTGCATGTACTTGTTCGACACAACGCGCGACACTGTCGACTCGTGCATCTGAATGTCATCGGCGACGTCGCGCAATACGAGCGGCCGGAGGAAGTCGATGCCCTTCTCCAGGAACTCGCGCTGATGCTTGACGATCGATTCGGCGACTTTGTAGATCGTGCGCTGTCGCTGGTCGAGTGACTTGATCAGCCACACCGCCGACCGGATCTTGTCCTTGATGTAGTTGACCGTCTCGCCATCCGACTTCGAGTCCATCGAGTTGAGCATCTGCCGGTAGCTGCCGTTGATGCGCAGCTTCGGCATGCCGTCTTCGTTCAGCACGATCACGTACTCGTCGCCGACCTTGTGCACGTAGACATCGGGCTCGACGTAAATCGCGCGCTCGTTGCTGTACTTGCGGCCGGGCTTCGGATCGAGATGCTTGATGATCTCGACGATGCCTTCCAGCGTCTTGAGATCGATGGCCAGCGTCTTCGCGATCTGCACGAAGTGGCGCTGCATGAACTCGTCCCAGTGATCGCGGATGATGATCTCGACGAGCGGCTCGTCGATCTCGAGGAACTGCAGTTGGAGCAACAGGCACTCGCGCAGGTCGCGCGCGCCGACGCCGATCGGATCGAGCGACTGGATCGCTTTCACCGCCGCTTCCACGTCATGCTGATCGTAGGAGCCCGACGACGCGATCTCCTCGTCGCTGGCGCGCAGGTAGCCGTCTTCGTCGATGTTGCCGATGATGAACTGGCCGATCTCTTTCACGCGCGGCGAGGAGTCGCTCATCATGAGCTGCCACGTCAGGTGATCGGTGAGGTTGGGCGGGCGCGTGAGAGTGTTCTCGATCGGGAACTCTTCATGCTCCTCGCTCATCCGCGGGTTGTAGCCGTACTCGATGTAGTCCTGGAAGTACGCGTCGTAGTCGATCTCGTCGAAGGAGTCTTTCTCTTTTTCCTTCTGCGGTTCGGCGGCCTTGGCTTCTTCTTCGGTCTGCGTCTTCTCCTGCGCCTCCGCCTCGGCCTCTTCAGCTTTGGCCTGTTCCTCGGCGGTCTCTTCGAGCAGCGGATTTTCGAGCAGCTCCTGGTTGAGGACTTCCTGGAGCTCGAGCTTCGACAACTGCAGCAGCTTGATCGCCTGCTGCAGCGAAGGCGTCATGATCAGCTTCTGCGAGAGTTTGAGATGTAGTTTTTGTTCTAGGGCCATCGGGTCACAGCTGAGTCCGGCGCGGGCGTCAGTTCAAGTTGAACGTCTCGCCCAGGTAGATCCTACGCACTTCCGCGTCTGCAGACAGGATTTCGGGAACTCCCTGCCGGAAGATTTCCCCCTCTTTGATGATATAGGCGCGGTCGGTGATCTTCAATGTTTCCCGCACGTTATGATCAGTGATAAGGATGCCGATCCCACGAGCGCGGAGTTGGGACACAATACGCTGAATCTCAAACACCGCGATTGGATCGATTCCTGCAAACGGCTCATCGAGCAAAATGAATGCCGGGTTGATGGCGAGACTCCTCGCGATCTCCACCCGGCGTCGCTCTCCCCCCGACAACGAGAACGCGCGGTTGTGACGGATATGCGTCACGCCGAACTCCTCCAGCAGCGCCGTCGTCCTGCTCTCGCGTTCCGACAGCGGCAACCCCATCGTCTCGAACACTGACAACAAGTTTTCTTCGACTGTCAGTTTTCGAAAGACCGACGGCTCCTGCGGCAGATAGCTGATGCCGCGCTGCGCGCGCAGATACATCGGCAGCGTCGTGATGTCGTCGTCGCCGAGAGTGACCGATCCGCCGTCCGGCCGCACCAGTCCGACGATCATGTAGAACGTCGTCGTCTTGCCGGCTCCGTTCGGTCCGAGAAGTCCGACGATCTCACCCTGCCGGATCTCGACGGAGACGTCGCGAACCACTTTGCGTCCCTTGTAAACCTTCAGCAGATGGGACGCGGCGAGGCGCAGCGAGACCGGCGCTTTCTCGCGGTCCGCCGTGAACGGCAGTATTTTTTCGTCCTCGGACATTCGCGGGTCGTGATTATGCACGTACTGCGCTAGCGCGCAGTAGATGGCAGGTCGCAGACGGCAGCTCGCGCCGAGATTCACGGCCGCGCCATTTGCCATCTGCCATCTCTTATTCCGGCTTGTACGTTCCTTTCGTCTGACCGTTCGCGGACATCACCTCAACCTTGTTCCGCGCGAGATCGATCGCGATCTGATCGCCGCTGAGCGATCCGGTCGGCGCGGTGACAGTTGCCGGCGCTCCACTGACATAGATCATCTTCTTCGGAACGAGGTAAACCATCTTGTCGCCACTCCCCTTGCGGTTGCCGGGCTTGTCGACGAGTGACACCTTTCCTTCGGATTCGACGCGATCGACTTTCTTGTTCGCGTCGAGCAGCAGGACGGCACGATCGGATGTCATCGTGCGCTCCTCGTCGTCGACGCGGACGTTGCCGGTCAGATCGATCCGCCGATCGTTCTTCTTCGCGAGCAGCTGATCGCTCTTCGAGTTGATCGGCGTCTTCCTCGCTTCCGCGCCGGTGTTGTAGAGAATCGTGCGGACGTTGCCGCGCGCGAGGAGCGAGTCTCCGGCACCGGTGACCTGAAGCTCCTGCGCGAAGATTGTGTTCGTGTCCTGCCATGCGCGGACATTGCCGGAGAACACAGCCGTCTTGTTCGCTTGTCTCATCATGAGCGTGTCGGAGTTGACGAACACCGGCTTTTGCGCCGGGAAGATGTTCGTCGCATCGGCGGAAGGTCCGGCCTGCTGGCGCGACACGAGTTGCGCGATGACCTCACCGTTCGCTTTCGCCGTTCCACCTTTCGGGGAGAACTCGATCTGTTTCGCCCGGATCGTCTGCCCGTCGGAGACGACCGTCGGGTCGAATCCCGACGACGCCGTGAGTACGACGAGGTCGTTCGTGATGTCGTAGTTCGCGAGATGCGCCGTGGCCGTACTGCGCGGATCCTTGTACTTCACATCGTTGACGAGCTGCGCGGTGGCCGGCTGGTGCTTCGAATCGAAGTAGACGATGACGAGTCCCGCGCGAATCTCACGCGTCTCCGGACCGAACTCCTTCATCACGACGTCGAGATTCGCGCGCAGCTCAGTGATGGCGCGATTCGACAGCGTGAGGATGAAGTCCTTGCAGATGATGTCCCGCGCCGGCGGTCCGTCGAGGATCGCGTGCGAGAACCCTTCGTCGCCCCACGTGTGGAACATCTTGATGTCACCGTCGGGTCCGACCTGCGTCGTGAATCGTTTCGTGATCACGCGCTTCCTGCCGCCGAGGTCTTCACCGGGTTGCGGGTTGGCGGCCATGAGGATGTCGACGTTGCCGTCGCCGTAGAGATCGACCAGTTTCTTTCGATCGGGAGTGAACCGCCCGATGATGCGTCCGGCGTCGACGGTGTCGGCGTTGCGCTTCATGTGCACGTTCGTCGTGAACTGAACGTCGTTCTCCTTGCGGCGGAAGAAGCCCTCCTGACTGTCGATCGTCATCGCCGCCTGCATCGGCTGTGTCGGCATGAGCGCGGCGGAGAGTTTCTCGAACAGCTTGAGCGTCTCGGCATCGACGTCGAGATCGAGCGCGCCGGCCGTCCCCTTCCACTGATCGATCGTGAACTGAACCGGAATGTGATTCGTCAAACGCGTCCCATCGAAGTGGACCTCGGCGGTCTGAATATTGACGCCGTCGCTCGAGACGACCTGCACGCCTCCCTTCGCGTTCGCTTCTTTCGTGAGGCTGTTGTATTCCGCCGTCGGGCAGGACAGCTCGTACGTCAGACCATTCGCGCGGAAGATCTGCAGTTCGACATCCTCGAGCGTGTTCCAGTTCGAGGAGTAGTTCACGAGGTGCTTCGCGTGGATGTACGCGATTTTGCGGCCGGCGACGGTCTGCGTGTCCTCGAACTCTTTGGATTCCCCTTGCGGCTTGTCGCCGGTGCGCACGATCTTGACCGGCTCGACCGGCGTGCGATCTTTCAACGGTCCGCCGCCGCGCCGCCAGCTCAACGCGATGATGAGAAGGAAGACGAAGAATGCGATCGGCAGGACGATTCGCAGGGTTCGGATCGTCTGCTGCATCAGGCTATTGGCAACCCTTTCCTTCGCGCATCCTATTCCGTTCGCGACGCTTGCGCCGACATGCGCTCGCGGAATTCGCTCGACTCGACGAGGCCGCCGACGAGGCGCCGCCGGTCGCGCTCGCTCTTCCACGGCTTGACCATGCGCACCGCATCTTCTTCGGTGATCGAGCGGCCGATGATCGACCAGTACGCATTGCGCGCGAAAGACACGTTGTCGAGACAGCCCGAGCGATCGAGCATCGAGCTCACGATCTGTTCGATGGAGAGCGTGCCGTCGAGAAGTCGCGGCACCGCTGTGACGGGATCGAATCCCGACCGCGCCGCGAATCCGGCGAGCGCGTCGCGGTTCCATCGCGACGGCGCGAACTTCGACCGGAATCCGCGCCATTGCGCGGCGCCGAGATAACCGCCGTCTTCCTGCAGACGCATCGTGAACAGCGCCGGGCCGGTGCGTGCCACGCCGTCGAAGGCCAGATCGGTAAACATCGCGCTCAACGCTCTCTTGTCGTTAGACGCGGGATCGAGCAGCGCCGGTACATTCGCTCGCGAGAATTTGAAACGGATGGTGTGCGGCCCGGTCGCTCGCCACGATTGCGGCGGGATCGCAAAATCGTAGGTTTGCCAGCCCGGCGTCATCGTCACCGATCGCAGTTCGATGTCATCGGCGAAGACGCGAACCGTTTGCGGCGGAAGTTTCGGACCGGCGAACGGCGTCATGCGCACGTGCATCGTGTGCGGCACAGTCGTGTCGACAGGCGCGATGATCGACGCGTCATTGCCGACGACCCAGCGCACGTCATCGCCGCCGATGCGCTCCACTCCTGCCCATCCCCAGCTGAGGAGTGGGCCGTCCGATGCAGCGAAGGTCAGCGAGAACGGCCGCTGCGCGAAACTCGCGGCGAGGGTGCGCTGCTCGACCTCCGTCGACCGCTGCGTCATGAAGTCGGCGACGGACGGCGAAAAGTGCAGGCCGAACTCTTCGAGATCGCTCGCCATCAGCAACGGATACCTGCACAACCATCCCGGCAGCACGCGCGTGCGATAAATGCCGGACGACACGATCCACACCGGCTGCGGCGACTGCGTGAAGTGATCGATGGCGCGCGTGCTCTCCGCCGCGTTGAATAGATGGACGCGCGATGGCAGGCGATTCAGATAAAAGCCGAGCGAGATCGACGTCCAATCGTTTGCGGCAATGACGACATCGCCGGGATGCGCGTGTTGCCACAACGTGGAGGCGATCAGACGCCAGTCGAGTTTTCGATACGGCTCGTGAAGGGCCGCTGGAAGTCCCTTCACCATCAATGCCGCCGCGATGATTGCGGCGACGGCTTCTGACCACCGGATCCTTTGCACGATGGCGGCGATGCCTGCGGCCGCGAGCACCAGGTACGCGGGAAGCGCGGCCGCGAGATAGCGCATCTCGAACGTGTGCTTCAGCCACCACAACACGAGCCATGCGATCGCAGCCGGCAAAACGGCCATGCCGACGAAGAACGCACCTGTGGCGCGATCGCGAATCACCAGCACGATCGCGCCGCCGATGGCGAGCGCGAAGACGACGTACGCGATCCGCCACGCATCGGATGGCTGCAGCGCTGCGATCGAGAACGACTGCAGAATGCGGCCGAATTCGACGTCAGGTGTCGCCGCGACCGCGAAGCCCGGTGAATGGTTGCGATACAGCAGCGCCGTGACCGCGATGCCAGCCGCGGCGCAGATCAATGCGCGTATCGCCACGCCTCGATCGAAGATGAGCGCGACTGCTGCGGAGATTGCGATCGCGACGAGCGCCGGCGCTGCGATGCTGCTCGCATACGCGAACGCAACCGCGATGATCGCGAACACTTGCCACCTCGCGCGCAGAGCGAACGCAGCGATCGTTGCCGCCGTCAGCATCATCACGATCGCGTACGGCCGTCCCTCCCGGCTGTAGTACACGTTGAGCGGTGCAAACGCGATCAGAATGGCGGCAGCGATCCCTGCGGCCGCGTT
>JADMIO010996617.1_pt1 | contig 28593 bp, 21 predicted proteins | sample 8958161 | NCBI WGS metagenome assembly JADMIO01 (sample SAMN16585339, study PRJNA669376) | soil metagenome | isolation source: Crop rotation soil | place: USA: Cullars Rotation, Alabama | collected 2011 | reverse complement strand
GGACGATCAGCCATTTAATCGCACCAGGGTGGCATTGAAACTTTCAGGTCGGACCAGTTGACCAGACAGATCTGGAAGCATTTAATCGCACCAGGGTGGCATTGAAACCCATGAAAGCCCGTATGCCATGCTTGCCGTAGGACTGAGGCATTTAATCGCACCAGGGTGGCATTGAAACGAGAAATACGACGTGGGGCCGCGCGGCAACGAAGTGATCATTTAATCGCACCAGGGTGGCATTGAAACATAGGTCACCCGCCCGGCGACCGTGCCGGTTCCGGAGACATTTAATCGCACCAGGGTGGCATTGAAACAGGCCTGCCTATGCGCGAGAGGAGGCAGTATCGTGAGCATTTAATCGCACCAGGGTGGCATTGAAACTTGTTGGCGGATGTGGCAGCCTTCAGGGGAGAGGTAGCCTCCATTTAATCGCACCAGGGTGGCATTGAAACAGGGGCTGCTGCCACAGATCGGCGAGGACCTCGTCGTCTGGAACATTTAATCGCACCAGGGTGGCATTGAAACCGCGCTCCGTGTCGGATCCAACCCATTCTTTGGCGTCCATTTAATCGCACCAGGGTGGCATTGAAACTCATACGCGATGACCTCTAACGTATCGTACAGATTGACATTTAATCGCACCAGGGTGGCATTGAAACGATGTTGACGGCTTTCAATCCTCTCCCTCTTCATCTTCATTCATTTAATCGCACCAGGGTGGCATTGAAACTAGTATGATCAGGCCGATCTTAACCGATCTGGCCCACGAAATTCAGTTGGATCCATTTAATCGCACCAGGGTGGCATTGAAACTTGAAGGGCGTCGCCATGAAGATTCGCCCGCATTTGCATTTAATCGCACCAGGGTGGCATTGAAACATGGGTCCACGCTGGTCGTCGCGCCGGGATAGATAATGTCATTTAATCGCACCAGGGTGGCATTGAAACGGCTATTTCCCGACGCCCATCATCATCCGATTGCGAGCATTTAATCGCACCAGGGTGGCATTGAAACGAGAGTTTCTCTCCTGGGCCGCGCGCCATCGGCCCAGGCATTTAATCGCACCAGGGTGGCATTGAAACCGCGCTTCAAAAACTCCTCGCGCGTCTCCTCCGCCTTCTCATTTAATCGCACCAGGGTGGCATTGAAACCATAGTTGTAAGAATTGCCATACCATTCGTCCTCACATTTAATCGCACCAGGGTGGCATTGAAACCCGTACAGTTGGGGCAGCGCAGGCCGACAACGATGCATTTAATCGCACCAGGGTGGCATTGAAACGAAGAGGGAAACCTTCGACAGCAGCGCGACCCCGCGGGTCATTTAATCGCACCAGGGTGGCATTGAAACGTGTTCAGCGTGAGTACAGTCGTCGAGTTCGGGATGGCCATTTAATCGCACCAGGGTGGCATTGAAACACAGGGTATTTCTGATCGTTCAATTCGAGAAGAGTGGAACGCGCCGCCTCACCTGCATCTAGTTTCTGTAGCCAAAAGGCACGAACATGGGTGGTTCTTTGGCCTTGAAGAACTGCCCGGATAATTGCGCGCGTTGTCGCCATTACTCTTTCCGGTTACGCAAAGATGGAATGAGTTCGGTATTGAAGAGTGGATGTATCGGTGTAAAAATCCGGGATGAGAGTGCGCGTTGTACTCGACAGAACGGGATGTCGTGGAAAGAGGGGCTTAGTACTCAGTTAGATTGAAGATTGGCCTTCCGTCTACGTTGCATGTCTGGTATCGGGTAAACTAGGGATATGAGCAAACATATCCCCCTTTACCTGACACCACAACAACGTAACGAACTTGAAGACCTGATCAAAAGCGGCAACGCGCCTGCCCGTGTCCAGACACGCGCCCGCATCCTACTGCTTTCCGACCGCAGTCTGGGCGACTTTCGCAAAGATGCCGAAATCGCCAAGGTGCTGCTCTGCACGGCGGGAACGGTTCTTACCATCCGACACCGCTGCTTACAAGAAGGGCTGCAAGCGGCCCTCTTCGAAAAGCCGCGTCCGGGAGCGGCACCCAAGATTACCGGCGAGATCGAAGCAAAGATCACTCTCCTCGCCTGTAGCGACCCGCCGGAAGGTCATGCACGCTGGACGATTCGCCTGCTGACCAAGCGGGTCATCGAATTGGGCCTTGTCGAGAGTGTCACGGCACCCACGATCTGGGAGCGTCTAAAAAAAACACGCTCAAACCCTGGCAAGTAAAAACCTGGTGCATCGGCAAGCCTTCGGGGCAATATGTCGCCAAGAGGGAAGATGTACTCGCCGTCTATGCGCGTCCCTACGATCCCAAGCGTCCCGTCGTCTGTATAGATGAAGGCGGTAAGGAACTGCGCGATACTCCCAACGGCCTGCTGGACATGCAACCAGGACAGCCTGCTCGCCTGGATTATGAGTACGAGCGCCTGGGCAAAGCCAACCTCTTTGTGTCGGTGGAGCCCCTCGCAGGCAAAAGGCGGGTACGCGTAACCGAGCGGCATACCGGTCGCGACTTCGCCCACGAACTCAAGAGCGTGGTAGACGAGGACTACCCCGAGGCAGAGGTGGTGGTAATCGTCTGCGACAATCTGAGTACTCACGGCCCGGCTTGTCTGTACAACTCCTTTGAACCCGAAGAAGCCCGTCGGCTTGTCGAAAAGATCGAGTGGCATTACACGCCCGAACATGGAAGTTGGCTGAATATGGCCGAATGCGAGTTATCCGTCTTAGCGCGTCAGTGTCTTTCTCGGCGCATTCCTGACATCGCAACACTTGGCAAGGAAGCCGCCCATTGGGAACAAACGCGCAATGCGGCTGCGGTAAAGATTCACTGGCATTTCACCACGGCGGAGGCGCGCATCAAGTTGAAGCACTTGTATCCGGTGTTGGAAGAACAGTCGTCCGCGGCTACCGGAACCAGAGCAAGATAGTAGAAATCACAAGTAGATACAACTGTGTTTTTCAATCTAACTGAGTACTTAGAAAGGGGAGATTTACTCTTTATCAACAGGCCAAAGCCAGAAACCTCTTACTGCGCACGAAAAGACTCTGGCCCGAAGCGTGCGTCGTCGGGCAATGCGAGATGCAGATGAATATGTGTATGAAGTTTATGCAGAGCTAATGTCCGGGGTACAATTTGAGAACGAGTATTTGACGGTTTTTCGGAAATATAGGGCAAAATGCCATGATTAAAACAGTACAATGCGCCCTTTGCATCCATTTTGATGCAAAGACGCGGAAAATCAATCGGTGTGCCGCCTTCCCAAACGGTATTCCGGAAGCAATATGGGAAGGTGAACACGACCATCGCTTCGCCTACCCTGGAGATCATGGCATTCGGCTGGAGTTAGAACCGGGTATGCCGAGACGTTATTGGGGGAACCGCGTCCGCCAAAGCAGGAAACTCCCGAAAAGGTCTTGACAAAAGCGATTCAAAGCCGAAAAAACACCTGAAATATAAGCCCTGACATAAGCAAATGCACACTCCAGGCGTCAACGCCCGCCTGTTGTATGGAGGAGTTCCCGAACGGACGTCGAATTGTACCGGCAACTGGTGAGAGGGAACGCTACGATCAATCCGACGAGACCGACAGCCTGGAAACTGCCCCGCGACCTGCCGCTTGCAGCGCTGCTTGTCGTCGTCTGCGGCCTGATGGCCTGGCGACTGCCTGCCTTTGGCACTTCCGGCAACCTCACCTCGGTGGCTGAGGGTGCGGCCCTGCTGGGCATCATGGCATGCGGTGAGGGACTGGTCATCCTGTGCGGCGGACTGGATCTGTCGGTCGGCTCCTCCCTGGCATTGGCGACCTGTGGCACGGCGGCGGCGCTGGAGGCGGGGTGGGCCTGGCCGCTGGCGGCGCTGGTCGGCCTGCTATGCGGCGGGCTGGCGGGCGCGATCAACGGCGCGCTTATCACCTACCGCCGACTTCCGCCGATCCTGACCACCCTTGCCACGCTCCTCCTGTTTCGCTATGGCGTCAGCCTGCTCACCCATGCCCGCAGTTATGGCCCCTTCCCCGACACCTTTAACCAGATCGGCAACGGCTGGACGCCCGCCATCCTTCTCATCATCGTGGTCGCCCTTTTCCTGGTACTCACCCGGCAAATGCGGTTTGGGCGCTGGGCGCTGGCGCTGGGCGGCAACGAACAGGCCGCGCGCCTGTCGGGAGTTCCCACCGAAAGCATGAAACGCCGGGCCTACCTGCTCTCCGGGCTGTGCGCAGGACTGGCAGGCTTGATCATGATGGCGTTCAACAACAACGCCCAGTCGCGGGACGGGAAAGGGATGGAACTGAATGTCATCGCGGCCTGCGTTGTTGGAGGCATCCGGATCACCGGCGGGGACGGCAGCCTGCTCGGCGCGGCGCTGGGCGCGTTCCTGATCACGCTGCTGGGCGATGCGCTCATCCTCACCAGCAGGCCGGAAGACCAGCATGGGCTGTTTACCGGCCTTGTCATCGTCGTCGTCGCGCTCATCGAACAGTGGCGAATCCGCCGACAGGAGCGCGCCGCCAGGGAGATACGGCCCTGAGCATCCCACCGTCCACTCCCGAGACAGCCCCCACCATCCGTCGCTCCTTGCCCGTCGAGATCGGCGTGGCGGTCGTCTTCCTCCTCATCTTCGCCTTCTTCGGCTGGCAGCGCCCCCACTTTCTTTCCGCTGATAATCTGTTGCTGCTCCTGGAGCAGGCCGCCCCCCTGGCTATCGTCGCGACCGGCATGACTCTGGTCATCGCCACCGGCGGCATAGACATCTCCGTCGGCTCCGTCCTGGGCCTCTGCTCGATGGTATTGGGGTTGCTGTCGGTTCGCTTCGGGTGGAACATCTGGGGCGCCTGCGCCGCGACCGTTGGCGTCGGAGCGCTCTGCGGGCTGTTCAACGGGCTGCTCATCACAAAGGCGAAAATCCCGCCTATCATCGTGACCCTCGCGACCCTTGCCGCCGCGCGCGCCTCCACCTCCCTCTTCAACGATGGCGGCAGTTTCTCCGGTGTGCCGCGCGTTCTCAATGTCACCTTCTACTGGACAAAGATCGCCGGGTTGCCTCTTCTCTTCTGGCTCGGCGTGCTGGCCCTGGTTCTGGGAGGAATGGTGCTGCGCCGTACCACCTTCGGGCGGGAACTGCTGGCGCTGGGCGGCAACCGGGAGGCGACACGCCTGGCAGGCATCCCGACGGATCGGACGGAGACGCTGGTCTATGTGCTGAACGGCGCTCTGGCGGGGCTGGCTGCCGTTCTCAGCGTCGCGCACCAGTCCACCGCCACCCCGGGCGCAGGCGAATACCTGGAACTGACCGCCATCACCGCGGTGGTGCTGGGAGGAACCGTCATCACCGGTGGGCAGGCCACCCTCTTTGGGACCGGCCTCGGCGTCCTGACCATCTACACCCTTATCAGCGGTGTGCGCTCCTACGGCCAGGAGGACCGCCCCGCCTGGTTCCTCGTCGGACTCGCCCTCCTCCTGGCCGTCGAAGTGCAAAAATGGCGCGGCAAGAAAAGGCAGGATTGACCGGATTTTTCCGTAGAGATACGTATGGTTCAGTCAGGATCTTTGTGTCACAATGAAATGTTACAGCAGGAATGTTTATGAGACGGTTGGGATTTCTGCGGATAATATATCTGCTGCCATGAGGCGGAGAAAGGAGCCATCCCATGCAGGAATGGATAAGCACTCTCTGCGATTCCTCCGGGTTTATCCCTCGCGGTACGTGAGCGGGCTGGACACCGGAGCTGGTTCGGCTCCATAATCTCTCCGATCTTGCCATCTGGCTCGCCTATCTGGCCATTCCCTGCGTCTTGCTCTATTTCGCGCGACGTCGCCGCGATCTGCCGTTTCGGCACATGGCCTGGCTCTTTGGCGCGTTTATTGTCGCGTGCGGCACGACCCATTTTCTGGGATACTACACCTTCCACGAACCGATCTATCGCCTCGACGGTCTGATCAAGGCGATTACCGCCTTCGTCTCCTGGGCGACCGTCATCGCGCTTATTCCCGTGACGCCTCGTGCGCTGGCGATGCGCAGTCCCCTGGAATTGGAGCGCGAGATCGCCTCACGGAAGGAGGCGGAAACGGCGCTGCAACGCGCCCACGATGACCTGGAAGTCCGGGTGCGTAAGCGCACGGAAGAATTGGCGACGGCAAATAAAAAACTTCAAGAAGAGATCGCCGAGCATCGGCGGCTGGAAGAGCAGTTACTCCAGGCGCAAAAGTTAGAAAGCGTGGGCAGACTGGCGGGCGGCGTCGCGCACGACTTCAACAACCTTCTCACGGTGATCCTGGTCAGCGCGGAACTGATGGGAACCGATCCCGCGCTGAACACTCCGGCGCAGGAATATCTGCGCAATATCACACAGGCAGGGCAGCGCGCCTCCAATCTGACCAAGCAGCTCCTGACCTTCGCCCGCCGACAGGTGATCGAGCCGAAAACCATCAACCTGAATGACCTGACGGTTCGCCTGGACAAGATGCTGCGCCGACTGATCGGAGCGAATATCGAACTTGTCCTGATGCTGGAAGAGTCCCTGCGTTCTGTGAAAGTGGATCCCGGCCAGTTTGAACAGATCCTGGTCAATCTGATCGTCAACGCCCGTGATGCCATGCCCGAGGGCGGGAAAATCACCATCGAGACCCGGAACGTCACCCTGGATGCAGAATCTGCCCGACCGTATAAGGACCTCTCGCCAGGCGAGTACGTGATGCTGGCGATCCGCGATACGGGAGAGGGGATGGAGGAAGAGATTCGCGCCCATATCTTCGAGCCATTCTTTACCACGAAAGAGCAAGGGAAAGGCACAGGCCTGGGATTGGCGACAGTCTACGGTATCGTCAAACAGGCCGGAGGCCACATCGACCTCTCCAGTGAGCCGGGGCGCGGAACGACCTTCCAGATCTATCTGCCATGCACTCTGGAGGCGATTTCCGTGGAGAGCGCGCCTCCCCTGCCAACAGCCCCTTTAGACGGTTCCGAGACTATTTTGCTGGTGGAAGACGAGGCTGCCGTCCGGGCATTATCCGTGCAGACACTGCGCCGACGCGGCTACACGGTGCTGGAAGCCATGAACGGGGAGGAGGCGCTGCGTGTGGTGCAGGGACGTGAGAAAGAGATCGTTCTCCTGGTGACCGACATGATCATGCCTCAAATGAACGGCAAGGAGTTGGCCCAGCGCCTGTTGGCCCTGCATCCGCATCTGAAAGTCTTGTACGCTTCGGGCTACACGGAGAACACCATCATGCACGAAGGTGTCCTGGAACCAGGGGTTGACTTCCTGGCAAAGCCATTCACGCCAACCCAACTGGCCGGCAAGGTGCGCGAGATCCTCGACCAGCAGGCCGCCTCTCCCGACGCCCCATAACCCTCTTCCAGCCCTCTCCTTTGCTGTCAAAGAGAGGGCCATCAGGGCAGTATCTCCGGCTCGCCTACCAGCGAGGCGATCTTCCCTTCCCCGTTCCGTACCACCGTATAGAATAAAGGCATCTCCCGATGATTCGCGCGGTAGTAGAGCGTACGCCCCTTGCCCTCGCTCTTGCTGCCGAGGAAAACCAGGGTCTTCAAGGGGCCGATGGAGGCGTAGAACGCTTTCGACGCCTGTGTTGCGCCTCGAACGGCAGGCCCATACTCCGGAGTGTAGAGGCTGACATCCGGATTGCCCTCGGCGAGACGCATCAACTCCGCCTTTAGCGTCTCCGACCACTTCGGATCGGGATCGGGCTGCGGCTTCTGCGCCGACCAGGATATGCCGGGTACATACAGCGTGGCGATGGCTTTCGCGATGGAAGTGGCATCCCCGCCCGCCAATTGCTCCAGATTCGTCAGGACGATCACCGTCAGATGGTCGTCGGGCATACGCCAGAACGCGGTTCCGGTCGAACCGCCATGCAGGACGATACGATGCCCGAAGATATCGTTCAGGAACCAGCCGAATCCATACCCATAGCCTCCCATAACGCGAGGGGTGCTTCCGTCCGCGAGTTTTACAGGTGTCCACATCTGCTCCAGGGTAGCCGGTTTCAGCAGCCGATCCCCGGCAAGCGCCGCGTCGAACTTCGCCATGTCGAGGGCGCTGGACACAATACCGAAGTGAGAAACCAGGCCGTAATCGGTGCGCCGATGGTTATGGTAGAGCGTTCCGTTCACCTGCGTATAGCCGGAGGCCAGATCGGGGATGATCTCAGCCTGATTGATGGTCGTGGTCGCCGTCATCCCCAGAGGCTGAAAGATCCTCTCCTTCAGGAACTGCCGGTAAGTCTTCCCGCTCACCTTTTCCAGTATCCTGCCCAGCAGGAAATAGCCCTGGTCGCTATACTGCCATTTCTCACCCGGCTTGAAGTCCGGAGGCTGGCTGCACGCGGCCTGGTACATCTGATCGGTGGTGAAATTGAGCAGCCAGTCGGCGGCGGTTTTGCCCTCGAAGCGATCCTTCAGCCCGGCAGTGTGCGTCAGGAGGTGGCGCACGGTGATGCCGCTCCAGGCTTCCGGCGTATCCGGCAGATAGCAACTGATCTTCTCATCCAGGTCGATCTTGCCCTCCTCGACCAGCATCAGGATCGCGGTCGCGGTAAAAGACTTGGTGATGGAGGCCAGCAGAAAGACGGTCTCCGGCTTCATCTAAACTTTATGCTCCACGTTCGCCAGGCCATAGCAGGTCTGCTTGATGACCTTGCCGTCACGCAGGACGAGGAGGGATATTCCGGGGATATGGTTGGCGTTCATGACATCCCTGACGAACCCATCTATCTTCGCGCCGATGGGATCTGTCGATCTGGGGGAAGTCGCCTGTCTTCCTGTTTTCTCCGTCTTCTTTTGCGTTGCAGTCGCCATCCCGGCGTCTCCTTTCTGCTGCGGTACGCTGCCCGTTCGGGCGGATTTTCCTGCCTGAGCGAGGCTATGAGGCGCCAAGCCCAACGTTGCCACCGCAATCGTCAGCAACCCCCAGCACATCCCTCTCCCGGTGCTATTCCTTCTCATCTTTCGTCCTTCTTTTGATGCTGCGATTCTGCCTCTTCTTCCGTCTCCGCATCCGCCCGTTCCCGGCTCTCCGGGATAAGTGCGACTCCGAGCGTGCGGGGCCGGCGCTCTGCACCGGACTCGGACGGGCGCGCCGCCGTCTGTGTGACGTAATCCAGCAGATCCAGCCGCACCTGGCGGGCTTCGGCGTCGGTCAGATGCAGCACCGCCCGAAAATAGGTCATCCCTTCTTCCGTCGTATCGTACGCTTCCTGCTGGAGATATTGGGTCATGCGATGGGAAAGCGCGCCGAGGAAGATGGCGAAATAACGGGCATGATCCTCCGCGCTGATCTGCGCAAACTCTTCCCGGCTGAAACGGGCGGCTCCCGACCGCACGGTATAAACCTTCTCCACGATGCCGTTGACGCTCCGCTCCTCGACGACTTCCAGAATGCCGCCCTCGGCGAGGCGTTTGATCTGGCGATAAAGCGTCGCCTGCGGCACATCCGGAAGCCGTGTGGCGATCTGCTGCGAAGTTAGCGCGCGTCCCTGCATCGTTTCCAGGATACGCAGGCGCACCGGATGAACAATCAATTCGGCCTTACTCAGCGGTTCCTGTTCTTTCATCCTCTTCTCCTGACGTTATCATATATAATAACGTTACAATATACGAGAACGACCCGGCAGGCGTTTCAGGATATTTCCAACAATCTCGACGACGAAGATGTGAAGTCGCTCGAGTCAGGAAATCTCAGGGGATTGGTTGGCTCGCAGCACAGAGAGCGCTCCCCTTTGCAATAGAACGCGGTTCACCAGGTTATGGAATGCCTCCGGGCCGTGTCCGAGGGCGTTATAGCAGATTCGGGCGGTTCCATAATGATGGAGCCAGAGGATCGGATGCGAGGCCCCTTCCCACTCGGCTGTGATGAGGGGGCTGAGCGGGGCGGCGATTTGCGGAAAGGTATAGAGTTCGTCCCATATCCGGAAGTCCTGGATGCCTGCGGTGAGCGGATGGGAAGTATCGGCGATATGCATTGTATGTTCCTGGAGGGGGGCGTGGCCGGAAATCCCCCACTCCCACCACGCGCCGAGGATCTGGCGATACTCCGGCCAGTCATCGAAGCAGATGGTGGCGGCATGAAGGGCAAGCAAGCCTTTGCCCTGCGCCAGAAAATGCAAAAAACCCTTCCGCGCGGCTTCCGAAAGAGAGAACCCCCATTGTTCGCACCACTCCGGTGTCTGGCTGCATGTCCAGCGGACGCAGTTGAGCGTCAGCAGATCGTACTGCAGCAGCCCTCCGTTTTCCACCAGGTCGAAATCCTCATGGATATCCGAGGCAATGCCGACTTCGGAGAGAATTTCCGCCAGCATGGCAGAGGTACGCGCATAGTCGTGTGCGACGCCTCCACTTAAGATCAGATTGCGTGGCATGGAAAATCAGCCTTTCATAGCACCATCGCGCATCGGTTAACCTTTGACGGCGCCCATCTGGATGCTGCCGACGAGGAACATCAGGCGGCAGGCGGATCAGTTTCGCTGCGCGGTGAGTTTTGCGGACACCTGAATGCCCGCCCATTTCAGGACGTCGCGTACTTTCTCCACCTCGGAGCTTCTGACCAGGATCGCATCCGGGCCAATTCTGCCGAGCAAATAGGGCTTGAGGGTCTGGCTCGCCAGGATAGCGTCCAGAACGCCGGATTGAGGGCATTGGAGGACGATGGTTTCGGCGATGTTTGCGAGTGTCTTCTCTCCCGCCCAGGAGCGCAGAGCGACCACAAGAATCTCCGGGAGAATCCCGAGGAGCCTGTCGCGCAGGAACGCCATTAGCTCGGCCAGAGTCCTCCCACGCCGAAGCGCTTCCAGCACGCTCTTTTGGGTGAGTTGCCAGGAAATATTGCTTTTTCGCTCGGCCCAAATCTCCAGGAAGCCGGGCGTCAGCAGGTCGGGAGATAGAGTGGTGCAGGTCAGCAAGCCCTCTTCAGTCACCAGTAAACACCGGGGCGGTTTCTGCGTGTAGTCGAGGACCTCCGGGGCCACCGCGGCCACTGCGGCTTTTGAGTAATCTACGGGGAGCAGCAGAAAACGCTCTCCCACCTCCAGGCCAGGAGTCCCGCTTTCGATGGCGCGCTGACGGGCGGCAGCGTTGGAGAATTCGATCAGATCGGCCTGTCTCCGGACCCGAATTCGCTCCCGCAACGACGCCCAGGTTCGGATTTCAGCCACCACATTGCCGGGCAGTTCGACACGGGAGCCTGCAGCCAGCCCGGAGAGAAGTCTCTCTACATTGCTTCCGCGCTGCAGCCCCCCATAGACCGAGTCACGGGTCAGGCGGTACTGGGCCGTGTGCTGGGCGACTTGCAGACGCTCCGCATGATGTTCCAGAAAGGCTACCTGTTCGGTCGAGGCGCTGCCCAGATAGACCACCACGTCAAAATTGGGCTGAACCACCCAGGCGGGCGTCTGTGTCTGCGGAGGCGCAATCTCCTGTTCCGGCGTTTCGTCCCAGAGCAGGGCGCGCCCTACATCGGTCAGGCGGAACCGGTCCACCTCTTTGCCTTCCAGACTCACTTCGACCAGACCGAAAGCATAGAGCCAGGTTTGAAAGACCGCCTGAAGCCAGGGAACCGTCTCCTGGATCCAGGAAGCCCGAAGTTCCGCCCGCCACTTTTCGAGTTCGGCGCGATATTCCGCGTCCGTCTGGCGAAACTTGTAAGGCCCTGATTTCAGCATCCCGATGGCAAAGACTTCCCCGATACGGTCGAAGAGCGCGCGTTCAAACTCCTCGAATCGCACCCAGGCCAGGCGGTCGGGCAGGCAGCGCAATGCCGTAAGGATCGCGAGGCGGCCTCGCGGCGCATGATCCTTCAGCCAGTAATTTGTTCTCTCGGACCCGTATTCGATCCAGGGAGTCATGTCCCGGGTACCTTGCGTCAGGCTGCGAAGAAGGTGGATGGTGGGCTGAACGCCGATCTGCTCCAGCGAGGCGGAACTGACAAGAGCGTCGTTCCTGGGAACCAGAAGGCCGGAGGTCGTCATGGCGGCAAGATAAGCCTGGGAAGGTTCCGGGAATCTCATGCCATCCAACTCGATATGATCGCCCCAGCCCAGCTTCTTCGCAAACTTATTCAGGTCATTCGACCGCATCTCGCCGCTCTTTTTCAGCCCGATGCCGCCGATGTCCTCCAGTGTGCGCACAATGGAGATCACATCCAGCAGGACGTTCTGTTCGCGCCGAAAGGTGGAGACGCCCGGATACTCGGCTGCAGTTATCCGCAGGGGAAGGCACTCCAGAGGAGGGACACGGGCAAGGATGCGGTCGTCCGTGAATACCTGTGTCGCGTCCGAGCCATATCCATAATAAATGTATCGGGAACCCCCGCTCGGCATTACGATCCCTCGTTCCGTCAGCGAGCGCCCGATCTCGTCGCCGGAGCGGTAACCATAATTTGTACGGGAGAGTTCCACCCCGGTCGCCCGGATGGCGATATCCAGCATCCGCAGATTCAGGGTATTCCCAAAGAGTTTGATAATGCTCAACGCGGCGCGTTCATAGGGACGCATACGGGCGATACCGGCGTCAATGGTCTGTGGGTCGTTCAGGGCGTTCTTCAGGTACAGGATACACTCGTCTTTGCGCATCTTGGAACTGCCGCCCCAGAGCGTGGCCATGCGTTTCAGCACATCGGAGTTAAAACTTTCCCAGAGGCTATCATAACGCTGAATGGGACTTTCCATCGTCGTCTACTCCTCTACCTTCGGCAGATGACCGAGTTTGCGGAGGCGTGCCGTCAGGGCGGCGAAGCGGGCCGGGTCTATCAGTGCGGTTCGATCCGAGAGTCGGATTAGCACCATTGCGGACAACTGGGTATCCAGCAGCAATTCGTCCAGAAGGATCTTTTCGCCGACTTCAAGGATCGGGAGATTGCGATGTAACCGGTTGGGTGGAAGCATTCAGGCTCTCCTATTTTGAAAATTGGGATTGCTATCCTTTGACGGCGCCCATCTGGATGCCGCGGACGAGGAATTTCTGGGAGACGAGGAAGAGGAGAATGAGCGGGACGATGTTCATCAGGCTGGCGGCCATGAGCAGGTTGGTCTGGCGGCCATAGATGGAGTCGAAGAAGAGCATGCCGATGGGCAGGGTACGGAGGTGTTCGCTCTTGATGAGGACGAGCGGCCAGAAGAACGCGCCGTAGTTGCCCATGAAGGTGAAGATTCCCAGTGTGATGAGGCCGGGGCGGGCGAGGGGAAGGATGACATCCCAGAAGACCTGCCATTTGCTCGCGCCGTCTATCTCGGCGGCTTCGTCGAGGGCCGGAGGGATGGTGAGCAGGAACTGGCGGAGGAGGAAGGTGCCGAAGGCGCTGAAGGCGGTGGGGACGATCAGGCCGACATAGGAGTCGAGGAGTTGGAGTTTGACCATGAGAGTGTAGTTGGGGATCATGGTCACCACGCCGGGGATCATCAGGGTGGCGAGATAGAGGCGGAAGACCGCGTCACGGAAACGCCAGCGGAGGCGGGCGAAGGCGAAGGCGGCCATCGCGCTGGTCAGACAGGTGAGGAAGGTGACCCAGGCGGCGATAAAGAGGCTGTTGAAGTAGTAACGGGCGAAGGGGATCTGCTCGAACACCTTGCGGTAGTTTTCGGGATGCCAGACGGTGGGAAACGGGTTGACCCGATCCACCTCCTCCAGGGGCTTGAAACTGGTCAGCACCATCCAGAGGAACGGGAGGAGCGTGGTGAGCGCGAAGAGCGACAACGCCAGGTAGAGAGCGGTCAGCCGGAGGGCCTTCATCAGTAACTGACCTCCTTGTTGCCGAAGCGCCAGTTGATGAGCGTCAGGACAAAGATAAGGGCGAACAGCACCCAGGAAACGGCGGAGGCATAGCCGATCTGGAACTCCTCGAAGGCTTTGGTGTAGATATGGTAGGAGAGGGTGGTGGTCGTGCCTGCCGGGCCGCCGCCCGTCATGACCCGCGCCTGCTCGAAGCCGCCCTGTAGCCCGCCGATAAAACTCATGACGGTAATAAAGAAGGTGGTCGGGGCGAGTTGGGGCCAGATGATATGGCGGAAGAGTTGCCAGCGTCCCGCGCCGTCTATCTGGGCCGCCTCGATCAGTTCCTGGGGCATGTTGGTGAGGGCAGCCAGATAGAGCAGCATGTTGTTGCCGCCAATCGCCATCCAGATGCCCATGAAGATGATCGCATCCCGCGCGCCCAGTCCCCATTGCGGATGCACCAGCCCTACCTTCTCCACATCCAGCCCCAGCACGTTTCGGGTCGAGAGCAGCCATTCGGGCGGCGTGATCCCGAGGTGCAGAAAGCCGCAGATCCCGCGCAGGATGGCGTTGATCAGGCCGAAATCGGGGTTGTAGAGGGATTTCCAGAGGATCATCAGGGCAACGCCGCTGGTGAAACTGGGAAGGTAGAAGAGAGTACGATAGATCACGATGCCACGCAGTTTCTGACTCAGGAGCAGGGCAAGAAAGAGCGAACCGGCGATGGCGACCGGCATACCAAGAAGGAAGTAGAGGGTGTTGATGGCGTAGAGCCAGAACTCCTGGTCGTGGAGAAGCGCGATATAGTTCTCGAAGCCGACCCAGTGGAAGGGAACCGTCTGCTGGAGGTTCCAGTTGGAGAAACTGACGGCAAGGGAGAAAAGCACCGGGCCGCTGGTAAAGATCAGGAAGCCGAGCAGGTTGGGCAGGAGGAAGCCCAGGGCGATCCAGGCTTCGCGCCGTTCCCGCTTGCGTCCAGGACGAGGGGTGGCGAGGGCAGTCATGGCGCGACGCTCCGTGCCGGCTGCCCGGTGAGAAGTTCGTAGCGGCGGCGCAGTTCGGGGTCGGTCTGGATGGTTCTGGCGATCTCGGCGTTGATCTGTTCGGCGGCGGTGCGCATGGCGGCTTCGGGCGTCTTCTGATCGTTCTTGACCAGGTCGAGTTGCTTGTTCAGGATGCGGGAGGCGATCTGGCCGTTGACAAAGGGGCTGACCTGGTCGGACTGGCTATGGAGGGCGGCCTCGCGCCAGACCTCGTTCTGATCCTCGGCGGGAAAGCGCGGGTTGTGCAGGAAGGCGTCGCTATAGGTATCGCGGACGACCGGCCCCAGGCCGTCCGCCTGGTTGTTGATCAGGTCGTTGTACTCCTTGGTGGACTGGTAGACGAGGAAGCGGAGCGCCTCCTCCCGGCGGGGGCTATGGCGGTTGATGAGGGTCGCCTTGCCGTAGGCGCGGAAGAGGCGGTAGCGGGAGTAAGGGGATTCGGCCACGCCCAGGTGGAGGTTCTTCTCGTCACGGAGGGTGCAGAGCCACCAGCGCCCGCCCAGCGCCATGGCGGCTTTCCCGGCTCCAAAGCGGGTGATGGTTCCCGATCCCCAGCCGCCCTGCGTCGCCATCGTCGCCTCCTCGACCGGGCTGGGAGTGACATGGTATTTGTAGATCAGGTCGTGGAGGAACTGCACTCCGGCGATGGTTTCGGGGCTGTCCACCACGCAGCGGGTTCCGTCCGGCGTGTAGACCCGTCCGCCCTGTTGATAGACGAAGTGGAGCCAGTTCCACCACTCGCACATAAAGCCGAAGCGAATCACCCGCCCCTCGGCGTCCCGTTTTGTCATCCGCTGCGCCAGGGGGATAAACTGCTCCCATGTCCAGGGGCCTTTGGGATAGGGAACGCTCTCCGCGTCGAAGATCTCCTTGTTGAACCAGATGGCATCGGCGGAGAGGTTGGTTCCAAAGCCGTAGACCCGCTTATCGTACATCACGTATTGCTGCAATGGAGGCCAGATGGTGGCGATGTCGAGATAGCGGGACTTCAGTTCGTCGGTAACATCCCAGGCGACCCCGGAGCGGACGTATGCGGACAACTGAAAGCCGTCGTAGCAGTCGAACAGGTCCGGGCCGACGCCACCCAGAGATTGGACGATTACCTTCTCCATGCCCCCGTTGCCGGGATCAAGGGTCAGGCTGCAGGTCGGATTGCGGGTGTTGAAGAGCGCGACCTGATCGCGCCGTGCCGGGTTGTCGTCGCTGACCCAGACGAGCGGGATCTTCCCGTCGTCTTTGGGGCGGGGGCGGATGCTCCAGGCGACGACGGAAAGGATCAGCAGAACCAGCAGCGTTCCGGTAAAGAACAGACGCATGGCAAACGCGCAGGCTCCCTTCGCTCGATATTAGCCTGAGGAGTTCGGCCGGGGAATGGGTCGGGCGTCGGTGCGCTGGTCGGCGACGGCGCGCTCCAGTTGGCGACGCTGGGGATCCGAGACCAGCGCTTCGATCTGAAGCGTCAGTTTCAGGTCGGCGGGGTTGACCAGGGTGAACAGGGCTGTGAGAAGTTCCGATTCGATCACGCCGGTGGAGGCCAGAGCGTTTGCATCCAGGCGAAGCGAGGTCGTGAAGGGGCGTTTGGCGTCGGTGCGGGGGGGAATCCCGGCGGCCAGGACGGTCTTCAGGACATTGTAGAGCAGGCGCTCGTCGGTGATGCGGGGCAGGTAGAGATGGCGCGCAAACTCCTCCGCCAGCAGGATCGGGTTGTTGATCTGGTCGCCCAGCCAGGCGCGGACCCGGCCCAGTTCATCGGCAAGGCCCTCATCGGACCGGAGCAGTCCGTTTTCTGTGAGGAGGCCGGCGGCACGCTCGGCCAGGATGCCCCCATCGGCGGGCAGGCGCAGTTCGCGCCATTCCAGGGGCGAGTCCGGTTGGCTCTGGGTGGGGACAAGCAGCCAGCAGAACGCCTCACGCAGGCCGGTATCGCGTCGCTCCTGATACCGCTGAAAGTGGGTGCGGGCGCGGTCGGCATACCGGGCATCGAGCCGCCCGCCCGGCGAATCGATCAGATTCTGCCAGGCCAGCATGGCGCGCATGTCTTCCATAAACTCCTGCATTTTCATGGCGTCGGGGGCGAGAAAGATCAGGGAGTTCCGATAGCGGCGGCGGCCGACGCCGTAGTTGGCGAGAAACGCCTGTGCCTTCGTGCTGGCAGCGCTCGCGCCGGCGTTATTGCTGCCTTCCGCACTATGCACATGGTGGGGAGAGAGGATGACCAGGCGCGTGCTGCGCACATCGGACACATCGGTGGTGCCCGTCGGAGAGATATGCAGATCGGCGAAGGGCTGGCTCCGTTTGCGCTCCGCCACGAACAGCGCTTTGATCTCCGCGAGGACCTGTGCGTCCGAAATGCTGTCGCGGCGTTCCCGGAACGCGGTAACGAGGGCGTCGTCCTCCTGCTCGCCCAGGCGGGCGGTGCGGGAGGCGTTAAAGATGCCCTGCAGCGGATCGGTCGGCTCCTTCGGCTCGGTCTCGCCGGGGTTTTTGGTGCGAATCCAGTCCGGCGGAGGGCCGAGTTTTCTCCTATTCATTAAGCAACTCCCTGGTGAGCGCCGCGTAGTCGTGGGTGCTCATGTTATTTGGAAACAGCAGGGGAAGCGGGCTGCGGTACATCTGCGCCCTTCCCACGTCCACCGCTTTGCGGATGACGGTATTGAGGACCCGGGCCTCGTAGTTGCGCCACAACTGTTCCAGGATGTCCTCGGTGAACTGGTTGGGTTCGATGCGGGTGGCGAGGAACCAGACGGAGGGCGGGTTGGGCAGTTCCTCGCTGACATGGCGCAAGCTCTCCAGGAGTTTGACGGTTCCGCGCAGGCTGAACGCGCCCATGTCCACCGGGACGATGATGTCGGTGGCGGCGGCGATGGCGTTGACGGTCAGGGCGTCCAGGCTCGGCGGGCAGTCTATGACGATGTACTGGAACTCTTCCATGACGGGGCGCAGGGCGTTGCGGAGGAGTTTGACCCACCAGGGCCGCCCGGTGACCTGCAAAGTCGTCTCAGCCAGTTCCAGGTTGCTGCCCACGATACAGAGCGAGTGCGGATCGAAATCTTCCGGCAGCCCCTCCACCTGGATGGGCAGGATAGCATCCTGAATGGGCAGGGATTTGACCATCACTTCGTAGAGCGTGCGCTCCAGGAGGTCGCTGTCCAGCCCATAGACCTGGGTGAGATGCCCCTGCGGATCGGCGTCTATCATAAGGGTGGGCGCACGGCGCGACAGGAACCAGCCCAGAGCGGCGGCGCTGGTGGTTTTGCCCACGCCTCCCTTGTGGTTGCAGATGGCGAAGATGCGCCGGGTAGGGGTCGGATGCTTCGGCGCAAAGAGGGCCGAAAGCTCGTCACAACTCACCTGGACACTCTTTCCGGCTCCGTATTGTGTCAGTTTCCCTGCCCGGATATAATTCCGCAGAGTGTGTGTGCTGACCTGGTATCGTGTGGCGGCATCCGCGAGGTCAATCCGTTGCACGCGCGTGTCTCCCCTTTTTCGCAAAAGCGCATTCGTAAGAAGTTATTATAGCGGAGCACGGGTCAGGAGTCAATGTATAGACGCCTGTATCTGCCCGTTTTCCGATACTTTCTCCACCCGTCTGCGGTGCGCGACACCATGAGGAAGAGATTGCCTCACGCAAAGAACGCTAGGAACGCAAAGCGAGGGAAGTTTGTCTTTGAGGAGGTGCTGGTTGGGGATTCTCTAGACGAGCGAAAGGGAGGAGATGTCTCCTCCCTTCAATGATACCATAGGGCAAAAGCATGACTAATGTGGTGCTGCCCTATTTGTCGCGCTCTTTGCCGTCGTTGATGGCGGCCTGAGCGGCGGCCAGGCGGGCGATGGGAACGCGGAAGGGCGAACAGGAGACATAGTTGAGGCCCAGCCGATGGCAGAACTTCACGCTCTCCGGTTCTCCGCCATGTTCGCCGCAGATGCCCAGTTTGATGTCCGGGCGCACCTGCTTGGCGCTGTCCACCGCCATCTGCATCAGTTTGCCGACGCCTTCCTGGTCAACCGTGTCGAACGGGTCGGAGGGCAGGATCTTTTTCTCGACATAGGGGACGAGGAACTTGCCCGCATCGTCACGTGAGAAGCCGAAGGTCATCTGCGTCAGGTCGTTGGTTCCGAACGAGAAGAAGGTGGCGAGTTTCGCCAACTGATCCGCCACCAGGCAGGCGCGGGGGATTTCGATCATTGTGCCGAACATGTAGGGGATAGCGACGTTCTGCTCCTCCACCACCTTCTTCGCCACGGCCTCCAACTGCGTCTGCACGGTCTTCAGTTCGTTGACATGGCCGACAAGCGGGATCATGATCTCCGGGTGGACATCCTTGCCCGACTTCTGCACTTTCGCCGCCGCCTGCAAAATCGCCCGCACCTGCATCTCCACGATGCCGGGGAAGACGATGGAGAGACGGCAGCCGCGCAGGCCCATCATCGGGTTGGCCTCGCGCATCCCCTCGACCGCCTGCAGCAGTTCTTCCTTCCTGTGCAGTTCCGCCGGGTTATCGCCCTTGACGCGCAGTTCCGTCACCTGCTGAAGCAGTTCGTCATGTGAGGGAAGGAACTCGTGCAGCGGCGGGTCGATCAGGCGGACGGTGACGGGCTTGCCCGCCATCACCTCGAAGATGCCCTCGAAGTCCTTCTGCTGGATGGGCAGCAGCCGATCCAGGGCGTTCTGGCGGGTCGCCTCATCCTTCGCCAGGATCATCTCCTGGACGATGGGCAGGCGATCCTGCTCGAAGAACATGTGTTCGGTGCGGCAGAGACCGATGCCCTCCGCGCCCAGTTCGATGGCCTGCTGCGCGTCGCGCGGGTTGTCGGCGTTGGTGCGGACCTTCATGGTGCGGAAACTGTCCGCCCAGGTCATCAGTTCCCCGAACGCACCCGATACCTCCGGCGCGATCAGTTTCAATGCGCCGACGTAGACGTGGCCGGTCGAGCCGTCCATCGTAATCGTGTCGCCCTCTTTCACCACGATATTGCCGACGGTGAGGGTCTTCGCCTCCGCGTTGACCTTGAGCGCCTCCGCGCCCGCCACGCAGGGGATGCCGAAGCCGCGCGCTACGACGGCCGCGTGGGAGGTCTTACCGCCACGCGCCGTCAGAACGCCCTGCGAGGCCAGCATTCCATGCACGTCGTCCGGATTGGTCTCGTCACGCACCAGGAGGACCTTATGGCCCGCGCCGCCATGTACGCCCTGCTCCGCGGCGGTGTCGGCGTCGAAGACGACCGTACCCACCGCCGCGCCAGGCGAGGCCGCCAGGCCGGAGGCCAGCACCGTTGCGCCTTCCAGCGCCGCCGGGTCAATGCGCGGGTGCAGCAGTTGATCCACATGGGAGCCGGTGATGCGACCGACCGCCTCTTTCTCGCTGATGAGGCCCTCATGCACCATGTCCACCGCAATATTGACTGCGGACGGGCCGGTGCGCTTGCCGCTGCGGCACTGGAGCATAAACAGTTTGTCGTGTTCTATCGTGAATTCGATGTCCTGCATGTCCTTGTAATGGTATTCCAGCGTATTGCAGGCGTTCTCGAACTGCGCGTAGATGGCCGGATTCTGCTTCGCGAGTTCGGCAATCGGAACCGGGGTGCGCACGCCCGCGACGACGTCCTCGCCCTGCGCGTTCATCAGGTACTCACCGAACACGGCGCGCTCACCGGTAGAGGGATCGCGGGTAAACGCCACGCCTGTGCCGCTGTCATCGCCCGCGTTGCCGTAGACCATGCTCTGCACATTGACGGCGGTTCCGATGTCATCGGGGATCTTCTCGGTGGCGCGGTAGAAGATGGCGCGATCCGTATTCCAGGATTTGAAGACAGCCTCTATCGCCAGGCTCAACTGCTCGTAGGGATCGCTGGGGAACTCGCGGCCCGCGTGGTCGCGCACGTGCTGGAGGAACTGCTCGGAGACGGCCTTGAGGTCGTCGGCGGTGAGGTCGAGGTCGCTCTTCGCGCCGACCTTGTGCTTGTACTCCTGGAAGATATGGTTGTCGAAATCGTGCTTGCTCAGCCCGAACGCCACGTCCGACAGCATCATGATAAAGCGGCGGTAAGCGTCGTAGACGAAACGGGGATTGCCGGTTTCGGCGATGAGGGCCTGAAGCGTCGTCTCATTGAGGCCGAGGTTCAGGACGGTGTCCATCATGCCGGGCATGGAGAACTTCGCGCCGGAGCGGACGGAGACGAGCAGAGGTTTGTTGTTGCCGCCGAACTGCCGATCCATCTTCTTCTCGACGACAGCAATGGCCTTATGCACCTCGTCCATCAGTCCGGCGGGCAATTGCTTCCCGGCGGCGTAGTATTCGTTGCAGGTGTCGGTGGTGATGGTAAAACCGGGCGGAACGGGCAGGCCGATGTTGGTCATTTCGGCGAGATTGGCGCCTTTGCCGCCCAGAAGGTCGCGCATGGTCGCGTTGCCTTCCTCAAACAGATAGACTCTTTTGGTCATCTCAATAACGATCCCTTCTTCGTGCGTCCTCGAACTCATTCGCTCTCATAGAATGGTAATTTAATGGCTTCACAGCGATGGCAAACCGCAACATTGTACCCGAAACAGTGGGAGAGAGGGAAGCGGGAAAGTAGATGTAAGCCAATTACATCGCACTGAACGTTCCTCACTCTTTGTGATGATCTCCTCCGGCGAACAAAGGTATTGATATCTATCATCGGTTATAACAGCCTTAATCATTGCGCCGTCATCCCCAACATTGGGGAAACGATGCGTTTCCCTTTCCTGAGCCATTCATGGATGCCGCCGCCACGACGGATTGGAACAGTGAGGTCACGCGGGGCGGCCTGGAGGAGGCGGAGGGCTTCCAGGAAGTTGGATTTGCCGGAACCGTTGGGGCCGATGAGGACATTGGGCGGTTGGAGTTTGATCTCAACGCCCTCATTGCCGAAGGAGAGGATGTTTTTCAGCGACCGGGAGCGCAGCAGCCGTTTGCCTTCCATGTCAGTCGCTCCTTGTATTTATCCTGCCAATAAGGTGAGTTCAGTGAGGAGGGCGGGGAGTGGGACTTCGCGCTGCTCTTTGGTAGACTGGTCGCGCAGGCCGATGACGCCGCGCTCCAGTTCGCCGTCGCCCAGCACCAGCAGATAGCGCGCGCCCAGATCGTCGGCGCGCTTTGCCTGCTGCCCGAACTTCCGGCCTTTGTAGTCCATGTCGGCGGCGAACCCCGCCGCGCGGATCTCCGCCAGCAGTTTGACCGCCGCCGGACGCACCTTCGTCTCATCCCCCAGCGTCACGATAAACGCCAGAGGCCGCTCATCCGCGACTGGCAGTTCGATCCCCAGCGCCTCCAGGGTGAGCAGACAGCGCTCCATCCCCATGCCGAACCCAATGCCCGGCACAGACGGCCCACCGCACTCCTCCACCAGTCCATCGTAGCGCCCACCGCCCACCAGCGTGTTCTGCGCCCCGAGCTGCCCGCTGATGATCTCAAACGCCGTCTTCGTATAGTAGTCGAAGCCGCGCACCAGCCGATGATCCACCACATACGGCACGCCCGCCGCATCCAGATAGGATTGTAACTGCTCGAAATGCTCCCGCCCCTCCACATCCAGATAATCCACCATTCGGGGCGCGCCTTCCAGCAGTCGCAGGTCATTGGCATCTTTCGTATCCAGCATCCGCAGAGGGTTCACCTCGAACCGATGCTGTCCCTCCGCGCTCATCTCCGCCAGGAACGGGCGCACAAAATCCCGCAGCGCTTCCCGGTAGGCAGGACGCGACGTCGGCGTCCCCACCGAGTTGATGCGCAGTTCCTGCTCCGTCACGCCCAACTGCCGATAGGTCTCCATCGCCAGCAGAATCACCTCGGCGTCCACCGCCGGGTCGGACGCCCCGAACACCTCGATGCCCAACTGCTGGTGCTGCCGATACCGCCCCTTCTGCCCCCGCTCATACCGGAAGTTCTGCCCCACATAGTAGAGTTTCAGCACCGGATGCTCCGCAAACAACTTATGTTCAATGCAGGCGCGCACCGCCGGAGCCGTCCCTTCCGGCTTCAGCGTCATGCTCCGGTCCCCCCGATCCGTAAACGTAAACATCTCTTTGGAGACAATGTCCGTCGCTTCGCCGATATGGCGGGTAAACAGCTCCGTCTGTTCCATGGTGGGCGTGCGAATCTCGCGGTAGCCGTAGCGGCGGCAGACCTCCCGAAACACGCCCTCGACATAACGCCAGCGAGCCGAATGCAGCCACGGCTCCTTCGCGGATGGATAAGGCAACACATCATACATATAAGGCGGCGCAGAATAAGCCATCGAAATCCCTCGCAAACAGAAAAATAGTCGCCGCATCGAACCAAATAACATGCAGCGTGGCAAGTATTGTACGGCACGAACGACCGAAAGTCAAATTGCAGGTTTCCGCCTCCCCAATGGCGAACAACACCCCATCCATCCCAACATGTCGCCTGTCCAATCAGAAACAGAGGAACTCTTCACCCTGAAGAGAAATCCTGTAAATCCTGATAATCCTGTTAATCCTGTCCAAAGAATCCTGTAGGAAGCCTTTCCTGGTGAAGGCCATCCTGTAAATCCTGCCAGATCCTGTTAATCCTGTCTAAAATCAAGCCAGAGAGGAGCGCATGCATGTCGGTCCATAAAAGACTTCTATCCCTCGCAGCCCTGTTGACGGCGGCGCTGCTGGTCGGCGCAGGATTTATCCTGGACAGCACTAAGGGGAAAGCCCAGGAATCAGACGATCTGAAACTGCTCCGAACGCCGCCTACCCTGGACGGCGCGCTTCCCGTAGACATAGACGCCCATCGCTATGACGGCAATGTCGAGAGGACCCAGCGCTCCGCCGACCTCTTCTCCTGGCGCGAATTTGTGGCGCTCAACTGGCCTGTGCGCGCGGATCAGCGCGGAGAGAAAGACCCCGGCAAGTCGCTCGGCGATCCGGGACCGCGTGTCTGGGAAACCTGGAAAGAGAACAAAGAAGTCTATCTCCCGGAGGGAACCGCCCCGCCCGAATGGAACGCCCCCCAGGGACTGCCGAAAGAAATCGAGTCGGCAGCGCCCCTGTCCATGAGTACCCACCTGCTCTATTCCACGCTCCAGGCCACCCAGTCTGATGGCGCGTTTCCCGCCACCCTGACCGACAGGCGCGGCCGCCTGGTGCGCTATGAGATCCGGATGAACAAAACCCTCTTCGACTTCATCCGCAAGAATGGCCTCTACGACAGCCGGATCCAGGCCACAAAGGAGTCCATAGATTTCCCCGATGGTTCTATGCTCATCAAAGCCGCCTGGCGCGAACTGGAGCCGAAAGAGGAGACGCGCTTCGTCACTGCCGACGCCTGGGTCGGCGATCTGAAAGACAACAAGATCTCCCACTGGCGGCGCAAAACGATGGGTCTGGTCGGTTTCCACATCGTCCAGAAGACCCCCAGCGCGCCGGAATGGGTCTGGACGACCTTCGAACATATGGACAACGTGACCGGCCCCACCCCTTCGTTCCACAATCCCGCCTGCAAGGACTGCCTGCCCAACAAACAGACGAAACCGGGGACTCCCAACCAGGTGACTCGCGTCGCGCTCGCCCCCGAGGAGACCGCCTTTCCTGCCCATACCCAGGAACTGAAAGAACTCAACCATACCTGGCAGAAAGCGCTGGGTGACGCCCGCTCCGTTCTCCAGTATTATATGCTGGTAGACACCCAGTGGCCGCGCATGCCCCCGCCCAAAGCCTCCTACACCCCCCGCTCGATGATGCGCCCCACGCCCGTCTTCGTCAGCAACACCACCATGGAGACCTTCACCCAGGAGACCTCCTCCTGCATGGGCTGCCACTTCTCCGCTCGCACCAACCGCCCGGATCGCGCCGTCTTTGCCGATTTCAGCTTCACTCTCAATAACGCGCAGCCCGTCCTGAAAAACCCGGAGCAGATTCCCCCGCCCACGCGCCCCGTCACCGAGTGGGATAAGCAAAACTGGCGCGCCATCCTGCGAGGCCGCGAACTGATGCAGCGCACCTCCGAACTCCTGCCCCAATATGTGGTCGCCAAACTCCACTGCGAGAGCTGCCACCTGGACACGGGAGGCAATCCTGCCGCTCCCTGGTGGGTCGGCCAGATCGCCAAATACGACTACCCGAAGACCGACAAACTCCAGGCGCGCATCAACCGCTGCTTCACCCACAGCATGAACGGAGCCGCGATCCCCGCCGTACATGGCGACGCCGAAACCGCTCGCCAGACTCCGGAGATGCACGCCTTCATCACCTACATGAAATGGATGGACGAGCAGTACACCGCCCGCACCAGCACGCCGCCCGAAACCGGCCTGCCCAAGATGCCCCAGAGAGAGGGCAGCGCCTTTCGCGGTAAGGGGATCTTTCTTCAACGCTGCGCCACCTGTCATGGCAAAGACGGCCAGGGCCGCTACGAAAGCAACGCCTACTATCGGCCCGCGCTCTGGGGACCCCATGCTCCCAACAAGGCCGCCAGCCTCGACGACTTCCCGAAACTCGTTCCCTTCATCAAGCGCAACATGCCCCTCAACTCCGGCGGCCTGCTCTCCGATGAAGAAGCCTGGGACGTCGCCGCCTACATCATCTCCCAGCCCCACCCCGAATACCACGACGATGGCAGCGGCAACTGAAAACGCCTGACACCTTTCTCCCCTCTTCACAAAAGGATGAAGGATGAATCAAACCTGATTCATCCTTCCGCCTTCATCCTTTCTGTTACGGAACCAGGAGTGAGGTGTCTTTCCTATTCCCTACTCCCTACTCCCTGTCTTAATGATACTCATAGGCTCCCATGTCCACCGGAGGCGTGAGGCCCTTGCCGAAGAGGCGCCAACTGCCGTCCAGGTCAATAATGTTGTTGTTGACGGTGAGGAAGGGAGGCGATTTCACCACCGTATTGGTGCCTTTGTCAATGCAGGGGGAACCGAGTTTCAGGCGCAGGTTGCCGTTCGCGGCGTCCACAAAGAGCGGGTCTTTGTTAATGTTGCCGCTTCCCGTCCAACCGCCCTGTACATCCGAGAAGGTGACGGTCGCAGGCCCATAGATTCCGGCACTGGAGGGCACGAGAGTATTCATCGTGGTATTGCCCCAGAGAATGGAATTGGTCACGGTTACGGCGCTGCTCTGGTTGTAGATGCCGCCGCCGAGGCCGGAGTTGCTCGTCGCCGAATTCAGGCTGAAGGTGCAGTTGGTCACGGTTGGGCGGCTGTTGTCAAGATTGCCCATCCCGCCGCCGCTGGTGGCCGTGTTGCTCCAGAAGGTGCAGTTGGTCACGGTCGGGCTGCTCATGCTGTTGAACATCCCACCGCCACTGGTGTTTCCCGTGTTCGCCAGGAAGGCGCAGTTGGTCACGGTCGGACTGCTCTGCTGGTTTTGCATGCCGCCGCCATAGGCTGCCGAGTTGCCGCTGAACGTGCTGCTGATCACGCTGGGAGCGCTGTTGTTAAAATTGTACATCCCGCCGCCGTAGCCCTTGGTTGACGAGACGCCCATGAAGTTGCTGCTGAAGGTACAGCCGGTGACAGTCGGGCTGCTGCTGTCATTGTACATCCCCCTGCCGTAGTCCCCATAGTTCAAACTGAAACTACAGTTGGTCACAGCCGGCTTGCTGCTCTGCTGGTTGAACATCCCCCCGCCGTAGTTGGCCGAGTTGCTTTTGAAGGTGCTGTCCGTAACAATCGGGCTGCATCCTGTGTTGAACATCCCGCCGCCGGCGGTGCCGATGCCATAGGCCCCATTGTTGCTGAAGGTGCAGTCGGTGACGGTCGGACCGCTGGTGGCGGCATTGTACATCCCGCCGCCATAGGCAGAGGCGCTGTTGCCGCTGAAGGTGCAGTTGGTCAGAACCGGTTTGCAGTTGCCGGCATTGTACATCCCGCCGCCCTGTTTTGCCGCGTTGTTGCTGAAGGTGCAATAGTTGACGGTCGGACTGCTGTTGGCAGCATTGTACATCCCACCGCCATTATCTACGACGCTGCCGTTGCGGAAGGTAAAGCCCTGGATCCTGGACCCTGCTGTTGTCTGAGAGTAAGGTTGCAGGTACGAGGTGGACAGGCAGCGGCCCCCCGGCCCCCCGCCGGCTACGCCGGGATCTACGATGCTCACGCCTTCCCCGGCCCCCGTAATAGAGAGTTGCTTATTGCTCCAGGTGAGCGATTCATGGTAGATGCCGGGAGCGACAACGATGGCAGAGTAATTGCCGGCTCCGGTGATGGCTTTCTGGATGCTCTTAAAGGGCTTGGTCTGCGTTCCCGGATTGGTATCCAGGCCAGTGGCGGCGTCCACAAAATACGTGGCTGCCTGCGCGCCTACCCCTAACGACATAAGAACGAGCGCGCTTGCGAATAGGAACAGAGACTTTCGGGTGGGTAACATGGGTTTCTCCTTGACAAAGATGTGTCTTGTGTAACGACGGTTACGGCGCTTCCGCGCCTTTGAACCGATCCGGGGATAACGAGCGTCTGTTTTCGTATCCCCTTCTCTTGATGTCCCTATTCTAGCAAGCGAACATCGTACAAACCATCGTCAAAACGACACAATAAGCGTCGTCAAGGCATTTTTTAGGAGTTTTAACCCGGTAGCGTCACCCTCACTTTCGTACCCACGTCCGGAACGCTCTCAAACGCGAGCGTTCCGCCGTGTGCCTCCACAATGCTCCGGCAGATGGAAAGTCCCAGCCCCGTGCCGCCCGTCGGGCGTGTCCGCGAGGTGTCCACCCTGTAAAACCGCTCGCCCAGATGCAGCAGATGTTCCGGTGCGATTCCCACGCCCGTATCCTCCACCGTCACCACCACCTTCTCCTGTGAAGCGCGCGCTGTCACCGTGATCTGTCCCTCCGCCGGAGTGTATCGCACCGCATTGTCCAGCAGATTCCGAAAGAGGCGCGTCAGTTCCTCTTCATTGCCCTTCACGATAAGGTCTTCCGGAACGATGTCCAGCGCAATCCGCGCGCCACCCTCCTGAAGCGCCTGCGCCCTGGCCTGCTCCAACAGCTCCCGCGCCGAAAGGTCTATCGGATCTCTGCCCAGTTGCCCCTCATCCGAACGCGCCAGCAGCAGCAGATCCTGCACCAGTTGCGTCATCGTGTCCGCCGCCTGCTCGATCTCCCGAAAGGTATGCTGCGACTTTTCATCCGTCGTGGCCCGGCTCCGCGCCAGCCCGGCGCGCCCTTTGATGATCGTCAGGGGCGTCTTCAGTTCGTGCGAGGCGTCCGCCGTGAAGCGCTGCTGCTGTTGGAGCAGCCGCTTCTGCCCCTGAAATGCCTTTTCCAGACGTCCCAGCAGCCCGTTGAAGGTTTCCGCCAGCTCCGAAAACTCATCCTCTCCGATCACCGGCAGACGCCGCGAGAAATCCTCCGCGCCGATGCCGCCCGCCGCCAGTGTCATCCGATGCACCCGCCGCAGAACCCGATTCGTCAGCACCACCCCCACCCATCCCGCGCAGAGCAGCGCGATGGGCAGCAGCAGCAGCAGCGCGCCATTTACCCCGGAAGCCGCTCGATACACATCCTTCAAAGGATAAGCGGTCTGCACTGCGCCGCGCCTGCCCTGATGGTCGAACCCCGGCGCGGAAAGCGTCCGCACCGGGTCGCCATCCACGGTAACCGTCGTATATAATGTCTCCCCTTGCAGGGCGCGCCTCAGCGCTTCCTCATCTACTAATGGCAGCGCATCCCAACTCATCTCCGGCTTGTCCACGTCATAATAAAAACGGGCATGATAGGGCGTATTCATTCCAGGGAAGCGGGGCGGCCCTTGCTCTCCCCGCGGCAACCCTGGTTGCCGCGACTGTCCCTCCCCCGGAGACCCCCCTGGCCTTTCCAGCACAGTGGGATCCGAAGCTTGGAATTCACGTGACTTGAAGTCGCGG
>JADMIO010945806.1_pt1 | contig 28599 bp, 20 predicted proteins | sample 8958161 | NCBI WGS metagenome assembly JADMIO01 (sample SAMN16585339, study PRJNA669376) | soil metagenome | isolation source: Crop rotation soil | place: USA: Cullars Rotation, Alabama | collected 2011 | reverse complement strand
GGCGCGGGCATGAACTTTTTGCATCATCGTGATGCGGTTTGATGGGTAGTTGCTGTCGCCGTTGTAGATGGCGGTGATGAAGTGATTGCCGGAATTGCTGGAAAGCGTGGAGATGGTTACTGAAGCGAGACAGTTGCTCAACGGCACATTGGCGGCAATCGTGTTCGTAATTCGGGTGGTCGGTATGAAAGTTTGATCCTGGAACGTCACGGTGCCGGTTGGAACCGGGTCGGCCGGATTGATGTTTGTGACCAATGCCGTGAACGTCACAGGTTGGAGCGCGACCAAGCTGGTGAGGTCCGGTGCCGATGAGGAAATGGTAACCGTCAAGTTGGTGGGTTGCCCAACGGCAAACAGCCTCCCACCGTTGATGGTATAAACCACACCTTGCGGGCCGACGACAGTCGGCACATAAGGTTCGCGGAATCCGCCATTCAAAATGATGACTTCCGGGAAAGAGTTTTCGGTGAGGTCCCAACGATAAAGCCGGCCGTCTTCACTGGGGGCAAAGACGCAGTTATTGACGGGATTCACCGCGGCGGCGTTGATGCACCATTCGGTGGGATTAATGCCGGAACCAAAGGGAGTGCACCCAAACACGGTGTGAATTTCCCGCATCCGGGTGCCGACGCCGGGCGTGTTTTGCGGGGTGTTGGGGTCGAGGACGGCGATGCGGTTGCGGCTGCCGTAATCGTTATACTTGCTGAACAGCAGGTAAGGGGATGTCCCGGTGTAAGCGGGCACAATGTTCGTTGGCACGATGGCCGGAGTGTTGTCCCAACCGAAGACGCCCGGAGTCTTTTGGATTGCGAGGTCGGCGCTGAAATGGAAAAGGTAATTGTTGAGCCCAAAGTAAACATCTCCGTCAGGACCAACGACGGGGGAAGCGGTAGCGTTATCCGTCAACGTCCCTAGAGGCACCAATGATCGTTTATATTTTGTGGCGAGCGTCTGGCTGTCCAAACCGAAGAAGTAGTAATTGTGGGAGGCGACATAAAGTGTCTCTCCATCGTTGCTCAATGCCGGCGCGCAATTCAGCGGACTCATTGTGGCGTTGGTCGAGCCTGCGGCATCGCAGGCAAATACATAAGTGCCATTTCCATTGGCATCGAGTCGGGCAAAGCCACCCAGGTTGGTGCTTATTGGCGCGGGAATCGAGCCGTTGGGGCGAAACCCAAAATAGATATCACCATTGGTGCTTGCGGTCAGCGGTGTCGTGATAAAAATCCTGGTCTTGAAAAGTGTATTTGAAAGGTAACCCGCCAGGTTGGTGTAGAAACACATTTGCACCGGCGGGCTGGGAAAGTCCGAATCGGGGTTTTCGATATAGTTCACCGTCGCGCCCGCACCAGGATAATAAAGTCGCAAACCGGCGGGATGCTTGACCAGGATCGGCTGATAGACCGGACGCCACATGCTGGGATTGTTCAGAACACTGTAGTCAATGTTGGTCAGCGTATATTTCAGTCTTCCGGTATTTCCATCAAATGCGCTGATGCGATAACCAATAAGCCACACCGTTGGCACGATCACCGTATTCGAATCGGTCACCAATGGAGCGCCATAATGGCTGCTGGTGGGAGAGTTTTGCGCGTCGATTGAAGCACTCCAAAGCACTTTGTTTAGATGCTGGGCCCGGACGGGAAATTGTCCCGTGTGTTGTGAGTCTCCGGCAAACGAACTGGATTGGGCCATCACCTTTTCTGCGCTCAAACAGATTGTGACTAAAATCAGGCATGCCGCCGTAATCCCAAGTCGCCCGAAATGTAGCCCCGCTGTCATTGATGGTTTCCCGGCAAGGATTTCATGGAATTGGTCCAAACCAAGCAAAAACCTAGTCGCCAGCACCAAAAACCGGAGGAAAATCGCAAAGTGGTGATTTTTGAGCAGTCCATGCCATTGGGTGTTGATTTTCAACGCCTTATGCGTTTCTAAACATCGAAAAAGGCCTTTCGAGTTGACCTCACCAACTACCCTCTCCAAGCTATCCCGACAACACAAAGCGCATGACGCGCTTCTGTTGAAACCTGAACCCCAGGATATCTTATGCCCGAAGGTTATTGCGTTAAGTGTAAGGCGAAAAAGGAAATCGCCAACGGTGTCGAGGAGACCATGAAGAACGGGCGTAAGGCCATCAAAGGCAAATGCCCGACTTGCGGCACTGTGATGTTCAAAATTCTCGGGGGCAAAGCTGCACCATCAGCTCCGGCTGCTCCCGAAGCGCCGTCCACTCCACCCACTCCGCCGCCTGCTTGATTTAAAACTATGTCCCAGCAACTCGCCTACGTCATCATCACGCCGTATTCCCTGCACAAGTCGCGCACGGGCGGCATCTTGAGTCGATTGATCACCCGGACCGGACTCGACTTGGTCGCCGCGCGGATGTTCGCGCCGAGCGCCGAGCTCGTGAAAAAGTATTCCGAGGCGACGATTTCGGCGAATGATCCGCAGGACCGCAAGATTCAGGAACTGATTTACAATTACATCCTGCAGAATCTTTCGCCCGATCCGAAGACGGGTCGGCCGCGCCGCGTGATGATGTTGCTGTTCAAAGGTGAGGATGCCGTGCGCAAGGTGCGTTCGGTGGTCGGCAATCTGGGGCCGGATCGGCGCGTGGGTGAAACGATTCGCGACACCTACGGCGATCTCATTATGGACGAAAACGGCCAGGTTCGTTACTTCGAACCGGCGGTGCTGGCCGCACCGACGGTGGATGAGGCGCAGGCGAAGTTGAAATTGTGGGCGCAATATTCCGAGACCGACGGCGGCGTGCTGGAAAACACCATTAATTATCATCAGGGCGAAACGCCGCAACGCACGCTGGTGTTGATTAAGCCGGATAATTTTCGCTTCCCGACCGGTCGGCCCGGAAACGTCATCGACTTTTTCTCGCGCACCGGTCTTTACATCGTGGGCATCAAGGTGCTGCGCATGAGCGTGGCGGATGCGATGGAGTTTTATGGTCCCGTCCGGGAAGTCTTGCGCACGAAGCTCAAAGACATGGTGGCGTCCAAGGCCCGGGCCGCGGTGGAAAAGGAACTGGGCTTCAAGATTCCCGAAGCACAGGAGAAGCAACTGGGAGAAATCCTCGGACCGCTGTTCGGCGATAATCAGTTCGAAAACATTGTGCGCTTTATGGCGGGACGTTCGCCCTCGGAAGCGCCCGAAGCGGAACACAAATCTCCGGGGTCAGAAAAATGCATCGCGCTGGTCTATGAAGGCGTGGGTGCAGTGGCCAAAATCCGGGACGTGCTCGGACCGACCGATCCTTCCAAAGCGCCGCCCGGATCGATTCGCCGTGAATTCGGTTCCAGCATCATGGTCAACGCGGCTCATGCGAGCGATGCGCCCGAAAATGCGGTGCGCGAATTGGGAATCGTCAAGGTAGGCGACACCAACTTCCGTTCGGTGGTTGAGGAATTTTACGGGAAGCTGTAATCGGGCGCGAGGCGACGGACTTACGGCTGGCGGCGCGATTGCAAGTCTTTCAGTGCTGCCGCTGCGGCATCGCGCACCATCAAGTATTCATGCTCCATGGCTTCTTGAAGGGCCTGGATGACTTCCGGCGTGGGGTTGGCGCTTTTTCCGAGCGCCTCTGCTGCCTTAGCCACGGCGCGAGGCTCCTTTGATCTTAATCCTTTAATTAGCACCGGGGTGGCATTGCTGGCTGCATTTCCGAGGCTTGCGACGAGGGCATAGGTTCCGAAACGGAGGACTTCATCCATTTCTTCAACGAGCGGCGCCGCCAAAGCAACGGCGCGATTCGTCAGTGGTTTCGTTTTCAATAAACTCCAGCAGGTTGGCGTATTAAGTTGGGTTGGCGTATGAAATTGCTTGTCGGATGATGTGGCGAACTCAACCCACAAATCCAACAACTCCTCATGTCGGTCGGGGCTGATGTCCCAAAGCGCACTTAGGGCCGCAAACCGCAGGGCGGGATTGGGCGACTTCAAAAACACCTCAATGTCGCGTTCCGCGAATTTTGCGTTACGCATCGCGGGCAGAAGCGAAAGAGCGCGAACTTTGACTGCGTCATTGGTGTGGCGCAATACCGCGACCAATGCCGGCACGGCGTTCGAATGATCCTTTGCCACTATGCGAATCACCTGCGCGACATGGTCCGCGGTATATCTGTCGTTATTGCCAAGTTGTTCGGTGAGTTGAGGCAGAGCCGATACGGAGTTCGTACCGATCCAGGTTAATGCGCTGCAGGCGAAGGATGCGCCGTTCCAATAGTCACATTTGAGCAGCTTCGCGAGCTCGGGAATTGCCGGACTTGCAGCCGGCCCGATTTTTCCAAGCCGATAAGCGGCGACAAGGCGTCGGGTATCAGCATTGTGAAGGCTGGGCGTTGGCAGCCAGGAGCGCAACCACTGGGGTCCGCTCCGAATTTTGGAATCATAAAAGCTGCGGTAGCGTTGCGTGAGACGGGAATCATCCTTCAGCTGGGAAGTCAGAAACGGGACTGCTTTCGGTCCCAAATTCGTAAACACTTTTTCAGCAGCGACGCGCTCGGTTGATTTCTGCGACAAAAGGCCATCGAACCACACGCTCAACCGTTTGCCTTCATATACAAAGTCGTCCCCGTCTCGCACCGACAGCAAGATGCCCAACCCAGCGATCCCAAGCGCCAGCCCCACCACCCAGATTTTTCTCCAGCGGCTCTGCTTCGGCTTGGCGTCCGGGGGTGCCATGCGCGCGATGATGGGTGTGGCGGCTGGGAGGCGACAAGCAGGAATTGTTTTTAGATTGATGCAATCGCCGTTGACGTGAGGGACTTCGCCCCGCAAATTTCGCGCGCACTTTCTCAGATGATAAGATTCATTCTTCCGCTCGGTCTGGCGACGGTTGGTTTCGCGGCGCCAAGGCCAATCGAGTCTGGCCGCCTCGAATTGCATTCGCCGACGAACGGCCATTTTCAGTTCACTGGAGCGGTGGGCGACCGCGTGGACGCGAACGTGGAAAACTGGCTGCTGCGGGCGCCACAGGCGAATCCCGGTCTGGTCGAAATGTTCCGCGTGCGGGATCGCGATCCCGTGCCGCAACTCGTGCCATGGGCGGGCGAGTTTGTAGGCAAGTATCTCATCTCGGCGGTGCAAGGGCTGCGGATGACGGATGACCCGCGGTTGTTTCAACAGGTTTCCAACGTGGTGCACGCGTTCATCGCCACGCAGGCTGAGGATGGTTATCTCGGTCCGTTCCCGCGCGATGTCCGGTTGCTCAAGCACTGGGATTTGTGGGGCCATTACCACGCCATGCAGGGATTGTTGCTGTGGCATGAACGCACGGGCGACCCCGCTGCGCTGGCCGCAGCGCGCAAGGCGGCGGATTTGGTCTGCCGCACTTTTCTCGACACGGAGCGCCGGGTCGTCGACGCCGGCAGCCCGGAGATGAACATGGCCATCCTCACCGGCATGGCCTGGATGTATCTGGAAACGGGCGAAGCGCGCTATTTGCGCATGGCTCACGAGGTGGAGAAGGATTGGGAGACTGCGGGTGATTATCTGCGCTCCGGCCTTGAAGGTCGGGAATTCTACCTCACGCCGAAGCCGCGGTGGGAAAGCCTGCATTGCCTTCAAGGGCTGGTGGAACTTTGGCGCGTTACCGGTGAGCCGAAATATCGTGATGCATTCGTCCAGCAATGGCGCAGCATCCGGCGTTGGGACCGGCGCAATTCTGGCGGGTTCAGTTCCGGCGAGAAGGCGACGGGAAATCCCTATGCGCCGACCGCCATTGAAACTTGCTGCACGGTGGCTTGGATGGCGTTGACGATTGATTACCTCAAACTTACCGGGGATGTGCGGGCGGCGGATAACCTGGAGTTGTCCACGCTCAACGGCGGCATCGGTGCGCAGCACCCGAGCGGACGTTGGTGGACTTACAACACGCCTATGGACGGCAAACGCGAAGCCAGCGCGCATACGATTGTGTTTCAAGCGCGCGCCGGAACTCCGGAACTAAACTGCTGCTCCGCCAACGCCCCGCGCGTGCTCGGCATGCTGAGCGAATGGTCGGTGATGACCGCCGGCGATGATGTGGTGCTTAATAGTTACGTGCCGGGCACGGTGACGCTGGAGCGGGCGGGCGGGCGGCTCGGGTTGAAACTGGATCAGGATTATCCGCGCGTGAACCGCCAGCGGGTGAGTGTCGTCCAGGGAGTCAGTGGTGAATTTGCTTTGCGCCTGCGAATTCCCGAGTGGTCGCGTGCGACCAAGGTGACAGCCAACTTTTCCGGTGCGCCCGCAACGGCAGTTGCGGGTTCCTATCTGGAAATCAAACGCCCATGGAAGGCGGGTGACGAAGTGACGCTGGAGTTTGATTTTAATTTGCGCGCGGTGGCCGGAGCGCGCGAAGTGGCGGGCAAGGTGTCGTTGTATCGGGGGCCGTTGTTGCTCGCCTATGACCAGGCCGTGAACGCCTTTGATGCGAAGCAAATGCCGGACGTGGATTTGTCCCGGCTTGCGGAAGCGAAGGTGCGGCTGCCAGGGCAGGGCGGGGCGTTCAATCTGCCCCCGTGGTTGGAAGTGGAATTGCCGACGGCGGGCGGGGCGTTGCGACTGGTGGATTTTGCCAGTGCCGGCCAAAACGGGACGGACTATCGGTCCTGGCTTAAGGCGGCTGCGCCGGTAGAACCGCCGGCTTTTACGGTGCGTCCTTACGATGGCGAGCGCATTGGTCCGGGTCAGGTGCATCTCGCGTGGCAAACCCCAGCCACCAATCAAACCTACCGCATCGAGCTGGCGGCGGATGCGGATTTTACGAAGGTCACATACGCCACGAATGTCGGCGCGATGAAAACGGCATCGCTTGAAATTGCGGCGCTGCCCGCGGCGATGGGCGATTATTGGTGGCGCGTTGTGGCGATGGGCGCCGGGACAGAAACGCGTCTGGATGCACCCGCCGCGAAGTTCGTGCTGGATGCAAACGCGCCGCCTCAGGCGCAAATGCCGGGCAATAAACTGGGGCCGGCGGGCGAAGTGATTTTCCATTCCTTGCGCAACCATGACGCGCCGCGTTTTGGCAATCGTCGGGCGTCCCGAGGCGGCGTGGTTTCGGACGCGGGAACGCGCGTCAACGGAGACAATCAGATGCTGGCGTACTCGCTGGCGGCCTGGCCGGAACGGGATTTTTCCGTGGCGTTGCGAGTGCGGATTGACGCGTTGCCGTCGGGCCGGATTGGTCAGGTATTCAGCGCATGGACCGCCAGCCAGGATGATCCATTGCGCCTCACAGTGGAGAACGGAGAATTGAGCGCTCGAGTCGAAGCGGGAAAGATGCTGCGGACGAAGGATTTCTCCATCACTGCGGGCGAATGGTATCACGTTGCCGCGGTGAAACGCGGCACTCAACTGGAGTTATTCGTTAACGGCAAATCGGCCGGTTCGATTGCCGTGCCGGACGTGAACTCGACCACGAGCGAAGCGTGCGCGCTGGGGGGCAACCCGCGTTATTCCGGGAACGAATTTCTCGCCGCTACATTTGCCGATTTCGGTTTGTGGGATCGCGCGCTGACCGTGGATGAAATCAAACGTCTCAGCGCAGCAAAGTCGTAGCCAGCAATGGATTCACTTCCAAAGTTCCGGTGTCGCCCGAAGTTTTTCCAATAGCTTGGCATCTGCGGCGGGGAATTCGTAATTGGCCATTTCGTGCTGATCGACCCATTGCACGGCGGCGCAACCGATGGGTTGCGGTTCGCCTTGTTTCAAGCGGCACGCGAAGAATTTCAAGAACACCGTGCGTTCAGGATAGGTGTGGGTCAATGCTTCGAGCAGGTTTCCGACGATTACTTCCACACCGAGTTCTTCCTGCAGTTCGCGGACGAGGCATTGTTCGAAAGTTTCTCCGGGCTCACGTTTGCCGCCGGGAAATTCCCACAGGCCGCCCAGATGCGAGTCCGCGTGGCGTTGGGTGATGAGGAGTTTGCCGGAACGAAAGATGAGGCCGGCGCTGACTTCGATGGCTTTCACGGAAGTGACTTGTTAAATGGTTAAATAAGTTAAATGAGTTAAATCAGTCGATAGCGCGAGGCTCGTTTCTGGCTTCCTTATTTAACCAATCACCCATTTAACCATTTAACTGGCTTCTTAGCGTCCAATGCTCTTATACACCCAGCCAGCCTGCTCCATCTCCTTCGCGTCGAAAAGATTGCGGCCATCGAACAGGATGGGATGCGACATCGCATGGCGCGCGCGTTCGAGGTCGAGCTTTTTGAATTCCTCCCACTCCGTCGCCAACACGAGCGCATCGCAACCTTCAGCCACGGTGTTCATGTCATCCACGTAGGTTACGTCGGGGAGGAGCGCCTTCGCCTTTTCCATCGCCTGCGGGTCGTGCACGCGCAACGTCGCGCCTTCCTTGAGCAAGCGCTGGCACAGTTCGATGGCGGGCGAGGAACGCACGTCGTCGGTGTTCTGCTTGAATGCGAGCCCCAACACACCAATGGTTTTGCCTTTCAACACCCAGAGGGTTTCGGTGATTTTTTTGACGAACCGATCCATCTGTTCGCTGTTGATGCGCTGGACTTCCTTGAGCATGCGGAAATCGTAACCGACTTGCTCGGAGATTTTGATGAACGCACTGAGGTCCTTCGGAAAACAGCTCCCACCAAAGCCCAGGCCCGCCTGCAAGAAGCGGCGTCCGATGCGTTCGTCCATGCCCATGCCTTGGGCGACTTCCTGCACATTGGCGCCGGTGGCTTCGCACAAAACCGCGATGGCGTTGATGTAGGAGATTTTGAGCGCGAGAAACGAATTGGACGCGTGCTTGATGAGTTCGGCGGAATTGATATCCGTGATGATGACGGGGGCGTTGAACGGCGCGTAAATCTGCTTCATGATCGCCGCGGGTCGCGGGGCGCGCACCCCCACCACGATGCGGTCGGGCTTCATCAAATCTTCGACGGCGAATCCTTCGCGCAGGAATTCCGGGTTGCTGACGACGTCAAACTCCACCTGCGCCTTGCAGTAACGTTTGATGGTTTCGGCAACTTGATCACCGGTTTTGACCGGCACGGTGCTTTTATCAACGATGACTTTGTAACTGGTCATCGCGCCGGCAATCTCCCGGGCCACGCGCTCGATGAAGCTCATATCCACCGAGCCATCGGGTTGGGGCGGCGTGGGAACGGCGATGAAAATCACATCGGATTGGGCAACGCCTTCCGCAGTGCTGTCCGTGAACGTGAGCCGGCCCGCTTGAACATTTTTTTGGACGAGTTCATGAAGGCCGGGTTCGTAAATTGGAATGCCGCCCGCCTTAAGTAATTGGACCTTGGCGCTGTCGTTATCAACGCAAACCACCTGGTGGCCTACCTCGGCGAAGCAAGTGCCGGTCACCAAACCGACGTAGCCCGTGCCAATAATCGTCAACTTCATGCGGAAAAATTAGCTCCGTTTGCGGACATTCCGACGCGTGACTGCGGCTTACTTGGTGACGCCGCCCAACAAGCCATCAGGCTTGGGTTCATGTCAGGGTTTGGGTTTGTCCGACAGGTTCGTCAGCGACGGCTGAAAATTCACCGGAGGCGTGGGCTTAGGTGCCGGGGGAGTCGAAAAAGCGGGAGGAGCGATCGGCGCTTTGGGCGACTTGCGGTTTATTTGTTCCAACCGATAAGCCGCTTCGTTGGCAACGGAAAGCATCGGATACGCCTGGCGGATTTGTTCGTAGCTGCCGCGCGCGGAGTCAATGTTTCCCTGAGCTTCTTGAATGCGGGCGTGAGCGAGCTTGGCCTGGGGCGCGCTGGTGGAGTTGGGAAAACGATCACTGACGGCCTTGTAGGCTTGGGCGGCTTCATCAGTTTTTCCCTGGGCTTCCAACGAAGCGGCGACGCCCATCATGGCATCGGACTGGAATGGGTTACCGGAAAAATCCCGCGTGAACCGCTGGAATTGGGCGTGGGCATCGGCAAATTTGCCGTCCGTAAAATATCTTCCCGCAGCCAGCAGGACCGCTTGCGCGGCGGCGGGCGAACCGGGATGGTCGGTCGCAACTTTGAGATACGCTTCCGGGGTCGGATTGCTGTTTGCAAGCATCGGCGTCATCATGACTTTCGACAGCGCCTGGCCTGCGGCGATCTCTTTCTGTCCCTGATTGTACATGTAGAAACCGCCCACCAACCCCACGACCGCGACGATGGCCGCGCCCACGAGTGCGCGCTTGCGATTGTTGTCGTTATCGAACCAGACCCAAAGCTTGTCAGAGGTGGGTAATTGCGCCGTTTTTTGTTCCATATCGGTCGGACAGTTTTCGGGTCAAAAGGCCAAAACGCAAGCTTGAAATGGGTGCATTTGGACTCGTTCCCAGCCACTTCTCGCTTTTGCATTGAAATCTCATTTGTTAATTTCGCCGCCGTGCCCGCAATACCCACCATCGCTTATCTCGCTCAGGGAAAAGTGCGGCTGAAACCGCCGACCGAACCCGCCCGGACCATCGAGAGCCCGTTCGCCAATGGCATTCGCGAGCGCGAAAGCCGCGCTCAACAGCGCAATTCCTGGAAGGCGCAAACCGATGGCAGTCCATTTTCCGGCGCGATGGTTTGGGGAAAGGGCGCCGGCCAGCAAGGGCCTACGCCCATTTACATTACCAGCATCAGCGGCAGTCCCGATCAGGGGCGGCTCATCTATTCGCTGGAGAGCGGCAGCATGTGCGCGTTGCTTGAAACGCAAAATCTCGGCGCGGAGGAACGGCGCCTTTGGAATCATAACAATTTCAAGTTGCAGCACATTCGCGCCTGCCCCGCGACGGGCCATCTCGCCTTCAGCATCCTCCACACGAACGGCTCCGCCAATCTCGGCATCATGCTCAAGGGCGAAACCGGGCTGAAGGAACTGACCGAAGGCGACTCGGTGGACACCGCGCCGCACTGGGTGCCGGGCCGCGATCGTAAAATCGTATTTCAATCCGCTGGGTTGGGGCGCAATCGGCACGGGCATTTTCTCGCGCTCGGTCCTTTCAGCATTCAGGAGTTGAACATGGACACCGCGGAAATGACCACGTTGCTCGAAGATCCCAAGGTGGACTACGTCGCCCCGCGCATCACTGCGGACGGTGCGATGTATTACATTCGCCGGCCCTATACGCCCACGGAAGGACTGCGCCCGTTGCAAACGCTCAAGGATTTTTTCCTGTTTCCGTTTCGGCTGGCGTTCGCGGTTTTTCAATTCCTGAATTTTTTCTCCGTTTCTTTTTCCGGGAAAAAACTGACCTCAGCGGGCGATGCGCGCACGAAGGAAATGAACCTGCGGCAGATGATGATTTGGGGAAACATCATTCAAGCCAACCAGAACAATCAGGCGGAGGAGGGGATGGACTTGGTGCCGACGACCTGGCAGCTCGCGCGCCGGCGCGATGGCCGCGAGGAAATTGTCGTCAAAGGCGTGCTCGCTTACGACCTCGCCGCGGATGGCACCATTGCCTATTCCAACGGCAACGCCGTTTTCCTGCTGTCGCCTGATGGCCGCAAGGAACGTCTCGTCATGGAGAAACTGATCGAGCAAGTGGTCATCCTGCCGGAAGGTGCTGTTCCTGCGTAGCGCTGGAGCAGTTCAACAAATATCGGAGCCGTGGCGGGCGCGGCTAGCAACGATCCGCCTCCTTACGTCGTCGGCTCCAGTTTGAGCACGGGATGCCCCGGGGATTTGCTTCCAACTGCTGGGTCCAACAGTATAGAATGGGCCACCGTCATGAAGTGCTTCGGTCAAAATCGGCCGCGCCAACTGCTGCTGGCATTGCTGGCGATGGGGCAGATGCTTGGGACCGCCCACGCCGCGACCAATGGTCTGGCGCCGTTCAGCATCCGCATCTGGCAGACGGACGATGGTCTGCCGCAGAATTCCGTTCACGCGATTACCCAAACGGCGGACGGTTATCTTTGGGTCGGCACGCACGAAGGGCTGGCGCGTTTTGACGGCGTGCGCTTTCGGTTGATGGAGGAGGCGGATGCGCCGGAGTTGCGGCATGGGTATGTTACGGCATTGTGCGCCGGCCGGGATGGGAGTTTGTGGGTCGCGTGCGACAACGTCGGCGTATTTCGGCTGAAGGAAGGGAGTTTTTCCCGATTGTCTGAAACCAACGGACTTCCCGGAACGCAGGTGCGTTGCTTGTTTGAGAGTCGCGATGGTTCGATCTGGATTGGCGGCGAAAACGGCCTGACGCAATTTAAGGACGGCCAGCTTAAAAACTTCACGGACCGGAATGGCTTGGGAGACCTCTCGGTCCGGGCGATTCACGAGGATGGGCAGGGGCGGTTGCGCGTGGCGACGCGGCGCGGGCTGAGCACGTTGTTGCCGGACGGCAACTTCAGTTCCGTGAATCTCGCCGCCAACATGACGGCGAATGCCTTGAAGTCTGTCTGGGTCGATAAAGCAGAGCGAATCTGGACTGGCTCAAATGAGGGGTTGTATCTGATTGACGGCGAAAAGCGTTCGTTTTTTAGCGGAAGTGAGGGGTTGCCCGATAAGATTACGACGATTCTCTTTGGGGACCGCGAGGGTCGCATCTGGGTCGGGACGTATAGCGGGTTGGCGCAGTTTGTGGAGGGCAAAATGATTCCGTTGCCGGTCGGCGAAGGTGCGTCCGGCGATCGGATTCAGGCGATGTTCCAGGACAATGAGGGAAATCTCTGGGTCGGCTCGTGGGATGGGCTGTATCGGTTGACACCGGCGCGATTCAGCACGTACACGACCGAGCAGGGGTTGACTTGGAACAACGTGATGTCGGTCTGCGAAGGCCGGGATGGGGAGCTGTGGTTTGGCACTTGGGGCGGGGGATTGAATCGGCTGCATGAAGGCAAGATTACTGCCTTCACCACGGCGAACGGGTTGCCGCACGATCAAGTGTTGTCCGTGTATGAAGCGGACGATGGCAATTTGTGGGTGGGCATGGAGGAACGAAACCGGGTCGGGGGGTTGAATCGGCTGCGGTTGAGTGATGCCGAGAAAAATTCGCGCGGCCAGTTTTCCAAGCAAGGCGGATTGACCACCGATGCCGTGCGGGTGATTCACAAGGATCGGCAGGGCAACTTGTGGGCGGGGACGAGTCGCGGCGTAAAAATGATTCGGGATGGGAAAGTGTCCGGCTTTTTAACGGACCAGGGTCTCGCCGGCAATCTCGTGCTGGCGATTTGCGAACGCAGCACCGGAGAAATCTGGCTCGGCACCGACGGTGGGCTCAGCCGCTGGGATGGCAATGGGAAGTTTACTAATTTCACCACCAACAACGGTCTCTCCCACGATGCCATCAATGCGATTTATGAAGATGCCGGCAAGGCGCTTTGGGTCGGGACCAAGGCCGGCGGACTGAATCGTTTTGCCAACGGCAAGTTCACGGCGTACACGACGCAGCAGGGTTTGTTCAGCGATGAAATTTACGAAATCGTCGAAGACGACTTTGGGTTTTTCTGGATGAGTTGTCGCAAAGGGATCTTTCGGGTGAGCCGCAAGGAGTTCGACGATTTGGACGCGGGGAAGGTGAAGGAGTTGAGTTGTGTTTCCTTCGGTAAAGCAGATGGACTGGTGAGCGTGCAGTGTAATGGCGTCGCGAAACCGGCGGGTTGGAAAGGGCGGGACGGGCGCATCTGGTTTCCGACCATTCGGGGCGTCGTGGCGGCGGATACCAAGATCAAGACCAACGAGAAGCCGCCGCCGGTGGTGATTGAAGAAATCACGGATGGGCAACGCATTCTGCGGCACGACGGGCTTGCGGGCACAAACACCGCCGCGCTGACCATCCCGCCCGGGCGCGGGGAAATCGTAATTCATTTCACGGCACTGAGTTTGCAAACGCCGGAAAAAAACCGGTTTGAATACTGGCTGGAGGGCGTGGACCCAACTTGGAAGGAAGCCAACGGAATTCGCACCGCCCGCTATAACAATGTGAAGCACGGTCGTTACCGCTTTCATGTGAAGGCGTCCAATAACGACGGGGTTTGGAATTCCCACGGCGCGACGCTGGCGCTGGTGTTTCAACCGCACTATTGGGAAACGTGGTGGTTCAAGGCCGGCATTGGCGTGGGCGTGGGGATGATTCTCTTTGCGCTCTACCGCGCGCGGATGAAGCGACTGCAGGAGATTGAAAATTTGCGGGTGCAAATCGCCGCCGACTTGCACGATGACGTGGGCTCGCGCCTGACCAAGGTGGCCATGGTCACCGAATCCGTGGATGCCGAAACTCCCGCCACGGATCGGAACAAGCCGCACATCCACAGCATTTCGACGACGACCCGCGAGATCATTCAGGCGATGGACGAAATCGTGTGGACCATCAATCCGAAGAACGACACGCTGGATCATCTCGCCAATTATATTTTCCAGTATGCGCAGGATTATTTTCAGGACAGCGGCGTGCGGTGTCGCATGGACCTGCCGGCGCGCCTGCCGGAATTACCGGTGTCCACGCAGGAGCGGCACAATTTGTTCATGGCCGTGAAGGAGGCGTTGAACAACATTCTCAAACATGCGCAGGCCAGCGAGGTGCGGATCAGTCTGGTGGTTTCGGACTCGAAACTGACGCTGACCATTTCGGACAACGGGCGGGGATTTGAAACGGAGAATCCCGGGCCGTTTCGGAACGGATTGCAGAACATGCGGCAGCGAATGGAAAAAATTGGCGGGCGGCTGACCTTGGAAAGCAAACCGGCGAGTGGCACGACCATCAAAATGGAGGCGAACGGAAAGTGAAAATTCAGCCCCAATTTGAAGGGAATTCGACGCTGGCCGGCGGCCAGTTGAACGGCCGCGCGCATTTTTCGCTCCAAACCCACATGTTCGTGTTATTGGAAATTCTCCCAGCGCTGCCAACATTTCACTGCGACTAAGTCAACATGGCTATAAAAGTTTCAATTATCGAAGACGACGATTGGATTCGCGAGAACCTCGCGGGCCAGATTCGGCGCACGGATGGATTTTCCTTTGCCAGCAGTTATCCCGATGGAGAAACAGCGATCAACCGGATTGTGCAGGACGCGCCCGACGTGGTGTTGATGGATATCAATCTGCCCCGCATGAATGGCATTGAGTGCGTGAAGAAAGTAAAAGCGCTCGTGCCGGAGGTGCACATCCTGATGCTCACGGTTTATGAAGATAGCGAGAAGATTTTCGATTCGCTGCTGGCGGGGGCGAGCGGGTATTTGCTGAAGCGCACGCCGCAGGCGGAGATCATGGCGGCCATCGCCGATGTGCATCGCGGCAACTCACCGATGAGCGGGCACATTGCGCGCAAGGTGGTGCAGTATTTCAATCAGCGCGGCCACGCGGACAAGGAAATTGAAAAACTTTCCAAACGGGAGCGCGAAGTGCTCGAACATCTGGCGCAGGGAATTCCGTACAAGGAAATCGCGGATGTGTTGACGCTGAGCATTGATACGGTGCGGATGCACATCAAGGGAATTTACGCCAAGCTGCACGTGCATTCGCGCGGGGAAGCGGTGGCGAAGTATTTGCATCGGTAACTATAAAGAATCCGCCTCTCCTGGGTTCTTAATCTTAATCTTTTTCTTAATCTTAATCCCTCTTCCCAACAGATTAAGATAAAGATTACGATTAAGATTAAGAACCGGCACCACTCGGCCGCTACGGACTATTGGAAACCCAATAGTTTTCCGCCCTGATAAGTGACGAAGGCGAGGCCCCACGCCAGCGCGGCCATGTAGAGCCACTGGAACACGGGCCATTTCCAGGAGTTGGTTTCGCGGCGCACGACGGCGACAGTGCTGACGCATTGCAGGGCGAACACGTAAAACACCATCAGCGTGATGCCGGTGAGGGTCGTGTAAACCAGCGAACCATCCGGACGCGTCTGCTCGCGCAGGTTTTCGGCCAGCGTTTTTACATCCTCGTCGCTGTCACCGCCGCCGACGTTGTAAACGGTGGACATGGTGCCAACGAAAACTTCGCGCGCCGCGAATGACGAAATAAGGCCGATGCCGATTTTCCAATCAAACCCCAGCGGAGCGATCAGGGGTTCGAGCGCATGGCCCATCCGACCCGCGAAACTGTGGCGCAATTTTTCGCCGGCTTCCTCCTTGTCCACCACGGCGAGTTGCTCGGCCAAGGCGGAAACCTGATTGGAGCTGGAGCCAATGCCCGTCGGCAGACTGACGGCGCTGAAGGAATTGGCAATCTCGGCGCGGCGGGATTCGAATTGCGCCTCGATGGCGCTGCTGCGCGGATACGTGGCCAGAAACCAGAGCACGATGCAGATTCCCAGGATGACGGTTCCGGCGCGGCGCAGAAAGATTTTGGCGCGTTCCCACATGTGCCGCAACACCACGGGCGCCAGCGGGCGCTTGTACGGGGGCAGTTCCATGATGAGCATGGGAGTCTCGCCCTTGAGCAGCGTCTTCTTGAAAATCAACGCCATCAAGAGCGCCACCACCACGCCGAGCAGATACATCGCCAGCATCGTCAGGCCCTGAAGTTTGAAAAAGCCGAGCACGCGGCGGTCCGGAATGCACGCGGCGATGAGCAACGTGTAAACCGGAAGACGCGCCGAGCAACTCATCAGCGGCGCCACGAGAATGGTAACGAGCCGGTCCTTGGGGCTTTCAATCGTGCGCGTCGCCATGATGCCGGGGATCGCGCAGGCGAACGAACTGAGCATCGGGATGAAACTCTTTCCGTGCAGGCCGACCTTACTCATCAATCGGTCCATCAAAAACGCCGCGCGCGCCATGTAGCCCGTGTCTTCCAGCAGGCCGATGAAAAAGAACAGCAGCAGAATTTGCGGTAGAAAAATTACCACGGCGCCAACGCCTTTGATGACTCCGTTCACGAGCAACGAGTTCAAATCCCCGGGCGGAATCATTGCGCCCACCGACTCGCCCAGCCAGCCCACCAGCCCATCAATCAAATCCATGGGGTAGCTGGCGAAGGAGAAAATGCTTTGAAAAATCAGCGCCATGAGGGCCAGAAAAATCAAGGTGCCCCAGACCTTGTGCGTGAGCACGCGGTCGAGTTTGTCGCTGACAGTTTCGCGGTCCAGCGCGGTTTCCGTCGTGACGGCGCGCTGCATTTCCGCGACGCGGGCATAGCGCCATTCGATCGGCGCGCCGCGCCAATCCACGCTGGCAGCTTCGAGCCGTTTGCGCGCGGCGGTGACCGCGTCCTGGATTTCCTGCGGATAATGGCTGCTGCTGGAGGCGAGGGCCTTTTCGTTGCTGAGAAGCAACAGGCCTTCGGCCGTGGCTTGCAGGCGCCGTTCGTGAAATGTCTTGGCGAGCAGTTCCGCGAGGGCTTGGGCTTCGATGCGAAACAATCCCGGCAACTGGCAAAAGAGGCGCGGTTTGATTTCATGCGTCGCGCGGGCCAGCGCCAGAAGTTTTTCGCGGAGTTGGGGAATGCCTTCACGGCGGCTGGCAACCACGGGTACTACGGGCACGCCCAGCAGTTCGGAAAGCTTGGCGGCATCGATGACGTGACCGTTTTCCGCGGCGACATCCATCATGTTCAACGCGATGATGGTGGGATGGCCGAGTTCGATGACCTGCGTGGCGTAATAGAGATTGCGCTGCAGATTGGAGGCATCCACCACCACGACGATGAGGCCGGGTGCGGGCAATTCCGGCAGGCGATTCAGTAAGACATCGCGGGAAACTTGTTCGTCCAGCGAGTTGGGGCTGAGGCTGTAAGTGCCGGGCAAGTCGAGCACGCGGAGGTCCGTGCCGGTGAGTTTGCCTTCCTTACGCTCCACGGTGACGCCCGCGTAATTGCCGACCTTGGCGCGCAAACCAGTGAGCGCGTTGAAAACCGTGGTCTTGCCGCAATTGGGATTACCTGTCAGCGCAACGTAAAAACTGGCCGCTTGCGCCGGCGGGGTGGAATCGTGCTGCGAACCTTGCGGCCCTTTTTCTGAATCACCGATCATGAATTCGGTTTGATGATAGTGGAATCAGGCAGGGCCGGTTGACGGTGAATTGCGATTCTTTGTCGGTGGATTGCGCCCCAGTGCCGCCGCGGTCCGTCATCCCTGGGCGGGCGTTTGGACGAGAATTTGTTCCGCCTCATGCTTGCGCAAGGTGAGATTGTAGCCCCGCACTTTGATTTCGACCGGGTCGCCGAGCGGCGCGAAGCGAACCAGTTCCACGGGCGTGCCGACCAGCAAGCCCATTTCCATCAGCCGCGGGCGGGTTTCGGGCGGGAGATTGATTTCGGCCACGGTGGCGGTGGTGCCCAAGGCAACGGAGGTGAGCGGTTGAATCGCGCCGGGCATAAGCAGCGACTATACGGGCGCGACCAGAATGGATTCCGCGAGTTCCCGGCTAATGGCGACGCGGGAGTTGCAGACCTGGCAGATGACGGTGGCTTGATTGCTGACCAGCCGCACGCGTTGCTCTTCGCCAAAGCCCATTTCCCGCAAGCGATCACTGACATCCGGCGCGAGGGCGAGTTGCTTGACGCAAACGACCGTGCCGGCGGCAACGCAGTTCAGGGGACAAACCTCCGGACCCGCGCATTCGCCTTCGATGGTCTTGCCTGTCGGCGGATTCTTCAACGCAGGTAGGGTAGCAAGCCGGGCGCCGTTGGCAAGATGGCAATCAGATCGTCCGGCAGAAACGCCGACTCAATACGTGGTATGAGTGGTGACGTCGCGGAGTTTGCGCCAGTCATTGACCCCGCCCAGGGGCCGGGGATCGGTTTTTTTCCAATTCAGGCTGGCGGCGTCCCGCAAGATGTAAGTTTCGGCATGGCCGTCATAGAAATTAATGCCATAGCCATTGCCGTGGATGCGAGCCGGTAAATCGAGCAGCCGGGCATCGCCATTGGCACTGACATCCATCAAAAACATTCCGTCATTAATGCTGCCCTGGTCTTCGTCCAGCACCACCCAGGTTTGGGCGGGCTTTTTAATTTCCGTGTCCTTCACATAGACCGGGGCCGCGGGGTCCTGGGTTCCTCCCAAGGGCGACCAGGTGGAGGCGGCGCCAAAGCTCGTCCCGCCCATGAACGAATTCATGGAAATGCTGCGCAGGATGGGTTTGTTGCGGTACGCGCCGGCGACACCGGGGTTATCGGCAATTCGCCGGTCCGCGGGACAATGATAGACGTCCAGGCTCTTGGTATAGGGCCAAATCGTACCGAGCTGAATGCCAGTCGGGTCCGACCCACCGTAAACGTAAGAGCCGGGTAATCCACCGGTCTCGGCGCTGCCGCCGCACCAAGTGCCAGTAAAGCCGGAGTAAGTGGGATAAGCCGATGGAACTCTCCCGTTGTTGTCGGCCGCGTACATGTGTTCGGCGAGAATGAACTGCTTCAAATTATTGATGCAATAAATTCGGTGGGCTCGGACCTTGGCCTTCGCCAATGCGGGCAACAACATGGCTGCCAAAATCGCAATAATGGCGATGACCACAAGCAGTTCGATCAGGGTGAATCCCTTTCGGCGCGGGGCAGGTCCAAAAGGAAGTAAGGATCTGGCGGTCTCTTTCATAAACTGGTCTTCTGTTGCCTATAATATGCGGCAAATCCTGTCCACCGCAAACTACTGGTTTACATGTTCATGTGACCACAGGCCTTAGCCAAGGCCGCCCGCCCTAATCCAAACCGAGCCAGACAAGAGCGTTCAGGGTGCCAATTTGACCGATAAACGATAGTACTTGGCCGGAGGCACTGTCGGGTTGGTAATCAAGAAGATACCTTCGCCCGCCCCGAGAGTGGGGGTATTCGTCAAGACGCTCCAGGGTCCGCTGGTCAGGTTGGTGGCGGACAATAACTGATAGACGCGACCGTTAAGATACGGACTGAAGGTGATCTGCGCACCGGAGGGCGAATGTTGCGCGCGGAATTGCAATCCCGAGCTGGAGTTGGTGGGGTCGGTGCCGATGACGTACTCCGCGTAGGTGGAGAATTTGTCGCCGTCAGGATCCTGCGTGGCGTTCACGCTGCCGCCGAAATAATAGGTCGACCACCAGGGGGGCACGGTGCCCACCGGGGTATTGTCCTGGGAAGGCGTGTACGACCAACGCACGGCATCGGCCATGACCACTTTCCCGGCTTCGCCGGTGTTATTGGCAATGGTGACGAACCCGCCTGTGCCCGCGGCAAATTCAAGGGCCGTTCCCAAGGGCAGCCAGGTGCCGCCGTTGATGGTCTGGTTGACGCTGACCGAGTTGGCGCCGGTGTTGTGAAACACGGTAATCTGCGCGTTGGTCGTGCGATTCGCGGCCGCCGGATGCCAGATGGACACGTCATATTTCGCCGGGAGCGTGATGTTGGGCGCGTAGGTGGCCACTGCCGTTGCGGCGGGATTCACGGTCGTGGCAGCGGATTGATAATACGTGCCGTATTTGTCCGGGGCGGAAGTGCCGAGGGTCCAAGTTCCGCTGTAACCGGCCTGCGGATTATCCACAATCAAATCGAAGTCGGTGGAGAAGCTGAAGGGGCCTTCAGCGAATTCGTTCGTGCCGATTCGGGCGACCACGCGGTAAAAATAATTGGTGCCCGGTTGCAACCCCACCAACAACGTGGAGTGATTGGTGCCCGATGCCGTGTGGCCCGATGAGAATCCGTAGCTGGTGGTCAGCCCATATTCCACGCGGCAAATGGCCTGGGTTCGCGTGTTCCACGTCACGATCGAAGCGGTCGGACGCGGTTGTGACGCGACATTGATGATTTGTGGCAATACGGTGGTGACCGTGGCCGCCACGGTGTTGTCGGGATCGGCGTCTACGGGTGAGCCGTAAGCGCCGGCGACATTGGTGATGGTGCCGCTGAGCGTGGGAATGACGGTCAGCGTCACGGTGGCGGTGCCGTTGCTGGCCAGGGCGCCGACATTGCAAATGACGTCGTTTCCAATGAGGGAAGCCGTCCCTTGCGAAGCTACGGCGGAAACAAACTTGGCCCCGGCGGGCAGGGGATTCGTCAGCGTGATGCTCGTGGCATTGGTGGGGCCGTTATTCCGGACGGTCAAGGTGCAGGTTAGATTATCTCCCGCGACTACCGGATTCGGTGCGGCGCCGGCCGTGACGGCGAGGTCCGCAGTACCGGCCGGGAGCGGGCCCCGAGCGCCGAAGATATCCAGTCGGAGCGAGGTCAATGTGCCGGAATCGAGCACGGGATAATGATCGGCAATATTTATCGTCCAAGTACCCGCGGCCAGCTCACCCCAGTTGCGGACGGTCATGACCTTCCAATTGGAATAGTTGGCGTTGTTATCATTGTGGAGTTCCGTGAGGCGGCTCTTCGTGCCGCTGGGGGAGGTGAGGGTGATGGCGATGTCGCCGCGATACGTGTGCGTCGCGCTGAAGGTCACGGTGACGTGTTCGACGCGGAGGTTGACGTTGCTGCTGACGACGAACGTGCGGTTGATTCCGTTGGTGTTGTTGTTCGGAATTGCCGCTGTAAGGTTGGTTGCGAAAAAGATGTTGCTGTGACCGCCCAGGTTCACCCAGCCGCTGGCCAGCGCCACCGCGGCCCCGGCGTTAATCAGGCCCGCGCCGTATTTGTGATTGAACTGAAATCCCGCGGCGTTGGTGGTCCAGTCTGAATCCGCCGCGTTGTTTTTGGTGGCGGAGCGCAGCAGGATTTCCTGGACGTCGCGCCAGCCGAGATTGGTGTTCGCGTTGAGCATCAACGCCACAACGCCGGCCGCCAGCGGTGTGGCCGATGAGGTGCCGCCGAAGGTTTGCGTGTAATTCCGGTCCGGTACTTCGCCGCCGGCGCCGGCGAAATTATAGCCGCTATCACCGGTCAAATCGGTGGTGGTGATGCCTTGCCGGCTTTGGCTGTCGGAAGGCGCGGCCACGACAATGCACGCGCCGGGTTCCGCGTAATCCGATTGGTTGCCTTGATCGCTGATGGCGGTGACGGCAATGGTGTAAATGGAATTGGCGTAGCCGTCGTAGTTGGCGTTGTCGAACTCCTGCAATCCGTTTCCAGCGGCCCAGGTGAAGATGGTGCCCTTGCCGCCGCGTCCGGTTTTCACCGCTTGAGCCAAAGCGGCGGCCGTCAACGTGCCCGGACCTTCGACGGTGGCCCCATCGTCATCCGGGCCCCAACTGTTGCTCTTGATGTCAATGATGTCGTTGCGATGACTCATGGCGGTTGCTTCCTGCGCATCGGACGTCACTGTGAAATTGCCGTTCAGACGAATCCCAACCAACCCGGCGCGAAACGCGGCGCCAGTGACGCCCGCTCCGTTGGTGCCGCGAGCGGCGGCGACACCCGCGCAAGCTGTGCCGTGGTCGTCCACTGCGATGTTCGGGGCGGGGTCAGCGTTGCCGCCGGTGATGTTGGTGCTCAACGCGGAGACGTAGTTATTGGTCAGGTCGGGATGCGTGTATTGCAGGCCGTCGTCCACGATGGCGAGATTAATGCCGTTGCCTTGATAGGTGTTCCAGACGTTGGTCACATTAATATCCACCCCAGCGGTGCCGCCGCCCTGGCCGGTGTTCCGCAGATGCCACTGTTGGGTAAACAAGGTGTCGTTCGGCACCAATTTCGCGCGCTGGCGCTTGGCTAGTTGCGGTTCGGCGGAAACGACGCCGGGCTGTTTTTGCAAGGCCTCGGCCAGCGCCAATGCGCCGCCGGTGGCGCTCGTATCAAACATGAAGAACCCTTCGAGAATGGGCGCGGGGCTCACGCCACTCGCACCGACGGTCTGGGCCAATGCTTGCGCATCCGTGCCGGGCGCGAGTTCGGCGAGCACCTGTTTGGTCAGCACGCGCCGGCTGAAATCATTGTGCGGTTTGCCGACTTCATAGAGCACGAGTTCCACTTCGTTGTTGCTGCCTTGCAACGCGGTGGCCGTCTGGCGGACGGCTTCGACCGTGGCTTGCGATTGAATGGATTGAATCGAAATCTCTTTCGCGGCGTTGATAAGGACGACTTCATCGAGCGCGACTTCAAACTGGCGCTGCTGGCCGCGATCGTTGATTTGAAAATGATTCGGCGCGATAAGCGGGGCGGCGAAGGCGGAAACGGAGGACGTGACAACCAAGAGAACCAGAAGGCATCGATGCATCATAATCGTGCGGAGTTGGGAATTTATTGTATGACCGTTTTGTAGGGCTTCCCGCCGCGCAACGCAAAACAATTCCGCGCGACATATTTCGCAACGGTCATCCCGGCCGCTTTTTGCTTCGCTAATCACCCCGGAATCAGGCAGGTTGCCGCCATTATCGTACGGCCGGCGCACCCGCCGCCTCAGAATCGCCCGACGTAAATGTATCGCGACAAAAAAGTGGTGGTGGTCATGCCGGCTTACAACGCCGCCAAAACCTTGCGCCAGACTCACGGGGAAGTGCTCGCGCAAGGGTTGGTGGATTTGATCATTCTCGTGGATGACCACAGTCGCGACGACACCGCCGCCATTGCCCGGACCCTGGAACGCGTGCAGGTGCAGGTTCACGAGAAAAATCTCGGTTACGGCGGGAATCAGAAGACTTGTTACCGGCTCGCCTTGGAAGCCGGGGCGGACATCGTGGTGATGATTCACCCGGATTATCAATACACGCCGCAGCTATTGCCCGCGATGGTTTCGATGATTGGCAATGGCGTGCATCCGTGCGTGCTGGGCAGCCGCATCCTGGGCGGACACGCGATGAAGGGCGGGATGCCGTACTGGAAATACATCGCGAATCGTTTTCTCACGGCCACGGAAAACATTCTCCTCGGCGCGAAGCTCTCCGAATACCACACCGGCTATCGCGCTTTCTCCCGCGCCGTGCTCGAAGCCGTGCGGCTGGACCATAACTCCGACGATTTCGTGTTCGACAACCAGATGCTGGCGCAAATTCTCTGGCACGGTTTCACCATCGGGGAGGTGAGTTGCCCCACGAAATATTTTGCCGAGGCGTCCTCGATCAACTTCCGTCGCAGCGTAAAGTACGGCTTTGGTTGTTTGGGGACGGGCCTGGCGTTTCGCCTCGCGAAAATGGGCGTGGCGAAATCGAAGTTGTTTGCGGGGGAAGTTAAATCAGTTAAATAAGTGATTCGTTAAATGAGGTGCCGAACACGCTCGGCCCATCCCCACTCATTTAACCATTTAACCAATCACTGGCGACTGCCAGTTACTTCAACTTGTTGAGCGCCACCTGAAGCCGTGATTTCTTGCGGCTGGCAGTGCCCCGGGTGAGCACCTTGGATTTGACGGCCTTATCGTAAGCCGACGCGACATTGCGGAACGCCTTGGCGGCGTCATCTTTTTTGCCGGCAGTGAGGCTGGCGCGGTAGGTTTTTTCCAGACCGCGGAGGCGGGAAATGATGCTGCGATTGTGCAAATGCTTGCGCTCATTGCTGCGCATGCGGCGTTCGGCGGACTTCGTATTCGGCATAAGTTCGGTTCAGTTCAAAATCAGGGGCGCAACGGTAATGAAATCAGGGCGAATGTCAACGCTCGATACATTTCATTGTCCTCTTAATCTTAATCCTAATCATAATCTTAATCCCACCTTGGAACGCACACTCACAACCTTGAACTCTGAACTTTGAACCCAGAACCCGCAGTGACTGAACGCTTTGACAATGAAGACGCGAAGACGCCAAGGCAGGGGAATGTTCGGCAGGGGAATAAGACCAAAACCCTTTGACGCGAATTGCGCGAATGAGCGCGAATCCGAATCCAATTCGTGCCAATTCGTGAAATTCGCGTAAAGGCTCGCGGCCTCCGACCTTGGACCATGGCTCCGCCCCGGAAATACTACCGCAGAGAACGCAGAGAGCACAAAGGGAAAGGATCTATGACCTGGGCGGAGACGTCTGGGAATGGTGCGACGATTGGTTCAACCCCGACCGAAAATCCCGAGTCATGCAACCAAAGCAGGCCCGACTTTCTGCTGTCGTCCCTCCACAGCCGCAAACCGCCCGCCGCGCGCCCACTTTTTTCAGGAAGCGTCTAGCTGATGGTCAGTCACCGAACACTTTGGACTCGCAGCAACTGCACCAAGTGTGTAAATGCCAGCTAAGGGGCATTTCGGCAGCTGCGCGTTTTTTAGGTACGGCGCCACGTCTTGTTTCGTAGGAATCACGTCATTTGCTTTCCCATTCTCCAACGCCCATTGTTCTTTGGCAGCATCGATTTGCCGAAGGTTGTTAATGCATGAATTTGTCTGAGCTCTCTTCTTAGCCAGCTGCAAGTTTGAAACAATAATCACTACAGGCAATACCACTGCGGCCACGGCAGCCAAAAGTAACAGCGGAAAAATAAAGATATGAAAAAACGGCCACCAAATCGCAGGGACGAATATTCCAATAAAGCCTACAACCCCTCCAACCATAAGCGGTTCCAAAATCTTGGGTTTGTCTTTCTTACTTTTGAATTTCAGGAGACAGACCAGTACATACACCCACCATATTGCGCCGCTGGCGATAAACTTCCAAAAGCTCTCGATCGAAAATCTAAGCGACGATGGTACAAACGCTAAAGAGACCGGCTGCTCCGCGATGATCCCGGCTGTATGTTCAATCAGCGCTTTTCGAGCCTTTTGTAACTCTTTTGAAGGCTCGTTCCCTGAGCTTTTTTCAATCTCCATCAGGCGGGTTAACACGTCCACCTCTTTTTGCAGGCGGCTCAGTCTGAATGAGGCTGTATATCGTTCAAAAGCCAAAAACCCAACAAATCCAAGGCACACGCTAATTACCACAAACACAATCGCTGTCAGTTGCTTGCGCCCCGGTTCGGTAAACGTTTTTAGTAATTCAGTGAAAAAATCACCCATAACTTCACTTCAACATTCGTGTAATTCGCTTCACAGTGACACAAAGGCACGAGGGCAGGGGCCGGAGGGGGGAGGGGCGGTCCAAAGTCCGAAGCGGACGAGGAGGATGCTATATAGCGTTTTTGAAAAAACGAACCCATCTTTTCGTTGATTTCACGGGACTTATGCAAAAAACGAACCCATCTTAAGCCATCTTTCGAGTGCGGAGTGCGGAGTGCGGCGTACGGAGAAGGCATATTGCGTTTTTGAAAAACGAAAACGGCTCCGTTTTCACGGAGCCGCTTCGCTTCTTTATATGGTTGGGTTGGGGATCAGTTCATTTTTTGCCTTTGCCATTCCCATTACCGTTGCCGTTTCCGTTTCCGTTGCCGTTGTTGCCGCTCGATGGGTGGGGAGGGGTGTTAATTGGGCCGCCGTTGCCAAGGCCGTTGCCGTGGTTACCGTCGCCATGATGACCATTGTTTCCGTTCCCGTTTCCGTTGTTACCATTGCCGTTGCCATTGTTCCCATTTCCATGATGGCCGTTGTTGCCGTCACGGGGGCCGTCATCGTGGTCGCGCAAATCCCGATTGGTGACGACCAAGACGCCGCGGCAAATAGCCGGGGCATTCGTGCCGATGGCGGGCTCGGTGTAAGCGAGCCGACCCGTCAGCAGGAACGACGAGAGGTCATTGCTCGCTCCATAACGTTGCGTGCCGGTCAGTGTGCCGGTGACGGCGCTGTTCGTGCCGACGCGCACATTCCATTGGAACTCCACCACAGTGCCGTCCGAGTCCGCGTTGGTAAGGGACAATACATTGGTAAACGAGAGCGGCGTGCCGACCAGGGTTCGGTTGGTGCCAGAGACGACTTGCAGGGTGCGGTTGGTGAGGTTGTAGACGAGCGCGAAGTTCGTCGCGTTGGTGGTGATCCCCAGGGTGGAGGCGAACTCTTCAACGAACTCGGTCGTCTGGATGCGATCGTAAACCAGGTCGTTGGTCCCATTCGTGGAGACGCAAGTCACGTTGATAAACGCGTGCACCAGGTTTGAGTTCGTGGTTTGCGCGATGCTCGAGGTAGCGAACAGCGACACAAGCGTTGCGGCCAATAGCAGTATTTTTTTCATTATGATCTTTCCTTGGTTGAAACGAAGAAGCGAACGATACGCAGACTTCGATTTAGTGAACCTTACATTTAACACTGGAGAAATTTTGCTCCATGGGGTGATGTTCGTAAGAGCCCTGCTCCGATCGATGGGGGAAAACATTCAACTGAATGTTTCCCAATGGTAGGTCCTCGCCGCCCCTCGACCCCCGGGACATCCCCCACTCACATCCGAATGAAGCCGCGTATCTTGCATCAAGTGCCGACGAGGCACCGAACATTAACCAAGGAGATACCATGAAATTAATTCGCAAAATAACGCTGGCCACACTGTTGGCCGGCGGCATCGCCCTATCCGCATCAACCACAAGTGCTCAGGACCCCGGTGCTGAAAAAGCCATCACCGGCAAAGTAACTTCAACGGATAAAACCGCTCAAACCGTCAACATCGGAAGCCAGACTTTCCAAATCCTACCCACCACCAAAATCACCAATATGGAAAAGCCGGCCAGTATTGATGACATCAAAAGTAATCAGCCAGTTTCTGGACTCTACAAACTATCCGCCGAGAACAAACTCGAGTTGACGTCGTTAGACATCACCGGCGCCACGGGCACCGGCACCACCGCCGAATCCGGCACCATCTTTCGCGGCAAAGTCACGAAAGTTGATTCCGCCGCTCAAACCGTGATGATCGGCAACCAAACCTATGTTGTGTTGCCCACCACCAAAATCACGAAACACAACACCCAAGCCAGTTTCAGCGACGTCAAAATCGGCAGCCTGACACACGGCACCTACAAAACATCCGCCGAGAACAAAATGGAGCTCACCTCGTTGGAAATCGGAACACCCGGCGCCATCGGTGGCACTGGAAACGATGTCACGACCCAGACCGGCAATACGTTCAGCGGCAAGATCAGCAAGATTGATCCCCTCACGCAGACTGTGACCGTGGGCAATCGGACGTATCAAATGTTGCCGACCACCACGCTCACGACGGGCGCCGGCCGACCGGCCACGTTGGCGAACTTGAAGGCCAATCAACAAGTCACTGGCACATACAAACAAGCTGACAGCGGCAAAATGGAATTGCTCTCGCTACAAGTGAGTAATCAGTAAGTCGGGTAGGGGCGGCGCGTTGCGCCGTCCCGCGCTGCGACCGCAGGGATGAAACACCAAGCCGCAAAGGGACTCACCCAATCACGCAACGCCGCCGCGCTGCGCGCCTTGCGCAAAGGACTCTTGCTGGCGGTGGTCGTCGCTGCGGTCGTGGTGTTGTTCCGGAGTTTCGATGTGCACGCGTGGCTCGGCGCCGCGTTGGAGTGGATGAAAGGTTTGGGGCCGTGGAGTTACATTCTTTTTGTTGCGATCTTCGTGGCGGCGACAATGCTGTTCATTCCGGGCGCGGTGTTGTGTTTGGGAGCGGGCGCGTTGTTTGGAGTCGGGCGCGGCTCATTGCTCGTCTCGCTCGCGACAACCCTGGCCGCGACCCTTGCGTTTCTGCTGGGACGCCACCTCGCGCGCGGTTGGGTGGCGAAAAAATTGAAGGAGTATGAATCGTTTGCGGCAATTGATCGCGCCGTTGCCAAGGAAGGTTGGAAAATTGTTTTCCTTACGCGGCTCTCGCCGATCTTTCCGTTTGCGCTGTTGAACTACGGCTTTGGGCTGACGCGGGTGAGGCTGCGCGACTATGTGCTGGCCACGTGGATCGGGACGATGCCGGCCACGGTGCTGTATGCGTATCTGGGCACGCTCGCGCGCGATGGCTTCGCCAACCACGCCCGCACCCCCACCGAATGGGCGCTACTCGCCGTCGGCCTGCTCGCGACGGTGGCGGTGGCGGTCATCGTGACGCGCATCGCCCG
>JADMIO011124174.1_pt1 | contig 28608 bp, 26 predicted proteins | sample 8958161 | NCBI WGS metagenome assembly JADMIO01 (sample SAMN16585339, study PRJNA669376) | soil metagenome | isolation source: Crop rotation soil | place: USA: Cullars Rotation, Alabama | collected 2011 | reverse complement strand
CGCCGAAATAATTTTATTGCCGTTTATCTCGCGGACGAGTTCGGGCAAAAAAGGAGAAATCATCTGGCATTCTTCAGCCATTTTGCGAAGCCAGAGGTCAGATTTTATCGTCATAAATTTATCGAAAAAGAAAAATGGAAAGTGATAAAGCAAAAATAACCTATCACTTTCCAAATGCAAAATTCAAAACGCAAAAACAAAAAATTCTGTTCTCTAATTTTTAATCTTTAATTCTTAATTTTTAATTACTAAAGTTCCGTCGCCGACCGTAAAATTAAAAACCACGCCGCCGTTTCCAGCACGCGCCGACATTGATTTTTCAGTAAACTGCGGCGCGCGCGGACGCGGCTTGAGCGCGGCAACCGAATTTTCGATTTTTCCCGAACGCAGGATCGAAGCGTTTATATCGGCGTTTAAATTTGGCAAAAGCACTACGTTCAACTGCCCGCCGGCGAGTTGAAAATCAGCGCTGCGCCCGCGCCAACTGCGTGCGGCAATGTTAACATCAACGTTTCCGCTGCCGAAAACGGCGTCAACCGTACCGCCCGTTAAAGTCAGATTCCCGTTTCCTTCCAAAACTTTGATTTTCATCGCGCCTTCCACTTTTGAAATCGTCAGATTGCCGTGCCCGCCGTTAATTTCCAGATCGGTATAAGTCGGAACTTTTATCCGGAAATCGATTTTAAAAGGCTTATCCATCAATTGTTTCGGAAATTTTTTGGCGACGCGTTTGAGATATTCTTTGTCGTTGGTTCCGACGGTAACGATGCGGATGTGACCAAAATCATTGTCCAAGACAAAGCCGTTAATTTTCGACAGCAATTCCAAATCGGCTTCGTTTTCCGCCTGAATCACAATTTCGGCAGAAACTTCGACCTCGTTTTTCTGCCAGCCTTCGACCGTAATTGAGCCCATGGGAGCGCCGACGATCGAAACCGTTCCGCCAGAGCCGAAATCCGCCTTTTCTGTTTTGAAATTTGTCCGTTTGATCAAAGTTTTGTTTTGTCCGAATGAAACGGAAACACACAAAACAAAAATCGAAACAATCGAAAGTCCAAGCCAAATGAATGAACCGTTTGCAGTCAAATGACGAAAATTACAGGTAAAATTTTTCATTGTTTTAAAGGGAAATTGCGGGGAGCGGAAAAGAACTTGGGGGAATTATAGCAGGAAAAGAAAATAAAGTGTGGTTTATCTTCGGATGAAGGAAATGCTGCCGCGCATGTTGGTGACGACTATACTGGCGCTACCGCCGTTCATGCTGCCCCAAACGCGGCGACCGTCACCGAACTGCATATTTCCTTTTGAAAATTCACCCAGATCGATACTTCGGGAAGTAGGAGCCGTCGCAACGAGTCTGAAAGAAGAAGTAAACGGAATGCGCAAATTGATTTCGCCGCGCATCGACTTAAAACTATAGTTTCCGCCCTGCTGAATTTCCCCGTCAAAGAAAATACTTCCGACGCCGTTTTCGCCGATGACCGCAGGCGAGAAGATATTGGTTAACGTAACGTCGCCTTCCGTTGTTACGTGTGCCCGAACGAGCATTCCGCGAACATCGCTGACGCTCAAATTTCCAATTTTGGTTTCGATATCAACGGAAGATGAATAAGGAACTCTAACCCAAAAATTACAGTTTCCGACTTCGCGTTCCGCGTTGTCTTTAACGACATTTATCAGGATCGTTCCGCTTAAACTCTGCGGAATAATGGTTGCCGCCGGCGCTTCGAGATCGGCTTTAATTTCAATCAGGTTTTTGTTCCAGCCCTGAACGATAACGGTTCCCGTCCGGTTCATCAAGCGCAAACGCACGTTCTGGCTTGCCGGATAAGTTTTGGAAAACCTTTTCTGGGCAAAGCTTTCAGTAGGCGCAAAAGACGCAAAGAAAAAAACTACGCTCAGGAAAAGAATCGTAGTTTTTCGTTTTGCCAATGCGCAAAGCGCTATTTTATGAGCAAATTTCATCTCAAAAAAACGACTTTATAATTCGGAAAATTCACGCAAAAGCTCAACTTTTTCATTCAGAGCCGAGTCCAGCATTTCGCCGGAGATTTCATCCTGCGGATTTTCCTGTAGGGTTCGCGAATACTCGCCGACCGCCTGGTCAATCTCGCTTAAATTTCGATCAAATGCCTCGCGCAGATTTTTATCCCACTGCGCGCGCCGCGTCGAAACGCGCTTGTTCCAATAATCAACCGCTTGTTCCTGTTCGCGCAAACGTCGTTCGCGCGCTTGCTGCGGAGTTTCCGCCAGCCCGACCTTACTCAAAGCGCGCTCAAACAGGGTTGGTTCAGGCGAAAGGTTATCGGCTAAATTATTTGACGGAAAAGCATTTCGGATGCCGACTATCGTTAACAAAGAACTTATAACTGCAATTCCCAGAACGGCTGAAGCCATCTGCGTAAAAGAAAGCGCCCATGAGCGATTCCACATTCTCGAAACCAAGCCGCGCTGCGCCTGTTGCTGCTGTTGTTCCTTTTGTTTATTAACTTCAAAAAGCTCAGGCTTAATCTCGCCTTCAATAATATTATTGATGCGGCACCAGAGAGCCTGTTCGTTTGGCGGCGGAATTTCTTCGGCGGTTTCCAGGTCGTAAACCTTCAGAATATTGGCAAAATCATCATGTAATTCTGCGCATTCGCGACAAAGCGTCAGATGCGCCTTTACGCGCGCCGTTTTTTTCTCATCGAGTAGATTATCGATATATTCGCTGAGTATTTCCTGACAGTCTTCGCAATTCATTGGATTCTTACAAAAAGCTCCGCTTGAAATGTATTGTTAATTTTGAACCTCTATTGGAGATTTACAAAATTTGATTGCCCAAACTCCTGTTTTGGTTGCTTTCTTAAATCAAGTTTTTTAATTTTTTGGCAATTAAATCGCTGGTTTTACGTAGTTTCGTTTTGCTTTTTCAGCAATCCGCGCAACTTTAATCGCGCTTTGTGCAGCTGCGATTTCGACGTTCCGACGGAAAGCTTCAGCATTCGCGCAATTTCCTCGTGTTCAAAACCTTCGACATCATGAAGCACGAAAACAGTTCGATAGCCGTTTGGAAGCTGTCCGATGGCTTTATCGAGCGCGATTCGATCGAGAATCGGCATCCGGCTCTGGCGCTCGGTTCCGTTGACGATCTGGTCGGGCATCTCGCCGCTGTCCGTCGTTTTTTCGTTCTGCACGCCGCGCCGGCGGAAATGCATTAAAACCTGATTGACCGTCATTCGGTGCAGCCAAGTCGAAAACGCGGAATCGCCACGAAAACTTCCGATTTTGCGGAAAAGCTGAATAAAAACTTCCTGTGTTAAATCTTCCGCCTCAGTTGCGCTGTTCATCATGCGCAGGCAAAGGCTGTAGGTGCGCCGGTGATAGCGACTATAAAGCAGTTCAAATGCAGCAACATTTCCCGCCGCGGCTTTCTGCGCCAGCGCGAAATCCTTTTCATTATGCTCGACTTTTTCTGATTGTTCCTGAACGGCAGGGGTCAAAGAAACCGGTGCAGTTTCCTCAACGCCGAAAGTAACACTTTCCGCCGCGATTGCTGACGAAGTTAGATCCATGTTTGCTCCCAGAAGGCTTCCGTCGGAATGTAAAAACTTGTCTGTGCCTATGATGTGCTACCTCCAGAGCTAAGTTGCTTAACGAGCAAGATTATTTTATGCCGAAAATAAAGATAAGTAAATGTAATTTAGTGGTGAATGGTGAGTTGTGAGTGGTAAGTTTTTTATTTGTAATTAAAATCTATAAATAAAATTCAACCGCCTTTCTAACTCACCATTCACCACTCACAACTCACCACTAAATTAAGTCCAATAATTTCTATCCAATGAACGATAATTTATCGCTTCGCCGATATGAACCGGCTGAATATTTTCGCTGGCTTCGAGGTCAGCAATTGTCCGCGCGACCTTTAAAATGCGATCGTGCGCGCGGGCGGAAAGTCCCTGTCTCTGCATCGCCCTTTCCAGCAAATTTTCGCTTTCCGCATCGAGCGCGCAAAACTTTCTAATCTGCGACGGAGACATTGCTGAATTTGAAAAAATATTTCCGCCTGCGAATCGTTTTAATTGAATCTCCCGCGCCTTTGAAATACGTTCGCGAATCAGCGCCGAACTTTCGCCTTCCGGCATATTTTTTCCCCGCAATTCCTTAAAATTAACCGCCGGAACGTCAACATGAATATCAATTCTATCCATCAACGGTCCCGAAATTTTTCCGACATAACGCTGAATCTGCATCGGCGAGCATTTGCATTCGCGGCTTGATGAGCCGAAATAACCGCAGGGACAAGGATTCATCGAAGCTACCAGCGTAAAAAGCGCCGGAAACGTCAGTGACATCGCCGCGCGGCTGATAGTTACCTGTTTATCCTCAAGCGGCTGACGTAAAACTTCCAAGACACTGCGATCGAATTCCGGCAGTTCATCGAGAAAAAGCACGCCGTTGTGCGCCAGAGAAACTTCGCCCGGGCGCGGAATCGCACCGCCGCCGATTAATCCCGCATCGGAAATCGTATGGTGCGGATTTCTAAACGGTCGCTCGGCGATCAAACCGGATTTCCCCGTTAATCCCGCAACCGAATGAATTTTGGTAATTTCCAGCGCTTCTTCAAATTCAAGCTGCGGCAAAATTGTCGGCAAACGTTTAGCAAGCATCGTTTTACCAGAACCCGGCGCTCCGATCAGCAAAATATTATGCCCGCCCGCACTGGCAACTTCCAGAGCGCGTTTTGCGGTCTGCTGTCCGCGAACTTCTTTAAAATCTACTTGATAACGATTATCAGAGACTTTTAAATCTGAGGTTTCAATTTTTAATGGCGGTATTTTAGTCACTTTCCCGCTTTGCAAATCCTGAATCAGTTCAACTGAATCGCGAAGATTTTTTACCGGAAAAACATTTATTTCCTTCACAACCGCAGCTTCCAATGCGTTTTCCTCTGGTAAGAGCAAATTTTTAATCCCTGTTTCACGCGCTTTTAAAGCAATGGAAAGCGCGCCGCGAACGGCTCGAATCCGCCCGTCGAGTGAAAGTTCGCCGATGCTCATCGTATCGTTCGCCTCTTCCCTGTTTCCCAAGTCCCCGTTTGCGCCTAAAATTCCCAGCGCAATTGGCAGGTCAAAACTGGCGCCCTCTTTTCTAACGTCCGCCGGAGCTAAATTAATTGTCGTTTTGTGAAACGGAAAAAAAAATGAACTGTTGGTGATTGCGGCGCGAATTCGTTCTCTAGATTCACGAACGGCTAAATCCGGCAAGCCCACAATGATGACAGCGGCGGCAGTATCCGCTTCACCGCGAACGGGCGTCAGATTAACTTCGATTTCAACAAGATCGGCATCAATGCCGTAAACAGCCGCAGAGAGAGTTCGAAAGAGCATAAAATTTGAGGTCTAAGGTAATTTATAAATCTAATAATTTCTACCATTTACCTCAAAAAATTTCAAGAAAAAAATGCCGGGCGGCGATTTTTCGCTTCCCGGCATTTTTCTGAATTTATCAATTAAAAATTAACGACTCGGAATTTTTATTTCGCGTCCGGCGGATAAAGCCGAATCCGGAAACAAGCCGTTAAATTTAGCAACTTCGACTGCCGAAACTCCCATGCGAGCGGCAATTTTTGCGACCGTATCGCCGGTTTGCGCTTTAACTACGCGAACTCCGCCGGTTGTCGGAACAGCAGCGACCGGCGATGGGCGTTGATAAGTCGTTTTCTGAATTTTGCTGGAATTCGGAACCACAACTTTTCCTTTCGGCGCATTGATTCCGGAATTTGCCGCAACCAGTTCCTGAACGCTGACGCCGGTTCGGTTAGCAATCGCCTGCCAATCTTCACCTTGGCTGGCGGTAATAATGCTCGCTGTATTGCGGTTCGAATTCGGAACGCGCTTCAAAACGGCGTAAACGTCATTAACTTTTCCGCCCGGTACGCGAATAATATACGGTTCCGGCGGCGTCATGTTGGTGCGAAGTTCAGGGTTTAAGTAACGAAGATATTCGACGCTCGTGTCAGCCGCCTGCGCGATCAAACCTAATCCTGTCGAAGCCGGAACGCGAATTTGATCGTAATGGAGCGGCGGAGCCGGACGAACATGTGCAAAACCATACTGCGCCGGACTGTTGGCGATCAAAATAGTCGCCAGAATATTCGGCACGTAATTGCGGGTTTCCTGTGGCAGATATGGAAAAGCTTTCCAAAAATCCGCGACGCCGGCACGCGAAATTGCTCGATCAACGTTTCCTTCACCGGAATTGTAAGCCGCCATCGCCAGTTCCCAGTTTCCGCCGTAACGATTAGCTAAAAACTTCAGATACTGAGCCGAAGCGCGAGTAGCTTTTTCAAAACTGTTTCTTTCGTCAACATAAGCCGTGCGCTTTAAGCCAAAGCGAGTGCCGGTTCCCGGAATAAACTGCCACAGACCGGAAGCCGACGCCCATGACAGAGCCGAAGGTTTCCAGGTACTTTCGACCTGACCGAGCCACGCGACGTTTTCCGGAACGCCTTCTTCACGGAAAATACGGCGCGCCATCCGCATAAACATTCCGGAGCGATAAAGCCCTGTTTCCATCGTTCCGCGTCCGCGTCCCTGATAGAAATTAACGAACTGCTGAATCATCGGATGCACTTGGAAACGAAGTCCGAGCGAACCGTTTGAAACAGCAACACGTGCATATTCATACTGAGCCTGCGCTTCCGGCGTGTAAACATTCTGTTCCTGATCGTTTAATTCGAGTTTTGCCAGCTCATCTAAGGGAGACGCTTCGAATTTTTGTTCGGTGAAACCAACTTGCGGCGCGGTTGTAGTTTGATTCGGACGGCTGACGACTGCAGAAGCCATTGCCGTATCGTTCGCTTTGTTTTGAACGCTCGGCTGCTGCGTCATTTTGATGACATTTTCGGCAAGCTGATTATCAATATTCCAGCCGCACGTTTGCGCCAAACCTTTGATTTGGGGCGGTTGTTGAGCTGATGGAAATTCAATTCGATAAACGGTTTCGATCAATTGGCTGTAACAACCCTGCAATTTGGCGTTTGAACGTACATCAACGCTCGAAGTCAGAAATACCTCGACCGCTTTGTCGAATTTTTCTCCTGCCTGCGCGCGATTTTTTTCGAGGGCAAACAATCCTTCTTTGAAAGAAATGCCCGCCGATTCGGCGATTTGATTAAACTTCGCTTCAGCGTCAATTACTTGCTGCGGTTTCCCTGCATTAGTTGTGGGGATATACTGCGCCGGAACAACAATTGCGGAAAGGAAAAATATGATTGCGGTTATATTAAAAACCTTGGAAAGGTTAGTCTTCATCAAGTTCGTCTATACTCCTTACAAAAATTTCTCAGGGTTAGGGCGAATCAGTAAATCTGACTCTTAGATACTGACCGCGGCAATAAATAACTAACGCCGCCTGATAGAAAAAGTTTCTTAAAATTATTTTTAGACGGGAAACCCAACCTACAAACTAGCATGAAATGAATTCCCTGTCAAAATTTAGAACGCCGATAAAACCTAGCTTTTATTTAAATTGACCGTTCACAGTCGAGCCAAATAAATGTTTTTATTGCGCCGTTCGCGCCGATGCGCGTTTCGTTTTTTCGCCCGTTGTTTCCTTATCAAGCAGCGCTTCTCGAAAAACCTGTCGAACGTTCTCAACGAATATAAAGTTTAAATCCTCTAAAACTTCCTGAGGTAAATCTTCTAAATCTCTTTTATTCGGCTCGGGAAGGATTACCGTTTTCACTCGTGCCCGCCTTGCTGCCAGAACCTTTTCTTTGACTCCGCCGACGGGTAAAACGTTGCCTCTTAAAGTAATCTCGCCGGTCATCGCCAAATCTTTGCGAATCGGGCGGCGCGACAGAACGGAAACCAGCGCGGTCGCCATTGTGATTCCGGCGCTTGGTCCGTCTTTAGGAATCGCACCTTCCGGCAAATGAACGTGAATGTCGAAATTTTCGAAATCATCTTCGTTGATCCCGAGTTCAACGGCGCGGGATTTAGCATACGAAAAAGCCGCCTGAGCGGATTCCTGCATTACTTCCCCAAGCTGCCCGGTCAGCATCAACTTGCCTTTGCCGCGCGTACGCAGCGCTTCGATAAACAAAATATCGCCGCCCACAGCCGTCCAGGCTAAGCCTGTCGCCACGCCGATCTGGTCTTTTTTCAAAGCCGTTTCGCCAAAAATTTTCGGCGCTCGCAGGAATTCGTGCAGATTTTCGCGGGTAACTTTGAAAGTTTTAAATTCACCCTCGGTTTCAGCTTTGCGTCGTGCGATTTTTCGGCAAACTTTCCCGATTTCGCGTTCGAGCTGGCGCAATCCGGCTTCCTGCGTGTATTGCGTGATAATCGCCGACAAGGCTGTTTTGGCAATCGCCAGATCGGTTTTCTCCAAACCATTTTCTTCCAGTTGTTTTGGAAGCAAATGCCGCCGCGCGATCTCGAGTTTTTCTTCTTCCGTGTAACCGGAAAGCGAAATAATTTCCATGCGGTCGCGCAGGGCGGGCTGAATCGTATCGAGCACGTTGGCGGTCGTCATGAACATTACGTTAGAAAGGTCGAAAGTAACGCCCAGATAATTATCGCGGAAAGTAGAATTTTGTTCCGGGTCGAGCACTTCCAGCAGTGCAGAACTCGGATCGCCGCGAAAATCCGCGCCAACTTTGTCGATCTCATCAAGAATCATCAACGGATTATTAGTTTCCGCCTGCAAAACGCTCTGAATAATTCTGCCCGGCATCGCACCGACATAAGTGCGGCGATGACCGCGAATTTCGGCTTCGTCGTGAATTCCGCCCAAGCTAAGTCGGACAAATTTGCGATTCAAGGCACGGGCAATCGAGCGCCCCAGCGAAGTTTTACCGACTCCCGGCGGTCCGACGAGGCACAGAATTGAGCCTTTAGGTTTTTCCTTTAATTTGCGAACGGCAAGCGCTTCGATAATTCTTTCTTTAACTCGCTCTAAACCAAAATGGTCTTCATCCAGAATCCGCTGTGCTTTGCGCAAATCGAGATTGTCTTTCGACGCTTTTGCCCAGGGGAGATCGGTCATCGTATCCAGCCAATTGCGCAAAGTCGCTGTTTCAGCAGTGTCTGGATGCATCCGTTCGAGTTTTTTCAGTTGCCGTTGAGCTTCTTCCTCGGCGTGTTTCGGCATTTTCGCTTTTTCGATCTTTTCGCGATACTGTTCGATTTCTTCCGCTAACTCATTACCTTCGCCGAGTTCACCCTGAATTGCTTTAAGTTGCTGCCGCAGAAAATATTCGCGCTGTGAGCGGTCAATGTCAGCGCGAGCCTGCGTGTTGATTTCCTGTTGAACGGTTAAAACGTCAATTTCCTTGTTCAAAAGGTCGTTGACGCGGCGCAGGCGGGTTACAGGTTCGGAAATATTTAGAATACTTTGCGCATCTTCAACCTTTAATTCCAGATTCGAAGCCGAGAGATCTGCAAGCCGCCCGGCATCTTCCAGATTAGCGATGATCGCCAAAACTTCCGGCGAAATATTTTTTCCGAGCGTGGCGGCACGTTCCATTGAGCCGCGAACGTTTCTGACCAAGGCTTCGACTTCCAGCGAATTTTCGGGCTGTGTCGGTTCGGGAATCGGCGTAACTTTTGCGCGGACATAATCGCTGCCAACTGTGACGGAATCGACGGCGGCACGCGAAAGTCCCTGAATTAAAATGCGAATTCTCCCATCAGGCAATTTCAGCATGCGCATGATGACGGCGACCGTTCCAACTTTGTAGAGGTCATCCTGCGTGGGTTCTTCTTTATCAACGTCTTTTTGCGAAACGAGCAAAATCATCCGGTTTTGACCGAGCGCTTCGTCAACGGCGCGAATCGAGCGGTCGCGTGAAACAAATAGCGGCACGATCATAAACGGGTAAATAACAATATCCCGAAGGGGGAGTACGGGGAGCTCATCGGGAATCTGCATCTGAGATTCGGCGGCTTCGCCCTCTCCGATTTTTTCCGTAAAATCTACAATTTCGTCCATGATGGATATGTTAGCCGATTTGATTGCAAAACAGAAATGCGCCCAAAAATGAAAACGAGGCGAGTAAACTGAACCGAATTTTTATCTCAGTTCATATTTCTCGCCTCGTTTAATCCAACTTTCGAGCGTTTATTTTTTGCGGCGCGCTGTGGTTTTGGCTTTATCCCGCGCCTGCACGAGATTTTTGAGTTCGCTCATAAATTCGGAAACATCTTCGAATTCGAGATAAACCGAAGCGAAACGTACGTAAGCGACCTTATCGAGTTCCTTCAGGCGGCGCATAATCACTTTTCCGATCTGGCTCGTCGGACGCTCGCGGTCGGGCGAATTCTGCACGTATTTTTCGACCGAATCAACGATTGATTCGAGCTGCGACGCGGAAATCGGGCGTTTTTCGCAGGCACGAAGCAGTCCTGCCATGATCTTGTTGCGGTCAAAAGCCTCACGGCGACCGTCTTTTTTCACGACCATGTATGGAATCTCGTCAATTCGCTCGTAAGACGTAAAACGCCTGCCGCATTCCAAGCATTCACGGCGGCGGCGAATCGAATCGCCATCCTTGGATTCACGCGAATCCACGACCTTATCTTCCAGAAAACCGCAAAACGGACATTTCATAACTTTTATATTTGCAATAATTTGCAAAGAACAAAAGACTTTTTAATTTAACCGGATTATTGAGTTCAAAATTTTTAGTTAGTAGATTGAAGCTCAACCTTCCGGTTTGGACTTTCCGATTCAATTTCCTCAACCGCGTGTTCGGATGAAAGCAAACTTCTGAACTGCTTAATGGAAATATCGCCGTGAAACAGATAATAAAATCCGAAAATCAGCGCCGGCGCGAAATAAACCAAATGCATCACGATCGAAACCGCCGCCGCATCCTGTTTTGGAACGTTTAAAAATATCAAACCGCCCGCCGTTACCGCGTGAAAAGCACCCGCCGCGCCGCCCGGCGTCGGGATCAAAGACCCCATCGCCGCCCAGAACATTACAAACAGAGCACCGCCCAAAGTAATTTTTACCGGCAGATCAAAGGCTAAAATCACAAACCACGTCGGAAGCGCAATTGCCAGCCAGAGCAGGAACGTCCAGAAAACTACCGAAAGGATCTCACGCCAGTTTTTCAAAATTTGAAGCGAAGCCGCCAGTTGTTTCATCAGACTTAGAAAAAGCAGTCTGATGCGGCGCGGAATAAATTTTTTATCTGTTACTCTTTCCGCCCAGGCAATTAACTGCGGGGAGTATTTTTGATAAAGAAACAGACAAAAAAAGCCGATTGCCGTGCAGGCGAGCATGACGTTTCCGAGCAGTTTTACATAGCCGAATTCTTTTTCATGCCCAGCGGGCGCGTCAAACCAGAGTAGATTCACTGAAAAAAAACAGATCAGCGAAGCCAAGTCGAAAATTCGTTCCACGCCCAGAGTTACCAGCGCCGCTGATGGACGCACGCGTTTATCGCGCATCGGCAACCACATCGGGCGAACAATTTCTCCAGCCCTTCCTATAAAAAAAACTGCTGCGAAACCTACCGTTGTTGTGGCGAAAAGCTCTTTCAAAGAAGTTTCGGTAATGGGTTCCAGCAAAACTTTCCAGCGAATCGCCCGCAAAAAATACCCGAGACAAACTACCAAAGTCGCTAGAGCTATATAAACAGGATTCGCCTGCCGCAGGCTGTCGCCGACATCTTTCCAATCCAGATTTCGCCCGAAAAACCAAAAAATGAAGATGGCGAATAATAATAACAGTATGAATTTTAAATACTTGCGCAAATAATTAACCCGCGATTTTAGAAATTTAGTTACAATTTAACTAGTGTTCCCTTTTATCAATGACACAAGATACAGTATTTCCACAGAAAACGACAGCGTATTTTCGATTTTCAGCTAAAATGTGAGATAAAATCTTTATTGGAACTTTTCTTTTTCGGAAGTCGTAAAAGAGCTTTGACAAGGTTAGGTTTTACGCCTTGTTGCTTTGGTCTCGAAGGCATTTGCTTTTTGGAGTGGAAAACGTTGGAAGCAGTGAAAGTATTGGGCAGCGCCGGCTCTAGTAGTGAAGGCGCAGATCTTATTCGTCGGTGTCGCGCGGGTGATGGCAGCGCTTGGGAAGAGATTGTCTCGACCTTTTCGCGCCGTATTTTTAACCTTGCTTATAGGTTTACATCGAGCGTCGAAGCCGCTGAAGATCTGACGCAGGAAGTTTTTATAAGGATTTATAAAACGCTCGACCAGTACGACCCGAAACAGGGAAATTTATCAAACTGGCTGATGCGACTGGCACGAAATTTGATAATTGACGACTACCGGCACCGGCAGCGCAATCCGCAGGATTCATTTGCCGAAGACGTCGAAACGCACGCTTTTCATCTGCATTCCGTTACAGGTTCGGCGCAGAAGGAAATTGAAAAACGCGAACTGCGCGTGCAGGTTCAAGCCGGAATCGACAAACTGCCGCCTGATCTCAGAACGTGCGTAATTTTACGCGATATTGAAGAATTGAGTTATCAGGAAATTGTGGAATTGCTGCAAATTCCCGAAGGCACTGTAAAATCGCGTATTAATCGCGGACGCATCGAACTGGCGAAAATATTACGCAGAATGCGCGTCGTAAATATGTAAAAGGCGCAAAATTATGAAAAGCGATTGTCTAATAAGAAAAGATTTCGAAAAGTTTTTATTCGTCAAAGGGTTTGGGTTTTATGAGTTACCAGGATGAAAAAATTTTAGATTGTACGGCGTTTGAAGAGAATCTGACCGATTATTTGGACGGAACGCTCGAACGCACGACGCACAAAGCGGTCGCTGCGCACGCGTTGCGCTGCCCGCTCTGTCACTCATTGCTAAATGAAGTGAAAGAAGCGATGGAGGTTTGCCGGGAAATCTCAGAACCGAAAACTTCGCTGACACCGCTCGAAGCGAGAATTTTGGCTGCAACCGTGCCGGATATAAATCTGGCTTGTAATGAATTTGAAGATCATCTCACGGATTATTTGGACGGATTTCTTCCCGCGACAGTTTTCCACCGCTGGGAACGCCACGCCGTTTTGTGCGAAAAATGCACTGATCTGCCAGGCGAAGTCGTCCGCTCGATCGCGGCTTGTTACAGCTACAAAATGGACGAACTGCCGCTGCCGGAAGGCTTGCACGCAAAAATTTTGAACGCGACGATTGGAACGGCGAAAGCAAAAACCGTGAAAGCTTCGCTAACAGGGCAAATTACGGAATGGATGCGCTCGCTCAGTTTTCCGATCAGCGTCCCGCAACTCGCGCCCGTCGCGATGATGTTGCTGTTTGCGCTGCTGGTTTTCAGCCAGACGGTTACGGCAGATGGCTCAATCAGCGGAGTTTATCAAAAAAGTTTTGAACTTGCCGAACAAACCTATAAACAAGGCGCCGGAATTATGCTCGGCGGCGAAAATTCGGCTGAGCCGAAAACAAACCAAGAACCGATTTCGGGAACAACATACGTTAACGAGGAAAAATAGCGGATGAATTGTGCTTATCATTTACATAACCCGGCGGTCGTTAGCTGTAATGGATGCGGCAAAGGCTTGTGTCCGGCATGCGATCATCGAATCAAAGGGTTTCCCTACTGCCAGGACTGCATCGTTTCCGGCGTCGAAATGCTGCGCGACCGCGGCGGCGCAAATTCCGCTTATGTTCCGCTGGTTAAAAAACAAACTTCCCCATTTTTCGCAACCGTTTTATCTTTAATCTGTCCGGGTTTGGGTGCGGCTTACAACGGTCAAACGTCAAAAGCGCTGGTTTATTTCGCGGTCTTTGTCGGACTGTTTCAAATGGCGATCTTATCGCGCGGGACGGCGCTTTTTGTTCTGGGATTTTTGGGAATGTGGCTTTTCGCGGCGCTCGATTCGTGGCGAACAGCGCAGTTGATTCGCGCCGGAGTAACTCCCGTTGGCGCGGAAGATTTGGTTTACAAAAGACTTTCGGGTAATCCGAAATTGTGGGGCGGCGTTCTGCTGCTGCTCGGCGCAACCTTCTTTTTCCGCGATCGTCTGCTTTTGCAATCAATTCTCCCAATCCTGCTTATTGGTTTAGGCATCTATCTTTTGCGCGATTATTTTTTCAAATCGAAAAATAAGCAGGCGGAATGGTCGAATTATTCAAATCAGGCGGCGGCTTCGGCAAATGCGCCCGGTTTTGCGAATAATCTCGGTGAAACGCGTTTTAGCACGGGCGAATTTGAAACCGAATATAAAACGCAATCGAGAAATTGGAAAGCGCGGCAGTAAAATGGTTTTTTGGCGCATCAAAACACTTGCGGCTTTCGCGCGAAAAAGTTAAAAATGGAATCAGGATGGCTTTACTAATTTTTTTAATATGAGAGCTATTCTGTTTCTGGTAATCACACTCAGCAATTTTGAAAGGATTTAATCTTATGCCACTTTGGTTAAAAGCCACCAGCAAATGGGGCAGCATTTTAGTTCTCGTCGCTCTGGTCATTGCGTTGGTCAAACAATTGATCGCGTTCATTGGATTTTTGACATTTGCCATTAAAATTTTAATCGTTCTGGCTTTCGTGGTTTTGTTCGTAGCTGTCGGATTTGCGGTTTTCCGGGCTATGAGCCGTAATCGCAAACCAAAAAGCGAAAGTTAAAACGTTCAAAAACAAACACTTACCATTAGCCGACGCAAACAACGTTTTTCTGCGTTTGCCTTTGCGGTCGGCTTTTGTTATGTTAATTAAAACCGTCTTAACCAATAATCAACAAAAATTCGGTTAGATTTACCCCAAAAAGAATATTGCTTTCCCCTTTAGCGGTTAAAGAAATTCTTATATAAGGACTTTGCGTCAGTTGCCCAAACAGTAGGCTATGCTTTCGTAGATTCCGCCCTGTTGAAGAAGTTTTTCAACGACGAAATCAAAAAAAAGGAGCTTATTAGCGTAATGCAGAAAGACGAACGTCATTACACTTTTCTATTTACACGTCAGTTTCGTTCTAAAATTTATATCCGTCGAATCGAAGTTTCGAAAAAACTTCTGCACAATAGTGCCGCGGCAGCTTTATTTTTAGGAATCATTACCACCGGAATTTTCGGTTTTCTAAATATTGATACTTTATATTTGACAAAAGTAAGTGCCCAGCTTCAACACTCGGCAGTTTCCCAACAATTAAATTTATCCCAGCAAAACTCAAACGAAGTTAAATCATATAATTACAATCGCCCGCTCTCAAACAGCAAAATCGGCGGTCCAAACGATGATTTTCAATTAACCAATGTCGGTTCCGAATCGGAAGAAAATTCGATGGAATCCGAACTTCGAACGATTGAAACCACCAGCAACCCGCAATTTGTGCCTTCGATGTGGGCGCATCTCGGAAAAATCAACAACGAATACGGCTATCGCCGCAATCCATTCGGAGGACGTTCCTATGAATTTCACCCCGGATTGGACATCGACGGCGAAAAGGGCGATTCGGTTATCGCACCGGCAAACGGCGTTGTCACCAAAGCAGGCTGGCAGGGCGGTTACGGAAATTTAATCGAAATCGACCATGGAAACGGATTGATCACCCGTTACGGGCATCTTTCCCGCATCGGTGTTCAGGTCGGCGAACAGATCGAACGCGGTCAACTAATCGGATTGATCGGTTCAACGGGACGTTCGACCGGACCGCACCTTCACTTTGAAATTCGCCTCGGCGACAAAGCAATCAACCCCCGCAGATTTCTGCCGCCCGAAATGCCGAACTAGTTAAAATCATTTTTTTCAATCTAAAAGCGAGCCTTCAAAAAGCTCGCTTTTCTTTTTGGTTGTTCAATCCTCTTTAATTTGAGTAGAATTATTTATAAAGATATACAATTTTTTTATGAGTAGGGGATAAAAACGACAATGCTGATCAAACTAAGGTTTTTTGCATCTTTGGTTTTAACCGTAGCTGTTTCTCTGTCTTCGGTTTCTTTCGCTTTTGCCTGGAATGAAGGAATGTTTCCGCCCGACCAGATTTTTCGTCTGCCGTTAGCTCAAAAAGGCTTAAAAATTAAACCGACCGACATTTATAATCCGAAAGGCGGCGGTTTATCAGAAGCCGTTATTCGTCTCGATACTGGGTGTACAGGCGAATTCGTTTCGCCCGACGGGTTGATTTTAACCAATCACCATTGCGGTTTCGACGCGCTTGTTTCCGCTTCAACGCCAGAAAAAAATTACGGATCGCTCGGCTATAAAGCCAATTCACGCACCGAAGAATTACCGGCGGAAGGCTATTCGATCAGTATTCCGAAACGCACTGAAGACGTCACCAGTCGCATTCTGCAAGGAATGGAAAATTTAACGGGCGACGCCCGCGATCAAGCTATCAAAACGCGAATCGCCGACCTTGAAAAACAGGAAACGGCAAAAGCGCCGGAAGGCACGACGATTCGCATTCAGGCTTTAAACAACGGCGTTTTTTATTATTTGTATGAAACGCAGCAAATCAAAGATATTCGCGTCGTTTACGCCCCGCCGCAAAATATCGGATTCTTCGGCGGCGACCCGGATAATTTCGAATGGACGCGCCACACCGGAGATTTCACATTCCTGCGTGCATACGTTGCGCCGGACGGAAAACCCGCCGCGTATTCAACCAACAATGTTCCCTACAAACCCAGAAAATTTCTAACGATTTCGCTCGGCGGTTTGAAAGAAAATGATTTTGTAATGGCTTTGGGTTATCCGGGCGGCACGACGCGTTATCGCGAAAGCCAGTCAATTGATTATTCGCAAAAGGTTAATTTTCCTTTTCTCGCGGCATATTTAAAAGCGGCGTCCGAAGCCTACACTTTAGCGGGCGAAGCTGACGAAGCCAAACGTGTCAAATATCAATCGGAAGTTTTCAGTCTCGACAATTCGCGCAAAGTTTATGAAGGCGGCGAAGTCGCATTAAGACGTTCGGATTTTGTTGCTGAACGCCGCGCCGAAGAAGCAAAATTTGCCGCTTGGGTTAACGCCAATCCCGTGCGACAGGCAAAATACGGTTCCGTTCTGACCGGATTTAACACCAATTCGCAGGAATTTTACCGAACAGCTCAGCGCGACCGCGTTCTCCGAACTTTTCCAAACGCGGCGTTCACGCCCGTTATGCGGCATATTCTGGACGCGATGGTTGCCGCCCGTCAAAATAAAACTTTAACGTCTGAAAAACGCGCGGAAATTACCGAAGCCTATAAAACCCGCGAACCGATCCTCGAACGCGAGATGATCAAATTCTTCCTGCAACAGGTTGCAGATTTACCCGCCGATCAAAAATTTTCACCGATCGAAAACGTCTTTTCACGTTTTCAGGGCAAAGAACGCCGCAGTGCCGAAGAAACTTTTGCCGAAATGATCGCCGAAAAGGATTTCACCACGGCGGATTCAATTTTCGCGCTTTACACGAAAGAAGGTATGGATAATTTCCAGAAAAAATCTCCGAACGTTTACAATGTTTTAAATTCGCTGGCTGACGAACAGGCTTTGATCGCAGCCCGAACCGGAAAATTTAATACGGGAGTTAACAATCTGCGGATGCTTTATTTGGAAGGAATGAGCGAAATGCGCGGCGTCAGAGCTTATCCGGACGCAAATTTCACGCAGCGATTCACATACGGAAATGTCAAAGGCTATCGACCGCGCGAAGCTGTGATTTATCAACCGTTTACGACTTTGAAAGGCGTTATCGAAAAAGATACGGGCGTTTTTCCGTTCAATGTTCCGCCGGGTTTGAAAGAATTGCAGCGTCGTCATGATTTCGGCAGATACGGCGTCGGCGATTCTGTTCCCGTTAACTTTTTGACGACAAATGACATCATCGGCGGTAATTCCGGAAGCCCGGTTTTAAACGCTTACGGCGAACAGGTCGGAATTGTTTTTGACGGAAACTACGAGGGCTTGGGAAACGATCTGTTTTTCAGCAATGATTACGGTCGCACGATTGCCGTTGATATTCGCTATGTGCTTTTCCTGACGGAAAAATTCGGCGGAGCCGGATGGATTCTGAACGAAATGCAAATCAAAGGAGCCGCTACGCGTCCAGCAGCTAAAAAAGCGGGCGCTAAATAGTTTTCGTAAAAATCAATCCAACAAAAGGTCAAGGAGAGTTGTTTTCTTTGACCTTTTCCTTTTAAATTAAAGCGGATGAGCATTTTCCTTGCGGGTTTAGAATATTTTGTTCTGGCTTTGGGAATGGCAGCAATCGTGATGACGTTGCTGCCATTTTTCAGGCATAGCGCCTGGTGGATCAGAATCGGCGATTTTCCGCGACTTCAAATTTCCTTCTTGGCGCTGGTGACGGCGGTTTTACTTATCGCCTTCAGACGTCCGCTCGAAAACACGGGACGCTTTTTTCTGGTTTTGCTTTTAGCCTGTTCGGCTTATCAATTTTACTGCGTGCTTCCCTACACGCCTTTTTACCCGAAACAAGTTCAGAAAAGCCGCGTCCCTCTGCCGAAAAAACTCATTCGGTTGCTAATCTGCAACGTTTTTATTGAAAACCGAAAAAGCGAAGATCTGCTGCGGCTGATCGAAAAAGTCAATCCCGACATTATCGTTCTTGCCGAACCCGACGACCGCTGGGCAAAAGAAGTCGCTGGACTCGAAAAAAAATATCCTTTTACGGTTTCACATCCGCTTGATAACGCTTACGGAATGATGCTTTTTTCGCGGCTCAAGCTGGTTAAGCCGCAATTGAAATTTTTGATCGAGGACGATATTCCTTCGATCCACACGGGCGTCGAACTGCCCTCCGGCGACGTTGTAAAACTTTACTGCCTGCATCCGCGCCCGCCCGCGCCGCAGGAAAGTCTTCGCTCAACCGAACGCGACGCCGAATTGCTGCTGGTCGGAAAACTTATTCACAAGCAAGATCTGCCGACGATCATTTGCGGCGATCTGAACGACGTCGCCTGGTCGCGCACAACGAAACTTTTTCAAAAGATCAGCGGTCTGCTCGATCCGCGAATCGGTAGAGGTTTGTATAATTCTTTTCATGCCAAGTATCCGTTGATAAAATTTCCGCTCGACCACGTTTTTCATTCGAACCATTTTCGACTGGTCGAATTAAAACGTTTGCGCGATGTCGGCTCCGATCATTTCCCGATTTACGTTTCGCTCTCCTATGAAACCACCGCCGAATTGGTGCAGGAAAAGCCGGTTGCCGAACATGAAGAACACGTTGAGGCAATCGAAACGATCAAAGAAGCGATCGAGCTACAGAAAGAAGAAAAAGCCTCTGGAAGTTAATATTTGTGGCGAAGTTTTGTTTCCTGATTTGTCCCGGGGTAGTTAGTAAATATCCAGCCTTGAATGCTAAAATTAAACTGTAAAAAACATCATCCGGAGCTGCGTTTTTGAAACCGGGACAGGCAAAAAATTTATTGCCGAATCCGTAAAATACTCTTATCATCACCGTGCAACGGACAGAAATTTCAGGATTTATATTAAGTGGACAATATTTTCGGTAAAGACGGGCTGATCGCCAAATATCACAAGGAATACGAATATCGCCCCGGACAGGTAAAAATGGCGGAAGCCGTTTTGCGCGCCTTCGAAGAGAAAAAACACCTCATCGTCGAAGCCGGAACCGGAACGGGCAAAACCATGGCGTATCTTGTCCCGGCAATCGCCGCCGCTCTCGGGCAAAACCGCCGAATTATCATTTCTACGGGAACGAAAAATTTGCAGGAACAATTAATGGAAAAAGACATTCCTTTCCTGCAAAAAATTCTGCCGAAAAAATTCAGCGCCGCTTATATGAAAGGGCGTTCGAATTACGCTTGTCTTTATCGCGTTCAAAAGGCAGAGACGCAGCCGATTCTGGAAAGTCTTGACGAATACGACTCGTTTCAACAGGTCAGCCGCTGGTCGCGCGATTCGGAAACCGGCGACCGCGCCGAACTCGTCGATCTACCCGAAAATATTTCCTATTGGTCGCAGATAAACGCCAAAGGCGAAATTTGTCTCGGTCAAAAATGCCCAAATTTTGAGCCGTGTTTTATCACGCGGATGCGACAGCGTGCCGAAGAAGCCGATATTGTCATCGTCAATCATCATCTTTTCTTCGCTGACCTGAACATTCGCGGCAATGAATTCGGGCGCGTTCTGCCGGATTATTCTGCCGTGATTTTCGATGAAGCGCATCTGATCGAAGACATCGCCGCCGATTATTTCGGCTTTCAAATTTCCAGTTTTCAGATGGAAGAGCTTGCCCGCGATGCCGTTAATCTTCCGATCACGGACGTTTCGATAAACCGCGATTTGACCAAACAATCCGGTCGAATTATCGGTTTTGCAGACCAATTCTGGGCGCGTTTTTCGCAGGGACGCGGGCAGGACGGGCGTTATCCTCTGGTTCAAGGCAGTTTCGCGCAGAAAAACCGCGCCGGCGATATTGAAGCCACGCCGCTCGGCGAAGCGTATTTTGCGCTCGATGGTGCGCTGGAAAGGCTGGAAACAACGCTCGATAGTCTCAAAAAGGAAGATTCCACAGAGATCGAAAGTCTGATTCGCCGCACGCGCCAAGCTCGTTTCGACCTGGATTTCGTCTGCACGCAGGCGGAAAAAAATTATGTTTACTGGCTGGAACGTCGCGGCAAAGGAATTTTTCTGCGGGCTTCGCCGATCGATGTTTCATCGCTACTTCAGGACAAACTTTTTGACAAAGTTGAAACGGTTGTGATGACGAGCGCGACGCTTTCCAGTTCCGGTAAATTCGATTTCATCAAAAACCGTCTGGGCATGAAAGAAGAAAAAACCGACACGTTGCTGGCGCCTTCGTCTTTCAATTACGAAAAACAGGCAATCGTTTATTTACCGAAAACTATGCCGGAACCGAGTTTGCCGCAGTTTATCAGTACGGCGGCAAATGAGATCGTCAAACTCTTACAGATCACGCAGGGGCGCGCTTTTGTCCTTTCAACCAGCCTGACCTCAATGAATGCGCTTTACGAACTCGTTTCCCTACGCGTGGACTTTCCGTGTTTCGTGCAAGGTTCGATGGCGAAAGCCGGGCTTCTGGAAAGATTCAAGAAAACGCCGAACGCGGTGTTGTTCGCCACCTCAAGTTTCTGGCAGGGCGTTGACGTACAGGGCGAGCAGCTTTCCTGCGTCATCATTGACAAACTTCCCTTCGCAGTTCCAACCGATCCGATCGTCGCGGCGCGCACTCGTTTTATTGACGAACAGGGCGGAAAATCTTTTTTCGATTACAGCGTGCCGCAAGCCGTAATTACTTTAAAACAAGGTGTCGGGCGATTGATCCGCAGCGCGAGCGACAAAGGCGTGATCGCCATTCTCGATTCTCGGTTGCGAACAAAAGGTTACGGCAAAGATTTTTTGAGCAGTTTGCCGCGAATGCGCGTGACGAGCGAATTAAAGGATGTTGCGCAAATTTTTAATCCAAGTTCCAAAGTTGCCCCGTAATTCAGTTTGGTAACGTTACTTTTGGATTCATTGAATCCAGCCGCGCGACAATCTATACTCGATAAAAGTAATGGATACTAATTTGCTGGTTACTTTCACGATTTTGATCGCCGCCCTGATTTTATTTCTGACGGATAAACTCCCCGCTGATCTGGTTGCGTTGCTGGTGTTGGTTGCGCTCGGATTGACCGGAGTTTTGACGCCGCAGGAAGCCTTTTCGGGTTTCAGCCGTTCCGCCGTTATTACGATAATGGCGATTTTTATTTTGGCGGAATCTTTGCAGCGGACGGGCGTAACGGAACAGGTCGGAAATGTTTTATTGAAAGTCGGTGGCGAAAGCGAACTGCGGCTAGTCATTGTTGTAATGATTGCGGGCGCATTTTTGTCGCTGTTTATGAATAATATCGCGGCGGCGGCGGTTTTGCTTCCGGCGGCGACGGGCGCGGCAAAAAAGGTCGGCGTCAACACTTCGCGTGTGCTGATGCCACTGGCTTTCGGAACAATTTTAGGCGGCATGGCAACGCTGCTGACAACTTCAAATATCGTCATCAATTCCCTGCTCCACGACAACAATATCGAAGGCTTCAGCCTTTATGATTTCGCGCCAGTTGGCATTCCGATGGTTATCGCCGGTGTGTTATACGTCGCCATTTTCGGTCGAAAATTTCTGCCCGGTGAATCCATTCTGGAGAGAACGATCGCGCCGAACAAAGAAGAAGTAAACGATCTGGTGGCAACCTATAATCTGGGCGAAAATCTTTTTCGGGCGCGCGTTCCGGAAAATTCTTCGCTAATCGACAAACCGCTTCTGGAAAGCAATCTGCGCGAAAAATTCGGCGTCAGCGTCGTCGCCATCGAACGCCGTAATAAAAAGTTTTTCGCCCTTTCGCCTGATACGGAAATCAAGCGCGGCGACACGCTCGTTTTGGAAGGCGACGAAGAAAATTTTCGCCGCCGCGACGTCAAACCCTACATGGAATTTTTGCCGGCGTCCGAGTGGAGTGAAAGCGACTTGGAATCGCGCGCCGTCGAAGTCGTCGAAGCGATGCTCGCGCCTCGTTCGCGTCTGATCGGCGAAACCTTGCGGGAATCGCATTTTCGCGAAAAATACGGTATGACGGTCCTGGCAATCTGGCGCGGCGACGAGGAAATTATTACTGATTTGTCTGAAGTGCCGCTCGCTTTTGGAGACGCCCTTCTCTTGCAGGGACCGCGCGAAAAAATTGCCGTTCTTTCCGATGACGAAGATTTAATTTTGCTGATGTCGAAGGAAGAAACGGCGATCACGGTTCCAAACAAAGGGCAGGCGGCGCTGCTGATTTTCGTTGGAACGCTGACGCTGGCGGTACTTTTGCCTGATTTGACGGGCGCGATCATGCTCGGCGGTGCGCTGGCGATGATGTTAACGGGAATTTTAACGACCGACCAGGCTTATTCCTCAATCGAATGGAGAAGCGTCTTTCTGGTCGCCGGAATGCTGCCGATGGGCATTGCGCTGGCGAAAACCAACGCTGCCGGATTAATCGCCGGACAAATCGTCGGAATTTTTGGAAATCTCGGAGTTTACGGTTTACTGGCGGCGCTTTTTATCGTGACAACTTTGATGGTTCAAGCCGTCAACGGTGCAGTGGTGGCAGCCGTTATCGGTCCGGTCGCTATTCGCGTGGCGCAACAGGCAGATTTAAATCCGAGAGCGATGGCGATGGGCGTGGCGCTGGCGACTTCGATGGCTTTTATCACGCCGCTCGGTCATCCGGTCAACGTGCTGGTAATGAGTCCCGGCGGTTATAATTTCCGCGATTTTATGAAGTTAGGTTTACCACTCGCTGTTATCCTGTTTATCGTCGTGATGATTTTTCTTCCGCTTTTTTGGCAATTTTAATCGTTTCTGTTAGAAATAAATAAGGAATGAATACTCAATCGTTTTACGAAGTAATGATAGAACGCAATTTTTCCAGCGCGCATCAACTGCGCGGATACAAGGGGAAATGCGAGAATTTGCACGGACACAACTATAAAATCGAGATTTTCGCGCGCGGCGAGGAATTGAACAACATCGGTTTGCTGATAGATTTCGGCGATCTAAAAAAAGCCGCGGACGAAATCGTAAAATATCTCGACCACCGCAATCTGAACGAACTGCCGCCATTTGATGAAGAACTGAATCCTTCGGCGGAAAATCTGGCACGATATATTCTGGAATACATCGCCTCGCGCGTTGACGACGACCGCGTGCAGGTTTACAAAGTCCGCTGCTACGAAACGCCGACCAGCATCGCTACTTATCAAGTCGGTTAAGAAAGCAAATAAAACTTTCGAAAAAAAAATCTTCTCTTTTTTTGGTAAAAGGGAAGATTTTTTTTGTTATTTTACGCGTTAGTAAGTGACGAGGGATTTTTGGGAAAAATGAAAACGCAAAAGTAAAAAATATAAAAAATATGGCGACGAACGAATTTGCTTTACAAAAAGGCACGGATATTGAAAAGGTTTGGATAAACAATAAAATTTTAGGCATTTTGGCGATGATCGGAGCGCCGATGCTGTTCGTTGAAGCGATCGTTCATTTTTACGTTCCCGACGCAAACGGTTTTTCCTTACGCGGTTGCGCTTTTCTGGAATTCGTTTATATTTTTGGCTGGATGGCTGGCGCTTGCGGAATGCGCCGCCTGCGCTTGACGGGCAGCGGGAAAGCCGCAAAAATTCTTTTTTGGGTTCAAATAACCGGATTGATTCTGGCTTCGCTGTTAAATGTGCAGGACATTTTGCAAATCACTGTGAAACAGAGTGGTGTTTTTTATTACATCACCGACGCAGCTTATCCTTTCAGCCATCTTTTAATGCTGATCATTGGTGGGTTTATGATCAAAGCCAAAATTTGGAGGGGTTTTCGATTGGCGGCTCCGTTTCTGGTCGGTTTTGCCCTGCCCATATTTTTCGGGCTTTCGGCAACGTTCGGTTTTGAAAAAGCCGTACTCGCTTTTCCGCTAATAACAACGCTCGGATTTTTGATTATCGGTTTTTCACTTTTCCGCCAAAAATCTTTTTAATTAACCGTAAAAATTATTTTTTCTTAAAAATAAGGAGTGCTGTGCTGAAGATAACGAAAACGGTACCGATGCCCAGATATAAACGGTTTATTTCTTTGCCAATGTAAGCATCGATCGCCGATGCGGCTAAGAGCATCAACCCGGCAACCAGTACCATTATGACTGCTGATTTCGGAAACATTTCTCAATTATAAAGCCGCGAAAAATTTATTGCACGTCAAACAAAAATCCGATTTATTGGATAACAAACCGAAAATTCATTAAGACAAATATTGCTCGACCAGCGGCTGCAATTTGGTAACATCGAGCGGCTTGGTGACAAAATCGTCGCAACCGGCTTCGAGCGCCTGGTTATGAATGAACTGTCCCGATGCGGTCAGAGCGATAATCGGCGTTTTTGATGTTTCTTTAAACTGGCGGATAAGTTTCGTGGCGGAAATCCCGTCAATTCTCGGCAGCGCCATATCCATAAAAATCAAATCCGGCGTTTGGCGTTTGACGGTTTCAACTGCATCCCAGCCGTCTTTTGCTTCGAGCACCTCATATCCGAGGTCTTCAAGCAAAAATTTCAACATCCGGCGCGCATCTTCAAAATCTTCAACAACAAGTACTGTCTTCGGCATAATTAATTAAAAACTAGAAATTTGACTGATTTAAAACAGGACACATTTCAGCTTCCTTTTTGTTGTTTAGCAATTAAAGTGCCATTAGTAATTTAAACTGCAAAAAGAAAAGAGATTTCAGATTGAAAAATCTGAAATCTCTTTTTCTAAAAAATGGTCGGGGCGAGATGATTTGAACATCCGACCTCACGGTCCCGAACCGTGCGCTCTACCAGGCTGAGCCACGCCCCGATAAACTAACTTACAGATTCTAGATTACCAATCGCCGCAAGTCAAACCTCCGATTGCGGTTCTTTTTTTCCGAAGCGCGATTTCAAAAATTCGATGATCGGCGGAAGCAACGATAAGAACACGACAATGATGACAACTTTCTCAATATGATTTTCCAATTTGATGTTAAAAGTATCTTCAATTAATTTGCCCAGAAAATAACCCGACAGTACCATGCTGCAAATCCAGAGCAGTCCGCCCGCGACGCTGTAAGGCAAAAATTTGGAATAAGGCATTTCGGTTGCGCCGATCACCATCGGAGCAAATGTGCGGACGATCGGAACGAATCTGGCGAGAACAATCGTTTTTGCGCCGTGTTTTTCAAAAAACTTTTTGGCTTTTTCAACGCGGCTCGGTTTAAAAATCAGCGAGTTTTCGCGGTTAAAAAGCTTGTGCCCCAGCGATCTGCCCGTCCAGTATCCGGTGCTGTCGCCAATTACGGAACCGGCAAAAAAGGCGATCAAAACCAAAATGATATTTAATTTATCGGGCAGGGTTCGTGCCATTAAACCCGAAACAACCAGTAGCGAATCCCCCGGCAGAAAAAATCCGACCGCCAATCCCGTTTCCGCAAAGACGACGAAAAATAAACCGAAATAAACAAAAGCGCCCATCCAGTCGAGCAAAGTTTCGATCAAAACTTTCGGATTGAGATAATGCAGTAAATCTGTAATAAATTCCATACTATTTAAAATTAAGAATTAAAAATTAAAAATGAAGAGAAGAAAAAATTCTTAACTCTTAATTTATCTCCACCCGTGTTCACCGATTAAAGGAACGAAGGCGCAGGCTCCGAAATCTTCGGTTTGAAATCCTTTTTCCGTTCGCGTAACCCGAATCAGACGCTGCGATTGCTGGTTTTCTCCGATCGGAATCACCAATCGCCCGCCGATTTTTAATTGATTAACCAAAGGTTCGGGCAATGCCGGACTTCCGGCAGCAACTAAAATCCCGTCAAACGGCGCGTAAATCTCCCAGCCGAGTGTGCCGTCGGCAAGACTTAACGTCACGTTTCGAAAACCCAGCTTTTGTAGTCGTTCACTTGCTTCTGAAGCAAGCTGCGGAACTCTCTCAATGGCGAAAACGTGTCCTGCGAGTTTTGCCAGAATCGCCGTTTGATAACCGGAACCCGCGCCGATTTCAAGAATCTTCGATTGATTATTAATTTCCAGCAGTTCCGTCATTCGAGCGACGATAAACGGCTGTGAAATTGTCTGGTTGGCGGCAATCGGCAAAGCGTTGTCCTTATAAGCCTGCGCTTTCAGAGCAGAGGGAACAAAAAAATCACGCGGCACTTCACGCATCGCCTGTAGAACTCGCTCGTCAGCAATTTTGTAATGCTCGCGCAGAAACGCGATCATGCGTTCGCGCGGAATTTCGTATTGATCCTTGATATTCAAAAGCGGAGCCGTACCTTTCATTTGTCGGAGATGAAAAGATTATAGAACAATTTTCGGAATGCGATAAATTTTGCGCGTGTTATTACGGTAATTTCTGAAATCTGCTTATTTATTCCAGCTTTCAAGAATTTTGATTGCCTGATGATTGGTCAAATCACTGCGCATTGGTGTAATGGAAACGTAACCTTCGTCCACGGCTTCGAAATCGGTTCCACCTTCGGCATGAAAGCCACTGCGAACTTCGCCGATCCAGTAGTAGGGTTTTCCGCGCGGGTCAATGTGTTCACTGATAACGGGACGCGCATCTTTAAATCCCTGTTTGGTCACGCGAAGCCCTTTAATTTCACCTTTCGGAATATTAACGTTCAGCAAAGTTCCCGCCGGCAAACCTTCAACCAAAGATTTTTGAATTAGTTCTCTGGCGACTCGCGCCGAGTTTGTAAAATCATAACTTCTGGTCGAAACCAAGCTAAAGGCTACGCCGGGTACACCCAAAATTGTTGCTTCCATCGCGCCCGCGACGGTTCCCGAATAAGTTGCGTCATCGCCTAAATTTGGTCCGTGATTAATTCCCGAAGCGCAAATGTGCGGACGCAATTCAATCGGCAGAATTTGATTTAAGGCAAGCGTGACGCAATCCGTCGGAGTTCCGTCAACAGTCCAGTGACGTTCGTCAATTTGGCGAATGCGAAGCGGGCGGGACAAAGTTAAGCTGTGCGAAGCGCCGCTCATTTCCGATTCTGGCGCAATAACGAAAACATCCCCGATTTCGCGCAGAGCTTTTTCCAGTTCACTGATTCCTTCGGAATGTATCCCGTCATCATTCGTAACCAAGATTCGAACCTTTTCGGAAGCCATAAAAAAAAATAGAGATGCGCGGTGAGCGGTTTTTCAGCCGTTCATCACACATCGCGAGTTCATCAAATCAAAACTTTTTATTCGGGACGATTGTTGTTGCTCATCATCGGACGCGGGCGGTTGCGTTTTTTGTTGCGCTTGCGAGCCATCGCCGATTTCAATTTCGCTTTTTGTCCGGGCGGGATGAAGTGCGCGTGTTTTTTCAAATCTTTGATAATTTCTTCGGTCATCACTTTGCGCTTAAAACGACGCAGAGCGCTTTCGATTGACTCATTATTATTAACTGATACAAAAGCCATTCTAAATCTTTTCTCTCCTTAAAGTGCTTCGCTCTGATTGGTATTTGATATTAAAGCGAAACTAGTATTAAACACGGTTTTAGACCTTTCGGTCAAGTTAAGAGGGCAAAAAAGTAAATCGTGAACGAATATTTTCCGTTCACGATTTACAATTAAAAGGAATTAGAAACTACGCCGAAGCGCCTTTAATTTCTTTTTCTTTCTTTTCGCGTTTGATTCCGCCGATCTGAACCAACTTTTCGCCCTTGATGTTTTGTTTATCAAGAACCATCTGCTGGTAAAGTTTGCGCATCATCTGCATTTCTTCGGCAGCCGTTTTCGGTCCTTCCATATCCGGTTTGTTCGGACGTTCCAAGTCAACCGGATTCAAAGCTAAACCGTGATCTGTGGTATCAAGTTCGACTTCCTTACCACGCGCAAAAATTTCGTGGCGACCGTGATCTTTGTACCACTGCGCTACGGTTGCATTCTGGTGCATGTGCTCAATGATGTTTCTCCAGCCGATTCCCGTATTGTAAGCGCAGAAGGAAATTTCGCCTTCCTGCGTTCCATAAGGAATAATACACATTTCGGTGCGGCGGAAATCGTAGTTGAACAAATCCTGGAACCACATTCCAGCGATAAACAGGAAGTTCCAAGGATCTTTACGGCGTTTTTCAATATCTTCAATCGTACGCGTCCCGTCAACTTTACCGTAATCTTTTCCGGTTAATCCGAACGATTTATC
>JADMIO010845999.1_pt1 | contig 28608 bp, 23 predicted proteins | sample 8958161 | NCBI WGS metagenome assembly JADMIO01 (sample SAMN16585339, study PRJNA669376) | soil metagenome | isolation source: Crop rotation soil | place: USA: Cullars Rotation, Alabama | collected 2011 | reverse complement strand
CGTAGCCCCAGCCTCTCGGAGGTATAACACCTGCTTCTCGATAGACTCTCAAGGCGCGTTCATTAACCAGGTACACCGAATCTTTTACCAGCACGCCGATGCTTACGTATTGGTTGAACCCTAGGAGTAATGCAATCAGGTATGGCTGCTTGGGCGCCAAGTCACCATGCACGTTGATACGAAACACGTTTCTGCGGTCAACAACCTTGCGAACCCACTGAGCTCCCGCTTCGTTGAACACTTTTGGGGCGGAAATGAGGAATGCGGCGACGTGTGCGTTTAGGTTGGCATGCAACAGACGGGATTTGATATCGACAACTGCAACGCTTGATTGTGCTGCGCCCCTGCTGTGACCAATAACGAAAAGCATCGGCTTGCTACGCATTTCGCCCATCGCCTTCACGATTGATGCAAAAAGCTTATCCGCGGCACTTTGGTAGTTTCTTCCAAAACCGCGGTGAATCATGACGCCTTCGGGAGCGTTAATACCGAGCTCTGCAGCGGGAACAGGCACGGAATCTCTGTTTGCAGCCCAGTCACCATGACCAAAGTTAAAGAAAATCCCGTAATCATGAGAAATCGATCCGTGGAAAGCGACTGCAATCACGTTTCGCGCTCTGTTAATGAGCACGATAGCGCTTCGGTCAGCGTCAACATTGTTTGCACCGGTGCGGCCTTCAATGACTTCAAATAGCTCCCAACCTTGTCTTGCGAGATGCTCCAACATGGTTTGGATATTTGCGGTTGCGCGTTGTCTGTCGTCTTCTCTTGGCGCTCTCAATTCAATCGCTTCAGCGTAACTTAAGTCGGAAATGACCTTCAAGTCATCGTAGTTCGGCTGATTGAAGTCACGATGGTAATCAAAGGTTACGCCATTCCATTGCACTAAGCCTGGTGGGTCGCGCAATTCTTCCATGGTGAGTGCAGGAGCATCCATGAGTTCCCAACCCATCTCAGCTGCCGCATAAGCTGGCTCTTCTTCTTCCATTTCTTGACCAAGTTTCTGGCGAAGTGCTCTGAGCTCGCTTAGCGCGTTTTGCCAATCGTCAATTTGGTCGGCGTGTCCAGCCATAAACGCCATAGCTTCATCGAGAGCGGCTTCTGGGGTTTGTGCCTGACCTATCTTTTCAATAAGTTCTTGAATCCCGGGAATGCGATTTGGGTTATTAGCCTCGAAGAGTCTGAGGTCTTCTTGTAATCGGACAACGATTTGCGCGCCGTCTGCAGGCTGAGCAGGGGCTGCGCGTGGAGAATCGTCGTCTTCTTTTTCCTTGGGCCCTAGATCTTGGGCGTCAGGAGCTCCCTCCGCGAGAACAACTGGTATTTGTGGAATTTGAGGAGGCTCAACCAAGACGACAGGAGCAGCCAATTTGACGAAGTTTGGAGCGTCAGCAACGACCGTCGGGTCTTGCGCTGGCTGACTATTATATTCAACCGAAAAATCCTGTTGAAGAGCTAAGTCAGCCGGCCCTTGACCATTCAACGGGACCATAGGCAATTGCTGCATAAAGTTAGCGACCAAAGGTGCTATTGGATTAGCATTTTGAGCGGGCCCACGAGGCCTAAACGTGTAATAGGCGCCTAGAGCTGCTGCTCCAAGCGTAGCGCCGGTAATGAGCCATTTAGGGTCGACTGAGATAATCGCGCCTTTTGCATAAGACTGCGCGTTGTCGAGCATTCCTTTCAGGATTTGCGTGTACGTATCGCTTTGTTTCTCTTTAGCTTTTACCGCTTTAGTAAAATCCGGTCTTTTGAGGGAATTCGTAGTCGCCGCGAGCGCATTTTGGCCGATCGCGAGTGAAAATACCACCGCTGAAGCGATTATTTTATTGAGCATTGTATTCATAATATTTACCAACTTTAATAATTTCGAATTCGGCGTCCTCAACTGTCAATTTCTCACCGACATGATGAGTTTTCCCTTTCAATTCAGCGATCAGGTTTGTGTTGATGATGAAACAGTCCTCAATCTCTTGACCGATTGAGCGCACAAGAACGTGTCCAATCTTCAATCTGACCAAATCGATATCGTTGCAAAAGGGGAGGTAAAGATCGACTTCGCCATCCTCTAAAACGATAAAGTGTTTTGGCGAAGTTTTTGGCTCTGGTTTTGGTTGCGCAGGTTCTGGCTCTGGATCCGGTTCTGTCGTCTTTTGCTTGGCCGGCTCTTCCTCGGGAGCTTCTTTTTGCCCAGGCGCCTGTTTTTGGTCTTCAACCTTTGGACCTTGAGTCTCTTGCTTTGGAGCTTGTGGCTTTGGCACTTCTGGCTGTTGAGTCTTTGCAGGCCGTGGCTCTGCTTCTTGCTTTGGCGCTCTTGATTGCGTTGGCAGGGCTTCGCCACCACAGCCACTTAAGTAAGCCGTTGAAACGGAAGAAAAGAATATTGTGAGAGCGGCAAATTTCTTCATTTTAAACTTATAAAATAAGTCGCTTAGAGTATCTTGATTAAGACTCTTGTCAACCCTGTAGTGTTGCGGCTAAGTGGATAATAATGCAGATTATTACGCTAAAGCGCTTAGGGCAAAAAGGCCTTGCTCCATTTGGTGGCCTTCGCTAAGAGCTTTTCACTTATGCACAATATTTTGCCCGCAAGCGTAAAAATGACTCCTATGTTGCAGCAATGGTCTGATGCCAAGGCCAAGGCCAAAGACGCCGTCTTGCTCTTTCGCATGGGCGACTTTTACGAGCTATTTGCAGATGATGCGGTCAATGTCGCCCCCATTCTCGAACTTGCGCTCACTTCGCGCGACAAAGACAAGGGCGATGCGGCAGTCGCAATGGCGGGATTTCCGCATCATGCAGCGCCTCAGCACATTTCGAGACTTGTGGCAGCAGGCTATAAAGTTGCCATTTGCGACCAGCTTGAAGACCCAAAACTTGCTAAAGGCATCGTCAAACGCGACATCACGCAAATCGTAACTCCAGGGACGGTTATTGACGATGACGCACTGAGCGCTCGTGAAAATAACTTCTTGGTGAGTGTAGTCGAAGCCGACAGCGTTTATGGTGTTGCGGCTCTTGATTGGTCTACCGGCGAGTTCAAAGCGACCCGAATTTCCAACGTAGACGCTGTATGCGACGAAGTGATGCGCCTTTCACCGTCGGAGCTTTTGGCGAGTTTTGAAGGCGATGGAAACTTTTTGGAGCCGGTAACGCAGGCAGCAAACAAAGCGCGCGCTTGCCGCGTTGAGAAGCGCACTTTTTCGTCCAAAATTGACAAGCGCATCTTTAAAACCCAAACCGACTCGTATTTCGACAATGCGCACAATCAAGTCGCGCTTTTTGCTGCTGCGCAGCTTCTTGCTTATGTCGACGAATCGCAGGGCTCTTCGCACGGGCATATTGGGGCACCAAAGCCCTATGCCGCAGAAGAGTTTTTGATGATAGACGCAGTTTCGCAGCGGCATCTCAACCTGGTCTCGCCAAGAGGTAAAGCGCGTAAAGTCGCCTCGCTGGTCGGGTCGCTAGATGTTGCCAAGACCGCCATGGGAAGCCGTCTTTTACATTCGTGGATAACGGCCCCGTCCACGCGCCTTGATGAAATCGATAGCCGTCACGACGCAGTACAATCTTTGATTGAGCGGCCTGATGTACGCGGCGCCTTACGCGATATACTGGCCAGCATTTACGATCTCGAAAGACTCACTGCGAAAGCGGCCATTGGGCGCATCACACCGCGGGAACTCGGATGCTTGCGCGACACACTTTTGCAAATTCCGAACGTTAAAGCGTGTGTCGAAACGATTGGCGAGTCTTTGGCAAACTTTGCGCCGCTAGACCCCATGCGTGGTCTTGCGATGCGTCTCAAAGGCGCGTTGAGTGAACGCCCGCCGATGACCATTCAAGATGGCGGCATTTTTGCCAAAGGCTACGACGAAGAACTCGATGAAATCAGCGAGCTCGCCGATGGTGGTCTCGAGCAAGTCACAAAGGTCGAAGCGCGTGAGCGTGAAGCGACTGGCATTCCAAGCCTCAAAGTTGGATACACGCGCGTTTTTGGGTATTACATCGAAGTCACGCGGACGCATTTGAGCAAGGTGCCAGAGCATTTTAAACGCAAACAAACCATTGCGAATGGCGAGCGCTACATTACCGAAGAGCTGCTTAAACTCGAAGAACTCATCGCATCTGCGCACGTTCGCAAACAACAGCGTGAAAGCGCGTTGTTTGAAGTGCTTCGTGAGAAAGTTGCAGAGTACGTGGCAGAGCTCCTTAAGTGCGCGCAAAGCGTGGCTCGCATCGATGTGGTCGGTGCATTTGCCGAAATTGCCCAAAGCTGCCATTATGTGAGACCAACCATGTTGGCTATGGATGCCGCTGTTCTCGACATTAAGCAAGGGCGGCACCCCATCATTGAGCGACTGGCACAAGAACGTGGCGAAGTCTTTATCGCAAACGACATGCGCCTTGACAAAACTACGCGTCAACTCGCGCTCATTACGGGTCCCAACATGGCCGGCAAGAGTACTGTGATGCGGCAAATCGCGCTCATTCAGGTTTTGGCTCAAGCAGGGTCTTTTGTTCCCGCTGACGAAGCGACTTTGAGTATTTGCGATCGTATCTTTACGCGTGTTGGCGCTTCCGACGACATCGACGAGGGTCGTTCAACCTTTATGGTTGAGATGGCAGAAACAGCGCAGATTCTTAAACACGCAACGCCGCATTCGCTGGTGCTTTTAGACGAAATCGGACGCGGCACGAGTACTTATGATGGGCTCTCGGTCGCATGGGCAGTGGCAGAATACATGCATGATGCCGTGCGTGCGCGTACACTCTTTGCGACGCACTATCATGAGATGACCCAAATCGTGAAAACGCATCCGCGTATCCAAAATCTCCACGTAGCAGTCGATGAGTCGGCGCGCGGCATTGAGTTTTTGTACTTGCTCAGAGAGGGCGGGGCGTTACGTAGCTACGGCATTCACGTGGCTGAACTCGCAGGTCTTCCTAAGGCGGTTTTGGACAGAGCACATGCGTTGCTTGCGACGCTAGAGAAAGATGGCGCTACGGTTCAAAAAGAAAACCGTGTCAAAGCACACAAGCCGCAGATGGACCTGTTCGCCCCGCGTCTCACTGAAATAGAATCTAAGCGACTGAAAGTAGCAGAAGAACTAGCCGTTCTCGATATCGATAATTTGACCCCAATGGCTGCGATGAACCTGCTTCACAGCTATCGATCGCAAATAGTGTAGAGCTAGTAAAAGCTTCACTGAAACGTTAAAGTATATACATGAGAGCAATATTTGTTGGATTCTTATTATCGGCTTTAATTTCCGTTCCTGCGTCAGCGATCTTTGGTCTTAAAGTAAAGGTTAACAAGACCGGCGCTAAAGATGCGATATCTAAACTTATTTCAAGTATGACTGAGAATGATGACGCCAAGGGAAGCAGCTTTGCGAAATACTTTTGCCGAGAGGGTAATGCTTCTTCTGTAGTTGGCAGCGTTGTTTCCTTCTTTAAGGGCAAAGATAAAGACAAATCGAGTTCAAGTACCAAAGTCTCGGTTCGCTCGATAAAAGGTGCGGCCTGTAACGAAGAGACCATTGCAGCCTTGGCACTTTCTGTATGTGTCGGAGACAACCCAGGTGAGGACGCAAAGAACACCTTCCCTCACTCACATTGCGCTGGCTATGCGCGCGATACCCTGGGTCTTGCCCGCGATGCTGACGAAGAAACGGTTGCAGCAAGAACCAAAGAAGTGCTTGAGCAAAAACGCAAAGACGCAGACCCCATACTCCAGAAGCTCTGCAGCCGCCTTCCAGATTCCGTTAAGAAGTATGCCTGTAAGAGTAAGAGCTAACAAAAGTATTCCAGTACTGCATGAGTGGCCCGAAGTACCTTGCAACCTGTTCAGTGGAAACGCCCATGGCGATGAGTTGTGGGATGCGCACGATGAGCTCAAGCGCGATTTCTTCCCTGTTATAGCCCCCCAAAAGCGTACCAAACACGTTTAGGATACGCTCATCGTCTTCGGATAAATTAAGCATAGAACGAGGTGGCCTCTCGTCTGACTTATATTTTAAAAAGTCGATAACATCCTCCGTTTTGCTCATCTCTTGAAGTTGGGCGTCTGTCACACCCAAAACACGCGCGAGATTTTTAAAACATTCGATTTCTGCGTGCTCGTAAGCGGCTTTCTGTGTGGCATTATCTTTGCCAAATGGCTTCGCGCCGTTTTTAAAAACGATATTCATCACCGCGTGAGCGGCTTCGTGCACAAAATGCGGAGCCAATTTTTGAGCGTCGCCTTGGAAAGTTACCACGTTATATTCAGTTGAATAATATCCACCGATGTCGCGATCGACGAGATGCTTACTGTTCGCAGCGAGTTCCGCTTCGTCTTGGCAGTGAACAAAGTGCAAAGGGTCCTTGCGGCTAACTACAAATACCATTCCATCGAAGGGATAATGGATAGTCGATTCAACGAAAGGATGCTGCTCACCTGTCTCAATGCCTTGGGTAACAATACGAAGAACATCGCGAATATAGGGTGCGTCCTTGAGGCTGAAAACTTTGCTCATCTCCAATGCAGTCGCGCTGCAGTCAGAGCTATAGAAACGATTCAAGAAAGGGTCGTTGCTAACGCACAACTTGTTTTGTGCGATTAATGGGTACTGCTCAAGGCGCTTGTTTTCGAATCCGGCTAAAAGGTTTTCATCGATAAGCTCATTGGCGCGATGCTGTTCGATTATTCGTTTAATGTGGCTTAAAGGCGACGCTGCATTAAAACTGCCAGTTTCGCCTTTTATGCTAATTTTACCATCCGCTATAACTAGGCTGGTTTCCTCTCTCAAATCGGTTCCGCACATCCCTACGCAGAAAAGGGCGTCATTGAACACCTCTCTCAACCTGTCGTTCTCTGCGATGGCTATGCTGGAACCTGGCTGTCCTATGTTGTCGCCAAACCCCAACAGATTTGCGTTTTGCATTCCTTGGATTTGCTCGTGCACTTGTTCGCCGTTGGCCGAAGAACTATCCGGACCTGCAACGGCAACTTCTTCAATCTCGATCTCGATGTCCGCGGCTTTGATGGAAACCGGGCCTTTTGAGAGCGCTCTGGTAGCGGTGTATTTGCCTTTGACCTTCGCAAGGTCAGCGGTAACGCCAGGAACAATATCGGTTGAGCTAAAAATTGCCGTGCCCATAAAGCCGGGAATAATGGCAAGGCCAGCCTCGATCTCGCTGGCAGTAGTTGATCGGACGGACGGGACGTTTGGAGTTGCTGGTGCCGCATCGCCGAAGGAATTCGCAGCGATTGGGCATAGAGTCAAAAAGCTTGTAAGCAAGGTAATAAAACGCATTATAAAGCCTGATTATATGTATAAAAATGATGTTAATAGTATTGAATTCAATTGATAAGTCAACAGGGGTTTGCAATAGGCAACTTGACGAAGGCCAAATGGTTGTTATGGTGGAAAGCCGGAACGAGTTTTAGACAGGAATAAGAATGCGTACAGTGACATGCCGAAAGTTGGCTAAAGAAGCAGAAGGGCTAGAACAGCCTCCGTTTCCAGGCCCCATCGGTCAAGAAATATTCGAGAACGTGAGTCAGGAAGCCTGGGCAGACTGGCTTGAGATGCAAACCAAAATTATCAACGAATACCGACTCGATCTTTCGGAGCAACACGACCGCCAGACGCTACTGAAGCAGATGCGGACTTATTTGAACCTGGATTCGAAAGATGACGCCTCGAGCGTCTTGTCGGTGGGAACACCCAATTGATTTACGGCAACGATCGTTACTTAAAATCGCCTGAAAAAAAGCAGCTCGAAAAACTTTACCGAAGACGCATCCGAAATGACGCCTTCGTAGACGCTGACTTTGCGAGCAGTCTTTCGGAAATCGCCGCGCAAATCGGCCGCATTGTGGCCGTTATGGCCGACCGTAAGGGTGATATCCATTATGTGGTCCTAGGCGACTCTACGCGCGTTTATTTGCCTGATCTCGGGCGTCACAGAGCTGGCGGTACACGTCTTCGCGAGCTTCGCCTTGTGGTCGCAAAGCCAGTAAGGGCAAAACGTCCTTTCGCGGTAGACAAAGATCTCATCACCGACTTGGAAAAGCTGCATCTGGATGCGGTTATTGTGATTGAGACCCTTTCGAATGGCGAGAACGGACGTGTGGCAACGGCCATGCTTTCGCCTTCTGCAGAGCGGCACAGCGAAGAAGTATATCGCGATGTGCACGCCCTGCCAAAATCCTTCTCTGAAGCCGTTTCAGACCTTGAGCAAGAGCTGGCCAAAAAGACGACCGTTCAGGTCAAGAAGGCGGTGTCCGGCAAGCACAGCGAAATGGCTGTGCTCGTTGGCGTTTATACAACGCCCAAGAAGACCTGGGAGCCTTCGCTCATTGAGCTCAAAGAGCTCGCGAAAACCGCTGGTGTGAACGTCGTAGATACGACCGTCCAGCAGCGAAAAGAAATCGACCCGCGCACCATCGTAGGCAAGGGCAAACTTGAAGAGATTTGCTTAGAGGCGCTTCATAAGGGCGCCACGATGCTGATTTTCGATCGTGATTTGTCGCCGTCGCAGCTCAATGCCATTACAGATGAGACCGACCTCAAAGTGCTAGACCGCACGATGCTTATTTTAGACATCTTTGCCCAGCGCGCCAAAACGCGAGGCGGCAAGCTGCAAGTCGAGTTGGCGCAGCTCAAGTATTCGCTTCCAAGGCTTTCTAAGCGTCAATCAGGACTCTCTCGCTTAACCGGTGGTATTGGTGGGCAGGGTCCTGGCGAAACCAAGCTCGAAATCGATAGACGTCGCGCTAAAGAGAAAATCACGCGCCTCGAAGATGATATCGAGAAGCTGCGAGCCGAACGCCAGCTCTCGCGTCAGCAGCGAAACCAACGCGATGTGCCCGTGATTGCGATTTTGGGGTATACCAACGCAGGAAAATCCACGCTGCTCAATCAACTGACTGGTGCTGATGCCTACGCTAAAGACGAACTTTTTGCGACTCTTGACCCAACCGCAAGGCGTCTTCGCTTTCCGCGCGAACGCGAAGTGATTTTAGTCGATACCGTAGGGTTTATTCGAGATTTGCCTCAAGGACTCATCAACGCCTTTAGAGCGACCCTTGAAGAGTTACATGAAGCGGATTTGCTGCTTAACGTTGTCGATGCAACTGACCCTTATCGGGAACAGCACATTAAGGTCGTCGATGAGATTTTAGGTGAGCTGAAAATTGATAATCCACGCCGACTTATCGTGCTTAATAAATGTGACATGTTAAGTGCTGAAGAAGCCGAACTTCGTGCCAAAAAGCTGAACGCGATTCCCATTTCCGCGCAAACCAAGGCGGGATTTGAGAACCTCGTTCAGGAATGTGAGTACGAGCTTTGGCAAGCTGATGTGATCTGAACAGGATCAGGCGTTTGAGGACGCCTCGATGGCATGTGCTGGCGTTAGATTCAAAATACGAGTTAAGCGCAATCTCAATACTGGCAACGGATGTCCGTTTCTTTCCAAAACATCTAAGAATTGCCAGAGTACCCGGGGCCGGCTATCAAAATAGCTTCGATAGTCAGCAGCGAGTAGGCGGTCCAAGAAAGCGCGACCATCCCGTGAGGGGTTAACATTAACCCCATTTTCAACGAGCGTATCTATCATGAGCCGCGCTTGCTGCATGTTCTCAAAATTATGTCTGAGGACCAGGTATTCGATGGCTGGCATTTCATCAATCATCAATCCGCGAATATCGAGCGTGTTCGCAGCGAGAATTTCCAGCACATCAGTCAATGTATTGGACCTGATACTCCTGACGAGCGCTCCCTGTGTGTCAGCGTTTAGCCTTGGTACATTTTCCACAGGCGTCGCCGGTGGTATATGAATTCGGCTGGCAGCTATCGGAGCCGATATTCCTTCTATCTCGTCCAATCTTCTCTGAAGTCTTTCGTGAGACCATCTTTGCAAAAGGATTCTTAGAGCAGGCCTATACACGTTGATGCTTCTGTCACTTTGGCTCAAAAAGAACTCGTACAACCTGTCCATATGCGTCTGACATCTTAATTCATTATCTGATCGGGTATTTCGTACGAAATCTTGAATCGCCTCTTGAGCGCCCGGATTGTCGGACAAAATCAACCTAACTTCTAAACCAAGATGAGGGTGCATATGCAAAAGATGCATAATGCTCTCTCGATGTGCCACAAGGTTTGAATCAGGTAGAGATGTCAAAGCATCAGTCAGAGGCATGCCGCGAAGCTCTGAATTTGGATGAGCGCCTCGCTCCAAAAGAATTCGAACCATTCGATTGGCGGAGGGATGAGCCGACGTATAGGCGTGCCATAAGGCGGGCACATTGTCCGTATCACGAGAATTGGGCGGGACATGGGCAAGTACGCTCGTGAGTGCGTCAACGTCTCCCTGTGCAATCGCATCGAAAAGTCGCCACCGGCTATCTCGGTTACTCACCATATCTTCGGGTACACGTGAGTGTTCCATAGCCTCAAAAAGCAGCTCATGACCATTGTAGTACCTGAGGGCTTTTCGAAAAACTGCGGGATCTAGGAGCCCCAAGAAAGAATTTGACTGCGAATTGAGTCCAAACAGTTCTGCTTCGGCTCGCAATAGCGGGTCCGCGGCATTGGCTGCTAAAAGCGGCAAAATCCGGTCACGCATCTTGAGTCCTCGAAGGACAATGTCCGCATCAGCTCGAGTTGCACCTTGTGCAATGAGAAGTGCTTCGATTTCAGGATGCCTGCCTATCGCATAGGATAGGGCTCTACCCAACTGCTCGGGAGTGTAATTGCTTCTTAAGAATGACGGTAAAAAGCGCCCCAGCAAACCGCCACGCAAGAGCTTGCGCACAGCTTCTATATTGCCTTGAGCGGCAGCCGACTCAAGCGGAGTGAGCAAATCATAGCGCTCAAGAAGCCCAAACATGGTCAAGAGCCTCTGTATTTCCCTGAGTTCAGGAGAACCCAAAGAACTACCAGGAGCCCCAGACTTGCGATCGGCTCGTTCTACGCGAGACATGTGATCTGTAAGGTCATACTCAGCTCCATGCTGCAGGAGCAAATAGACAGAGCCGACATTGCGTCTGCGGATGGCAGAAATCAATGCTGGAACGATTGAGTCACGGTGACCTGCGCGCAGCAAAACAGAAAGGACGTCGGTACTTCGGCGCTGCGCTGCCAGAACAAGAGCATGCATTGGGGCGTTGGCTTCAGTCGGAAGTCCAAACGACAATAACAATGTCATTAAGGCAGGACTGCCTCGCGCAGCAGCAAAATGCCAAGCGCTCAATCCTGCACTATTCACTTCGCTGATTTGCTCTGGATGATTTTGGATGATGTCTCTAGCTGCCGTCTCATCTTGCATGATGATGGCCAACATGAGGTCGTTGTAACCCTCAATGCCCCAATCAGTGTCGCGGTGTCCAAAGTCCTTTAGCTTTTGAGCAAGTTCAGGAGTGAAGGGATGACGATGGAATTGAGCATGAACCAAGCTATTTATTGCAAACACAAATACCAGACTATAAATAATGTTTTTCATGATTACTCTGGAGATTTAATATTGAAGGATTGGTGATCAGCGTATTGAAAAATGCGAGGAAGATAATGGTTTGGCGCCAAATCCTGGTAAGGCAGCATCTGTAGCGCTTCTGCCTTCCTCTGACGGTAGCTACTGATAGTAAGAGGCACTATAGCCGCCAAACATGCTCCGATAACTACCTGTGCGCCGTAGGTCGCTACCATTCGCATAAGTTGCCGCACAAAATAGGAATGTCCGTCCAGAGCACCATTTTGTTCGAGTACATCGAGCATCGGAGCTTGCTGTCTCAATGTAGCATAGGCAGCAGGCGTCATGCCGTATTTTCTAACAGTTGGGTCGGCGCCAAGCTTTAGCAAGGTAGCAACAGCTTCTTTCCTCCAAAAGTGGACCGCATAGTGCAACGGTGTCCAGCCTTTATTATCGAGAGCGTTTGGGTTAGCGCCATGTTTTATCAAAGTGACAACAGCTATAGGAATGTTAAATTTTGCCGCATAATGTATGGCTGAAAGGCCATTAGTATCGGTGTTATCGACCTTGGCGCCGGCCGCAATCAGGCATTTTAGCATTTCTTCGTTAGAATACTGGCTTGCTACCATGAGCGCGGTTATTCCTTCATTAGTTTTTGATTCGACAAATGCTCCTTTTTGAAGGAGAAATTTGACAGCATAGAGTTTTTCTTCGCTCACGGCCAATAGCAACGAACTCGCCCCATAGCATTCATTCCTTGCATTGATAGACGCACCATTACTTAGTGCCTTTTCGATTCTTTCTATTGATCCGAGAGACGCTGCGTCAAGCAGTTCTAAATCTGCTTTTGGTAAATCCGCATGTAAGTTGTGCGAAACAGCAAGCGTTAAAATAGTGACTAGACTAATTCGAAACGATTGTTTTATCAGCATATATTCCTGTTGGTAAAAGAAAGCCGATAATTATGAATTGATCACCCAATCAATTGCGTTTGTCAAATGGGATATTTGCTATCGCTTGCTGCAATGCGTAAAAGTTTTGTACAATACGAAAAAATGGGGTTTTTTATGCGTAGCTTTTGGCTTGTTGTTTCGATGTTCTTGATTTGCAATGGCAGCTTTGCGGGCGAGTGGACGAATCCCCATTACCCCAATAAGGCAATCATGGCCGGTGGCTATGCGAAAAATGCCCTGGAATACAAGGCCAACCTTGAAGCAGAGATCAAGAAATCAACTGATGCCGCCAAAAGAAAGAAAGCGATGGCTGAGATTTCACATGCATTTATGACTTATTGCAAATCTGAGAAAGTTACTTGTCCCAAAGATGAAGGCAAGGTTTATGAGTTTCAGACCAATATGTGCAGTATCGCGCTCGACGGCGCGCGAAAGAGCATCGCAAACATTCTAAAAGGCGTTCGCGCTCCAGCGATGGTCGTGCAAACGCTCCACCTGAAGAATGAAGGCTGTGTGGTTGGCGAGGCCTCTAAACGTACCGGAGGCCTAAAGCTCATCAAAACTAGACCCGCCTCAGGCGCCGACATGCTGAAGAAAGCAGAAGAGGTAAAACCTAAGAACAAATAGCGCCAAGAGTAGGGCTATTTAAGCCCTCTCACTAAGAGCGCTATTATAGCAGTTGTCGCCACACCAGGACCTGTTGGAGTTACTTGAGTAAAACGCCTGATCTGACCCAAACGATAGACTTGGACGTATTCATCCCAGAGCTCATTGATTCCCGTGACAGCGCGCTGCACAGCCTCAAAACGGATTGCGATGTCACGAGCCAAATAACCCAAGAGCTCGGGCGGAGCATCTGGGAAGTTCTGCAGCTGCGCGGTCAACATGGCTTCGGCAAAAGCCCCTGTCTCAACTTCTCTCGTCAGTGCCGCAAATTGACTCATGAACGCCATATGGTCCATATAAAAGTCATTGAATTCGTCCGCCGATTTTATCCTTTGAATCTTCAGTAACATTTCTTCAAGTGCGACTAAGTTAACCGGCGTCCCTTGCAGGAGGAGCTGACGAAGTCTAGGCATGTCGGCATCTAAAAACGCGACTTCTACCGGCGCAGTAGCCGAAACGATGTCCATTTCTGCAAAAGCTGGTCGGTAACGCATAATGAGGCGGCGCATCAGGACGCGTTGCGCGAAGTGTGCTACGTGCTTAGGGTTTGATGGCACCAGGCAGCCCATTAAGAGCTGACTGTAGTTTAATGGCATCAAAGTATCTTCATATACATAAAATCGATCAGCGAAAGGAGAGGCAAGCAAAAGCTCAACCACGCGGAAATATTCTCCCTCGACAGCGTCGTGCAATGCTGTTCTTCTTTCTGGGTTCTCTCTCGGGTCTGGAATAAGCAATGCTTCGAGTTCCGGGTTCAATTTCGCGAGTTCAAGGAGAACTACGACCGCTTCGAGGTTCCCTTTTTGTGCCTCTACTTCGACCGGGTGGTCTGCGTATGTCGCTCCCAAGAGCGCACGAGCACCCTCAGGATAAGTCGCCAGCAATTCTGTTGCCCTGGCAAGATTGCCGCCACGAATAACCTGCAGAAGTTCCCAGGCGAAATCCTCATTTTCCATCGAATCTTCATCGTCATCGCCAACTCTTCGGCGTTTAGTTTCAGACTCAGACCCATCGAGCTCTTCCTTGTCTTTAGGCGGCAAATCAGGAATTCTTGTTCCTGCAAAGCTGAGACATTGGATGATTTGGAAAAGTAGAAATACTTTAAGTATAGAGTGCTTAATCATGGATTTTATTGCGGAATTTAATAAAGAGCGAAAAACTATATACTTAATCTTCTTCAATTGCAATCCCGGAATCTCCCTTGCGGACTGGATCATTTGACTGCAAGTTCAAAAAGACGCCAGTTTACGACGTCGTGACCCAATCTTTGGAGCTGTCATGAATGTGCGATTCTTGCTTATGTTTTTGCTCTGGGCTTCATCTGTTTTTGGAGGTGGTCCCATTGAAAATGCGATCATGAACGGCGCAGGCGAAGGCGAATTTAAGGCAGCGATCGAGAAACAACGTCCTCAATCCTGGTTTAATGGTGGCGACACAAGTTTCATCTATGGATGGTACAACAGTGCCGGCGAGAGCTACCTTCAAATGATGGCTCGGCATAATAGAGCAGAGCAGATTGACTGGATAATGGCGGCAGGTGCTCAACTAAGGCAGCTCTACATGGGCGATAGTTTTGGTAAAACGCCATTGGAACGTGCTTTGGAATGCGGCAGCGTTGAAGCCTTTCGCAAACTTTATGCATATTGGCGTCCGATGGTTGAGAAAGGATTCTTTACCCGTTATTGGCGCGAAGCCGCGTTCACCTTGTACCACATGGCAGCGTACTACAATCAAGCGGGTATTATTCGCGAGCTGAGAGATATGGGTGGCGTGCCGCATGAGGGCGAAGAGGGTGGTTTAAATGCGCTCAATGCAGCGGGTGAAACTGCGCTCGATGTGGCCATTCGAATGAATGCGGCTGATGCGGAAGCGGTACTTCGAGAAATAGGAGCTGTTCGTGCGGCACAGCTGCCACTACGTCCCGTATACCTGAGGCCAATCGACGCAACGGAAACGGCGAGGCTCGCGCAGGTGGATGAAGCAGCGCGGACTCCTGCTCTGGACACGATTGGCGATGCCGTAGAGGGTGCCAGAGCTTTGGTGGTCGGTGGGATAAGCGGTTTTGGGAAGCTGTTTTAAGGCACTTGCTCAGGGCTTCAATTGCGTTGACCGCCATTTTATACCCTATACAATGTCGTCCAATTATTAGTTATGGGATTTATCTAATCAAGGATTCCATTATGAAAATTCAATCGACTATCCGTTTCACTATTCTTATTCTGATTTGCGCTATTTCTTCTTCATCTGGATTCGCTGAATCCGACATTAATTTGCGAATCGATGCAGCGCCTGATCACATGAATTTGTGGACGGTAAATCCGTTGCCATGGTTCAAAGGTGAATCACGCTTCATCGCGAACATCGTAGCCTTTAATTTCGCTCCGAAAATTGCCATTCCTGCCTTCGTAACAAGCTATGCCGCAGGGATGGCTGCAGATAGCTACTACGGTACGGGAGATTTGGGTGGTGAACTGGTGTGCGAAGACGAAGAAAAAAACAGAGCTGAAGTCATGGCTAAAGAAATGCTCAGAACATCTTATTTGTACTGCTTTGATAAGGAATCCGAGAAAGGGCTTTTTGCTGTTGACGACGCTGGTAAAGCTTTTGAAGTGAGGGGAAGATGGGGACGTCGAACTTACCCCTTTAAGAGTTCGCTGATTATGGGCTGGGATCATAACGCTTATTTCTTTGTTGTTGAGGCAGGTACCATAGAAAGCCTTCATGAGCGCTGTGCGCTGACTCTCGGTGCTGATTCGAATTCCGTGTCCGTTCGCGTTAAAGACACGAGTTATACAACAAAAATATCAGGTTACGGCGTTGTTCCGTTTTCCGAAACGAAGTGGGATGGCAGGACCTGTTATCTATTTCTGGAACGAAAAGCTATTCGGGCTAAGGGCATTGACAGTCGGGCTCTATTTTTATAAATAAAATCGCAACTAATTTCGGCGTAAATTATGCGATTAATATCTCTTTTAATAGTTATCCTTTCTTTTCGCGCTTCTGCCCAAGTCGATAAATATTCGATTAATCTGATGTGGATTAACCGAAGCTTTAATCCTGAGCAAACTTATATTCGGCTTGCGAAAGATGAAAATGAGTTAATCCAAAAGCTCATTTTGCCGGTTTGCAAATGGGCTAAAATGAACCCTGAAGCCGATGTTATTCTTTGGTACGACGGAGCCATGGTCGATGCGGCATCGGTTGCCCGCACAAAGATCGTTTTGGACAACCAACTCAAGGAATGGGGCAACGCTAAGGCTCAACTCAGGGACCTTCGTGAAATCCCAGTGTTTGCAGCTAATCCAGATGCCTTTTCAGACCGCACTCCTGTTTACCTGAGAATCGACCTTTTGAAGTTTGTCATCGTGCTTGATTCAATCGAACGCAAAGGGACGGATGCGGCTATATTCGCGGACCTTGAAATTGGGGATTTGCGTGAAGATGGTCTCAGAATGGGCAAGGACGAGCTATTTAATCCAGAAGTAATAAGCCAGCTAAATGACTTGGGTCTCGTCATTGGAAACGGTCTTGAAAACCAATTCATTCAGGTCATAAACAATGAACGCATTACTGAGGCCATTAAACACGTTATTATCAATGTGAATCTTGCGCGCATGCAAGCGGCACTGAACTACGTAGGTCCCAGGAAATTTTGGGTGATGCAGGAGCTTTGGAAAGGTGCTTTCCATAGTACCCGCGAAGACGTGTGGCGCTATATTCAAGCAAAGAGCACTGGCCGCGTGCGCGTATGTCCTAGCATTGGAAAATGTGACCGCAGTGAATTGGTAGATTGGAACCCAAAAATCCACGGATATTCACAATGGGGGCTCTATTTTTTCCATCCTGACTGCGACGGAGTTTCGACTATTGTAAATGGAAAATGCCATGAGAGTTTGATAAGGATGCCGACTGACGTCTACATCAGCGCGAAAAGGGCGACCCGTTCCGATTTAGAAGTCCGGGACGGAAACACCCATTCAGGTGATATGAACCAGTTTGTGGAACGGGAAGGCCTACAAGCCGAGGTTCAGGTCGTGTTTTGGGAGTAGTCCTTTACAAGCCGAACTATCTTTGTTAAGCATAGCTCCTGTTTTGTACCGAACGCTCGGATGTGACTATCTCTTCCAACCAGCGTTTTGATGCTTCCCTTAAAATGGATGCTGCATGGGTACTGGCCTCTTTTTCAGGTTCAGAAATGACTTGAAGAAGAGACTGGAAGAGGCGGATTTTACTATGGATTTTGTAGTACGACTAACTGATTTAGAGACGCGCATTGCCCAATGCGTATCGCCGCTTTTGGAGCACGAAGGCTATGAACTCGTGCGCATCAAAGCTGGCAGTGACTCAGGTCATGCGCTGATGGCGCTTTTTATTGATCGCGCTAGCCGCGATCGCGCCATTAATATGGATGACTTGGAATTTTTGAACGGGCTGTTGTCTGATGCGCTCGATGTAGCCGACACCGAAAAGCCTTTCTTTAAGACTAGTTATAATCTCGAGGTTTCGAGCCCTGGCATCGAAAGGCCCTTGAGCAAGCAGTCTCACTTTGAGGCAGCTATTGGCAAAGTCGTTAAGATAAAGACAGATTCACTTGATGGTTTGCCCCGCTCAGTAACAGGAACCTTAAAAGATGCGTCCCAAGAAGGTGTGCACGTTCAACTCAATCCACAGGTTGAGCCAGTATTTGTTGCATACGAGCGAATGAAGGACGCACACGAAGTATTTGATTTTAGCACTTTGACGCCGCAGAAGCCCAAGGGCAAGGCCAAGAAGACGGAGAAGATGAATGGACAGCAATAACTTCAGTCTCATGTCAGTTATTGAGCAGGTTGGAAAAGAGAAGAACATCGAAAGAGACGTACTGGTCTCAGCTCTTGAAGCAGCCATGCTGAGTGCGGCCCGCAAAAAGCACGGCCCCAACGCTGACCTTGAAGCTCGCTTTAACCCAGATGTTGGTGAAGTCGAAGTTTATGAGTTTAGACGTATCGTGAAAGAAGTCGTTAATACCGACACGGAAATCTCCTTTCAGGATGCTTTGAAGCTCGATCCAGACTTGACCGAAGACGCCTTGGGCGAAGACTTAGGTATTAAGCTCGACTCCAAAGAGTTCGGCCGTATTGCAGCTCAAAACGCGAAGCAGATCATTGTGCAGCGCGTGCGTGAAGCTGAGCGCACCATGGTTTTTGACGAATACAAAGACCGTAAAGGCGAGCTTGTCACTGGTATTTTGCGACGTTTTGAACGCGGCGCGATGATTGTCGATTTGGGACGTGCTGAAGCTGTTGTGCCGATGCGCGAGCAAATGCAGAAAGACAGTTTCCGCGTTGGCGACCGAGTCATGGCCTATGTGCTTGACGTTCTTGAGGCTGCTCGTGGCGCACAGATCGTGCTTTCGCGTACGCATCCCAACATGGTTGTGAAGCTTTTTGAGCAAGAAGTACCGGAAATTGGCGAAGGCGTAGTCTCGATTGAAGGCGTCGCACGTGAGCCAGGCTTTAGGTCCAAGATTGCTGTGCGCTCAAGCGACAGCGATGTGGATCCAGTCGGTGCTTGCGTTGGTATGAAGGGTGCTCGTGTTCAAGCCGTAGTTCAAGAACTTCGCGGCGAGAAGATCGATATCGTTCCTTTTGACCAAGACGAAGCACGCTTTGTGTGCAATGCGCTTGCTCCAGCTGAAGTTACTCGCGTGCTTATTAACGAAGGCGAGCACAGCATGCAGATCGTCGTTCCCGATGATCAGCTATCGTTAGCTATCGGACGTAGAGGCCAGAACGTGCGTCTTGCAGCCGAACTTTCAGGCTGGAAGATCGACATCCACTCTGAAAGCAAAGTAGCTGACGAAAGAGAGCTTGCTGGCGCTTCGATGTCGCGTGTTGAGGGCTTGACTGAGTTCCAGATTCAGACCCTTTACAATCACGGCTTTAGAAGAGCAGAAGACATCGCAAATGCTGATGAAGCCTTGCTTGCATCCATGCCAGGTATCGGTGATAGCGTTGCAGCGCTTATCGAAAAAGCTAAGGCCGCTCTTGCCGAAGAAGCCAAAGAAGGCGCTCTTGAGCATGAACGAGCCCGTATGCAAGCTAAGGTGCTTTTGCAGATCGATCGTCTCGCCGATAAAGCGGAGGGGCTTGCTCTGTCGGAAGTGGCTGACGAAGCGGTGGCAGCAAAGCTAAGCGGCGTTGGGTTTGAAGATATTGTTGATTTGCACCTGATGAAGTTTCCGGAGACGGCTGTTTTATCAACGCAAGTGAGCTTGGATGATCTCAAAGCGTTGAAGAAAAAGGCTACAGCGAAGTTGTCTTCGCTTTTGGGAATTCAGCTTGAAGGATAAAGAGGCGCACGAGCGTAGTTGTGTGGCTTGCCGAGCGAAGGGTGAAGCCACGCACATGCTCCGTTTCGTCAGACGCGATGATGGAGAGGTCGTTTTTGACCGCCAACGGAAGGCGTTTGGAAGGGGAGCTAACCTTTGTGCGAAAAAGCGGTGTTTAGAGCTCGCGATTGAAAGAAAGGCTTTTAATCGGGCATTTAAGCAGGCGGTCCTGGTTGATAGAACAGTATTAGAAAATACTGTTTTTTGAGACAGGTGTTGTTGGTTTCGAGAAAACGCGTATAGATGATTTTCGCGCTCGCGTCGGTGTCAGGTTTTTGGGAGTGTTTTAATGGGTAAGATTCGGGTTCACGATTTGGCTAAAAAGCTCAATTTGACCAATCAAGAGCTTATGACCAAACTGGCCGCCAAAGGCATCGTGGTCAAAACGCATTCGAGCAGCATCGATGAGGCGCAAGCAATGGCAGCATTGCAGTCAGGTTCCGGACCAGAGAGTTCTTCGGCAAAACCACGCACTGTGTTGCGTAGAAGAGCCGAAACACCTGTTGAAGAAGCAGCACCAATCGTCACTCATGTTGAGGTAGAAGAGCCTCAAGTGGTTGAAGAAGCGGTCGCAGCTCCGATACAGACCGTCGTTGTGGCGAAAGAAGAGCCGGCAGCAGAGGCTCCAGCGGTGGAAGAACGCCAGGCAGAACACGCCGAGGTGCTTGCTGAAAAGCCAAGGATCATCCATGCCGCCCCACCTGCTCAAGTGCCTTCGCCTTCAACACCGGCTCCTACTACAGCACGAATTATAACTCCTGGCAGTAATAACGTCGTTCGCGTGATCGATGCCGACGCTATTAAGGCCCGTCTTGCAGCTGAAGGCCGAACCTTTAGGCCGAAGATTTTGCCTCGTCCAAGTGGCGCACCTTCTGGGATCAGACCTTCTTATTCGGGCGTCCGCGAGATCAAAGTTGTTCACGGACCAGGCGGCGCCATGCCGCAAATGCTCGATGTGACCGGTCAAAAGACAGGTCCAGCTGGAGCAAGACCGGGCAAGCGTAAGGGCAAAGAAGCGCCAACATTCGGTCAGGATCGCAAAGAAAATAGAGGCGGCGGCTCCGAACTATGGATGCAGCCTGGCAAGAAGCGCAAGGGCCAGAAAAGGGATTCAAAAGGCACGACTGTCACGCAAGCCGCAGCGCATAAGCGCGTGGTGGAGTTGTCGGGCCCGATCACTGTTAATGATCTCGCTCACCAGATGTCTGTTAAAGCCGGTCAAGTGATTCAAAAACTCATGGGTATGGGCATGATGGTCACCGTGAATCAGCCGATTGATCCGGATACCGTGACTATTATCGCGAGCGAATTCGAATACGAAGTCAAGAACGTCGCTTTCGAAGAAAAAGATTTGTTGAAGAGCGAAGTCGATTCGCCTGAAAGCTTGAAGTCTAGGCCTCCGGTTGTCACGGTCATGGGCCACGTCGATCACGGTAAAACGAGTGTGCTCGATGCTATTCGTAAGGCCGATGTTGCTTCGGGTGAGGCGGGCGGAATTACGCAGCATATTGGTGCATACACGGTCGAAACCGAGCGCGGCACAGTGACCTTCCTTGATACCCCTGGTCACGAAGCCTTTACGGCGATGCGTGCCCGTGGTGCACAGGTTACCGACATCGTTGTGTTGGTGGTTGCAGCTGACGACGGCGTGATGCCGCAGACCATTGAAGCTATCGACCATGCCAAGGCAGCAAAAGTGCCTGTGGTTGTGGCTATTAATAAGATTGATTCGCCTAGTTCGAAGCCTGAACGCGTCATGCAGCAGTTGTCTGAGCATGGCTTGGTTGGCGAAGAATGGGGCGGTGACGTCCAGATGTTCCGCGTCTCTGCGCTGAAGAAACTAGGTCTTAAAGAGCTCCTTGATGGCTTGATTACTCAAGCTGAAATCATGGAACTCAAAGCGAACCCAGACAAACATGCCACAGGTACTGTTGTCGAAGCGAAGCTTGATAAGGGTCGTGGTCCTGTTGCAACCATACTTACGCAGTCAGGAACCTTGCGCGTTGGTGACATCTTGGTTGCTGGTGAGTACACAGGCCGTGTGCGTGCGATGCTTGATTCAAACGGTAATCGTTTGACGGAAGCTTTGCCGTCTATGGCTGTGCAGGTGTTGGGCTTGGCCGGCGTGCCAATGGCCGGTGACGCGTTTAACGTTGTTGCCGACGACAAGATGGCTAAGACCATTGCCGAAAACCGTGCTCAGAAGGCTCGCGAGCAAGAACTGATGAAGTTCTCGCGCGTGACGCTTGAGAACTTCTTGCAGTCATCTCCTGACGATAAGGTTCAGGAACTCAGATTGATTGTGAAGGCGGACGTGTATGGTTCAGTCGAAGCGTTGGTTGCTGCTCTGAAGGGCCTGACAACTAGACAAGTCAAGATTGAAGTCGTTCACTCGGGCGTTGGTACTATTACAGAAAACGACGTAAACCTTGCGCTTGCATCAAAGGCGATCATTATTGGCTTCAACACAAAGCCAGATACTAAGGCGCAGAACCTTGCCGCGTCAGAAAAAGTAGATGTGCGTGCTTACAGCGTCATCTACACCATGCTTGACGAAATCCGTTTGGCTATGGCTGGTCTCTTGGCCCCTGTGATTGAAGAAAGTTACCTGGGTAAAGCCGAAGTCCGCATGGTTATTGGCGTTGCAAAACTCGGCAAGATCGCTGGCTGCTACGTGCTCGACGGCAAGATTGTGCGTTCTGCGAAAGTTCGCGTCCAACGTGCCAAAGAGACCGTGTTTGAAGGCGGCATCGCAAGCTTGAAGCGATTCAAGGACGACGTTCGCGAAGTCACAGCTGGTTATGAATGCGGTTTGGGTGTAGCTGGATTTGACGATCTCCAGGAAGGCGATGTGATCGAGTGCTTTGAAGCGAAGCAGGTTGCAGCAAAACTGGATGAGTCTCTAAAGGATGCGGCGAAGCGCAAGAAAGGCGAAACTGAAATGGCAGCTTCGGCTTAAGCGAGAAAATGAATGTCTTTTAGACTTGAACGCGTAGCAGAAGAAATTCGAAAGGTGATATCGGAGCGATTGGTGCGCGGTCTTAAAGTAGACTTGCCTGCCTTCGTGACGATTAGCCATGTTGAAGTCTCAAAAGACATGTCCAGCGCGAAAATCTATTACTCGCTTTTTGGCAGTGATGAACAGTGCGCAGCGACCGAAGTCGTGCTTACTGAGCAAAAGGCCTCACTCAGGTTTGAGGTCGGCAAGAAAGTAAGACTACGCCATACGCCAGACCTGACCTTTGTCAGAGATAATACGCCTGAGAGAGCAGCCCGCATTAATCAACTTTTGAATGAATCAAAGCGGGTTGACGACGAAGGGTAACATTGTATGAGCGTGCTATCTCAAGAGTAAGGATGTTATCCCAATGAAAAGAAATCTATTTCGTACAGTTGCACTGATCTCAATGCTGTCGCTTGGCGCATCTAGTGTTGTTGCAAATGAAGAAAGAATCACACCAGAAGAGTCAATTTTTACCCGCAAGACTGCTGCCCAAATTTGGGAATCCCTGAATAAGGGAGCGCATCTCGCAGGCGATGCTCTTGCTGCTTTCTATGCCGAGCACAAAGAACAAATTCTGAACAGGGCTTTGCCTGCTGTTGTGACAGTTGTTGCAGGTGTCTTCCTCATCAAAACCTGGCCAACGGCAGCGCCCGTTACCACTGATGCAAACGCTGAAACAGGTCAGAAAGATCCTACAGTTACGCCAACGCGCAAGTCAACGCGTAATCGTACGCCATCATCAAAGCGCGGCGGCGGCAAAGCGAAGGCTGAATAGCTAGAGGTATTTGTGGAAAAGAGGGTTCTATTTGGTACAGACGGGATAAGAGGGCAAGCGAACGTTCACCCAATGACGGTGGAAATTGCCTTGTCGCTTGGTCAGGCGCTTGCTCAGTTGGTGCGCCAAGGCCGTCTGGGCGGGTATTTGTTCCATGGGCGTTGATGTGATGCTCGTTGGACCTTTGCCAACACCTGGTATCGCGTTTATCACGGAATCCATGCGCGCAGATGCGGGCGTTGTTGTTTCGGCAAGCCACAATCTATTTGAAGACAACGGCATCAAGATTTTCGGCCACGATGGCTTTAAGCTCCCTGATGAGGTTGAGCATGAACTCGAATCGCTGATTTTTGGCGGAACGCTGCAAAACTTGCGTCCGACTGGCGAGCTCATCGGAAAAGCAAAGCGTATCGATGACGCTGCAGGTCGCTACATTGTTTATTTGAAGACCCGTATCGGTAAAGATAAGCTGCTTGATGGCTTGAAAGTTGTTGTCGATTGCGGCCACGGCGCAGCCTACAAAGTAGCTCCCGAAGTGTTTAGAGAGCTTGGCGCAGAAGTAATTGCGCTCAATGTTGAGCCAGACGGCACAAATATCAACAGAGACTGCGGATCGATGCATCCTGAGCAAGTACGGGCCGCTGTGCTTGAGAAAAAGGCAGACCTCGGCATCGCACTTGATGGTGATGCGGATCGCGTTGTGTTGGTCGATGAGAAGGGCCAAATCGTAGATGGCGACGCGATTATCGCCTTGCTTGCGACCGAATTAAAGGTGCAGGGCGAACTCAAGCACAACACTGTTGTTGCGACTGAGATGAGCAATCTCGGCCTTGAGAAGTGCTTAACGAACTTCGGAATCAAGCTTGAACGCACACAAGTAGGCGATCGCTATGTTGTCGAAAGAATGCGTGCAATGCTTTCCCACTTTGGCGGTGAGTCCTCTGGACATTTGATTTTCTTGGAACATGGCACCACGGGTGATGGCGTTGCTGCTGCGCTCAAGATTGTGATGATGCAGCGCGATAAAGGCGTGCCTTTGTCTAAGTTGGTAGAGATTTTTGAGCCTAGCGCGCGAGCAGTTCGTAATATTGTGGTTGCAAAGCGCGTTCCCTTCGCAGAGCTTAAAGCGTTCTCTGCTGATCTGGCCAAGATGCAAGCGCAAATCGGCACGAATGGCCGCATCTTTGTGCGCTACAGTGGAACCGAGCTCAAGGCGCGTATTCTCGTCGAAACGGACAATCAAGAACAAGCAACGCACATTGCGGAACAGCTTACAAAGTCGCTTGTCAGCGACCTTCAGCAAAAATGACCTCCTTTACTTGAAAAGCAGAACTCTGCGGGGATAGGATCAGCGTGAATCTATGAAGGATCACGTGATGCGTTTCTTGAACACAATGTTGTCTCTACTTGTTGTGACCTCAACGTTCTACAATGGACTTGCTGTTGCCCGTGATGCACCGCACGCAAAAGTTGAACTTGACGAAAAAGCTATGATGGCATCCATGATGAAGATGGGTGCGCCTGGTCCGGAACACAAAATGCTCCAAGAAGCGGTAGGCACTTGGAAGGTTGTTACGAAATGGTGGGCGACCCCCGATGCAGAGCCTTCGATATCGGAAGGCATTTCGCATATCACTTCAGTTCTTGGTGGCCGTTTTATCTCTGAAGATGTTAAGAGTGACATGTCCGGCACCAAGTTTGAAGGAATGGGACTCACAGGTTTTAGCAATACTTCCAAGAAATTTGTCGCGGGTTGGGCAGACAGCATGGGCACAGGCATCATGTTGAGTGAAGGTACCTACGATGCTGCGACCAAGACCTACACTTACAGCTGGTCCTTTACCGATCCAATGGATAAAAAGAACAAAACGATGAAAATGTCTATCAGGGTCATCGATAGGGACAAGTCGATACATGAGTTTTGGACTGAAGTAGACAACAAGGCTGTTAAGACCATGGAACTCACTTATACGCGTGTAAAGTAAGCTTTAAGTCTTGTACTCTGCGCTTCAAATGCTGTAGACGACCATGATTCTCGTCTGCAGAAGAGTTTTTAAGTGTCAGCATCTTTTCTCGCCATCGATTTCGAAACAGCCAATTACGCGGCCGATAGCGCGTGCGCGATTGGCCTCGTGCGAGTTCGTGGCGAAGAAATCGTTGCAGAACAGCATTTCCTCATAAAACCGCCTAGCCGCTATTTTATGTTTACGCACATCCATGGGCTCACCTACGAGCATGTCGCAGCTGCACCGAGCTTTGGTGCACTGTGGCCACAGTTGCTGCCATTTTTCGACGACATCGAATTCGTGGTGGCGCATAACGTGGGCTTTGACAGAAACGTCCTGCAAGCTTGTTGCAACCGCTATCAGATCGAATTGCCAGATTATCGCTATAAATGCACTGTGCAACTCGCTAGACGAAATCTGGGAATTTTTCCGACTAATTTGCCGGCTGTCTGTAATCGCCTCGGCATTGAGCTTAAACACCACGATGCGATGTCTGACGCATTAGCGTGCGCCAAAATAGCGATCGCATCGCTCAAACACGCAAGGCAGACGCCGTCAGATATTGGTCCGGATCTTTGATAAGATTCAAAGATCCCCAACTACAATCTTTGGCATCAAGCGGTCTTTCTCCAGGATGTGTGGGGCAATATTGGCTTCTTCCACGGAAATGCGCTCGGCAATGAAAGCATCTTCGGACTTGGTTTGACCCGTAACTTTTAGAAAACTCTGAACATGTTGTTGAGGTGTTACCGAGAAAGCATCGACGATTTCGGACTCTTTGAGAGCCTCGATGTGATGCACGTTGTTTTTCGAGGTTACTAAAGCGTAATCGCCAGGTCCGTAGATTTTGTCGCTCACGAGTTTGAGAAGGAAGGGACTTCCCTCCAAGGCGCTATAAGTCTTGATGCGAAGCTCTCCGGAAGCAATGAACAAGAATCCGTCCTGTCCCGCGTGGTCGTGTAGCGGTACGATATCTCCTGCCGCTATGCGAGTCATAGTGACGTGCATCTTCGGGAAAATGTATTCTTTTTCTTCTTTGATTAGCATTGCCGACATCAGGGCTTCTTACACCGTTTTAAACGCTTTGAAAGAGCAAAGCTCAACCAAACGGGCCAAACGCTTCGTCTTTGATTCCCATCACCGGCGCAGCACCAGCCTCGAGCGTCGCTGAAAAGCTTTGCACGCGTGGAAGAAGCTTCGTCATGAAGAAGCGAGCGGTCTCAACTTTGCTACGATAGAAAAGATCGTCGCCACTTTTGAGTTTCTCGAGTGAAAGCTTCGCCGCCCTTGCAAAGAGATAGGCGTAAGCGGTGTAGCCAAAAATCGCCATGTAGTCTGTCGCTGCAGCGCCAGCCTCATCAGGATTTTTCGGCGCTTTGGTCATGATAGTTCCAGTCGCATTCATGAGCGTGTTTACGGCGTTGCTGAGTGGCTCAACGAATTCCTTGAGCGCAGCATCACCCGTGTTCGCTTCAATAAACTCGCCAACCGGGCCAAAGAAGCGGGGTAAGAGGCGCCCACTGCCCATCGAGAGCTTTCGTCCGATTAAGTCAAGCGATTGCACACCGTTGGTGCCTTCGTAAATCGGCGTAATGCGGGCATCACGCACGTATTGTTCAAGACCATAGTCCTGGATGTATCCATAGCCGCCCAAAACCTGCAACGAAACACTTGTGCACTCTTGAGCGCAATCCGTGATGAAGGCTTTCACGACTGGAGTCAGAAGCTGCACGAGATCGTCTGAGGCCTGCTTGGTTTCGGGGTTGTCGGCGTGCAACGAGAAATCGAGCTCGCGGGCAATCCAAGATGCGAGCATGCGTCCGCCCTCGGAAAGGGCTTTGGCTGTGAGAAGCATACGTCTGATATCTGCATGAACCATCAATGGGTCTGCGGGCTTCTCAGGGTATTTAGGGCCCGTGAGAGAGCGTCCTTGCAAGCGTTCGCGCGCGTAGGCTAGGGCGTTTTGATAGGCGATGTCGCTTAAGCCCAAGCCCTGAATGCCCACAAGCAGACGCGCCTCGTTCATCATCGTGAACATGTGGCTCAGACCTTTGTTGAGCTCGCCGACAAGCTCGCCTCTGGCTTTGTCGAAACCCATCACGCAAGTGCAAGATCCTTTGATGCCCATCTTATGCTCGATGGCTTCACAGTTTACGCCATTAGCGTCACCAACTGAACCATCGGCATTGATAATCAGCTTGGGCACGACGAAAAGGCTGATGCCTTTGACACCAGGCGGCGCATCTGGCGTTCTTGCTAGCACCATGTGGATGATGTTGTCGGCAAAATCATGCTCGCCGCTTGTGATGAAGATTTTTGTTCCGGTAAGAGCGTAAGTGCCGTCAGGTTGAAGCTCGGCTTTGCACCGCGTTAGACCCAGGTCTGTGCCGCATTGTGGCTCAGTGAGGTTCATGGTGCCCGCCCAAACACCCGTCGCCAGATTCGGCAGGTACTTCGCTTTAATCGCATCGTTGGCATGCATCGAGAGCGCATGGTAAACGGCGTTGCCCAAGAAGTAAGTTTGGAACGATAAGTTCGACGCTGTCAGCATCTCGTTGTAGGGTGCTGTGATCGCAAGGGGCAGGCCTTGGCCGCCATGCTCGGCTTCTGCAAAAGGATTAATCCAGCCTGCTTCGACAGCTTTTTTGAAAGCTTCCTTAAATCCCTTAGGCGCACGAACCTTTCCGCTCTCAAAATGGCAGCCTTCTTTATCGCCGGGCTGATTCAACGGGAAGAGCTCTGTTTCGCAAAACTTGGCCATTTCAGACAAAACCATGTCGACGAGTTCGTCTGTGACTTCCGCGTAGTGTTTGAGCTTTCGGGTCTCGTTAAAATCAAAAAGTTCCCGAATCGCAAACTGCATATCGCGTAGCGGTGCTTTGTACTGCGGCATGATTTTCCTCGACGTGACCAGTGAATTGGCGTGTAGCAATTATCAACATTGTGGCCCTGCGGGGCATTCCAAAGAGATAGCGCCAAAAATCAGTGCAAGGCGATACTAATCAAAAGACCAAAGACCAGGGAGTTTGGACGTGACGAAAATGAAGCTTGGCTTTCTTATACTACTTGTCTCAATGTCTGCGTTTGCAGACCAAATGATCGAGATAGGCCGAGGGGTAAGGCAAAATACAACGCTCTCAACTTTCGACAGCTATAGCATGGTTCATTTTGCCGCTAACGATGCACGCGTTTTGTCGCCTGATGTAGCTCGTACTTTAGATCTGACGATGATTGCTGACTTCGGCATGTTTTTCACGAAGGAGCGAATGGTGGAAGCGTTAGAGCAATCACTTTCGGCCAACATGGCGAACGATGAATTCCAAAGCTATACGAATGAGATCGATCGCTTCAAAAAAGCCTTGGGAAAG